>JAABUL010002416.1_pt1 | contig 31057 bp, 30 predicted proteins | sample 5559151 | NCBI WGS metagenome assembly JAABUL01 (sample SAMN10711876, study PRJNA513368) | rock metagenome | isolation source: Antarctica rocks | place: Antarctica: Victoria Land, Pudding Butte sud
TCAAGAGATGGCAATCTCGCTAAGCACGGTTCATCGCTGGAAGAAGCGCACCTCGCCCGAAGACCAAAGCTGCCGTCCACTCGATGTACAGACGGCCTTTGACGAGAAGGAGAACCAACGGGAGGGTGGAGCGCATGAAAGGTCTGACTAAGGAGGCCACCGTTAAGCAGAACCGTTATGTTACGGTTCAAGCAATGAAGCAGCCTTAGCCTGGTGCGAGAAAGAACCAACATTGTTCATCAAGGCGCCTACCACTCTTCTCATTTACCGTAATGGATGTTCACAATCTACTGAAACTTGACAACTAATTCTTGACGGCAGGCAGCAAATCCTTTGACACCGGCCAACGAATCCAGTATAATAAAGCCAGCGTTTTGGCGACCTCTCGCCGCACGCGCTCTTTTGGCGCCGGATACTCCGGCCCTGCTTTTGTACGGAGAACTGTATTATCATGCCCAGGAACCGCCGCGCCGCAGCGCCTGATGCCGACGCGCAAGACGATGCCGCGCGCGACATTCAGACGCCCGCGCCTCAGTCCGCAGACAACGACCCCGCACCCAGCGCGCCCGCACCGCGACGACGACGCACCCGCGCCGCCACACCCGCATCGGGCCTCCCTGCCCCCGATGCTTTGGAAGCCGCAGTGCCCGCGCCGCCCAAACGCCAGGGCGGACGCCGCGCCAAGCCTGCCCCCGATGCCGAACCGGCAGCCCTGCCCGAACCGGCAGACATCGCTCCCGTATCGGCGACGGAAACTACTGCCGCTGCGCTTACACCTGTGTTGGAAACTACTGCGCCTGCGCCCGTATCGGCGCTGGAAACAAGTGCGCCCGCAGCGGAAGCCATCGCCGCCCCCGAAGCCGCAGCATCTCCTGCGCCTCGGCGGGGACGCGGGCGTACTCGTCAAACCAACCCGGAAGGCCCGTCTGCGCCCGAAAGCATCAACGCGCCGCTCGCTTCGGTGCCCGGAAGCGCAGATGCCGCCCCCGCACTGCCCGCTCCCGTGCGCGGCAGACGACGCCGCACGGTCGCCACTGCCGAACCGGTCGATGCCGAATTGCCGGATGTGGAAGCCCCTGTTGCAGACGCCGTGATTGCGGAAGAGCCTGCCGCGCCCACCGAAGCAGTGGAAAGCCGAAACGCTCCCGCCCGTCGGCGCGGCAGCCGCAGGCGCGCCGAGCCGTCAGCCGCCCCCGCCGCAGCGCCGGTTGAACTGGAAGTTCCGATTGCCGATGAAACACTCGCCGCGCCGTCCGAGGAAGCCGAAGACGACCTTTCGCGCCGGGGACGCCGCAGGCGAAGCCGCCGCCGCCGGGGCGGAGACATTGAAAGCGCCGACGACGTGGTGGAAGGCAGTCTTCTGCCCGAAGAACTCGTGGAAGAGAGCGCAGGCGACGAAGACATCGCCCTCGATGCCGCTCTGATTGTCCCCACCGCTCCCCGCTACACCGCCCCGCCCCTGGTGCCCCCGGCGCAGGCCCCCGCCGCAGGCGCTCTGCTGCCACGCATTGCGGCGCGTGTCGCGCATCCTGCCGACCGCCGAGGGCTGGCACAGATCGTTGTTGGGGAGCAGGCGCATGCCCCGTTCTTCTTTTTTGTCAACACGGAAACCGCCGTCTCGGGCGAAGTCGTGGATTCGCAGATACGCGCGGCGGCGGCGGCGGGCATCCATCTGTACTCCGGCGTCATGTACCTGCCGTTTAAGAACAGTCACGGCGACCGGCCATTTGGGGCCATTGACGCCCTGCTTCAGCAGACGCTGAATGCCGACCCCGATGCGTTTCTCCTGCCCCGCCTGCAATGCGTGCCCACCAACTACTGGGCGCGCACCCATCCCGATGAAATGGCCCGCTATGCCGATGGCAGCGAGGGCGATGCCAGCATGGCATCCAGGGAGTTTTGGGCAGACTGCGTGGATGCTATTGAAGCATTGATCGCGCACCTGGCCGACCCCGCCACGCGAGGCGGCGACCGGGTCATCGGCTTTCACCTGGATAAAGGGGAATGGTTCTACGACCGCGAGGCAGGCTACGACTACTCAGCCCCCAATGTTGCGGCGTATCAAAACTGGCTGCACGCGAAGTATCAGCAGCCGTATGCGCTGCGGGCCGCCTGGTTCCAGGGCACGGCGACGTTTGAGGAGGCTGCCGTCCCGCCCTGGGCGCCACCCTCTGCCAAGCCGGACACCATGCCAATTTATTCGTCACGCCGCGACCGGCAGTGGCCGGATTACGCGCAGTTCGCCTCAGACCTCACAGCGGAGGCGATTACGGGCCTGGCTTGCGCCGTCAAGACCCTGTCCGAAGGGCGTCTCTTGGTTGCCGCCTCGTATGGCTACACATTGGAGTTTGCCACGCGCAACGACTCGGGGCATTTAGCGCTCGGCACAGTGCTTCAGTCGCCGCACATTGACATCCTTGCCGGGCCGAACTCCTATACAAGCCGCAGCGCGGGCAGCCCGGCCTCCTTTGGCGCGCCGGTAGATTCGGTCGCCTTGCACGGCAAACTCTGGCTGGTGGAAGACGACACCAAGACGTTCCTGGCCCAAGCCGAGACAGAGGACAGCTACAACCCCAAGATCGCCGGCGGCACGGACACGCAGGCCGCCCAGCAGCGTCACTTCGGGGCCGCGCTTGCCCACCGCGCAGGCGTCACCTGGATGGATTTATGGGGCCAGGGCTGGCTGGATAACCCCGACATATGGCACGAACTGGGCGGACTGCGTGACCAGGCCGACCGCCTGGCGCAGATTGCCCCGGCCGCGCCGGTCAGCCCGGATGTCGTCGTGTTTGTGGATGAAGCCTCACTCGCCTATGTGAAGAGCAGCGCGGCGGGCCTCGGCTTATCGCTGGTGGGCAAGACGCGCGACCTGCTGCTGCGCACCGGGGCTTCCATTGGGTTTTATCTGCAAAGCGACGTGACCCACGAAGATTTGCCCGATGCCAAGCTGTATCTGTTTCTCAATGCCCTGCGCGTCACCACCGGGGAGCGGCTGGCGATCCGCGAGAAGCTGCAGCGGGCGGGCAAGACATTGGCCTGGGTCTATGCCGCAGGCCTCTTTGATGAAAACGGCCTGTCTGAAGAAGAGATCGGCGAAACCGTGGGCATGGCTCTGCGTCTTCAGCCGTGGAATGCGCGCGGCGGCAGCCAAATCAGCGAAGCGCGCCACCCCCTGCTGGAGCGTCTGCGCGGCGGCAAGCGAACCATCGGCCAGGATGAAGTTCTTAATCCCTCCTATGCGGTGTCCGACCCGCAGGCGATTGTGCTGGGAGAATACGCCGGCACCGGCGCTGTCAGCCTTGCCGCCCGCGAGCACCCCGCCGGCTGGAAGTCGGTCTTCTTCGGCGACCCGCACCTGACGGTAGAGCTGCTGCGCGGCCTCTTGACTTATGCAGGCGTGGGTCTATACGACACGCAGGACGACGTGACTTACGCCAGCGGCGAGGGCGTATTGCTGGTGCATGCGTCCTTTACCGGGCAGCGCACATTCACATTGCCGCGCCCCGCCACCGTGTACGATGTGATGGAAGACCGGATTGTCGCCACCCAAACCCGCTCGTTCCGGGCGTTTATGCGGGCGCGCACATCGCGCCTTTTCTTGTGGGGCGACAGCGAGGCGATGGCCCATGCGACCGGCCTTGCGATCTCCGGCCCCGATGCGGCGGCTTTGCCCGAAGCGCCGTCCGATACCGAGGCAGCGCCCATCAGCGAAACAGGGTCAGAGACGCGAAACGCTTTCCCCCCCACGCCGGGAGCGCCGGACGACAGCGCGGCGGCGACTCTTTCGGCGGCAAAGACAATGTCGTCATGGGCTGCGGGAATGGCATCGCCTGACACAGCCGACGTGTCCGAGGAACAGGCAGCCTACGGCTCCGAGCAAAGCTACGCGGATGCCGACGCCCTTGCCGCAGAACTTGTGATGGATGAGGCTTTGTCCGGCGAAGAGACCGAAGAGGCGGCGGGAGAAGCGGCAGCCTCTGCCCCCCGTTCGCGCTGGCAGCGGCGACGGGCCGCCATGCGCGCGCGGCGGGATGCCGAGCGTCAGGCGCAGCAGCAATCGCCCGGCAATCCGCCTGCCGGCGGCGCTGCCGCCGATGCGATGGCGGACATGGCGGCATTACTGCCGGGCCTGCCCCCGCGCCGCCTGCCGCCGCCTTTGCGCTCTGAGCGCGAAGCGCCGCAGGTGGATGCGCCCAAGGACACTTCATCGGAGTAGTTTGCTCTACAGCAAGCACGCAAAAAAGCGCCCCTGCATCCCCGGATGCAGGGGCGTTTTTCTTGTGTGATTTACACGCGCATGGCGTTCAGCTCAAGGCCGCGCTGGGCGCAGAACTCCTGATATGCAATGGGGATAATCTCGGATGGCTTGATCTCGCTGCGCCCGCCCCAGAAGACATTGGTGTAAGCGACAGGCAGGCCCAGGCTTTCAAGATGGGCATCTATGGCGGCTTTGTGCGCGAGCAGCACGGATTTGTCCAGGCCGTGCGCCACGCCCATGATATTGACATCGCGGAACTCCGGCCCGCCCTCGCGCCAGTAGGCATGGGTCATGATGTGAAAGCGCCCCACTTCGCGCCCGGCTTCAATCTCGCGCCCCGGCGGGACAGCCCAGTGGAACAGGCCGTTGTAGCGGGTCACGCGCTGGCCCTGGGCCGTCGGCTTGACATGCTCCAGGAACGTGGAAAAGCGCCCAATCACGCCGCGTTCGCCCAGGGACTGCCCGACCCGCAGAAACGTTTCCAGGTCAATATTGGCTTCATCGGCCCGCGCCTGCCACAGATTTGCAGTAAGTTCCTCCGGCTCAAACTCACGCTTGAGGGCGGTCAATACCTGCCAGTCCAGCGCGCTCAGCTGGACAATCTTTGTATCCAGCACTTCGGCGGGCACATCGGCCATGCTGCCGATGGACAGGTCGCGCCGCCGCAGATGCCCCACCCCCAGGGCAAATAGGCGGTTGGCAGGCATCAAGCGATAATGGTCGGCCCCGACTTCCCCCGCAAGATAGTCGGCGTGGGCGACGAGTGAAAAGCCCTGCGGCACCTTGAGCGTCGTCCATAACCGGTAGTGCGAGCCGGGGGTCGCCGCATCCGTGGAGCGGATGACGACGTGCCCGGAGAAGGGGTCTTGATGCACCATAAACTCAAACGCGGCATCCAGCTTGTCTTCGGGGATTTGCCATGCGATCAGCGACCCCTGCGCCAGGTTGGTCGCCATCAGTGTCTGGCGCACGCGCCGGATAGTGCCCCCGCGCAGCATCGCCTGGATACGCTCGGTGACAACGGGCAGGCTGACGCCGGACTGAAAGGCGATTGCGCCTAAGGGGTCGCTCTGGAAGCCTTGAATTCGGTCTTCGGACACGCGCAATATCGCGGCGTTCGTGGGATCGTCTATAGTTGCCGGGGCATCAACAATCAGGGCGGGGGCAAGAGTACTCATAGGGGTATTGTACCCGAAACGGAAAACGGCCTGCGTATCTCGCGATACGCAGGCCGCTTTGGTACGTTCTTAATCCCAGGTAAAACGGGCTTAAGCAGGCTTGATTTCGACTTTCGCGCCTTCGGCTTCCAGCTTGGTCTTCAGGGCTTCGGCGTCTTCTTTGGTCAAGCCTTCCTTGACCGCCATTGGGGCGCCTTCCACCAGGTCTTTGGCTTCTTTGAGGCCCAGGGCGGTCGCTTCGCGGACGGCCTTGATGACATTGATCTTTTTCTCGCCGATAGCAGCCAGGATCACGTTGAATGAGGTCGGCTCTTCGGCGACCGGCGCGGCGGCGGCTCCTCCACCGGCGGGTGCGGCGGCGGCGGGTGCAGCGGCGGTGACGCCGAACTCATCCTGAAGCTGTTTTACAAAGTCGCTGAGTTCCAGCACGGTCATGCTTTTGATGGATTCCATCATTGCGGCGGTATCTGCCATTAATTTATTCTCCTGTGTTTGTAATAGATGCTGAGTTACGCTGCGGCTTCGCCTTGTTTATCGGCGATTGCCTGCAGTGTAAAGACGAAGTTTGAGAGGATGCCGCTCAGGGTGCCGACAAAGCCCGAAATGGGCGCTTGCAGCGAGCCGAGCATCTGCGAAATCAATACCTCGCGCGGCGGCGTCTTGGACAGTGCGTCCACCTGCGCGGCGCTCAGCACGAGGCCGTTCATGACGCCCGCTTTGATGGAAATCTCTTTGTGGTCTTTCACAAAGTCCATCAGCACTTTGGCGGTGGCGACCGGGTCGCCTTTGGCAAATCCAATCGCTGTCGGGCCGGACAAAAACTCGTTCATGTCCGCGATAGGCATCTGCCCATCGGCGGCCAGCTTGAACAATGTGTTCTTGACCACCCGGAACTCGCCGTCTGCCGCGCGCAGCTTCTTGCGCAAGTCGGTCAGTTCCGCCACCGACAAACCACGGTAGTCCGCGAAGATCGTCGCGGTGGAGGCTTGTGTCAAGGCGCGAAGCTCGCTGACCTGGTCCACTTTGCCCGAGGACGGCTCAATAATATAATCTGCTGCCATATGTGTATTCACCCCCTTCCAAACGAAATACGCCCTGCGACTGCCACAGACGGAGGCAAAGTCGCAGGGCGCTTTTCCGGCGCTGCGAAGCGTCCGGCGCATCCTCTGTAACCTCGGCCGGCGGGAAACGTCCCATTACCCCTGGCGGGACCGGCTGTCTGCGGCGTGAAACTGTTTGATTGTGTGTTACGGCTTGCCCGAAGCAATCGCCTGCGCGCGCAGCGGGTCTACTTTGACGCTCGGCCCCATGGTCGTGGATAGGGAGATGCGCTTGAAGTAGCGGCCTTTGGAGGCGCTCGGCTTGGCCTTAATCAGCGCGTCCAGCAGGGCATTGAAGTTCTCCTGCAACTGGTCGGGCGTGAACGATGCTTTGCCGATGGGAGCCTGCACGATGCCAGCTTTTTCCACGCGGTACTCCACGCGGGTGGCCTTTTTGATGTCCGACACGGCCTGCCCGATGTTGGGAGACACCGTGCCCGCTTTGGGGTTGGGCATCTTCTGCTTGAATGTCGCGCCCAGCCGCCCGACCTGCCCCATCATGTCCGGGGTGGCGAGGATCAGATCGTACTGCTTCCAATCCACTTTGTTTTGCTGCACGTCGGCGACCAATTCTTCCGCGCCCACGAGGTCGGCTCCGGCTTCGGTGGCCTGGATGGCTTTGTCGCCTTTGGCGAACACCATCACTCTGCGGCTTTTGCCTGTGCCGTGCGGCAGCGTGGTGACGCCGCGCACCATCTGGTCGCCATGCCGGGGGTCAACACCCAGGTTGATGGCGGCTTCCACGGTTTCGTCAAACTTGGTGCTGGCGAGGCTTTTGACCAGCTCCAGGGCTGTGATCGGCTCAAGCAGGGCTTCTTTATCGGTCTTCTTGGCTAGCTCTAAGTAGCGCTTGCCTTCGCTTTTTGGGCGGTCTTGCTTTCGCATAGGGTTCTCCTTGTGGTACTCACGGGCGTTCGAGGCCCTCCCACATCTGCTAAAACGGCGGCCTTGCCTGCCGCTTGTCGGACTTCTTGTCCGGCGTATTGAGGTTCTGCCAGTAATCCTGTGTCCACCAAATCACGAGGCTGCCCACTCCTAACACGCTTGCAAGCACAAGTGCGCTGATTTTAATCCAAAGCGGAGTATCGGGCGACAGCAGGTAATTGAGCAGAGACGCCACTGTTATCCCACTTCAATGCCCATCGAACGCGCGGTGCCCGCAATAATCTTCATGGCGGCTTCCGTGTCGTTGGCGTTGAGGTCGGGGGCTTTGGTTTCGGCAATCTCGCGCAATTGCTGCTGCGTAATTTTGGCAACCTTGGTCTTGTTGGGCGTGCCCGAACCCGACGGCACCCCGGCGGCCTTTTTCAGCAGGTCGGCGGCGGGCGGGGTCTTGGTGATAAACGTAAACGAGCGGTCTTCGTAGATGGTAATTTCTACGGGCACGATGGACCCGATCATCGGAGCGGTACGCTCATTGTACCCCTTGATGAACTCCATCATGTTGATGCCGTAGCCGCCCAATGCCGGGCCGACCGGGGGGGCCGGGGTCGCTTTGCCTGCATTAATCTGGAGCTTGACCACTCCGGTAATCTTTTTTGCCATTGTCCGTGTCTGTCCTTCTGAGTCTTATTGCGAAATCTTGTGCGTCTTGCTAGGAAATCTTTTCTATTTGGCTGAACTCAAGCTCCACGGGCGTGTCGCGCCCGAAGATGGAAATGAGCACCTTGACTTTGTCCTTAGGCGCGTTGATTTCCTGAATGCTGCCGTTGAAGTCCGCGAACGGCCCGGCGGTGACGCGCACCGGCTGGCCCACTTCCCACTTGGGGCGAATCAGCGGCTTCTGCTCGGATTCCGCCAGGGCCTGCTGGATGGCCTTGATTTCACTATTCTTCACCGGGGTCGGCTTGGCATCGCCGACAAAGCCAATCACGCCGGTCGTGCTTTTGACCAAGTACCAGGTGTTGTCGTCCAAAACCATCTGGATAAAGACATAGCCGGGAAAGACTTTGCGATCAATCTCGCTTTTTTTGCCCTGACGCACGCGCGACTCTTTTTCAGTCGGCATGAGGATGTCAAAAATCTTCGTCTTCAGGCCCATCGTATCCGCGCGGCGCTCAATATTGGTCTTGACCTTTTTCTCGTGCCCGGAATACGTATGAACCGCGTACCACTGCTTTTGCATAAACTTCTCTGTGTTGATCTCGCGCGGGATGACAGCCCGGCTGCAGCCTAATGCGGCGCAAACAGCGGGTGCAGGAGCCGCGACAAAATGGCATCCAGCCCGCCCACCCAAATCGCTACGGCGACCACGAGGGCCAGCACGACGGTGGTGGACTTGGTGAGCGTATTGCGGTCGGGCCAAGTTGTCTTTTTCAGCTCCACCCAGGCTTCCTTGAAAAACGTGCCGGGCGCGACCGGCTTGCGGCTCGCCATTGTCTGCGCGCGCTTTTGGATGTCGTCCATGCGGCCGCCCGCCGGGGCGGCTTTTTTCGGCCCCGCCGGGGCGGGCTGTCCTTTTTTCGGAGGTTGGGGCGTGTCGGCCATTGTCTTTTCCTGCGCCTGCGTTGTTTGCGACCTGCATTCAGGCAAAAAAATGAACAGGGGACGCGCCCCTGCTCGTTATCTGCCTGTCAGTTTACCCTGAATAACCCGTGTTGTCAAGGAGAACCCGTCATTTTTTCGCTGCCTGTGTTGTGGCCGTGACGCTCCCGCTGGTGGGCTTCTTCGTCTTCAAACGGCTCAATGTGAATGATCGGGTGAAGATTGGGCAGCACAAAGCGCAATTGGTCTTCAATTTCCTCGGTCAACCGGTGCGCTTCCACAAACGAAGTCGTGTCCGCGATCTGCACATGCACATCCACATGCCGGTGCGAGCCGGACTTGCGCGTGCGCAGCTTGTGGAAGCCCAGCACGGCGGGGTGGCGGCGCAGCACCGTTTTCAGTGTTTCTTCTTCGCCGCAGGGCAGAGCCGTATCGGACAGTGTGCGCACCGCATCCAGCGCCAGCATCAAGCCCACCCGCAAAATCAGCGCCGAGACCACCAGCGCGGCGGCGGCATCCCACCACCGCTGTCCGGTCACCCGCACCAGCGCCAGCCCCAGCAGCACGCCCAGCGAGCTGGCAATATCCGTGCGCAAATGGTGCCCATCGGCCTCTAATGCCGGTGAATCCCAGGCCTTGCCCATCCGAAGCAGATGCCGCGAAACGACCAGGTTGACAATCACCGACACGCCCATCACGCCCATGCCCAGCCACGATGCCCGCAGCGGGGCCGGATGCAGGAGCGAGGCCACCGCCTCCTTGACCACATAAATGCCGCCGCACAGCACCAGCACCGCTGTCGCCGCGCCCGACAGGTTTTCAATCTTGCCATGCCCATACGCATGAACGCTGTCCGGCGGCTCATCCGACACGCGCACCGAGAAAAAAGCCACCAAAGACCCAATCAAATCCGCCGCCGAATTGACCACTTCGGCGAGGATGCCGACGCTGCCGCTGGCAAGGCCCGCCGCGATCTTGACCAGCACCAAAAAGCCATTGGACGTGACCGACCAGCGGGCGGCGCTGCGCTTTTGTGTTCCTGCCTCGGCTGCCATTGCTGCCCCTGTGTCGTCTGCCGCTTCCATCCGCGCTTCCCCCGCGTTGTGTCGTGTGCTGTTCACTGTGTTCTCGGTTTCACTGCTTGCAAACAACTCGCAAGGCGGGGGCAAATCCCCCCGGCATACGACGAAGCCACATCCTTTCGGATGCAGGACACCCTCATGCACCCTATTCTTATACCCGTGAGCGCCTGACCTCGTCTTTGCCGGGGATGGTTTGCCCCCGGCACTTGGCACCGCGTTGTGCCTTGTTTGCCCCGGCGTTGCCAGCATATACCAACGACGGAACGATTTCTTCCGTCGTTGGTACGCGCTCACAACGCTATAGAAACGCCCCTACTTCGCCTTTGCAGCCCGCTTTGCCGTCTGCGCCTTCACGGCGGGGCTGCCGTAGCCGACCAGCTCCATGTACGCTGTGCCGTTCACTCTTGGCAAAGGGTTCCTGCCATGATGCAGTCCGCGCAGAGGTGTCGCCGCCACGTCGCATGTGCCTTCCCATATCCCACTGCCGGGGCCTAAGATAGGCATCTCCTGGCTTTTTACCGGGGTCGTGATGCGCAGGCTGAGGTTGTGGTCGGGAAAAGACACGCGCCAGGCCAGCGGGTAAGACACGCCCGTGCGCGGGCTTTTCCACACGGCAGACTTGTCCGGCGCGAAGACGATGTTCTTTGTCACGGTCTGATGTCCGTCTTTGTCCATGAACGTGGCGAGGGGAAAGAACACTTTGCCTGTCTTAAGGTCGCGCTGACGGAAACAGAGGATGTCGGTGCCGTTGGCGAGCTGCACGCCCCACCAGTCCCAGCCGTCGTTGCTCGCCACCCACGAGTTGCCCCACTGGTGGTCAAACCAGCCGTCGCCCCCGGCAATGGCTTCCGGGCCATGTCCCGTGTCTAGGGTGCCGCCCACGGCGCAGCGGGTCAGGGAGAAGTAGTACATGTCGTTGCTGCGGCGCAGGCCCGTTTCGCCCTTGCCGCCGACTGCCATGGGCGGCTTTTGGGAGTGCAGCGTGAGATGCACTTTGTCCCGCTCGTTCGCCCCGAGATCCAGGGTGAACGCGGTGTTGGCGGCATTGTCCGCGGCCAGCGTGTTGACGCCGTAGGCCAGGCGAAACGGGCGGGCGGCAACCACGGCTTTGCCGGGAAACTGCTGGTGAGGCACGGGCAGCCTGCCTGCATTGAGCGCAGCGAGAAGGGCGTGCGCCCCTGTGTCATGCGGGTTTTGAACGACGAGAAACGGGGCGATCTGCTTCAGATAAGCCACCATCGCCCCGTCGCCGAGCGAGTAGGAACGCTGCGTCTTGTTGTCTAAGTCGGTGACGGCATAGATAAGATAATGGGCGCGCGGGGCAGCGGCGGCCGGGTCAAACGGGGAACGGCCATTGCCGAACTGGAAAAAAGAGCCGATGAGGGCATAGCGGTGCCCCGTTTTGGTGGCGACATGGGCATTGACATACCACCATTCAATGCTGACATTGCCGTGCGCGGCCACCCCAAACGCGGCGGACTTGGCAGGCAGGGCGGAGGGATGGGACGCGGCGGCGCAGGCAGCGCGGGGAGCCGGCAAAAGCAGGGCGCAGAGCAGCAGCAAAGGGCGAAACATGGGAAACAAGGCTTTCTAAAGCGCAGGGGCCGGGCAAGAAACTTCGGCCATTATACCCCGCCCGCCCCGCGCGCCGTGCCTGCCTTGACAGCGGCGAACCGTTGCGGCTATAGTTTGGGCTTATGCGCATTCTCATTACCAACGATGACGGCGTCCAGGCGGATGGCCTGTTCGCTCTGCACCAAGCCCTGGCGACGATTGGCGAAGTCACTGTTGTCGCCCCCGAGCGGCAGCAAAGCGCCTCAGGACACGCCATCACGCTGCACAAGCCGCTGCGTCTGTCCGAGACCACGCTGCGGGACGGCGCACGAGCACTCATGTCCAACGGAACGCCGTCGGATTGTGCCACCCTGGGCGTGCTGGAGGCGATGGGCGAAGACGTGGACATGGTCGTGTCCGGCATCAACCGGGGGCCGAACCTCGGGTGGGACGTGCATTATTCAGGCACGGTGAGCGCGGCGATAGAGGCGAGCGTTATCGGCAAGCCTGCGTTTGCCATTTCGGTGGCAAGCTACGACGAGCCATTCCACTGGCAGGGCGCGGCACAGTTCGCCGCCCGGTTCGCGCGCTGGCTTGCCGACCACCCGCTGCCGCCGTACTGCATTGTAAATGTCAACGTGCCGAACCTGCCGACGGATCAAATACGCGGCGTCGGGGTGACCACGCAGGGGCGTCGTCAGTACGTGGATCGTATTGAAAAACGCCTTGACCCGCAGGGCCGCGCGTACTACTGGCTGGGAGGCTCGCTCGCCGAAGAAGCGGCGGGGGCCGAGCCGGGCTGCGATGTGCGTGCGGTGGCGGAGGGTTATATCTCCCTCACGCCTATTCACCTGGACATGACCGCGTATGATCTGACGGCGCATCTGCATGAATGGGCGCAGGGTTAGGCTCCAAGCCACGGGCGTTGTGATGTGCTTGAGATGTGCTTGCGCCCCCAACGCGCCCCCAACGCGACGTGCTTGCGATATAAGAGGCCCTCCTCCGCTCGCACGGCTTGCTTCCCCCTCCCCTGCAATGGCAGACTCTTGAACCACGCAGGAGGCACGCTTGCGCAATGGGGTAAGATAACTCGCAGAACCGAAACGGCGCGGGCAGACGCGCCATGCAGATTGGATAACGTCTATGACAGACAACCCTTCCCCCATTGTCGCCAAGTTCGGCGGCTCCTCGGTGGCGGATGCTGGGCAGGTCAAAAAGCTCGCGGCGATTGTGCAGGCCGACCCGGCGCGCCGCTTTGTGGTGGTCAGCGCGCCCGGCAAGCGCATGGCATCGGATAAGAAGATTACGGACTTGCTGTACCTCTGCCACTCGCTCAGCGAACAGGGGCTGGATGCGTCCGCGCCGTTTGCAGTCATCAAAGAGCGATACTTGGGGATTGCCGAAGAACTTGGCGTGGACGGCGCGTGGGAATGGCTGCGCGATGTGGAGCGGCGCATTGCCGAGGGCGCGCGGCGCGACTGGACCGCCTCGCGCGGCGAATGGCTGAGCGCCAAGATGATTGCGGCATTTCTCGATGCGGAGTTTGTGGACGCGGGCGACGGTATTCGGTTCAGCGGCGACGGCAGGTTCCGGCCTGCGGAAAGCTACGCGCGGATGCATGCGCGCCTGCGGGCGGTGCCCGAGGGCCGGCGGGCGGTCATCCCCGGCTTTTATGGGCACGACCCGTCGGGCGAAGCATGCTGCTTCGGGCGGGGCGGGTCGGACGTCACGGGGGCGGTTGTTGCCCGCGCCGTGCATGCGTCGGTGTACGAAAACTGGACGGACGTGTCGGGGATGCTGATGGCCGATCCGCGCATTGTCGACAGCCCGCGCCCGCTGGAAGAAGTCACGTATCGCGAGCAGCGCGAGCTGTCGTATATGGGCGCAAGCGTGCTCCACGACGAGGCGGTGTTCCCGGTGCGCGAGGCCAATATCCCAATCCATATTAAGAACACCAACGACCCGGATGCGCCCGGCACGCGGATTGTGGCCGCGCGAGACAGCCATGCCGCCAGTATTGCGGGCATTGCCGGGCGCAAAGGCTTCGCGACCATCTTCACCGAAAAGGCCCTGATGAACCAGGAGCGCGGCTACGGACGCCGGGTTTTGGAGATACTGGAAACGCACGGCATCTCCTACGAGCACTCGCCGACCAGCATTGACACCATGTCCGTGATCGTGACCGATGAGGAGCTGGCGGGCAAAGAAGACGAAGTGGTCGCCGACATCCGCCGGGCAGTGCAGCCGGACCGTATTGACGTGCAGCGGGACATGGCGATGGTGGCGGTGGTGGGTCAAGGCATGGTGCAGCGGGTGGGCGTCGCCGCCCGCGTGTTTGATGCACTGGCGGATGCACGGGTCAACATCCGCATGATCAACCAGGGTTCCAGTGAACTCAATATTATCATCGGCGTGGAGACGGCGCAGTACGAAGCCGCCGTCCGCGCGATCTACGAGGCGTTTGTCTAGGCGGCGCATAAGAGGCTTTTGGGCCTCTGATGCGCATTGATTAGGACACTGGAGAAACAGCCATGAGCCAATGGGGAGAGACACGCACGGGATTGCTGAACATTATCGCCGCGTGCATCATCGCGGGCGGGCTGATTGGCGGCGCATTGATATTGACCCATCGGCCGAGTGTCATCGTGACTTCGCCCGGTATGCGGGGCGCTGTGCCTGCGCCCACGGCGATGCAGCCGCCCATCACGCAAGCATCGGCGTCGGCACAGCTTCGCGCGCAGGTGCTGGCCGCGCCGACTTTGCATATGTTTGTCTTCAAGAAAGCGACCTATACGCTTGTGGATGTCAAAGTCACACAAGTGATTTATGAAGCCGACAAAGACACGTTCATGCTTTACTATGCTAATGTCTGGCAGCCCGCCATGCCGCCGGGCGGGCCACAAGACGATGAAGCCATTCTTACCAACGATGGCTACGGGCACTATTACGGCTTTGCCACCGTTGGCGTGGACAATGGGGAACCCTTTCAACATGCCGATGTCACGCTTAAATAACACAGTCATGCCACACACATATTTGATCACCGGCGCAAGCAGCGGCATCGGACGGAGCGTTGCCACTGCGTTGGGACGCGAGCGGCAGCGCGTCGCACTGGTAGGCCGCGATGAACAACGACTGGCGCGGGTCGCACGCGAAGTGGTCATGTTCGGCGGTGAGGCCATGATGGTGCAAAGCGATGTACGCGACCCGCAGTCCGTGCAGCGCGCACTCGGCACGGTGATGGCGCAGTGGGGGCGCGTAGACACGGCCCTTCTGTCTTCGGGCATCGCCGAAAGCGTGAACGTGGACGCGTTCAAGTCTGATGATGTGGAGCAGATATTCGCCACCAACGTCTTCGGCATCACGCACTGGCTGGAAGCCCTGCACCCGGTCATGCGCGCCCAACCCGGCGGCGGGACAATTGCGGTCGTGTCTTCGCTGTCCGCCGACAGAGCCATTCCGGGCGGCGGGGCGGGGTATTCCGCATCCAAAGCCGCCGTATCTCAGCTTTGCGACGGCCTGCGCGCCCCCTTCAGGACACAGAACATCCGCCTGGTGATTGTCGCGCCGGGCTTTGTGCGCACCCCCATGCTGGACGGCATGGCGTGGACACCGGCATCGGTCAGCGCGCAGCAGAGCGCGGCATTTATCTTGGACGGCCTGAAGCATCAAAAAAGCATCATCCGCTACCCAAAGCTGGCCGCGCTGACAATGGGCCTGCTCCGTCACCTGCCCCCCGCCGCGCTGGACTTGCTTTATCGGCCCGCGCACTGACTGCCCTTTTCCCTCTCCCGCCACAGCCCTTTGGGGAACCTGTGTTTGCCCCAGCGCGTATGTTGGAACAACAACCCCACACAAACCGATTGACCGAGGAGTCCCTATGTCCCCTACCCGCCCGCTGAACGGCGCATTGGCCGTGGCCGCGCTTGCAGGCGCACTCGCCATGCCCGCCGCCCATGCCGACCTCACCCTGGTGCAGACCACGACCATCAGCAATGCTCAAATCACCGCCGCCCTGCAAAGCATGACGCCTCAGCAGCGCGCCCAGGTGCAAAAGTCCGGCAGCCCATTCTTCCAGACCGGGCCGCAGACGGCGACCATTTACACCCACGGCAAGCAGTCGCGCTTAGACTATGGCGGCTACACGTTTATTGCCGACCCAAGCAAAGGGCAGGTGCTGACACTCAACCGCCGCACCCATACCTATTCCACCCGCCCGCTCCCCGCCGGCCAAAGCGGCGGCTTCGCGGGGGCCACCGTGCGCGATCTGCACCAGTCCAAGACCATTTTGGGGCACGTGGCCCACCATTACACCGTGTCCACCGCCAATGTCGGCGGGGCGGGCAGCCAGCTCAAGGCCGATGTCTGGGCCGCGCCCGACCTGGCCCAGCCCAGCGGTTCCCTGACCGGCGGCGGGCCGACCGGGCCATTGCAGTCGCTGCTGCGGCAGGTCAAAGGGCTTCCCCTGCAAACCACCGTGGTGATTGCGGGCAGCCCTGTCGGCACGGTGACGGCCAAGTCCCTTGCCAAGTCCCTTTCTACCCAGCCTGTTTCGGCAGCCCTCTTCGCCCTGCCTGCGGGGTACAAGCCCGGCCCAACGGGCGGCGGCAGCGGCAGCTCGCCGTTTGGCGGCGGTTTGGGGCAGTAGCGCAGGCGTTCCCCGCCCCTCTTTTACGCGCTGCAGAGGCGTTTCCACGGCATACCAACGACGGAACAAACCGTTCCGTCGTTGGTATGCCGTTGGCATGCCGGGGCAATCCCGATACGCTCCCTAAAGAGCGCCGTGCAGCCACTGGCGAATGGCGGGGAAGAGGATGTCAAACGGGGGCAGGTGCCCGGCCTGCGGCAGCCAGTCGATGCGGACATGGGCATGGGGCGCGGACAGGGCGGCGGCGTACAAAGCCTCGGCGCGGGCTGGGGGAATGGTGGCATCCTGCCTGCCGTTAATCATGAATAGAGCACGCGGGGCAATATGCGGGGCGAAGGTGAGGGGATCGTTGGGGGCAAGAAAGATGTTGATTAAAGGCCAGTTGAGGCTTTGCCGCCCCGTCACGGCATGGCCGCTGTAGGTGGCGTAGCGGGCAGACAGCACGCGCAATATCTCACCCCAGCCGCCGCCGCCGGAAACAAGGACGGTCGCTTTGAGGCGCGTATCCACCCCGGACGCGACCGTGCCGATAATCGCGCCGAGTGATAGCCCGGCCAGCCCGAGGCGATGTGGGTTGATGTCGCGGCGCGTGTCCAGATAGTCCAGGGCGCGGCGCACATCGCGGGTGGTCTGGGTGACGCTTTGCACCAGGTTCTGCTGCAATTGGTCGGCGGAGACCGCCCCGCGCTGAGCGGGAAGGGCACGCTCTCCCTGGCCGTAGAGGTCAATGGCGAGGCTGGCATACCCTGCGGTCGCGAGGGCGCGGCAGAAGCCCGCCATCAGCTCTTTGCTGCCGCCCAGGCCATGCAGCACGACAATGCACGGCACGGGGTGAGTGGCCGATGCCGACTTTGGCACGAACAGCAATGCGGGCACGCGCAGAGTGTTGACGCTGGCGTAAGAAAAGCGCGTCATGCGGCAGTCGGGGAAAGTCTTGTTTGCCGACACGACTATGTGCAGGGGAGCATGGGGCGTGTCTGTATACAGAGGCAGTGCGGCTTGGTAGGCGCGTGCGCGGTCTACGCCGTCATCGGCATGAGCGGGCGCGAGGGCCAGCAGGCACAGCAGCGCGAGCAAAACAAACTTCATGCGATAAACTCTTTCGTTATTGGAGATAGAAATCAGCAACAAGTTCCTCATGTTAATCCAACAAGACAAAGTCAGCCTTTTCCGCCCCAACTCTGATGATTTGCCCCCCATTGAAGCGAAAGATCATGTGGTAAGGGAGCGTTTCCTTGCTAGGATCGTAGCAGGGAATTAATTCATAGTGTTTGTAGCCTTCGAGGTTCTCGCCGGCTTCAATAAAAGACACATAACTTATGCCTAAATCCTCACCTTTTGGCATTTTGCCATCTCGCGGTGCTATTTCCAGACAGCCAACATTAGTAAAAACAATGCAAAAGCGATTGCAAGGGTAATTTGGAACACCATATTGGCCGCCGGCATCGCGCCATTCTCTTATCCGCTCTCCGATGCGCCATTTAAGCGTGAGACTTGAACTGGTTATCGTGGTGGAGTAATCAAAACCCTCGAAATCGGCATGGTTATGCAAATCCCATTCAAGTCCATGCGCATTTAATGTTATCAGATGGCCGTGGGCAGACACATCGGTTGTGAGAGTAAAGTTTGATAGGTGCATGAGGGAATCACCCGTTGAAAGCAGTAACTGCTGGGCTGATGCCAGCATCGCAGCAGAAGATGGCTTACACGGAAAACAACGCCAAGCGCCTCACTCAGCGATGCTGCGCAGGATGGCTTGCAGGCGGTCGTAGTCGTCGGAAAGCAGCAGGGCGAGGGCGCGGCCCGCGCGCAGAAGAAACCCGGGGTCGTGCGCCTGGGCCGTGCGGGCCTGACGCAGACACGCCGCCGCAAGCTCATCAGCAGGGACGCCCGCCAGCCCGCCACCCGATGGCAGCAGGATCGGGCGCAGAAACCCCAAATCGCTGGTCAGCATCTGCACCTCGGCCTCGGTGCAGGCATAAACGCGGCTGTGGATGCGCGGCGGGCGGGGCGGCAGGTGACGCTTCAGCGGGGTGCCGTCGCCCGCGCTGTAGGCCACCAGCATGCCGGAAAACTCGGTGCGCAGCAGCTCAAAGATTTGCGGCTGCTGCCGCCGCATCTCGTCCTCATCGGCAAAGCCCAATGCCGAAGGCCGTCGGTTGGGTTCCAGCGAGGATGTGCTGGCCCCATAAACCAGCGCATACGTGGCGGCAGGCAGGGCGGAGGCTAAAAGAGCGGGGGACGGCAGAGACGCCGCAAGAGGCAAAGCAAAGGGATCTTCTTCGTTGTCGGTGACGCTGAGTGCGTCGGCGCTCTCCAACAGTGGCGAGGCATCAGGCGCAGGCCGTCCAATCTTCACAAACGCACCGAACGGCGGCGGGTCATACAGCTTGGGGACAATTTCGCGGGGCACTTCCAGGCATTGCGCGATAAAAGCGGTTGTGCCTGCTTCTACAATCTCGCCGAGGGGGTTGTCTGTCATAACGGGCTCCGGTGGGGAATGGGCGTGGCGTTTGTTATAAAAAGTGGAGAAGCCATGCGCCCAAAGCCGCCACCGCCGTGCCCCAGGCCAGGCGCCGGGCGAGCTTGCGGTGCTCCCGCGCAATCCGCGCTTCCTGGGAGTCGGCGCCGGGCTGCGGCCTTCGCACCTGGGCCAGCAGGCGGCGGGCATCTTCGGGGGCGATTTCCAGGCCTTCGGCCAGGTCAGCGAGCGTTGGGCGGTTTGTCAGGCCGCCGCTGTCGGCCTGCTCCTGCTGCCAGAGGCGAATCACGGCCTGGGCTTCGTCGGGCGTCATGCGCGCGACCGGCGGCGGCGGGTAGTCAAGTGCCTCTGCGCTCTGTTGGGATTGCAAGTCCATAGTCGGCAGCATCCAGGCCAAAATGGGCGCGATGATCTCCTCCATGCTGTTGTATCATACCCGCCACCGTGCCGGGAATCAGCACCTATGCACGCCTCAAAAAATGTGGTAGTGGCTCAAATTAGTCTGAGCCTTTTGGGTTGCTGCCTGGTTAGTTGGTTGTACTCGTGCAGGAACAGCCGCAGACAGTTGTCGTGCATCACGTCCGTCTTGGAGAACGAAAGCGTCCGCCTGACGAAGCGGGCGAGGCGCTGACGCAGGATGTTGTTGAACCGCTCGACATGAGGCTTTATTGGGGTGACACGTCTGGCCTGCGCCCTGGCCCGTCGCCCGGTGCTGCTCTTTGGACAGCACCTCGGCATAGGCCGCCCAGAAGTCTGTATAGCACAGCCCGCTCTTATAGCCTTGAGGAACACGCTCCCACAACAGGCGGCAGGACAAAGCCGCTGAGGTCGTTTAAGTCATCGCCAGTGTGAGGCCGAATGGAGACTCGGTAGTCGCGGTCGCGTTCTGAGCCACCGTGGCTGTCTTTGTTAAACTCGTAAAGTGACAGGTAATACAATCCTTTGAGGACAGCAAGGGTAGAGTAGACGTGAGGCCCATCTTTGCTGGTGGGATAGCTTTCGCCGTGGGCGTCTACTTCAAATTGTCTACGAGCAACAGTCCGGGGCGTCAGCCCCTTACGGATACAACTGTCCAAATATGTCGGCGGCATTTCTAGGCTGTTGGAATTAGTTGTATAGAGCCAATGCACCCAGTAGCGCAGCCTGTCTCTAGAGGCATGGTTTAGTCCTATGCTCATACTAAAGATTATAGGCTCCCAACCTGCGCCCCACAGGCAGAGGTGTCAATACTTTTCACAAGAATAGTGTTTGAGATTATTTGCGGGAAGTCTATTGCGTCTCTCTGTCACTTCACTGGAAATGAGGCGGTTTCGGCATCGACCAGGTGCTGCTGGCGTTCCCGTTGAAAGAGAGCAAGCTGCAAATCGGCGACCTGCGTCCGATGCAGGTCTTGCGACGTCGGCGTGCGCAGCTCTTCCCGTCCGGTGCGGACGGACTGCTGCAAACGGGACAATTCCAGCACGTCGGCGGCCAGTTGTTCGGCGCGCTGCGGGCGACTGCTCTGGGGCGCATGCTCCGTTTCCGCGTCTACATGCGCCACAACCTGCGAGGCCCGCGCCACCGAAGCGTCCACGCTGCTGTCTTCCGCGCTGAACTTTGCGGTCGGCACGGCCTTGTCTTCGTCATCAGGAGGGGTGATCGGGGCGGCAGAGGGCGAGGACGACACAGCCGCGCTGCTTTCCGGCCCGGTTGTCGTCTGCAGGGATTGGGGCAAGTTGGAATAGGCGATGCTGATAACGCACACAACGACCACCACGGCTAAATAGCGCACAAGGCGGCACCCAAAGCGCGGGCGCACGGCTTGCTCCGGCCTGCGGCGGGGCGCTTGCGGCCCGGCGGCGGGCGGAGCAGGAACCGCAGGCGGCGGCAGCACTGCGCGTGAGCCGGACAGGGCATGGTAGGCCTCATTGAGGCGGCGAAGCTGCTGTTCCGACCATTCGCGGCGATGAGGGTTGCGGTCTGGGTGATACAGCTTCGCCAGATGCCGGTATTGCGCACGGATTTGCTGCGGACTGCTGTCCGGCGGCAATTGCAGCGCCTCGTAGTAGCGCGCGAAAGTATCGGCATCCAGCGTCATGCGAGTTTAGTTCGCGATGTTCGTCGCGCTTTCCTGCCGCTGTTTTGGGCGCGTTGGGGGCATTGGGACATAAGACCAATAGGCACAATAAAGAACCCCATGCCCTGCGCGGAATTGGCTCCCTCCGCATGCTTGCGCCCGACTGCGTATAGGCGCCTTTTCCCTGCGCCGACAGACCTCAAAGGCTTTAGGAGAGGGGAACGGGAGCCGTGCGAACGGGGGCGGCGCTTTTGCCGCTGTTGAGGCTGGGCGCGAGAGAGCTAGGCGCGAGAGGGCTGGGTTCGCTGCCGGGCGGCACGACAGGGAGCGCAGGCGGGGCGGCGGGGACGGGCACGCGGACAAGCTTGGGCCGGGGGGCGCGGGTCTCATCGGCAATGGTTTCGCGGCGGGTAATGCGGCCTTTGCGTGTCCACAGGCGCTCAACGACAACATGGTAGCCGCTGCGCGGCTTTTGGTCAACAATGGGCAGCGAGGCGGGCGGCAAGGCCGGGTCGGGCGTTTGGCGGGTGGGGGCGGGAAGAGTGGTCAGCGAGGTTGTTCGGACGTAAACGCGCTCGCCTGCGGGCGGGGGCGTGCCGTAGAGGCTGACTAAGACCTGGTTTTGGCCGATGGTGGTCTTGACGATCAGCGGCTGCCAGGTCGTGTTGACGAACCGCATGTCTTGGGAGCCGTAGACCACGGACGCATCACAGCCGGGCGCGGCATAGGAGACGACACCCGAATGGCCGTGCCGCTCGGTGATGGCAAGCCCGGCCTGCAGGGCGGCATTGTACAGGCCGGTGGAAACAAGGCAGATGCCGCCGCCCGTGCCGCGCACGATCTGGCCCTGGTCAAACATCAGGCCGTCCTCAAAGCCGCGCTGGGGGGTGCGCTCCCCAACAACGGCGTTGAACGAGAACGTGCCGCCGGGCATGACGGTGGTGCTGTCCACGGCCCGCGCGGCCAGCACGATGTTGGCGCGCTCGGCGGGGTCATCGCGCAGGGGCACGGCATAGACGCCCAGGCGGGCGACGTTGAACACCTGCCCCCACCCCGCCAGATGCAGGCTGGGGTCGCTGCTGCGGTTCCACAGCCAGTCCATGCCGGGCGGCATCCAGCAGGTCGGCAGCGCGGCAGACGGCCCCGCCGGGAGCGTGTCCGGCAGGATAGACGACTGGGGCGAGATAAACAGCGGAGCAGGATCGGCAGCGGGTGCCTGAGGCAGCAGATAATACAGCGCGGGCGCGGCCTGAACGGAAAGGCTTGGGGGCAGCGCGGCGTGCGCTTTGGCAAGGGACGCCAGGGCGGCAAGGAGCAGGGCGCCTCTTATTTGCTTTGGGGGTCGTGCTGAGGGCATGGGTCGTGCAAGGCCAAATCCGACATGTCGCTGTTTGGAAACAAAGGGCGCTGTTCTGCCTCTTTTCTCGTTTCGGTGGAAGCAGAGGCCGGCAAAACAGGCCAGGCACGAGACGCCAAGCTCGCCCGCCTACTCTCAAAATCGGCGTTTTGAGAGTAGGAAGAGTGCCTTCTTGGTGGACGGTACAAGATTCGAACTTGTGACCCCTTCGATGTCAACGAAGTGCGCTACCACTGCGCCAACCGTCCACGTGGATAAGCCTATCATACCCGGTACAGCCAGATTTTGCTAGGGCCATCAGTGCAAACCCTGCACCGTTTACTATTTCTTTGCTTGAAAACTACACCCCTGTGACGGTGTTGGCGTTTGGGTGACAGCCGCTAAGAGGGAGGGTGTTGCGGCACAGGTTGGCTGCGTCCACCTACTGCGGAAGGGTTAAGCGGCACAAAGCGAGGTTATAACCGTGGTAATTGGGAGCAGGCGTATAGGATCGATGACAATACTGGCATTGCAAAAAGCGGAGAACTATGCCATAATACACTTGCCCACCCACGGAGACCCTGCAAGGGGCAGTCGGGCAGCCGGGGTTTCGTGCAAACGAAATAGCTTTTATGCCGGAAAGCGGACACTGTCCGTACAAAATAATAGCCGCCAGGCGGGTTGCTGTGGCAAACCAGCGCAATGCAGAAAAAGGACGAGTATTCTTACTCGCCCTTTTTCCTTTTGAGGGGATACAATGCCAAGCCTGCCTTGCGGTACTCAGCCCAGTCGCGGCGCATAATTGGGTAGGCCGTGATGAACCACACTCCGTTTGGCTTCTCCCCGTCTCGTTCAGACACTACGACATAGTATTCACCTTCAATTGCCAGCAGATAGTTGAGCCTGTTCTCCGGGTCATGATTATTGCGCCGCACTTCTGTTTGCGGGCTGGTGAGAGCAGCCATGATCCAGGAAATATGCTCTGCTCGCTCCTGTGACCACAGATTACGCTCACGCCGCGCGGAGCGGTCTGTTTCGTCACGTTTGTGGCAGACGTGCCAGCATGAACTGTCGTCAAACCATACTTGATTGCCGAGTACGTCTATAATTGCCGAGTACGTCTATAATGGTATTGCGCCGGTACAGACGATTAAACTCACGCTTGTAAGCATGGAAGTTTTCTTGACCTCCCAATTGGATCAGCGGCGGGCGGGTGTTCATACGTGTGTCTTCCCTGCTTAACTTACCCTTAGCGGCCCGCTCCTGCCTTCTTCGGACGCCCCGGCTTAGGGCGATCCGCCTCAAACTTCGCCACCAGTTCTGTTTCCCCTACCTCCTTTGCCAGCACTGCGAGGCAATAGGAATTGAGCGGCATTTCCCCCGCGGCCCGCTTCAGCGCGCTATGCAAGCCTTTCGGCAAGCGAAGGGAAACACGAACCTCATCATAGCTAAGGTCTACTAGGTAGTCATAGGGAGCAGCTGCGCCCACGTTACCATCACTCCCCATACCTATATCTTCGTGAATATCCTTGTAGTTATCGCCTACCCATTCTTCAATCGGACTTACTGTCCAGTTACGCCCTTTTGTTTTTTCTTCCAGCACAACTGTAAAGTCGCGCCAGTTCCATCCGTGGTACTCTGCTTCACCGCATTTTTGCAGCACATCTTTGACCTCTTGCGCTGTCACATCGTCTGGGGCATCCGCAACAAGATACACGGGTGTTAATGTCACCACGTCTTCATCTTTATCCAACTCTCTTTGCGCCACAATGACATTTTGCATTTAATTTAATCTCCTATTTAATTACTGATGTATAATTATGGCATATTGTATATTTATATGCCAACACATAAATTACGTGCTATTAATTATTATTGAATTTATTTTTATTACATACCTAATTACATAATGTAAATACGAGAGCAATGTTTGTTTGGGTCTGGCTTTTCCTAAACTGCTCTCCGGTGTTTCCGCCTTGTTGCTACGGTGTACCAACGACGGAAGAAATTGTTCCGTCGTTGGTACACGCTTGCACATCTAAGGAAACACAGAGACAATCCCCATACATTCACGCCGGAAGCTAGCTTCCCCCACGACGCGGAGGCGGGCAATCGGGTATAATCGCGGCACTTTTACATGCAATTGCACTTCCCGAAAGGCCGCTGATGCCACTCGAAGAACGCTACGACTTCCGCACGATTGAACAGACATGGCAGGAACGCTGGGCCAATGCCGGCCTGTACCATGCGACCGAAGACCCAGGCAAGCCGAAGTTTTACGGCCTGGAGTTCTTTCCCTATCCGAGCGGACAGGGGTTGTCGGTGGGGCATTTCAAGAACTATGCGCCCAATGATGCGTTTCTGCGACTCAAGTCCATGCAGGGATTCAATGTGCTGCACCCGATGGGCTGGGATGCGTTTGGGCAGCCCGCCGAAAACGAAGCCATCAAGCGTCAGCGTCAGCCGTCGGGCATGGTGCGCGAGTTTGCGCAGACTTACAAGCGGCAGATGCAGCTGATCGGCCTGAGTTATGACTGGGAGCGCGAGATTAATTCCAGCGACCCCAGTTATTATCACTGGACGCAGTGGCTGTTTTTGCTGCTGTACAAGCAGGGCCTGGCGTATCGCAAAGATGCGCCGGTGAACTGGGACCCGGTGGACAAGACGGTGCTGGCGAACGAGGAAGTGGTCAACGGACGCGGCTGGCGTTCGGGGGCGTTGGTGGAGAAGCGGTTTATTCCGCAGTGGTATCTTAAAATTACGGCGTATGCCGACCGCTTGCTGGCGGATTTGGACGGTCTGCAATGGCCCGACGGCATCAAAAACCAGCAGCGCAACTGGATTGGCAAGTCTGAGGGCGCAGAAGTCAACTTCACTGTCGGTTATCATGAAAACACGCGCGTAACTGTGTTTACTACGCGACCCGACACGCTGTGGGGCGCGACGTTTGTAGTGCTAGCCCCTGAGCACCCGCTCGTAGACAAGATAACCGTTCCCGGCTATAAAGCCGCAATGGAGAAGTACCGCTTGCGAGCGCAACGCCAGACCGATATTGACCGTCAGGCCGAAGGGCGCGATAAGACGGGCGTGCCCACCGGCGCGTATGCCACCAATCCTGTCAACGGCGCATATCTTCCCATTTGGGTGGCGGATTATGTGCTGATGGGCTACGGCACCGGCGCGATCATGGCGGTGCCCGCGCACGACCAGCGTGACTTTGAGTTTGCACGCAAGTTCGGCCTGCCCATTGTTCCCGTATATCAGGAACCGGGGCAAGAGCTGTCTGGGGAGGACTTGACGCACGCGACTACCGAAACGGGAGTATTAACGAACAGCGGGCCGTTTGACGGCCTGCCGCCCACCAAAGACACCGTGGGGCAGGTCAGCGCATGGCTGCAAAGCGAAGGATTTGGCAAGGCCGTGATTACCTATAAGCTGCGCGACTGGCTGTTGTCCAGGCAAAGATATTGGGGCGTGCCGATCCCCATGATCCACTGTCCCACGCACGGCGAAGTCGCGGTGCCGGACAAAGACCTGCCAGTCAAATTGCCCGATGTGCCGAACTACCAGCCGACCGGCACGGGCGAGTCGCCGCTGGCCGCGATCCCGGAGTTTGTCAACACGACATGCCCCATTTGCCATGAACCTGCAAGGCGCGAGACAGATACAATGGCGGGCTTTGCGTGCTCGTCATGGTACTTTCTGCGCTTTGCCGACCCGCACAACCCTGCCGAGCCGTTCTCCCGCGCACAGGCGGATTACTGGCTGCCCGTAGACATGTATGTGGGCGGGGCGGAGCACGCGGTCATGCATTTGCTGTACGCGCGCTTCTGGACCAAGGTGATGTATGATGCTGGGATGATCGGTTTCCAGGAGCCGTTCACGCGCCTGCACAATCAGGGCATGATGCTCGCCAGCACACCGGGCCGCCGCCCAGGCAGCGGCGAGGACGGCGGCGGGGAAGCCGAAGATAAGATTGAAGATTGGGTGCCCATCAAACCCGGCGAACTCGGCAAGTATTCCCAGGAAGAAATCGTCTATCGCTGGGCCAAGATGAGCAAAAGCATGGGCAACGTGGTAACGCCCGACGAAGCCGCCGAGAAATACGGCGCGGATGCCCTGCGCGTGTATGAAATGTTTGTCGCGCCGTTTGAAGAAACCGTGCAGTGGTCGGAAGAAGCCATTCGGGGCAGCGCCAAGTTCCTCGCCCGTGTTTATAGGCTGGTGGCACAGCACGGGCCGGGCTTCACTGCCGATTGGCCTGAGCGCCTCAGCACGGGCACGGATGCCGGCAGCCCCGCCCGCCGCGCCCTGCGCCGCAAGACCCACCAGACAATCGCCAAAATGACAGACGATCTGGAGAACTTCCGCTTCAACACGGCCGTGGCGGCCCTGATGGAATGGGTTAATGTGATCACCGACACCGCCCAAAGCGTTGATACGGCACAGGGCGAACGCTCGGCGGCTCTCGACGAGAGCCTGCAAATGCTGGTATTATTATTGTCGCCGGTCGCACCGCACCTCGCCGATGAACTGTGGACGGAGGGATTGGGCCTGTCCGGCTTTTTGTACAAGCATAGTTGGCCCACTTCCGACCCCGAAGTGGCGCGGGAAGACGAAATCACGCTGATTGTACAGATTAACGGCAAAGTGCGCGACAAGCTGTCCGCGCAGGCTGAAGCGGACAGCGCGGACTTGGAAGCGATGGCGCTTGCCAGCCCCCGAATCCAAGAGCTTTTGACCGGACTGAGCGTGCGCAAAGTAATTGTCGTGCCGGGCAAATTAGTGAATATCGTCGCCAATTAACCCTGTTTGTGACCATGTGCAGTCTGCATGGCGTTTGAGGAGAACCCAAGCCATGCCCAATGCGCCCACGCGCCAAGTCCTTCTCGCCGTGATTGCAATCGCGCTGCTCGCCGTGATGTACGGCTTGATCAATGCCCACCGGGCTGCGTCCACGCCGATAGTCATCCAAACTCCCGGCGGGACAGCCACTGCCTCGGCGCTTGTTCCTGTCGCGCCCGCGCCCAAAGCGCCTGTACCAGCCACTGCTGCGCCCGCTGTGCCGGTTCCCGCTGTCGCCGTCGCGCCGAAGGCTGCGCCCAAAGCGGCCGCGCTGATTTACGTGCATGTAGCGGGAGCCGTCAAGCGTCCGTCGCTCTATCAGCTTGCCCCGAATAGCCGCGTCTGGCATGCCATCAAAGCCGCCGGTGGGCCAAGCGCGAATGCCGATGAGGACGGCGTCAATCTTGCCGCGAAGATTCATGACGGCGAAAAGATTTACGTGCCCACCAAAACTAGGGCCGTTCCAGCCGCCGCTGCGCCTCAAGAAGCCCCGGAGATAACCGCGCCCGCCTCCGCGCCCCTTGCTGTCAGAACAGCCCACGCGCCAACGGCGGCAAAAAGCAAGGGCGGTGCGAGCGTGGGGGCAGCGGGCAAACCGACCAAATTGGTGTCGGCTTCTCAGGGCCAGGTGAATATCAACACGGCGGGCGTGGAGCAGCTTCAAGAGCTGCCCGGTATCGGCCCGGCGATGGCGGGGCGCATTGTCGGCTACCGTCAGCAGGCAGGCCCATTTCAGAAAGCCGAAGATTTGATGAATGTCGGCGGCATCGGCCCCAAGAAGTTTGGGCGCATTGCCCCATTAATAAAATTGCACTGACGCACCTATGCCAACGCAGGAAAGAAGAAACACGCACGCATGTCACTCCTGTCTATTTCGCCCCTGGATGGCCGCTACGAACCACAGACGCAAGGCATGGCCGCCGAGTTCTCCGAGTGGGCGCTCATTCGCTACCGCGTGCAGGTGGAGGTGGAATGGCTGCGGCTGATGGCCGAGCGGCCCGAAATACCTGCCGTGCGGTCCCTCACGGATGCCGAGAACGCGCGCCTGACAGCCCTTGTCACCGACTTTGACGAGGCGGAGGCGGGCCGCGTCAAAGAGATTGAAGCGGTCACGCGCCACGATGTCAAAGCCATTGAATACTATCTGAAAGAAAAGCTGGACGGCACCGGCATGGACGATGTCAAAGAGTTCGTCCACTTCTGCTGCACCTCGGAAGACATCAACAATCTCGCGTATGGGCAGATGCTGCGTCATGGCATTCAGGAGCAGTGGCTGCCGCTGGCCGAGCAACTCGTCGCCCGCGTGTCCGCGCTCGCCGAAGCCACCCGCGCCCTGCCCATGCTGGCCCGCACGCACGGCCAGGCCGCCTCACCCACCACTTTGGGCAAAGAACTCGCCGTCTTTGTGCGGCGCTGGCAGCGGCAGTTGCTTCAGGTGCGCAAGGCAGATTATCTCGGCAAGTTCAGCGGGGCGGTGGGTAATTATAATGCGCACCTCGCCGTGTATCCCCACGCGCCCTGGGAAGAGATCGCCCGCACCTTAGTAACGCGCCTGGGCCTGACACACAACCCATTAACCACGCAGATTGAGCCGCATGATTATATCGCCGAAATCGCTCACAGGCTGATGCGGTTCAACACGATCACCCTGGGCTTTGACCAGGACATCTGGGCATATGTGTCGCTGGGCTACTTCAAGCAGCGCGTGGTGGCAGGCGAAGTCGGGTCGTCCACGATGCCGCATAAAGTCAACCCGATCAACTTTGAGAACTCGGAAGCCAACATGGGCATCAGCACGGCATTGCTGAGCCATCTGGCCCTCAAACTGCTCGTCTCGCGGATGCAGCGCGACCTGACCGACTCGTCCACGCTGCGCAACCTGGGCACAGCCGTGGGCCACTCGGTTGTGGCCCTGCAAAGCGCGCTCCGAGGCGTTACGGGTCTGGAAGTCAACCCCGACGCGCTGAGACGAGACTTAGAGCACGCATGGGAAGTGCTGGCCGAGCCAATCCAGACGGTGATGAAGGCAGCGGGCTTTGCTGATGCTTACGAGCAGCTTAAGGCGCTGACGCGCGGGGCGGGGATTACGCAGGAAGCATTGCAGGCTTTTGTACAAACACTAGACTTGCCGCCGGACGACAAAGCGCGATTATTAGCAATGACCCCGGAGACTTATATCGGCATGGCCCCGGAGTTGGTGCGGCATCTCTATGTGCCGGAGGGTTAGGCGGGGGGAGCGCGCATGGCGCTGGAAATAGGTGCGGGGATTGGAAACACGGGGTTGAAACCCCGTGTTTTTTTATTGCCGCTGGGACGGTTTGTCAGCCGACTTTCAGCACGACGGGCGCTTCTTCGCCGTCAAACTCCGCGCCTGCTGCGGCGGTGTTTCCAACGACGCCGAACACGTACACGCCTTTGGTGTGGTAGCCGCCGGGGGCAACTCCGGTGAGTTCCAGGGCGATTTTGTAGCCGCTTCCGGGTACGCGGTACCGGGATTGGTACAAAGCGGTGATGTCGTTGATGAGGTTGAGGCTGGATACGGAGCCGATTTTCTTGAAGGCGGTGGATTTGTAAATATTGCCCGCCGCCAGAATTGGCTTGGCGGCTTTGATGGCGACGGGGTGCGGATAAAGCGAATTGGGTAACAGAATCACTGTCAAGACGCCATTCACAACGGAGACGCTGACTTGCATGGCGGGCAGCGGCGGGGCGGGCGTATAAGGCGAGGCTGTTGTTTGCAGGGGCTGACCGGCGGCGATGTTGGCGGCAGACAGGGCGACAAAGGTGGCATACGCGCTTTGGCGGGCGGGCAGCGTGGGTTCCAACGCATCGGCCATTTGACCGGTTGCGGCGGCATAGGAGTTCTTTTCATCGCCGGTCATGGTGGCCCATTGTGCGGCGGCGAGCTGCACTACAGATGGCTGGGCAAGGACACGCGGGCCTTTGCGGGCGGCAGCGGTTTTGGACGATGTGGACTGGGTGGTCTTGGTGGTGTCTACCGTGGACAGGGACAGTTGCGCGGACATGGGGTTTGGTCTCCTTGAGAGCCGACGGGGAGGCGTGCCCAATGTACTTGCAATGCGCGCCTGGTATTTATATCGGCAGGAGATGGGGGGTCTTTAGGGTTGTTTTAGGATTATTTAAATGGTTTTTATGGACGCGGCAATAAGTTGCTGTGCAGGGGTTAGGAAACCTGCCATTGCGGATGGGGAGGATTTGTGCTGTAGCCAGGTGTTTGCAGGAAAAGTTGGTTGGCTAACATCAGATTACGCTCAGGCCCACAAGCCGAATGTCCAATTTAGTGACGGTGCGGATTGCGTTTCTAAGAAGATGCGCGTAAAACCATTCGCCTTGTGGCAATGTCTCATAGAGGTATCGCCTCTTATCAAATGTGTTTTTCGCGGCAGCAAGGGAACGATCAAAGTCCGTGACTTTGCGGGCTTGTGGGTTAATTACGTCAAGGTGTGGAAGTATGGGATCGGAGCGAACAATTCGCTCGAATGCCTCACGGATGAGGATTTTAGTATAGGGCTTTAGGGCGTCAAACAGCGTTTGCAAATCATGCTGTTCAGGTGGCGCGTTGTTTGTATCCTGTACGTAAAGACATTTCAGGTAAAGCTCAGTTGCGAAGGAATCAACGAGCAAGTAGGGTGCAGAGCACCCCCACTGTTCGCCCTTTGCCTGTTCATCTAATAGGCGTGATGACTCCGAATAGTGCTCGGCGAGCTGGTACATCTTCCGGCAGTCAGGGGTTGGTTTCGGTGCTTTTACTTTTGGCATTGACCGTGCTTACCGGCATCAGGTACAGGGTGTGTTGAACAGGCTGACGTCAGTCTATCGTCTTAGGATGCTTGGTCTTGTTGTAGATTTCGTACTGTCCGTCAGGACGTAGAAACAGGAATGGCTTTGAAGTGAACCCCTTCGTCCGTACCATTGGGTAGAGTCAACTCCTGCGGGTAAAACCAGGTCCTGCCTGGTACACTGACCCGAACGGAGAAGACCATGTCCACCAAATCGCCGCGCACGTTTACGCG
>JAABUL010002418.1_pt1 | contig 31048 bp, 23 predicted proteins | sample 5559151 | NCBI WGS metagenome assembly JAABUL01 (sample SAMN10711876, study PRJNA513368) | rock metagenome | isolation source: Antarctica rocks | place: Antarctica: Victoria Land, Pudding Butte sud
GCATTCGCACTCTTCCAGCTTCGTATAAGGGGATTCAATCTCCATTCCTCAGAAACGCGACACTCCGGTCGATGCCCACTATCCCCTTTCTTAGCGGACTCTTCAGCCAGGAGAAAGATATGACGGAGTACTCAGGCAAGATGGTCTTGGAGGCTAAGCTCACCTCGGATCAGCTCGATGTCATAAGGAGAGGCAAGACTGAGGCACCGTATCTGGGCTCATATGATAAGCACATGCCCAGTGAAGGAGTCTATGTACGTCAACACCCACCGAATCTCTGTTCATTGTTTCCAAGGCCTCGCTAACTTCCGCTTTCCACAGAAATGCGTTGGTTGCGAAGCTGAGCTCTACCGCGCGAATCACAAATTCAAGTCTGGTTGCGGTTGGCCTGCATACTTTGATTCGATACCAGGTGCTGTCAAAAGGATCACCGATCGCTCAATGGGCTTGTCCAGGACCGAGATCGTTTGCAGCAATTGTGGAGGCCATTTGGGCCATGTGTTCAAGGGCGAGAACTATCCGACACCAACCAACGAGAGGCATTGTGTCAATTCGATCAGCATGACCTTCGATGGCCCGGGTGGCCGGGAAGCTGATCCACAGCTGGACAAGTATTCAAAGGCGATGGGAGGCAAAATGTAATGATGGCGAGATAGCGTGCAAGACATGAATGTAGTTATCGTAACGCAACGTCGGTGTCGGATTCCCGAGCATCGCATCCGGTAAACTTTATTGTGAATTCTGGCTAGGGGAACTGCGGAAGGGGACTATCCGCAGTAGAGTCATTACTAAACGGTTATTGACATGGTTGGAATCCGTAATAAGCCACACTCGCAGTTGTGGACCAAATCAATCGCACGCTTCGAAATCAAAATCACCCAGCTATGGAGATCCCATGACCATGGCAAGTATAATCGCACCCTCGTTGAACGACTCGTGCACCGCCTGCGGAGTATAGAGGTTTGTTCGCAGTCAAAGACAGCTTTGCCTCTGATACAGATATCGTTGACTATGTACCCCCACTGGCTTTGGTCTCCGATACTGACTTCGTTCCCATAGTAGCTACGTGAAATCAAGGTGCTCCTATTTGGAACGTCGTTACGTCCTTCATGTGAGCCTATCGCTCATTGGACACTTCGAAATCCTCGACGGATAGAAGCAGCCACCACGTCTGTCAGGCGAGGGTGTTCCGGCGGGCGTCCGTGGGGCGCGATGCCTCTCTATGGCTAGAAGCTCGTTTTTCGGAGAAATAATCATGGCGGTTTGAGATGGTCCCCTCTGTAAAGCCAATGGGGGCGTAAGCAGGCAGCTGCAGGTAGCCGATTAACGCTGATAGGTCTAGTATGTGTGATGCTCGCGGCAGGTTGCAGATGCCGAAGCGCCTATCATCACAGTCGTGAGTGCACACTGCTCTTGCCTGCATGAAGCAAACATGCGTTCGACTGATGCACGGTTCGACGGCTCAAAGATGACATTGGTGTTTGCCTCCATCTCTTGTGCGGACGCTGGTGCTCATCATTGTCAGGAATTTCAGATGCCAGGAATTCCTCAAAACTGCATACCAATTTTTCCCATGCCGTTGCCGATCTTTAGAATCCAAGAAGGGGGTTGACTGGAGTCCTAGGCCGTCTCGAGGCGCCGGAATCGAATGAGGCAGATCAACAGCTCTTACAACCGAATGATGGATGTAGGCAACGTCACTGTGCATGGAAGGCTGAGATCTAGCAGCTGTGCCAAATCCCTCCCAGCTAATGGTATCATGTCTTGCACCTTCACATGGTCTCGCCCCCTCAGGTGCCATGGACCCATTGAGCGTGACTGCCAGTGCCATAACCGTTATACAATTGACTACCGACCTCATCAAAGGGACGCGGAAATATTACAATAATGCCAAGAATGCACCGAAAGAGATTGCGGAGTTTATTGATCAATTGAACATCCTAGGAGGCGTTCTCGAGCGTCTCAAGCATACTTCTTTAAAAGCGGACGCGACCTTACCGTCGCAAGTCACGAACAATGGCGGTGTTCAAAGCCCACAGGTTGTCAGCCGTCTACCTCTACTCACCAAAATGCTAGAGGTTGACGGGCCTCTTGCTGTTTGCTATGAAGAAATGTCAACCTTCAAGAAGAAGCTGGGCAGGAACCAATCAAGAATGAAGAGGTCACTCAAATGGCCCTTCGAGAAAGATGAAATAGGTCAAGCTGTCATACGTCTGAGGAACTTGAAGACCATCTTGGATACTGCTATCATTAGCGATCAATTGTAAGTCTCTAAAATTGCTGGTTGATCTATGCGTGCTCTTTGTCACTATACCAGGTCGTATACGTATATGGGAAATTGACAGACTCTAGAGCATTAACTCTTGAGATTCAGGACAGTATTGTCAACATGAACAGCTTATTTCAGACAGCTGCGATCGAAGACTTGTCTCGGAATATATCCGCTTGGCTGTTAGCTCCGGATCCCTCTGTCAACTTTGCTACTGCTCGTAACAAGCGGCAGCAAGGCACGGGAGCTTGGCTCTTAGACAGTCCCAGCTTTACGCATTGGAAATCGGAAGCCTGCTCGTTCCTTTGGCTTTATGGAAAAGCAGGGTCAGGGAAGACCATCTTGAGTTCCACAGCAATTAATGCCCTATTCGAAACCAAGGAGAAGGATAGCAGTGTCGTGTATTTTTACTTTGACTTCCAAAGTCGTGAGAAGCAACTTGTCCAGGGTCTCTTGAGTTCTTTGGTAACCCAACTCAATCAGAACGACCAGACTTTCAGGACACTTGAGGCCTTCTATAATTCACATTCTCGTGGGAAAACTAGGCCGACTTTGCAGGACCTGGAAGGCCTGATCCGGCGAATGATAGATGTATCGGCATCCGTGTATCTCGTTATTGACGCTCTTGATGAGTGCGAAGACAGAAAAGACCTCCTTGAGAGCTTGAGGGATCTGCGAAGTTGGAAGCAAGGCAATCTTCACACCCTTGTGACGAGCAGACGCGAGACAGACATTGAAGCTTGTTTGAGCATCATCGCAACTGACAACATCTCATTAGAAGACAGTGTCATTCAAGAAGACATTCTCTCCTTTGTTCGACATGAGCTACAACATGACGCAAAGTTATCTAGATGGCCAGAGAGCGTGCGAGATGAAATCCAGTTGGTTCTGTTAGAAGGCGCAAACGGCATGTTCCGCTGGGTTGAGTGCCAAGTGGATGCCATTCGAGGCTGCATGAAGCTCGGTCCGCTGCGAAGGACGTTGAAGTCGCTTCCCAGAACGTTAGACGACACTTACACTCGCATACTCAGCAGCATACCAGAAGACTATGTGGAAGATGCTCGCCGCATCCTATCGTGCTTGATCTGCTCCTTCCATCCGCTTGCAATTGAGGAGATTGCTGATACAGTCGCTATCGTTGCAGATGGAGAGACATACTACGACGTCGAAAATCGTCTTTCCCAATCTCGTGACATTCTCTCTATTTGCTCCGGACTAGTCACGACTGCGAAATCGACACGATTGACCCACCTAGGGTTCCAGCACCTGCCTATTGAAGAGCTTAGACTCGCGCATTTCTCCGTGAAAGAGTATTTAGTAGCAGAACGAACATCATCACCTCAGGCTTCATTATTTGTGCTTGACGAGCGCCGGGCCCACGAGACATTAGCGAATCTGTGCATACGTTACCTAGCATGGTGCCGCGAAGTATGTCCATGTGAAGATCCCGAGTTCTTAAAAGAATATGCATTATTTCGCTCGGAGAAAGTCCCATTTGCGCCATATGCCGCTTCATGCTGGTCTCGTCATCTTCGAGCCGCTCAAGTAGATAGATCATCGCCTCTCATTCGGCAGGGTCTGGAAATTTTCACTGATGCAGCGTTCTTGAGAGATGTCATCAGATTGCACCCACCATGGTTCCGCTATAAAGAACTCAGAATTATGCTGCAATGTGGATATGTGCAGCAGATCGGTGGAAACAGTTTTCTCGTCCCCACGGTAGATCCTGTGCCACCTCTCTACTATGCTTCTTTGTTAGGTATGGATCAATTGGTACTCATGCTGTTAGAGAAAGGCGAGGATGTCAATTCTTGCTGTCCTTACGGAACTTCCCTGGCAGCTGCCGTCTGTGGCGGTCATCGTTCAACGGCACAATTGCTTTTGGAAAAAGGGGCAGACGTAAATGGAAGGGTTATATATGCGAGTGGAGAAGATGAAGGCATTTATTCGAGAAGTGCGGTCCACGAGGCCATCTATGGCTCGCTGTATGAGGAAGTCTATGGGTGGAACACAGAATTGACTAAACTGCTACTGGCTTGGGGTGCAGACGTGAACCTGGGCTGCTCACGCCTCGGCAAGATGGGCTACTACCCTGAACACGATACTCCATTGAGTACAGCGATCGGTCGATTAGAGAAAAACCTCATCCGACTGTTGATAGATGCAGGCGCCAACCTCAACACATATTCAGACGATTGTGGTACGGCCTTAGAGCGTGTGTCATCCGATACATTTTGGCCAGATGGTCTTGAGGTCATGACCATGCTCTTAGATGCAGGCGCTTCTCCAAATTTGACATCAGATCCCACCGGAGTTGTAACGCCTTTGTACAATGCAATCCGTTTTTACTATACTGCGGGCATTCGATTGCTGCTTGAGCGGGGAGCGAACCCCCCCGATCAGAATATCATAGAGACTCGCATCATTCCTCGAATGCTACGCGATAGTCTTCCTCGGGAAACAGGGTTTAGAAGCATCGTCGAGACGCTGGTACAGCTATTGCCAGCTACACATATCGAACTACCGTTACTCGCTGGAGCCAAGTACGGCTTCAGCCAGACCATTGATTACATGTTGCAACATGGAGCTGCACCAGATTCGCGAGAAAAGAACGGAACCACAGCATTACAAGCTGCGGCATTCACGCCTGCCGATGACAACGTAGCAGTCGAACTCTTGCTAAAGGCTGGCGCCGAAGTCAATGCAAGAGGGGGACCATTCGGCAGCACTTTACAAGCGGCGGCACTGTCAGGAAAGGCAGAGGTGGTACGAATTCTTCTTGAGAATGGTGCATCAGTCGACGATGTAGATGGTGATTACGGTACTGCAATTCAAATTGCGCGCAAAAGACTTGGCGACCAGAACGAGCTGTGTCCAGAGGTTTGGAAGTCTGACGACAGGGTTGAGCGATATGGTCCCAGCGGCTATTACCATGGAGCCTGCTATCCCCGCGATGCAGCCCGGCTGTCTGTTTGTGAGCCATCGAAGAACGGTGACTACGAGGCAAAGATTAACATCCTACACCGGTCAAATGCCGACTATCAGGCTGTCATTGATCTTCTTCTCTCTCACGGTGCAAAGGACATTTGATGAATGAGATCAAGCAGTCCGAACCCTATTGGCGACTTGAATTGCATGTAACGTTTGGGTCCTCATCTGACCAGACAAACGACGACAATGCGTCAAATAGTGCCGTTATACGCTTCGCGCTGGGTTCTCAATGGGTTCAAGTTTCAAATAGGGGCAATGAATAAATACAGTGGGTAAATGTTGTATGAGTCACGCATTTCTGAGGTCAAATCTTGTTGTGGGACTGATATTTTCCTATGCTTCGATTGGAAATATACCAATGTGAAAAGAGAGGTGTCTATGTTATCGGTGTTTAAAGCACATTTAACGTGCAACCTCCAAATCTGTTAAGGAAGCCTGAAAGATAGCAACGTTTCTTTGGGCGTCGGACATTGTCTTCGTAGCCTTACCCTTCATTTGTGGTTCAGGTCACTCTTCGACTCCTGGCACACGTCATACCTTTGCTATTAATTTCCTCTGCATCACTCATACCGACGAGCCAAGATTCGTGCGATCCTGGTAGAGGCTCAACAAGTAATCCCTCGAATCATCGCTCAACTTTTCTTCGTACACGACTGGGAGGTTGTAAGGCCTAGGTACACCGTAAGCAAGGTTCGCTGCGCTCTTTGGGTGGAAGAGCCAAACATGATCCTCCAATGTCTCTGTTCGGACCGCTTTGTGCCTCGACAGAGCCTCGATAGGGGCTGCGCGGTGATCTTGAACCGAAACCCACTCATCCGGATCCAGGTTGTTACTAGTCAGGCCGTTGCCGTTGTGGGTGTAGAGCGGCAGCGCATGGTAATTGTTCTTGTGCAACGCAACGACGATGAATTTGCGGTGCTTGGTAAACAGCCATTCTCCAGTCACTGTCTTGGTAAGAGTCCTTGCCATTTGTTCAGCTGCATCCGGTCCGAGAAAAGAGCCACCGCTGCCGCCATCGCGGTCTTCTTCGTGGTGAGGCGCTCGTATGACCACTCCAACCTTGTACATCGATTTTTGCATTATCTGGCGCTGGGGCTTCCCATTGAGTATGAATGCATTGGTCTGCCGCCTGGGTCTGCCGCTGAATTCGGGATTCAGACTGCTGCCGCGTGCTGGTGCGTAGGCATTCGTTCGAACTGCACCTCGGCTCTTTGAATACCGATCCATCGCATTGGGCGGTGGACCTCGCTTTGGTAGATCCCTGGGCTGAAGTGCTCGATGTGCGCCGTTCATAGGTGCTACGGTGTTGGCATAGAAGTTTCCCATGAGCTGTCCTCCGTCTCTGGACTGGACCTTGAAAGGTGTCTGCGGGCCGTCATGCTGCTGTATGCTCAGCCGCGCTCCGGTGTCCTGCTGGAACTTACTGGATGTTTGTGAAGCTCCGCGTTGTTGCGATCTAAATTGGGTCAAGTTGTTCGGTTGAAGTCCACCAAATGCCTACGATCCACAATACAGTTGAGCTTTGAATTCTACAGCATCAGCGCGGGGTGTGAAGCTCTTGTCCTTCACCTTGTCTCTCCAAGTCCCGTACATGGCGATCTAATCCGAGATTGTTACAAGGTCTGTGACGACTCTATATTCCTCGATCTTTCGTCCGCTAGGTTCAAAAATATTTGGGCTTTTCGTCTAGACCAAAGGGGTTGAGCTCTGTAGCTGATGTGGAGAGAAGGGATTAGAGAAAGTTAGAGGTTGTTATAGAGGCTACGAGTGATGCACGAGCTTGGCAGTGTTTGTCATTTTTGGGGTTGCCATAATAAGAATTAGCTTGAAAAAAGACACAGTGGCTTTGTGAAGAACAGACATGGCTAGCAACAGAGAGGACACAATGGCTACGGAGTAAGTGGCGAAGCGGTCATCGTCGAAAGTCTGGATCGAGACAGGATCCACCGATGGTGGGATGGCGTTTCCGCCGCATGTTCACAATCGTTTCGAGAGACGGTGCCGTGGGACGAGCCTGATGCCGAGAAGTGGGGAGTACAGTCTGTCGGACTGTCTGATACGAGGAGTGCGATAGACGTTGATGAGTATGTCGATAAGATCAAAAGCTGGAAGGAGCACTGCGGTCAGCTGCGAGAGGAGCGACTCGGTCGATAACGAGAAGGAAGGTGGTCTCACTCGGAGGATAGTAGTAGGCTAAAAGTCGCGTTTAGAGCGGTTATGAAATGGCGGTTATGGATACTTTAATCTTAGTGTATAGAATTAGTAGGATGCTCAACGTCTCATCGACAATACTAGTGTAGCCCAGGCAGTTTGAGCCAGATTTTGATTGTAGTGTTTTTGTCCCATGGTTCATTCCCGCGGAACCCTTCCACGATAGATCAACATTCGGACCTCAGAACGAGAAATTTGCTTGAGTTCCTTGCTAGCGGTCAGCTCATACATGGCGAACTAGTAACAAGTGGTGAAGCGAGCAGGAGTGGGGGTCCTGGCTAATCATAATTCAAGAAACGGGATCATGTGCATCAATCTTTGATCGGCAGTGATAGCACATTGGATCAAACGATCAGGTACTGACAGGTAAGAAAGATCCACATCGACTGTAAAAAGCGGGTATCATTATAGGAAGATCATTGGTATATCATTCAGAAATAGTACCTACATTCAAAGCACTTCCTACGAGACTAGCTCAGTAGTCTCTTGGAGCCAATTCCCCTGGAGAGCCATTCAGCATTCCACCACAGATTTGGACTCACCCTGTAATAGCTGTGAACACTCCTCATCGTTCTAGCTAGCAGCATCATCCAATACCTTCCTACTGTAGAGGTCAAACAAAGCCTTCGTTGATTCTGTGGTCAACGAGCTCTTGACATCGATGACACGAAGGTCGAAGCCTCGGCAGATCGGTCGCGTGAAATGGGCGGTACCTATTGGATTTTGCGGTTAGCAAAGTGTTATCATGGCATGAATGCGAGCAACAATATGTGGGCTCAAACATGATTGCGCTAGACCCAAGACTTACTGGTTTCTTTGATGCTGTTGTGCCTGTCATTCCTCGTCTTCGTGACCAAAGGAGCGTGTCTCGATATTTTCGCGAACGCAGCCTTTGACAATCGACCATCTCGCACCGAGACACACTCGTCCTGAAAATCTCTGGGTTTGTCTTTCAGACCCTTGCCCTCGTAAGTGTATAGGGGGATGGCCATGTAGTGGTACCTGAACGTCGCAAGAACAATCATGTAACGGAGTTTCGAGTGTACATACCCATAGTTGGAGAGGGAGATATGGCTCATGGCAGCACTTATGCTCGTTGCTGCAGAGACATTAGATCCCGGAACGAGAATTGGCAGACCTGCGTCTTTGCCATCCGCATAATCTTCTTCGTAGAGGGGTGCTCGTATGATCATGCCGGGGTAGAATTCGTGTCTTTTGAGGACCTTACGGCTGCTAAGCCAGTATCGTTGTTCACTCAGTATCTGTTGTTCTGCAGGCTCGAAAGCGGTCTTCTGAGTGGGTGTAGTCTGATCTTGTCTCTGGGTTCGGCTGTTGAACGGACCAGGCTCCGGGCCGGCCGGTTTCGTTCTCCAATCTACCCTCATGTTCCTGCGTGGAGTTATAGAATACCCTCCAGAAGTACTAGGGGCATTCGAATAAGAACCCATTTTGGTGTGCAAGGCTGTAACAGATGATTTCGTGGTTTTGGATGCTGGATGTTTTTCGAAAGCCCATACGGATCTCTGTGATCGGAAGGTTTTGAGAGGAAGAGGACACGAGAAGAACAAGCAAGGTCCATTGTCAATTACCAGAGAATGGGAACAAAAACACTTACTTGGCTTGATTTGAGAGACAAAAACTCGCCCCTAGACTTGTCCCGTTTCAAGTCGGAAGACAACCGGCCCTTTGAGCGATCGAAGCTCCTAAAGGGTACCAGGACATCGTCTAAGCTCCATTGGGGCGAGAAGAACCATATGCTTTGTTACATTGATTGTTGCCATTCCAAGCCCCTACAAAGAAAGTCAGAAGTAAGCCGTAAACGTCTATTTCAAGTAACAACAACAAAGACGGAATAAGAACAACCCACAGAAATCGTGCAGATAATCTCCTCGCTTGCAATCTTCCTTCGCTGCGTAAAGACCTAGAAAATATAACACCTAACACAACCCCTGACTTGAGAGCCAAGATAACGCACGGCGTGTAACCCGAAATCTTCCGATAGCCTTCGTTACTACTATTCTTCAGACTCGATTATGGATGCCGGTATTGGAGCCTTTATTCAAAGGGCGGTTGTCAAGACATTCGGCCTACCACACGCCGCGCCCAAAGATGAACTAGAACAACCCACCACCTCTCAACCTGATTTCATGATTGGGTGCTGGCCCCAAAGTCTAAAAGATGTCGATTTGCGGCGGTTTCATGAAGATCTGTCAGGCACGGACATTTCTGAACATCCAAATAAGCGCGCTCGTTCGGCATCAAGAGTAGATTGCAGTGATAGTCGGAAAGGATCATCGATGCCACCAAGTCCAAAGCAAGAGGCTGCTCTGCGGCCTTTGCTTTGTTCAGAAGATACTGATTCCCAGCGTTCGCCGTTGGACACAGAAGACAAGCCAGACCAGGAACCACACCTGGACCAAGCAGGCTCTCAGTCACTTTTCTTTGATGAGGAGAGCAGTGGTTTACAACATGCGCATGTAAATTTGGCAGGAGCGTCATCACACTCGCTATGCCCTGATCAAGTCACTCCCCAACGATCCGTCTTTCTTGAATATGAAGATATGTGCGAAGAGGACCAAATGTGCACAGACAACCTTGATGAGGATACCCCATTGATAAGCGGACCAACCCGGATTCTTACAGTCAATGATAACGGCAAAGATCGTCTAGCCATGCTCATCACCGACGACATGGTAGCCACATTCAATGAGATTAAAGAGGCAAATGAAGACATAGCGAAGACAGTCAAGAAGCTCAAGGTTGCTGAGAGCGAAAGCCGTGATCTTAGTATCGATATTGAAGACGCAGAAGAGAAGCTTGGCGATGCCCAAGACCAGAGTGATGCGGATGAGATCAAGTTAGAGCTTGAGAAGTTGCAGTCGAAGCTAGAAAAGACCGAGAAACAAGTCAACGTGATTAAGAAAGGGATGTGGCCTTTCGAAAGCAATCTTCGGCGATCGACGGAAGAGTTCCAGAATCTATTTGGTGAAGTGTTACAAGCAGCATCACGTTTCGGGCAGAGCTCACAGGATGCACAGCCCTTGGCCGAGGAAACAGACATGGAGATGGACTCCGAGCAGCATTCGGAGCAAGCGTCAAACGATCCGAGCGACAGCCGATGTCAGAGTAGAAGCGGATGTGGAAGCGAAAGCGAAAGCCCTCTACTTGACTCTGAAGATCTCCTTCGAAGATCAGCTACTGAAGACCTCGAACAGACCCTGTGGGGACTACTGGAAGCCCAAGCGAAGTTCGATGACCGGCACGCTGAGTACAAACGGGAATCGGAGAATTACCATCAACTTATTGCTATGGGCAGCATTACTTACACTCGAACAGACTTCGATATGTATAGTATCCAGTACGTGCAAGATTTGACGATGCAGCTAAGAGACGCCGAGGATCGATACGAGACAGCGAAGTCGCAGGCCAAGGCGCTTGGACTGTCCGTGGATCCATATGATGACAATGCCGACGATCACGGCTATCGGGAGAGCCAAGAAGCAAGCGTAGTCGCCAAGGTTGACCGAGGGGGTATCGAGGCGTGGAGCTCAAAAGTAGCTCTTGCAAAATCATCCGAGGTTCTCGCCGAGGACGACAGAACCCTGGTTGATATCGATGAATGGAACCCGAGGCCAGTCGACACTACTGAGAGTTGTAGCGTAGTCGATTTCCAGGGCTATGGCGGAGACATCAAGGCTTGGCAGAAGCACTGTGATACGCTTCGGGAGCAATCCATTCGAATGCAACCAGAGAATGTGTGGAGACTAGCGCCCATGTCGATGAAGAGAAGGCATTCCATATAGAGGATGTTAGCCGAACATAAAGTCATATCAATGTGAGCGATTAATGTCGGTTATATTAGATGATGACTGCCATGAGAAGAATCCGAGAAGATTAGTAAAGTCCATTACTCATTTGGGCATCCTTGTACTTTACCCTATTTGATACAGCCTAGAGTTTACGAACTATGTTTTCGGAGTAATCTAATGCCGGAACAACATATCTTGAATGGACGATGGTTTTTCTTGGCGAAGTGAATCCTCACCACCTCAATGCACCGATGAGTGACATTCACTGTAGATCTACTCTGGTAACGGCGAGCACCCAGAAATAGATTTCATTGAAGTAGCCCGGGCGCACAATTCTCGTATCGAGGCTTGGCAATAGACCATATCTTATTGCCAAAGGTGACGGAATTTGCATGGGCGTGCCGACCAGTGACAGTGTTGTAGATGGTCGGGATAGGTGCGCGAGCTGAAAGGAGCACTGCAGCTTGCCTAGGTTACAGGCGAGCCCAGCGAGAAGTCTTGCGGGAGGGGCAGGACTTTCCGGAGTGAGTACTAGCTCTTGCAAATTCGTTGCGTCTCAATGGTCACCGCTCGCAGTCGTTCCACTACAGACTGAAATCTTGCATATCTGAAGTAAATATCTGAGAAGGATGGATTTCTGTAGTTCCGGTATGCAGGGGATCAGCGATCCACAATCAGGAGTAATGCCAGTAGTGGCCTGATTGAGGCGATCCTTCTTGACAACTAAAACTGTCTTGAGATTTACCAACTCTTTCATGCCAGCGAGGTCCCATTGCCCATACTTAGGAACTACTGTGCGTTTCGATTCGCCTCTCTCATGGGAGCCCGTCCACTATGTCAGAACCAAGACTTGAGCGCTTTCTGGTAGTTCGAAAGGATCGTGACCCTTGTTAGAGGGCGCATTGCTCGATCAAAGATGGGAGTGGCTCTGTAGATGACTTGATCGATGGCAAACAACTTCACGAAGTACGCATTAAGCTCTTCCCTTCTGCCGACTGCTTCGAATTCCAACATAGAGTTTGAAGATTGAGCACAGCTGCTGAGGTAGACAAGGCCTCGTTCTGTAGGTACGCCAGTAAGAGCTATTTTGCGGGTTGGCGCGCCACCGGGGAAGATAATTCTGTGAGGTTTCTCAAGCGATGGACCAGAGGCATGCAGGACTTGGGTAAGCAAGGATTTGCCACATTTTCTGAGGATTCCCTGCCTCTGGTAAGGCCTGTGCTAAGCTCTTGGATATTATGTATTGGCTTATTGTGGGGGTGCTCATGTTGAACTCATGCTAGCACAGACGTACGCTTGAACAAGACTCGAGTAGGCTCATCGCTATCTCCATTCTTGGATTTTGTCGCGCCAGTCGCTGCCAAACCCTTCACACCAGATCTTCTCAACCTCGTTTGCTACTTCCTCGCTGACGTCCTTCCACTCGGTCCGATCAAAGGTGGCTTGTCTGTGTCTGTCAAGAGTCGTAATATCAAAACGGTGCCCAGCCCACGAGCCACGGTGTATATTATCTGTGTACTCTGTTGAGCGATCTGTTGCAGTAGACCAACAAATACGTGACCAAACGACTTCGCCAAAGCCAAGAACATCAATGTTAGGGCCATGAATATACTCAGGCTTGATGGCGATTGCTTCAGAGCGGACGTATTCATGCGTCGTCAAATTTCGAAGGATCCATGGTTGATCTTCAGGATAGAGATCGGACATTTGATAGCGAGTCAGATCATCACGAATTAGAGTCCTACGAGAGGTCGGTAAGCGATGCCATTCTCCAAGCAAGGTGGCTTCTGCTAGTAGCTCACGAGCTAAACTATCAGGCCACTCTCTGACTTGCTGATACCGAGCGGCGGCAAGATGATACAGATTAGTTGGGCTGGAGACAAAGTCTGTGGAGTCTTCGTCACTCGTATCGTCGTCCCGGAGTTCACTATTATCGAATCCTTTCTGCAGTTCTTCTTTCTCGATTTTTGTGAGCAGATCTGGTGGGTAATCCGCGGGCTCCAAATAATCCCCTACACAGATGATGCCTTTCCCCGCCCAGGACCCGCAGGAAGACGCACGGTAAGCCTGAATATGCGTCCAAGCAACGTTCCAGAGATACCGAGTTTGGAGGCCAAGAACGGAGACTTGCACGATATCGAGCTCTTGAAAGACAACATCTAGCAATTCCTTTGGGAGCCTCAACAATCCACATGTGTCTTTGATGACTGGTGAGACATTGACATCGTCCAAAGGTAATTTAAGATTCTTCCGCTCTTTTTCGGAGGGATCCGGACCATTGTCTCGCTTGCGCTTGATGATCCGAGACTCTATGGGTGCCATGTTCACCCCCTGTTCGCTCAATTTGAGTAACTCATCTCCTCCAGGTTTGTGCTCCCCACTACGTCAACTGTCAGAAAGAGCAGTAACGATGTCAACAATCAAAGGACTTACGTTAGTACTAGAAAGGTCGGGTCGGGAGGTTGGGTCAGACCAAACCCTTTGGGCAGGATGGGAACCGCGAGAGGCAGCACGAGACTTGACGGCGATCCATCAAAAAGATTCTCTCCAAGTTTACCAGGAGTTCCGAGCTTCTCCCTTGGAGTGCAAGCGATGACTTGCCAATATTGACCCATTTGCTCTGTAAGTGATTGATATTGGGGACCATGTCATCCACTCAGTACCTTACCTCAGACGTGCCAAGCTAAGCCGAAGGGGCTTAGCAGCCGGCTTACCCTGCTTGGCACGTCCCCGCGGCGCAACGGGCCGCAGACAAGCTGATGAGCAGTGTAACAAATTCATGCATATTCGAATATTTTAGCCCGATATTCATATTCCGAATAAATATTCGAATAAATTCTATTTATAGTACTCCTTATAAATTTCTTAGATTAGTAATAAAACTACGCTTAGTAAGCTAGTCTAGATTATTAAAGTCTATAAGTAGTACTTTATTATATAATCTACCTAAATATATTAATAATATATACTATTTTTAGTATATATCTATCTTTAGATATATTCGAATTTTATTCGAATATCCTAAAAAAGCGTATTCATATTCGAATATCCTACTATTATATTCATATTCCGAATAAATATTCGAATATATTCGAATATACCTATGAATATGAATAAAATCGTTGTTACACTGCTGATGAGTGGCTTCTCCCGCCGCTACGAAGCGAGCGGACTCGCCTGGTTGGTACGAGTACCTCTTTTTCTCCTCAAGAACCCGCGTGCCAGGGTATCGAGACCCATTCGCCGCGTGTTGCCAACCATAACCTGATATATCTTCGAGGGTCGCTGATCTCTGTCTCACGCTTTCCTATTAGATTAATAAATCTTAGTGTTTTTGGTGGCTGTACTGTACTATGACAGAGCATTAATATGGGCAGCGTTCAAGGATGTTGGGCAGGATTGGCCGCTCCACTCGGTACGCTGAAAAGGCCACAAGATGCGGAGACGAAGAGGCGTACATCAGAATATTGATTGATCAATATAAGGCATTGAGCTTTTTCTTCGAGAGGCATCCCCAGTACGTAAGCGAATTTACGGATCGATGATTCATTGAATTTAAATGCGAGCTGCCAATCGAGCCCAAATGCTAGAAGGCGCGTCACCGATAGTGACGTGGGAATGTTGAATTCCCTGACAAACTATGAATGAGGCTCGATATCAACGTTTCAGCCTTGTTGAAGAGGCGAAAGGGGGTTTACTGCTACAGCAGCAGGCTACAGACCCCAGTCTTCATGAAGACGCTTCATGGAAACTTTTTGAAGACACCCGCATCGGAGGCCCAAGTCCCAAGTGACGGCTCCCAACTTGTTCCATTCCAGGATTGGTGCCACATATCACTACTCTTTCCAATGCAGAGGATGTCGAGGCGATCGGAACCCCAACTGGCAAGGACAGGCTCTGTGTCGAAGGCCGTACCATGCGAAGTCCAGCCCTCCCATTTGTTTGTCACCCCGTTGTAAGTCTTCTGATAGACCCTGTCCGCCCCACCGAGAGCGAAAATGTCGATACGTTTCGTGCCAAAAAAAGACGTGACCTTGACAGTCATAGCACTGTACAAAACGCCTCCGAGAGTCTGCCATTCAGACCAAGCCCCGTTAAAAGACTTCCATTGAGGGACGCCACTCTTGTCAACCGCAAAGACATCCAAGAGTCCAGAACCTCGGGAAACAATAGTCGGAGGACTGTTGAAACTACCTCCGAGTGTATTCCATCCGGCCAACCAGCGACCGCCGCTGTACGATTTGATAAACATCGCATCGTTCAGGCCAATTCCGACGACGTCTATACGGCCGGGGCTCCATGAGACAGCTGCAAGCTCACTTTTGAATCTCCCGTCCAGGTCCTCCCAGGTGGAGGACCAGGTTTCGCCATCCTTAGTCTTGCGATAGGGTGTCTGGCCCTCAGCTCCACCAAGTGCATAAATGTCCACACGGTCCGGACCCCATGATACGGTTGCGAGGTTGCCCTCAGTTTTTCCACCCAGGTTTACCCAGCTAGACCATGTGGAATCAGCAAGATGTTTGACGTAAACGCCCTTGTCAACGCTGCGGTGAAAGACGTCGAGGTGGCCGCGCTTCGAAGAGACCGCAGCCGGGGGGCTAAGACTACCCCCACCCAGAGACTTCCAGGCGTTGTCCTCGTCCGGACCGTTCCAGTACTTATGATAGATCTGGATATCGTCTCCGATGGCGAAAGCGTCGAGGCGTTCGCAACCCCAAGAGACGGCGTCCATGCTACGCTTATTGACGGGGACGTAAGTCTGTCATTGTCAGCTGAAGTGAATACAGTTTCTATGGGTGAGCATTTCTTAGGGGACTTTCGACTGACAGCAACGGTGTTCAATTGAGGTGAACTCTCTTCCATATTAGTTTTGTCGGGACCTGTGGGACCCACTGCGGCCAGCAAACCTGTCGCACATTGTAATATAGTTTGTAAGGCTGGCATGATCGCCTATGTTTTGTATTTCGGCCCTGGAAAATGCCGTTTTAGAGAGAGGGAAAGAATAGAGAGCTACTGACAGCGCGGAAGAGACGACTGGTCTTATACCTGATGCTGGAGGGAGAAACCCCTTCCCCACCCAGGTATACTTCGAAGGCCATCGACTTCGGATTCGCTTGTTAGGGATGTCATGTCACCGATCGTGGCATACGCATTGCGGGGTACAGATTCTCGTGCAGGATACGCATGCAAGAAGATGAAGATCCACATGCATGATCTTTACCGACATTGGTTGCATTGCGTTCAGAGCATGATTGACAGGCTGCCTCTCTGGGTCTAGATGGTCTCGTCTTGAGAGGGTGAAAGCAGGGTCATTGGCAGTAGGCGTGGTAGCGTGATAGGTTTACACGTAAGACCGAGCATTGCCGTCGTCGGCTGCGTGGATATCACCGCATCTGGAACGGAGTCTGGCTGGTGTTATGAATCGCCCTGTGGTGTTTGTCATACAGAGTACATGAAGCTAATGTGTTACTGAGGCCTATGATGTCCAACTGAAACTCAATATCAAGACCAGTCCGCTGAGGAAGCTTTCAGTCTATAGCTCGTTCAGCGGGGTTTGGTTCAGGAGAAGCTCGGAAAGCGTACCATATGGGGCGAGTTACTTTACGTCAAGATGACCGCGGAATTCTATAGTATATGCAAGATCCAAGCGATTTAATAGAACCAATCGCATCTATTAAACTAATGAGCAAGCTACTGCCACGCAGTGTAACATGAAGCACATGGAAGTCACCAAGACCAAAGGGCATACGTGCGTATCGAGGATCTGGATATATCTGGGAGCGTGTGCCATAGTCTGAGCTTGTATCCATAATCTGGCGGAAAGTCATCCCTAAGAGCGGCTAACTTGTTGGGGTTTGACGGCTGGGTAGATTATGCGGTCTAGCCTTCATAGTTTAGCCATTGCTAAATCTTACTTTCGCTAGCTCATAACTACTACTATGGTAGGACGGCAGAGCGGTACGGAACACCATCCCGGACAAGTCAACCGGGAAAGCCGCTGGCCCTGCGGGGCAAGCCTTCCTTGTGACCAGTTCCACGCGCAGCGAGATATTGATAGGCTGTCAGTTGTTGGGATTTGTTCGGTCCAGATATTGCGAAACCGACAAGCAGCTAAAGTGGTCTAGTTTCCCTGGACGATCGCTGAATCACTATCCAACGGCCTAATGATCTCTTCCCCAAGACTCCTTAACCCCTCGAATATCTAGAGGTCACTGGGGTGCACTCCCCTAGCGGACACTTCTACCATGACCTCGATTTCAGGTCTTGGGGGATCACTCCCCCAGCGACTATTCACCTAATCGCGTCATACTGTATACCAGTCAAATGATAGAAACGTCTGGTCCTCAGATCTTCTGGCTGCGCCGCGTCCGTCATGACCTGGAAGTAGATGCTCCTGCTTTCCCAGGGCGATGTCTACCTTTACTAGGCTCTAACGTTCTATCTTTTCCGGTACAGGCACGGTACTAGCATCTATGGCATTCACTTCCCCACTTCTCCTCCATATAGAGGGTTCGCAAATTTTACAGCCCCAATTCGCTGTTACAATGACATGGAAATCCGCGTGCCTCCCTTTATTTGAGGAGTTCAGGTCAGCACAACACTGGCTGCCACGTCAAGTGAAAGACGTGATGGTGATCCAGCACTTTGAGGTGATCTGCTCGTCCTTCCCCAACATGAATTTTTACGCATCTGCGACTACTTTGAGATGGTAGCAGAAAAGCTCGTGCGTAGCCGGTGATAGTACGCAGCTACACATGATAATTAATGTTCCTAATATGGCCCGCGGTAAGTACGTAGTACGGGCAGAAGGCGATCGGTAAAGCACGGGAATTGGCACATGATCCACATTCGACAATCTTGATCTTGCGTTCATGACTCAAGTGTGCTTTGGCTAGAGGACAGGGTGAAACCGGTCACCTCGTCACCAGCAAGATCTGTTTTAGTACCGTACTCGAAATGAGGTTGAAGTAATTTGGCCGAAGATGTACTAGTACAGCCGCTATCATAAGCGCCTCCGTGGAGCCTCTGCAAACGTCGTATTTCCCAATATATCGTCAAGTCAACTAAATACTCCAACGTAATTCCTCTAGCAGTCTCACGTAACCATAATGTCCGGAGCATACGACCGCGAACAGTAATATCCCCCTTCCAACACGTCCATACTCACCCAGCTAACCCCTGTTCCCCAACACAGACAAAACAACTCTCGTCTCGATGAACTCTCGTCCAAAGTCTCCGCCCTCCGCGGCGTGACAGTCAACATCTACGACAACGCAAGAGATCAAGGCGTCATCGATAGCAGCGTACGTCATCATTGCTTCTGCGCCCCTCGCTCTTCTCCACCATGACCACCACCACTGGAGCCTGGCTGTTTATCCCACGAAAGCTGCTGACAACGGGCGTTCATACGTATAGTCGGATGTGTTCTCCTCAATGGGTACCTCAATCAAAGGCTCAGCAGGCCGGCTGGGCAGAATGGCACAGCAGGGGAATAAAGTCGCAATACTGAAATTGGCCGGGATGATTATTGGGGTCGTTGTTGTGCTGTGGTATGGAACAAGCTGGGCTTTCAGGTCGAAATGAGGATGGTGATGGACGTTTCGACGTGCCTTATGAAGGGGGAAGACGGGCGTTGGGGAAGATGCACGTCGACTGCGAAAGCACGAGGACGCAGACGTCGTGAGCAGCTATCATGTTGATAATTGGATAGTAAGTTGTGCGGGCTGGGTAGGGTACTTGAAGAACAGACGCTGATACAATTCACATCTAGAGGGAATCTTGGTTCCGAGGTTGTCGCTTGGCACTCTGAGACTAAGCTTGCTGGACGTGCGCCTCTGTATCCATTGGACGGAGAGAAGCGATCTAAGTAGGACGGTGCTTACACGTAATGAATGAGAAACCTTGGGGTTCTGAACTATCGGCCTCATCTTGGCAGCCAGTACAACTAATGCTGTAGGAAACCACTAATATCGACATCTACGCTTGCTAGTCGTTCAACATCCGCACTCTATGCCATTCTACTCCCAGACATTCGAAAAGAGATCATCACTTCCACCGAACCCACCACCACCACCTGTAGGCTTGCTCTGTGCCGATGGTGGATTGTTAGCCGCTGGCGTTACAGGCGCAGCGCTGCTCCATCCACCAAAATCCTCATCTGGCGCAACCTTTGGTGTCACATGGGAGCTACTGCCAAAGCCGTTACTGGAATTCGAGAATTGGGTGTTTGCAGGCGCGGAAGTGCCACCCCAAGCGGAAAAGTCGCTTGATATGGGAATCGATGGTGCTTGTACCGGTGCAACAGGTTTTGGCTTGGGCGCTGAGGTTGTGTTCGTAGGTTCTGGGGTGGCCCAGGCGTCGCTAGAACCCCATGCGTCCATATTTGAGAAGCCTGATTGGTTCATAGTGGCCGGTTGCACAGTTGATGCCGATTTGACAGGTGGCTGAGAGGGAGGCGCCGGGGTTGAGAGGTTGAATGCTGAATTGATGTTCGCGGGAGGTGCAGCCACGGAAGGCTTCTGGGGTGCTGGAGGTGATGGCTGGGGTGCTCGTGTTGGTGGAGATGGCTCGGTAAAGTCGAAGAGATTATTAGATGGAGTATTCATCGCTGGCTTAGACGGAGCTGACGCTGTTGATGCGAAGCTGAAGTCACCAAAATCATTGGATGACCGCGGATCAGCTTTGGGAGTAGGAATCTGAGGCGGCTTTGAAGTTATTGATGGCTTCGAAGCTAGCTTAGGACTCGTGTCAAAGAAGCCTCCACCACTGAATGGCGGCGATGTGACAGGTGGCGCGGCAGAGGATCGCTGATTGGAAGGATTGTTGAAGCTGGCAAAAGGGTCAGACTTTACTTGCTGTTGTGGTTTGGGCGCTTGTGCTGGAGGAGAAGTTGGGGGATTGAAATTAAGCCCGCTGAAAGCATCGTCGAGACCACCAAAGCTGGACTGTTGCTGAACTGGTGGGGATTGCAAGCCTCCAAAGGAAGATTGGCGTTCATGCTGCTGTGGTGGTGGCTGGGTTTTGGGCGCTGTAGCATAGAGCGAGAGAATGGATTGCTTTAGGTCTGGTCGTGACTGAACTGTTGAGCCCGAGGGAGTAGATGCTGAGCTAGATGGTCTACCAGCTGTGGCAGAAGGCGGGCCGCCAAAGAAGTCCATGCCAAGTAAGGATTCTGAAGCCTTTGTCTGCTTCGGGGGAGCAGGAGCTTTAGAAGGCGGAGGCCGTCCACCGATAGTGTCGGTTGTACTTGGCCTTACTGGAAGTGCTGGTCCACCATCGAACAGATCTACAGGGGGACCTGCATTCGGCGCTGGAGGCAATGGCTGGCTTGATGTTGATGCGGCCCGCTGTGATGATTCTCTCGCAAGCTTAGCCTTCTGCTGTACAACATTGAGCGGCTGTTGATTGTCTGTTAGCATCGGCTTTGCCCGCGGATTCGGATCAAAGACGGACCACATCATCGTCTCCTTCGTCATCCAAGGTCTTTGGATCCATTGTCGCTGGATCGCGGGCATCCATTACCCATCGTTTTGACTCGTACTTTGTCCTTATAAAGTTCTCGATTTTTCTTGGAGGTGGTCAGCATTCAGCATCTACCATACCCATTGTTCGCTTATGCTGGCTTACCCGTCCGAAGGTACGTGCCCTGGCGCCAGCTTTGCTTCCCACCACTTGTTCGCCCTTACGTTACCCCAACTCGTTATGTGCTTCAGTTGATCATCCGTCCATGCATCCAGATCAACCGACTTCACTTTGCTGATATGCACACCCATTCCACGATGTATTCCTGAGCATCTTCCAATAATTCATTAAACGCCCGTTCTTATCCTTCGTATTTGAGGTCCGTGACATACCGTATGCATATGAACACGCCCCGGTTCCAGCTGGCCCATCTAGGAGCTAGTCACAGGTAGAGTGTCAGCTTCATTCTGCCTATTAATTTATTTTCATGATTCGAGATATGTTGGGCTCACATTTGTTCCGCTTGCAGTCTGCACAGATGTTGTTGCCCTCCCTCTTCGCCAACGCCTTGATCGCGTCCTGGTTGTTATTTGATACTGGCTTTCTCGACATAGCTTTGGATCAAGGAGTGGTAGAGGGCTATGGTCAAGACAAGTCAAGTCGATCGAGGTACAAAAAGAGTGGCCTTGAATGCACGCTTCATAGGGCTGAGACTCGACTACGCTAATGCGCTTATCGCGCGTATCAAGTATGCTTGGCCGAGGGTCGGTGCTCAGCGTACTTCACTCAGGCATTTCCGTATACTGAAAGTGACCCATATGGTCGTTTGCATCGATTCGGATTCTGATCCGACCTGGCACGAACCATGTTATGCGAACTTATGAATTGATGCTCAAAGAATTAAGATGAACTCTGTCAACCCTTCCGAGCTTCTGATTTGCCAAGTATTGTTTTCCCTAGCGATTGCAAAGCGTTGACCGAATAGTCCTGAACCGCCCTCGTAATGTAAAACAGAAATGAAACGTCAACAAGAAAGGAAATCCGCTCGACCCCATGATGTTCAGTGACTAAATTCTCCGAGATCTTCGAATGTTTGTTACGTATTAGCTTACTTGGTAGCCATTGGAGGTTGCCTCCCACTCGACTTCATATATATATATGCATGTCCATGTTGTCACGATATTATGGACGATCAGGTTAATAATAATAATAATAATAATGTTAATCTCCGCTACCAGCGGGAATGCGACACTACCGCTATGAGGTGAGTGATACTTACACACCGAACGATGCTATCAAGGCTGTCCGAACCCCTTCGAATTCTCTACGGCCGTTTCCAACCCCGCCCTTAATTCGTCTTCGCCGTCGTACTCTGGCAAAAGGAGTCTTCCAAAACACGTTGAGCTAGAAGGCAGCCTACCGTCCCCCACTCCGTTCTTCTGCACAACAAAGACAAGCCTCTCCACGCCACCCACCGGCACCCTATCGCTTGAGGTGACGAATTCAAGTAGCTTCCGCACCTTTTCTTGCGGCCAGCTGCGAACCACGCGCCAAAATTGACGGATGGTAGGGTGTCCTTGATCATAGCCACCCTCGTACCTTGTCACGTGCTCAAGACCTTTGACATCGATTTCCGGAAGTCCCTCGACGAGCTCTTTCAGTGTGGAAGGCGTGAAGAGACATAATGATTTCGGGTTGATGCAAGTGAAGAAACCGGCTGCGAAGTGACGCCACTGAGGGCTCACTGTACGAAATCTCGAAGTCAGCATCGAGAGTATCGTCAGTACTGCAATAACATACAAGGCGTTGTTGGGCAGTGCATAAGGGGCAAATGGTCGAACAGCAACGATCACATCCCAGTGCTAACCAATCCGGGGTCAGGTCTGGAAGGACGTACCGGTGAAGTGGGTGAGGTGAGCAATATAGCTGTGAATATATTCTTCGCGGTTAGCGTTGGTAACCATAATCGGCTCGGATTCTGAATTGTATGGGTTGGTTTGGGACAATTGGGAAGGGCAGATAGATCGGTATCCGTGGAAAGGTTCATCCTCGCCAGCAGAGTAATCTGACGAGCTTGAGTGCGTATCTTGCTTGGCCTTCCCCATTGGATTCGCTGGTGCCTTCGCGGATCTCCTATCCTTTGCAACATGCTTCTCATTGCCTGCTGAGCTTGGGCTGTCTTCCACCTTGTCCTTTTGTGAGCTGACTCTTGTTGACCGTGGTCTAGTCCCATGACCCTTGTAATTTCGTTCTCTCCAACGCTAGGTGGGATCGTAGGTCAGCATTGCTTCAATTAGAGGCAGTGTCGTAACGATCAGTGCGTTTTTAGGTACTTTGCCAAATTGACATATATGAAACAATGATGTGTGAGTGAGTTCATGTGGACTTCGGAATTACATCCCCGAACTCAGTGTGTTTGGTGGCAGCTTGAGGCATGCTTAGACATAGGCTAGCAGCGAGTCCCCACACCAAAGGTTACCCTGTCCGCATGGCTAGGCAGCAAAGAACGTAGAGCAATCGCGCAGCGCTCACCACTCAATGTGTGGTCTAAGCAGCAAGAGCAGTAATAATGGCAAATAAGTGGACTCAAAAAGACGCACCTGCTCTCTTTCCATCCGTCGAAAGTGGGTCTTTTTGGCTTTATCCATGTCCACATCCACAGTTGTACCGAAGACATTCACACTGAAAACGAAAGGTCGCATGAAGACATCTTCAACGTTCTCTTCAGGCCAGTCACGCAGTATTCGTAGGCCTTTCGCAAGTTCTGGCCAACCATCTTCGATATCAGCAAGTTTCGAGACAGGCAAATTCAGCAGCTTGAGATAAAGCGCGCGTGGGAACGTGAAAGGAAGCGTTAGCCCGTTATAGACTGCGAGCGAAGTTAGCAGGCCTAGCAGTTCAAATTTGTACAATGGTTCGAGAGAGTCGGGCTGGAACCAGGACATTTGTGTCGTCGGATCCGTTGTGAAGGCGCCTAGTACCACCGTCAACCTTGGAGCGTTGACTACTGGAGCAAAGGCTTCATCATACCGTACTTGGGCTCCATAGCTTCAGCGATCGCCACTCGAAAAAACTCCTGTTGTACTCCGCCATGATCCACACCTTCCTCTCCTTCTTCCATACCCATCCGGACTTTTAGTGGCCTCATCAACTCGCGTCTCTGGCGCCGCCAAAGCTGGTCCATAGCATCAGTGAGGACGTCGTTGCGACGTATCTCAAGCACTAAATAGTTGCTCTGAGCTACCCTAAGACGATCTTGAAGTCGGACTGCTCCCCGACCCGAATCCGGATCAGTGAAAGTCATTCTCTGTGCCATGTGCTCAGCCATCGCCGCGCTTTCGAAAGATTTGTACATTGCAGCATGGTTGATAGCTCGGAAGTAGGTGACTAGGACCGATGGTGAGAATAGGAATGGGTAAGCTAGCAGGTGTGTCGAAGCTCCAGCGGCGTCGAAATCTAGCCATTCAAGCGGCATCTCCATCACATCAAGTCGCTCTGACAGAAAAGGGGTATAGAAAATTTCTGGTTCGCCATCGAACCAGAAGCAATATTTCTGAATGTATAGCAAGAGCTCCATGGCACAACTGACTGCGCCGTTCTTCCTGACCTCCGGTTTGCCGTCCCACTCTTTCATAATTACCGATCGAAGCCATTCGATGATCACCTTGAAATGTCTTTCGAGACTTTCAGACGCTCCGAAATTATCCTTCATTATTATCTTTCCAGCTTCTATTGATGGGAGAAGAGCTTCTTCATCTGCCACGAGCATCGTGAAGCTTTCGGATATCATATATTGTATTAAATACGAAATGTAATGCGAATTGTATCCTTTGATAGCCTCGTCGCATTTGATCACGAAGAGCCTAGCTGCGATTCCCCTAACGAGCTTCGTCACTACGCTCAGAGCCATCTCATTCTCAAACACAGCCCCTGTACTAAGAACAGTTCTAACCAGCTTCTGGTTGACTATCGTATCATCTGTCGCTGGGGCGACTTGTCCAGCAGCACGTAGTTTACTGAGAGCACTCCATGTTCTTCCGTGGCATTCCGGCACTGAGGCAACTAGAGCGGCGAAGATGATTTTTGCGATGTGGCATGCTGCCACATCACAGCGCGGCGACAAATCTCTGAATTTGGCTGCCGAAATTGCCTTGTGAAAAGTCCGATCTGGGTACACATAGCCAGCGCTTATCCAGAGATTCGAAAAAAGGCTTGATGGATGAAAACTAAGGACCTTCAACTGAAGGAAGCAGCGGACCATAAGGGGCAATGCATAAGAGCGTACTATCTTGCTTGAGCTATCATCAATCTCACAATGCACGAAAGATCGCATGAGAGCTCCAGTATCGCAGAGCACATAGGTCATGGACTGGGCACTATAGGCAAGAAAGTTCCTGTAAGATTCAGCCTCTTCACGCGAACAGATAGAAAAGCGGAGAGGAGTGTCTGTTCGACCTCGCATTCGCAGCCGGCGATGTGCTTCATACAAATCAGCGTGGTTCTGTACCATCGTGTCCTCTAGCGCTTGGATGTTGTCGGCTGTGAAGTGTGAAAGAGATTGTGGCCGAAGATCGTCGACATGTTCATTCTTGTTCTTCATCGTTTGCGATGCATCTTCTTGCACTGGATTCTCCAGATGAGTGCATGATCCCAACAACCCATCACGAGAGCTGCAGAAACCTTTACCCTGCACACTGTTCATCTCTGGATCAGAAGATGAAAGCTTCTTTGTTGAGTCATCGCTTGAAGCTGGACTAGGAAGCACTAGATCCACATGGCCATTCGCTTGTTCAAGTGTGCTCGAGCTGACGGTTTCTCTTCGGTCCTTGCTCGGTGATAGAAGAACCTTGGAGTTTTCTAGGCTTTGTGTTGCAGATTTGTTAGCATCCCGTGGAGATTGATCATCAATGACAGTGGCGTTCAGATTGTCGTCCTCGGCATGACCAGTATTGCGCCGCACTCGAGATATCCAACGCAACCACGACAAGTAGCCATCGGGCAATTCTGCCAATTGCAAGCATTTCATGGCGGCTGTGTCGAAAAGACATTGGGCAAATGATTTCGGATCTTTTCCTTTATGACTCTGATCATCCGTCCTAAAATTCTTGCAGGACTTTATTGTGGCCTCTGACTTCATCTGCCTTTGTTCTGGATTTGCTGTCTTGAAGTGGCCATTTTCGACATGTGTTGTGCTAGATATGGACACGCGAGACTTGGTGTCCCCCGAAGGACCAAGATGCTTGACGGTCGTAATCGGCGGGCTTTGTGGCGGGGTTTCAGACCTTCCCTTTACCTTCTGCGCAAGCTTCGCATCCTTGTGGGTTCTTTCTGGGGCAGAGACAGCCTGGGAATTGACTGGTTGATAAGGACAGAGACCTTTCTCGGGATGATCTTCCGAGGCAAGGACGGTCGCCAGAGTGCGAGCGCTCAGAACGGTGTATGGGCGGAATGGGCCCTTGGACACCCTCTTTTGTCGGCTTAAGCATGTTGGCGTTTCGCAATGGGTGTTTGTACACCCGTACAGAATTTGTCGGTAGTATCTGGATCATGCGAGACGAGTCAAATGCAGTCGCCCAAGGCCAAACGCAATAGCTTACATACCTATTCTGTAGATTCTGAAATGCTCGACGCCTCACCTGCGACCTGGTCGGGAGGACGAAGGCCGGATCAGTCAAGTAAATAGTATCCTTGACTAGCGTCTGCTTCGCATTGTCTGGCAGGCGTGCGTATCTTGGTTGTTGGTCGGTAGAAAGGGCGACAGCTGGCTCATAGTAGCTGGGACCAAGGCTGCCCCCAGTCATCGTACCTCGTTGACGTGGTATGACCGCTGAGCATATAAATTAATCTACAGCTTGACAAGGGTGATTCTTCACGGCGGAAGATTAAGGTTTCGGAGCGGAAAGCCGATGGGACTTGGCAATCGTCACTGCCAAGGCTCTCGCACCCATCTCGAGAGTCATTGGAGTCACAGAATCCTTACTCAAATCTATGATTACAGTCAGAAAGTTCGCCTCTGACACGGTCTTCTATTGTCTATATCTAGCGACTCGACTTCTCGATTTGCTCGAGACCTATGCTCTGAACATCATCTACTAAGCGCACATTCCTACATTGTTTTACATCTGATTATTATTGTCAACGTCCACCAGTCTGTAAACGGTCATGGCTTCAATCATGGGAAACCGATCTACAGCAAATGGACCTCAGCCAGCCGTGGTCTCTAACACCACTCAGTCTTACCCCTACACATGCAACACCTGCCAAGTGGCGTTCAGAAACAGCGATCTACAGCGCAGCCACATGCGTAACGACTGGCAGTAAGCCATTCAAAGTCTGACCCTCATATGACACTCACTAATACCATTCAGTCGGTACAATCTGAAGCGTCGTGTCGCCTCCCTTCCCCCTCTCTCGTCAGAAGTCTTTGCTGAGAAGGTACTCAACGCTCAGGCGTCATCTTCTGCTGTGGCCGCCAAGGCATCGTTTGAGAAGGTCTGCACCGCCTGCCAAAAGACATACTATAGCGAGAATGCCTACCAAAACCACCTTGGTAGCCAAAAGCATCGGCTTAGAGCAGCAGTATCGGCAAAAGATGGGAAGTTAGTGGTGGACGACGAGACTGCCTCCGTGATGAGCTCCACCATATCCTTAGGTGAACCTATCAATATAGGTCCGGTTGCCGGTAGCTTAGTAGAGCCGGCAGCGGGACCCATCGACCCAGAAGCTGAGGCAGAATTTTCGAAAGTTGTTAACGGGATAAAAAAGACTAGCATTAGTGAGACAGAACCTATGACTGAGAAGGAGCCTGTCTCTCGAAGGCCTTCAAGACCCCATCATTCGTCAATGGAAAAGCGCTCGGAACATCCTTTGTCGCCCCAAAAGAGTATGGCTGGCAGCGCCACGAAAGAAAATCCAGCAGCATCGGATGTGCCTCTGAAACGCTGTCTGTTCTGCAACTACGATTCTCCCACATTTAAGCTCAGCGTCAACCATATGACAAAGTATCACGGCATGTTCGTTCCTGAGCAGGATTACCTTGTTGACCTGGAAGGGCTCGTCACATGGCTGCATGGTAAGATCTTTGAGGATAATGAGTGTCTGTATTGTCACAAACTCAAGGGCTCGCCAGAAGGCATCCAAACACACATGAGGGACAAAGGACACTGCATGATCGCGTTCGAGTCAGAAGGAGACATGATCGATGTCGGCCAGTTCTACGACTTTAGTAGTACCTATTCAGATGATGAAGGTGGTGAAGAGGATTTGGAGGATCTCATAGAAGAAGCCAATGGTGGGGTAAAGATCGACCCCAGGAAGATTCTTAAGACTGTCATATGTGACGCAAATGGGGATCAAGAGATGCGTGACGGTGAGGAGAACGCCGATGGCTGGGAGACTGACAGTTCAGAATCCTCCCTGGATTCTGCGGACCTCACAGCTGTGCCCATTGACCACAAACACGCTTACGACCGGCTGTCCATGCATCGACATCATTCGCACACGGATCCGAGGCCCCACCGCGCCGTCGACGGATTCCATTCGCATGCCCACTCTCGCCATGCAGCTTTCCATCCGGATTTTGAGCTCCAGCTGCCCTCGGGTCGTACTGCTGGGCATCGTTCCCTATCGCGGTACTATCGCCAGAATTTGCACAGCCATCCTAGTCCGGCAGAGCGCGTTGAACAACGTCTACTTCAAGACGCATCGGCCCCAGATCCAGACACGCAAATGATTGATGGCAATGAGCGCGGGCGGCAGGTGGTTAGCCGAGCCAATGGTGGAGAAGGCATGCTTGGGGTGACTGATGCTAAGAAACGAGAAGCTCAAGCAGTTGAGAAGAGAGAAACAAGGCGTGCACAACGGACGCAAAAGCAATATCAGTGGGGTGTCGATAAAGGGGGAAATAGCCAGAAGCATTTCCGGGATCCCTTGCTACAGTGATTACAACTGGTACTCCGCATCAAAACGGCTTGTGTTTGGTGGCTTGGCTTGGTTGCACTGCTTGCATAGAGGAGGCGTAGACTAGATCAGTTAGCTGGGAGAGATCAACCTGTGCATGAGACCGTCTGATCAAATTCTATGGAAAACAATGTGCCAGAATGTTATGAGGTTAGAAACCTGGGTGTCCCGCACGTGACTCCGCGATTCGGTCTAAACACGGTCACTCTCTCCACTCCAAGCAGTCAGTAACGTAGATGACGGGGTAACGAGATTAACAGTCACTCGAGATTACTAAGTAATCTATATATTAACGCCTAACGGGAAGCTCTAATTAATTTAAGTTAATAATTTAGTACTCCTGTAATTAGATCCTAAATTCTTTAAAATACTAAAATATCTTTTATCTTAAATTAAAGGTATATTTAGTACTCTTTAATATATTAATATTTATATATATTATTTAATATATCTAATAAATCTACTATTATACTTACTAACCTTAATTAAATAACTAAGAAGAAGTACTTCAAGGCCCTAAATTAAAAGTATTATATAATATAAGTACTTAAGACCTAAAGAAATAATTTAAATTTAAAGAAAATCCTTAAAGATTATATATATATATATATATAATATCCCTTTCTCCTTCCTCTATTATTATTCTAAGGGCTATTAGAATTAAGTATAAGGAAAAGAAGAATAATAGCTATTTAATCCTATAAAGAAGTAAGTACTAATAAATTAATATATATAACTTATTAAGTAAGGATATCTACTTATAATTAATACTCTTAAGGTTATAAGATTAAGTCTCTTATAAAAGAAAAGGAATAATAAAGAATAAAGAGTAGGTAAGTATTAAATTAAATAATTCCTTAACTATTAGTCTATTATCCTTAATTAAAGATTAAATATAGTTAAGTATTAAATAATAATTAGGCTAGAAGTATATATTTAAAATAAATTAAATAGTAGTTTAATCTCCTTTAAAAGGTTATTAATAAATATATAATTAAGGTTAAAAATATTTATAATTTTAATAAAAAAAAATTTAATAGATATAACTACTTTTATAAAAATTATATATAATATTTATAATAAGATATAGTTTAAGACTTATCTTAATAATTATAAATTAATAATAATAATTAAGTATATTAATTACTTAGATTAATTAATACCTTTAATAATTATCTTTAAAGTAAAGTATTAATAGAGTAGCTAATTTAATTGAATTTTTATTAATAATATTAAGATTACTATTAATAATAGAAGTTAAATTAATTAAAAGGTTATTTTAAAATAACTTATATACGCCTTTAATTAATATATTATAAAATATATATAAAGTAATTAATATTAATTCCTTATACTTAATAGCTATAATAATCACCTTATTTAATAATTTATTACTACCTTATATAACTTCTATATTATAACCTCTAAATATTAATATTTTTAGCCCCTTATAAAAGGCTTATAATAATTTAATAAATAAGAAATATAAGCTTAAGATAATAATAATTAATAAAAATCTCTTTATTAAATTATATATAAAGGTATATAAATTATTATCTTATCTTTTAAGTTTATAAAGATTTATCCTTTTTATCTTAAATAAGTCTTAAAAATTATTTAGCTTATTACTCTTAATTAAGAAGATATTAATAAAAAAGGTCTAGTTTATTAAATAATTAAAGGATAATTAGCTATCTATAAGGTAGAAAGCTACTAAGTAGTACTACTAAGATAAATACCTTAGTAAAGCTATTATATTATAATAATATACTAGTAATAAAATATAACGTTAATATCCTTATTAATAGTAATAATAAGTATATAATAAGACTTTACTACTACCTATTTACCTTATAAGTAGTAACTAAATCTATTATATTCTCTAACTATTTAATATTTATATATTAATTATATTCTATACTATAACCTTTCTACTTAATAAGATACTCTATAACTATAGTATATCCTTTTCTAATAAGGTACTTATTAATTAGTCTATTAAGTTTATATAACTAAAAATTATTAATATTACCCTTAATAAAGATAAACGGTAGTTCTTCTAGTTATAATTTATTAAAAGAATTATTAGTAGGATTAAGATAAGATTCTAATTAAGTAATATTAAATACGTTATAAATCCTCTAATATTTAAGTATAATAAGATAATAAGTAAGATATCTAACTTATTTAATAACTTTAAAAGGGCTAATAAAGTATTTAATATACTTCCTACCTAATAAGACCGTTAATAGGATAGAATAGCTATAATAAAGATGTAAATAAATATTATTACTAATATAAAAGAATTAGGATTAATAATATTAATTATAATAGAGTTTAAAATTTA
>JAABUL010002419.1_pt1 | contig 31041 bp, 34 predicted proteins | sample 5559151 | NCBI WGS metagenome assembly JAABUL01 (sample SAMN10711876, study PRJNA513368) | rock metagenome | isolation source: Antarctica rocks | place: Antarctica: Victoria Land, Pudding Butte sud
AGAGGCGTTGTCATGTTTGAAGCGTTCTCGTCTCCTCGCTGGTCCTCTATGTCTCCTAGTAATGGCTGTGTGCTTAGAGATGCGGACAACCGATTTTCTTGGTTTGTTGCTTGCTTTGCGGAAGTCGTACGCATCCTCTGTTGGTAGCCGATTTCAGCCCGCCTACGCAACTCTTCCTCCGTGGTCTCTGCTAGAATCAACCAGCTTTGCGATAGTCTATGTTTGGCTGCTCGAGCCGCATGCTCCGCGTTGGCTTTGAGTGCATCACTCAGTATTAGGTGTAGATCACACCGGACGTCTTCTGTAGGCACTACAGGAATCTTGTAGTGACGCGCTAGATACTTGAACGCCTCACCATCGTACAGGCCCTCAACGTAGCCAATGGCGGCAGTCTGTGAAAACTGGTGCATGTTGATAGACTGCAGGCTGCGTTCGAGGTTGGCCACAGGGCCTGTAGATGCAGTCGATGGTGGTGTCCCGGTCGATGATGTTGCTGGTCTTGAAGAGGCGGGATGTTGGCGGTTCCAATTTTTGAAAGATGAAGTCAAACTTCGTTCTTCGGAGCTGCCCTGTCTCTCACCACTATTCCTTCTACGTTGGTCCTGTCCATGAAAATCCTCAAGAACATCCACTAGTGATGTTCGTCTTCGTTCCCGCTTCTGCACGAAGAAGAGGATCTGACCATCTGCAGCAATGTCTAGTGTGTTTGGGCTCCGGTGATCCATCGTCTTAGGTAAGAAGTTGATGTCCGTTTGTGTGAACATCCCAGCTGCTCCAACTGACCATATGAGGTCCTCAGAATGCCATAACAGAGCTGTCGCTGGAGTCTCGTAACGATCGAACGTCCGGAAAGGTACCAACGGCCGACGAAAGTCCCAGATATGTATTCGAGGATCTTCCTGATCGTACGATGTCGCTATCTGGGTGCATTGCCACCTTGAAGGACTTTGCCTGTCAGACGACCAGCATGGTGGACGCCAGCACACGTTATGTATTGCTTGAGGTGCTCGAATTTCCCATATATGTTTTTTCCTACGGTCTGAAGAAGAAAAGTCCCAAACCTTTATATTTTTATCTGCTCCACCGCTGGCTATATGTTTTCCATCGGGATGCCAGTCTATTGAGTAGCAACTTCTGTTTTCATGAGCACTTACCCTCAGGAGCGGGATCTTGTCATTTCGAAAGTCCCAGCGTTGAATTACACCATTGTCAGTGCCCAAGGCGAACTCCATGCCATCTGCGGGAGACCATTTGATATCTCTTATGGCCTCACTATTACCTGGGAAACTTCTACGGCTCTGGCAAGTCATAACGCTCCTGTCTCCGGCAAGATCCCGTAAGTCCCAAAGCCGAGCTGTGCCGTCTTGACTTGCCGAGAGCATCAATTGCCCCTTGTATGGATTGAACCCTAGTTTATGCACTTGTCTGCTGTGCTCATGTAGGCGAGCTATTTCTACCCCAGTTCGATTGATGTCATATACCACAATTTGTCCATTAGCGGCAGCAGTTGCGATCGTGCTGTCATATTGTCCGTGCGACCATTTTACATCGTTTGCCCACAATTGGCCTTTATGTTTCGCAACAACAGCAGTCCCCGAGGCCTCGTGCGTGGCTGCATATGCAATTATGCTTGTTCTCAGATTCAAGTCTTCAGTGCAGGTTAAGTCAGAGACTTGAATAGTTTTGAGAATATTGTGGCCTGCTAAGACTGCATGGGTGTGGTCCGGAGAAATGTCAAGGGCGGCGATTGGGATACCGGTCTTGTGGGAGGTGCTCCTCGAGGAGAGTAGGCTAAGCTCAATGTCAGTTTTTATTTCCTGGCTTCCTTGGGGGACCTGGGGGACCTTTGGGAGTATGAACAACGAACGTAGGAGAGACCTGGATGCCCACCTTGAGCTTCTGTTCACGCTCAATCGGGGATCTCTGAGATCGATGGGCCGATGCCTAATAGCGCTGGGCTGGCGAGAGCCATAGCCGAATGGCTGTGCGACGCGTGCGAGAGCATTCGCTACGAAACCTTGCCGTTGCGGAGGCAAAGGGGGAGCGGGAGGGGGAGGAGGAGCCTTGCCATCCCCAGCAAGATGATTTGACATCAGAGATCAGGCCGACTCGCAGACCAGACGTATAGGGGAACTCGAAGATCTCGCCATCTGGAAGTATGTGAGCCACAGGGGAAGCACAGCATAGCTGCATCGCGAGATGTCGAGCATACTGTCACCCGGCTCTGCAGGCGGCTAGACGTACCTAGGTAATAAACCGCAAAACAGACCGCCTGTCGTCGACGTCCAGGACGTCAAGCGGTCGAACGCAGAGGCCTGTCAACAATGATAGTGGCTTGGCCGCATGAGCGAAAGATTGAGGCTGCTTTTAACGTAACTGCTTCAGGCTCTGGTTTGGAGTTGGAAGGACACTATTGGAGGACCCACTGGCTCAACTGCCGGGGGCGTCGGCCCACACTCTAGCTGGAAGCCTCCTGGAAGCTTAAGTTTCCACAGCTATAAGGTAAGTGGTAGTGCCTAACGTTGACCTAAGGGCTAGACACTTGCTCCAAGGGCGGGAAGGATCGTGGATCTCGTGGACAGAGACGGGTCCCACCTTCCCTCGTTCTTCAGAATTGTCACGATCCTGCTAGTCTCTAGTGAAGCCGTACCTTGGGTTGAGGAGCTCACGCGACTCGAAGACTTCCTCTTTCCTTCTCACTTTCGCCACGATCACGTCCATCTCCCACATCTCCATCTACACGAGCATACATATCATGAGTCTACACTAAGATCCAATACAGCTTCAGTGGGGTGTTTAGGTGCTTCTATTCTTTCTACATCCGTCGTTATCACAATGAACACTCACTTATCATCCATGGATAGACCATGGGTCTCCAACAAGACCGCTCAGGACATCCTGATCTATGTCCACTATGCCTATCCCATCATTCTCCTTGTCTTGTTTCTCACGGCCACCACTGCCCACGCAGTCCTGACTGCTTCCAAAGATGAGGTCGGCCAGGCCAAACCAGACCAGACCGGACCCGGAGGAAAGCCTCTACCACGGACGACCTCACCCGGGGCGAAAGAGAAAACGAAGAAGGTAATTGAATTCAGTCCGTCCAGAAAACTCTGCTTCACTTGGATTTCCGTTCTGGCCATACTCACCTTCCTTGGGGATGCGATCATTGCTATTGTACATGCTCTGACAGACAAGAAGAACAATTGGTGGTGTGGGGAATCTGTAGTGGTACGTGACATTGGGTGTACCCCATCTATCCTACTCATACTGAAATTTTGGGCTTAGATCTACATTGTGGGCTCATTCTTCGTTTACCTCTTCTTCCTGATTTCCATCGTTGATGCCAAACCATCTCCGACCGCGGTTCACTTCTCTACATGGATGGCAGGACTTTTCATGGAATTCATACTTCTTGGTACCTCCCTAGCAATCTATACATCAAAACACCAGGAGCCTAAGGCAGGCGGCCATGGTGATGGGCAGCTCAGGAACGGTGTCACCACGTGGGAAGCTATTGAATTCGTATTCAATATTCTACGCATTCTCTTTCTCTTTGCACTGGTCTTTCTCTATGCCACGTTTGCCATGCTCCGGTGGTCCAAGGTAGAAACCAAGATCCATGGACAGAACGGAACCTCTGCTGAGACAGAAACACTTCTCAATGGTCACGGAATAGAAGACGGTATCACAAACGGTCAAGGGTACGGTAGTACCTCTTCCGATGCGGTCAAGCCAGACAAGGCAACCGCCGTAGATCCCGGCTGGGCAAGAAAAGACAAGATACCAACCAAGAGCTGGTGGGAGTACCTACGTGGATATGCCTTGTTTCTTCCATACCTCTGGCCGGCGAAATCACGTAATTTGCAAGCCTCCGTTGTGGTTTGTATTCTCCTTGTTGTGGCTCAGAGAGTGGTGAACGTCCTGGTCCCCTACCAAGCGGGGAAAATTACGAATATTCTTTCAGGTGAGAAGGAAGCCACTCCAGGATTGCCATGGGCTCAAATCTGTCTGTTCATTCTCTATCGATTCATGCAAGGATCAAGCGGATTACTCAATGCCATACGAGCAAGTTTGTGGATCCCTATCGGTCAGTATTCTTACCGAGAGCTTTCGACTGCCTCCTTCGAGCATGTCCATTCGCTCAGCCTGGACTTCCATTTGGGCAAAAAGACCGGAGAAGTCATATCGGCCTTGAGTAAAGGGAACAGCATCAACAATTTCCTCGAACAACTAAGTTTTCAACTCGGCCCTATGCTTGTCGATCTAGTCGTTGCATTTGGATACTTCCTTGTTGCCTTTGATGCCTACTATGCACTGGTTGTGGCCATTGTCATGTGTGTCTACGTATACGCCACAGTTCGACTAGCGCAGTGGCGAGTAAATGTTCGAAGAGAGATGGCTAACCTTGACCGACAAATGGACGCTGTGAAGTAAGAGTCCCCAATGAGTAGGTTTCAGCATTGCAACTAATGTTATGTAGGAACGATTCACTGGTTTCCTATGAGAGCGTGAAATACTTTAATGCAGAGGCGTACGAATTCAAACGATTCCGGGATGCTGTCTGTGCCTTCCAAAAACAGGAATACACGCTTCATATTTCCCTCAACATCATGAACATCGTTCAAAACCTGGTCTTCACCCTTGGACTCATGATCACATGCTTCATTGCAGCTTACCAAGTCACCATTGGTCAACGTCCGGTTGGAGATTTTGTCTCGCTATTGACATACATGGCACAACTTCAAGCTCCACTTAACTTTTTCGGCACCTTCTATCGGAGCATCCAGATGGCGATGATTAATTCGGAACGTCTACTGGAGCTTTTCAAGGAGCGTCCAACTGTGGTTGATAAGCCGGGTGTGAAGGAGCTACCCTACTGCGAGGGAGAAGTACGGTTCAATGATGTTCAATTTGCCTACGACCCTCGGAAACCTGCCTTGAGAGGGTTGGACTTTACGTGTGCCCCTGGAACCACAACAGCGCTTGTGGGAGAATCTGGTGGTGGTAAATCAACTGTCTTTCGACTACTCTTTCGCTTTTATAACCTGGGCGGGGGAAGCATACAGATTGACGGACATGACGTTGTGAAAGACGTCACTATCGATTCTGTGCGTCGTTGCATTGGAGTTGTACCTCAGGACACAGTGCTTTTTAATGAGACCCTCATGTACAATCTCAAGTACGCCAACCCTTCCGCCTCCGATGAAGAGGTGTTCGAGGCCTGTCGGGCCGCTAGCATTCATGAAAAGATCCTGAACTTCCCAGACGGCTACAATACTAAAGTTGGGGAGCGCGGTCTAAAGTTGTCCGGTGGAGAAAAGCAACGTGTGGCCATCGCCCGAACCATCCTCAAGGATCCACGTATCATCCTCTTGGATGAGGCCACTGCGGCTCTTGATACCGAGACGGAAGAGCACATCCAGTCTGCGCTTGTAAAGCTTTCTCAAGGCCGCACCACTCTGGTCATCGCACATCGTCTGTCTACCATTACTACGGCGGACCAAATCCTGGTATTGCACGCCGGGAGAGTCGCGGAGAGTGGCACTCACGACGAGCTATTGGACATGCAAGGCCGCTACGCTAGCATGTGGCGCAAGCAAATCCGAGCGCAGGAGGCTGCTGAGGAGGCGAGAAGGTTGTCAGACAAAGCAGAGCGTCTACGCAACGAAGCTCGAGGCGATGATAGCGCGAGCCAGAGCGATGACGAGAGAAGCGGAGGGAATCAAAGTGGGCGAGCCTCTCGAGGAGAACCAATGTCTGGTACCGAGGATGACACTGCAGGGCCATCCATGCAAGGCCATCCTTGATCCTCGAATGCGGTCGACCGTTGATCGTGCGCATACGATCCTTCCTTTCGGCACATAACAGTTATCGAATTTTAGACAAAAGCGAGCGAGGAGTTCCATGGCTTTCACGAAGGAAATGATGCTACGGCTCATGGTGCGGCGCTCTTTCATGAGAGCAAGAATGGCTTCTTGCTGACTACATGCGTGGAGATGAAGGGTGCTCAATACAAATTTTCGGCTTGCCTGTGCATATGGAGCTTTACGAAAGAGATGGCAGATAAGATACGTGCCTTCATTGGCTGGAGGAAAGCTCGATAGCGCAATGGAGTGGCAAGCCACGAACGATGATAGCTTTCGGTAGCTGTTCCTTTCCTTAAAAGTGGCTCACTTCATGACAGATACTTTGAAAGCTGTCACTAGCTTAGATGAGCAATAAAGTCAATATGAAAGAGATTCAAATATAGACCCTTTGCCATTGTAGATGGTCGAATGCAGCCCCCTGATTATGGTAGAACCTCGTACCTACCGAGACCATCCCATGTCCTGGCAAAGCACTCGTTTCAGGGGGTTTTGCCATGGCCTAGCCGAGACGAGTGGCAAAGTCGCCAGGACATGGGCTTGATGGGATATAAGTAAGACCCCAGATCCTAGGGATCCAAGATTTATGTAACTTCAAGTTGTAAATTACTGTAGTAGTCATCTAATTACATCCATGCCTCGCAGATTTTCCGGAAGCGCAATGATTAGGGCTTTATACGTCCGATTGTATAATTTACACGCAGAACCATCTCTTTCAACGCATGAGGACGTTGATATTGTATATATCAAGCTTGTTCAATGCTAGTATCTACAAACTGCTATCCCATATACTGGCAACCTGCATTGTACCTGCTAACCCCAGAAAATGTGATATGGGATGTCGCCACAAATCTAGCAAAGGCTGATCATCCTACATATCTGTACCTGCGCTCCCCTTGCTCAAATAGGAACGTTTCTTGTAAATTGCATTCGGTATTTAGAAGGTTGTATGAGTGGGTATATGGGAGTTGTTGATAGACAAGGGAGAAGCTGTCTTGATAATAGTAGTAATGGAAACTTTCTAGAGCCAGTCTACCTTGTCATCATTTTCATCCTATGATACCCGCTCTTGGATATCAGGGGTGAATACCGAAAAGCCGACGAGAGATGTATAGCATCTGTACCCCTTTGCCACCCATCCTCCATCATTCGCAACAGTCTTCACGCGTTCTTCTGTGAATGTTAGCACCTGTGCCGGCTTTGATACCTTGGTTTTCTTAGTCTTGGTTCTTGGCTTCGGCACGTAAGGTGTCATTTTGGCGCATTGACGTGTCTCGTGTCTGAGGGCTCGGATGGCGGCTTTTTGCTCGGCTGTCATGTTTAGAGAGGGGGTGGTGGGTTTGGATATGCGATTGCGGGGGGTGGGTGCTGTGGGAGTGGGCTTGTGGGATTTTTTGGAACGGTGGCGGGGGGGAGAGGAGGCCGGTGGGTAGGGGTTTGGGGGGTTGAGGGCGGTGCGGGGGCGGTATGAGTAGCCCGTTGTGGTGGAGGCGGTGGCGATGCTTGTGGAAATTATGTTGGTGAAGGCTTCTGAGCTGGTTCGGTTGGCCATGGTGGTGGTGGAGATATCTGTTAGGGGTGTTTGGATTTGTTATGGAGGGATGTTGGGGCTTTTCGGATGGCTTTAGGAATGAATAGCATCATTTATCGCTGCGAGGAGTTTTGAGAGATGAAGGGACGAAGAGTTGCGTTGTCTGAATCTTTGTCTGGGTTGAGGCTCAGAGCATGGCAGCCTTTGTTCCGTTGGGGGTTCCTCATCTCGGTAAATTCTGCTATTTCCATCAAGGGTAAACAATGAGAGTCCACGAATCTCTCTCATTCGGCTCAATACAGCATTGGATGACAAACACATAGACAGAGAAGAAAGTCAGATAGGATGTCTCCGCAATACCTAGCCCATACTCTTGCCTCGATCAACTGCTAGAACAAGGGGATTGAAGGCCCCTGTGGGTGACCGGAAGACTGCTACTATGGATGTTGTGGGATACGACGACAAAGATCACAGGATCGAAGGCGTCGAGCAAGGCCTCGGGTTCGTCCATATTAGGGAAAAATCCGAGCTGATACTGGTCGAGGGCCCAATCAATAAAGACAGACGTCTACGAAACTTCGAAGACGTTCTGAAGGATCCGGCCCAAAGTACAATTGACAGCAAGCACACCCTCGCCACTGCACGTCTCTAAGTGGGTCAAACAAGGTAGAGACTCCTGATTGGTTGATATGAGATGTATGCTCAGGGAAGGTTGTTCAATATCTTCTCCTTCCTTGCCTCCTCTCTCTTCGTTGTTGAAAGCCATTCACACTTACATTACCATTGTCTCCGAATTCGCAGTCCATTTCCGTCATGCTGGTCGAAAGAAGTACCGGATTAGGTCATTGAAGGGGGAAGTGGGGGGCAACGACCGATAGCGGGGGCTTTTCGTTATCGCATCGCGGATAGCTGCGCTTACCCTCGGAATCTTCAGGATGTTTCGGGTCGTGTATGCGCAATTGACTTTCTGAGGTATGATGATAAGGGCGACGTTGTGATTGAAAGTAGAAGAAGCCCCTTCGTGGCCTCTTCCGGATCCCTCCTGGTTCTGGAGCGGCCCCAAAAGCCTACCATTCAATCCTATTTGTCCAACGACTTAGACATGTTGAACCCACACCAGGCCTCGAGGGTGCTTCGTGGGAGCAACGCTCCATCCCTTTTTCTTATTCAATACCGCCGCCTTCATAGCCAGTCTGCAAGACGAGTCAGCACCACCGCATCGACAGAGCACGACGGCTTCAATACTCCCGTGGTGGCTCCCACCCAGCCTAGCATCTCACGACCCACGAGCCCCTTGGCACTCCTCCCATTCCCAACCCTTCTCAGATCCTACGCTCTGACAGCACTATCGTCATACCCATTGCTTCTGGTGCCCTCGCTCCGTCTTCTCTCGTTCGTCGCACACTCGCCATCTGCGTTGCTGAATCCGGATCGCAACCCTCTTCTGCACTGGCTGCTCAAGAAGACATTCTATGCTCAATTCTGCGCTGGAGAGAATGCAACAGAAGTCCAAATGACAGTGCGAGGACTCAAGAACATGGGATACAAGGGCGTGATTTTAGCATACGGCAAGGAAATTGTGCTCGAGAAAGGCGAAAAGGTCAAGGCTTCATCGGCCTCGACCTCGGAAATTTTAGCTACAGAAAGAGACATCCAAGCATGGAAAGAGGGCACGATGAAGACAGTGGAGATGGCTGAAGAAGGCGACTTCATCGGTCTGAAATTCTCAGGTGCAGGCCGCGAAACCATGCGTCAACTTGCAGCTGAAGCGCCACCGAGTAAAGTCATTGAGAACGCAACAAGTGAGATCTGTGATCTTGCGGATGCAAGAGGAGTTCGCCTGCTCTTCGACGCAGAGCAAGACGCTGTGCAGCGCGGCATCGATGCATGGACACTCAGATTCCAAAGGCGCTACAACAAGTCCACTGTTGGTAAAGCAACGGTATATGGCACCTACCAAGCCTACCTCCGCTCGACACCAACTACGTTGGCACGTGACCTTGCGGTAGCTAAGCGAGAAGGTTTCACTCTGGGTGTGAAGCTTGTTAGAGGTGCTTATATGGGCAGCGATCCACGACACCTGTTCTGGAGCACTAAAGCAGAAACCGATGAAGTATATGACAGCATTATGGAAGGTCTGGTCCAGAGGAAATGGAACCATGTCCTCAAGCCAACAATCAATGAAGGTAGCGACGGTATGGCAGAAGTGGCTTTTGTCCTGGCGAGCCACAATCATGAGACGGTAAGGAAAGCCATGTTGATCCGAAAAGACCAGACAGACAGAGGAGCAGGCAAGATCGATATGGCCTACGGACAGCTGATGGGCATGGCCGACGAGGTGAGCTGCGAATTGGTGATGGCTGCGAAAGCCAGAGGAATGGCCGCGGTCGAGAAGAGCGATTGTGCTGGACCTAAAGCGTACAAGTATCTTGTATGGGGCTCCGTTGGTGAATGCCTGAAATACTTAGTCAGGAGAGCCGAGGAAAACCGAGATGCCGTGACTCGAGCCAAGGGAACCAGGATAGCTTTGAGGACAGAGCTGAGTCGTAGGATCCGGGGCTATGGCTCATGAAAGGACACAGCGCGAGGTCCTTAAAGATACACCGATTGATGAATGACGATTTCAGTGTAGAAATGATTCTTCCCCCAAAGATGCTCAGGTCCGCGACCTCAGGACTGACTTGTATTCATCGCTCATGGATGGGCGATGTTCCCGCGCCCTGCCGCATTGATTGGAGATAACCCTCCCCGCGATCTATTCTAGCTCCAGGGGGTTTGGCTACCAAGTGTATATTGAATAAAGTTTAGATAGGGACTGCAGAACTGTCAGCTACAAGTGTTGACCTAACATGTAGAAACAAGCCTAGGCTGTTTCCCTAAGGATTGCAGTCTGCTTCCGGCGTGATTGTTTGCATATAGTTCTAGTTCGGATGTACGTACTTACAATCAAGTTTTCTGTACACACTGCAAATATTGCTCTCCCCAAGCACTCACTCCTTTGATTTAAGAAATCTGACCATTTCTTCCTGGCCCTCCTCTCTTGCCCTCACAACTGGCGTTCGACCCAATGGATCCTCCACTTTCAGTCCGGCACCCTTTTCCAGCAGCAACGCCGCAAGATCAATGTTTCCCTTGGCAGCGGCCTTGTGAAGTGCAGTTCCTTCCTCCTTTTTCTTCCGTCGGTCACCAAAATCATGGACGCCAATCTCGTCAATCTCGGCCCCTTGCTCGATCAGAAAACGCACCATCTCGATGTTCCCTTGCCCAGCGGCAGCAGGCAACGACCCACTTCCAGAGACGCGTGCACCGTGGTCGATCAGCAACTGAGCTAGATCGATACGTCCTCGTTCGGAAGCAGCGCATAGGGCGCTGGTAGAGTCGGCCATCAGGTGACTAGAGTTGGGATTTGCTCCATGCTCGAGGAGCCATCTCACAAAGTCCGTCTAAGTTGCACGCGTCAGCGCAATGTCAACCAGGTGGATGTATCGATGCAGTTAACCTTGAGCTCCCATACAGCGTTGATCAGCAGATCGCCGCCGCTTCCAAAGTCCCGATTGCTGTCCATGAAACCAGCGCCGATGAGCGCTTTGCAGACTTCGGGGAACTCTCCGTTTTCAGCCTCGTCAATGTCATCCTCAGATGGCTTCTCGCCTGCCGCGAGCCGTGCTCGTACGGTGTCGACATCGCCTGTTCTGATAGCTTCACTGAGAGATCTGTCGTTAGCTTCCGGCTGTTTTTTTGCTTCCAACATTTGTGCGGTTCTACCGTCGGTGCGTACAATTCTGGATGGGTACAACGCTTGTGGCGAAAGGCTACGTCAACAACATGAAGTTGATGACCAACGATTGTTAGAAATGGGAACCATTACCAGGAAATGGCGATGACGGCTATCTACCACTAAACGTTGATATCCTAAATCGGGTGTTCGAACGTCTCTGATCGACCAATAGAAGACGTTCATTTGCAGTGCTGAAGACGCTAATGCTATTTGGGCTAGTCCAATGGTGCTGTGAGACAGGCTTAAGAGCTTGGGCCCCACGCCCGGTTTATAATGGGAAACTCAATATGTTCTACCATTAGTACGTTTCATCGATCATTGATGACCTCTCGCCCACAGACACCGAAATGTGATCATGCGCCACATACAAGAGCTAGTATTGCTACCGCCGCACCGATACGTCAAGCAATGATGATAGTCAGACTGTGCATCTAGCGAGCTGAGATGGCGAGGTGAACAATAAATCGCTAATACTGTATAAAATATTACCAAGGCCTTGGACCAACGAAGGTGGCTCATTCAGCATTCGACCGCCTCATCTCCTTCAAATCGATCTGGCCGATCAGCAATATCGGCATGTTCAGCCGCAGCTGCCTCGTGCAGATGTGTCCAGGTCAAATATTGGTTTCCCACAGCACAGCGCATCATCCCTGCCGACTATTGCGGCGCATTTTCCCGAGATGAAACCCAGGAAAAGCACCGACCACTAAAGGGACTTGATTCCCTGGAAATACTATTTAGCTCCCGTGGGCGGCGTACCTCCGCCGCAGGTAGCTGAAAACAAAAGCAAGTATTTGCCGATCCCCACCTCAGAAGTCATTCCGAAATAGGTTTAGTTGCGGAAACCTGATCATCTTCATGCGTTGTTTTTCAGGACGAGTTCTTCAAGAGAGGATCCTCTAATGGTCAGCGCCTCCAACCGGGTAAGGGCATTCCTGTTACGATGTGTCACGATCAAAATCGTTGGACTCCTCTACAAACTTTCTCGCAAATCTAACCCAATATGTGTTACCAACTGCCCCTATATCTGGTGCTGAAGCCAAGAAAATAAGCACGAACAATTATAAAACATCGCCCGCTAAGGCAATCGAACCCGCCTATACATACTAACCTATCTCAGCACTACTCACGCAAAGGTTTAATCGTGAGAAATGCCAAGCAGTATTAACGCTCACCGCAGCAGACGATGGGATACTACAGACACACTTGCTATTTTGATCTGCTGAGGTAGACTGCAGGCTTCTAGCCGTTCTCAGTTTCGAAGGTGGCCTATTGTGGCATGTACTTCAGACGTTACTCGCACCATTGCTGCATTTACGACTCAATATCCGGATTGTGGCACGGAAAGAAGCACGTTCGGCACCGGGATATGTTTCAGAACACACATATCCTTGCAATCATTACGGCGTGGTAGAAATGGTGGCCTCTCACCTTGGCAGATCCTTGGCGGACGTCAATGGTTCAGTCGTCACGATCGTACTCCTGATATCTAAACAAGTCATCGGTTTCATCGCGCGAGGCTGTGCCTTGTGAAAGTCCAACAGCACCGTAAGATTGAGACGCGTAGATGGCGGCGGGGGAGACTGATTATTGTTTAGGTTACTCTTGACCAGTGAGCTGCGCCCTCCTTCGTTGATATAAATCTGCGGTGTCGTCTCGTTAGAAAACATTCAACCTTGTCATCGACTTTATACAATCCTGACCACTCATCTTTCAAGAGCATTCAGCAGAAGCATCTCACACTGTATTGGGTTCATTGCACAAAAGCCTGCCACCATGTACCTTTCCCAAGGAAGCTCACACTCTCTTCTCGCTCATCTCGGCTACATTTTCTCCCTCTTACTCCTGATCAACGTCTTACATGGTAATCTCGTCGTCGGATCGCCCCTTCAGAAGCGACAAGATGATGGCATCGAGCCCGACGACCCTGCGTCCGACGTCGACAGCCCGGGTGGAGACCCTTTTTCTAGTCAAGTCGACAATTACCCTGACCAGGCTAAATGTCGGGAAAAGTGTAGCGTTGCGAAAGACAAATCCGTCTTTTACTCCAAGGTCGGCGACCATAACGACAAGCCCAAGAAGTTCGCCGACCAGCTGCCGGATGGGGTGCTCATGCGAGAATCTTTCCCTTCTGGCTTCACGGACAAGAATCCCGAATGGACGGGGTACAAAGGTTTCATGGAGCGCACGTCGCTGGCTTTTGCTGAGAAAACATCCGGCGTTGCCTACGTCTTACTCCCAACGGACGGTAAAACCGACATCTCGAAATCGGTGTGGACTAAGATCGAGAAAGGGGCACTGACAACCGATAACGGAGCATGTACTCGGATCATCAAGGTTGACCCAGACAAATTCGACAGCCAATGCGTATTGTGGGACAGAAGCGGAAACAACGACGCAAAACTGGCCAATTGCAACTTAGAGAACGGACCAATTCCATGTAATCTTTAACCCTATCCCAGCCTGACGCCTTGTCCAATCAAGGCTTTATGATCATCTTTGGCTAACAGCACACTAGCACCCGGGAGTACCAGCACCTATACCCCCGGCTCGTGCGGCGTCCATGTCACCCAGTATCAGAAGACGAACCCGAGCGATCCGACTTCACATTACCACCTCGACGTGACCGTCTTCGATGGTGCTCAGAAGCAGATTGGACAGGTGCTCAATCGAGATGCTCCCAGCGAACAGGGAGTCGACGTCACCAGCGCCCTGCCTTACGTCTTGACCGTCACTGCTCAGAATGTAGATGCCGATGCTGTCCTATTCAAATATGGCGGACAAGCATGGGGCAGCAACGATCAGGAACATCATTGCAGCTTTGGGGCTTATGATAGCGGATCAAGGTACGGGACCCCAGAAAATATATCTATCATCAACGACGTGACGCTAACTTTTATTGACACAGGAATGGTGATTGCGGGTTTAGCTGCTAGACAATGGGATGGTGTACCATGCGTAGCCGCAGCCTTTCCGCATTGGGTTTCTGCATTTTCAGCGTTGATACCGTCATCGAGGACGTACAATCTTGTCAGGTATAGCCCAATCTCTATGGTTTGACCTTTCGTTTTCTTCTTTAGCGTTGATTCCGAAACCCAAAGCTTTGTCGAAAGAGCCATAATATCTTCCGACTATCGAGCAAGATGGTACCGAAGTAGAGTACACGTGGCTATGCCGGAGTGACTTTCATCTGCAGCCGGATGTGGATACCGGAAGCGAGAAAGAGGCCCCTCGGGTTTGGGGCAGCAAGACTTCAAACGCATCTTCGAGATGGAGAACGGCATGTGGAACCTTTTGCCTTTCAGACAATCATCATTTCAGACCTCGCTTGGGTAAGATACGGACGTGCGTGCCTGTCTGGCAATCAGCCGCGTCTGATAAACAAATGGAGGATATGTTCGAAAAGTCTACTTTGATGAGATCTTGATCGAATTTGGATTGTGAGAAGACTTGGGCGATAGCGATCTCACTGCACAATCCTTGGAAGTGAACTTTTGTGAATAGCTCGGTTGTGTCCCAATGGTTGCTCAGTCTGAACACCAATCACTCCCAGGGCAAGTAGGGCAACGGTGGAATGTGAGTTTTGTATTTGAGCATACCGTTCACGGTCATACTGGGATATTGATAGCAGTCTACGAAAGGCTCGAGACCATCTGAGCTTCCAATTTGTTCCCATTCTTTCATGTTCTTCTTCGTCGGGATTGTCTCTATTGGACCTATCGAGCGATCTGATCAGACCCTTCAACATTCTTTGCTTCTTCTGACCTCCACAATAAATCGCCAACACCTCATTTCCTTGACTGGTGCCTTGCAGAACAATGACATCTGCACACAATGGCAATCTGCTGCAACACCAAGCCCACAACACAACGACAAAGTCCAATATAACTATCCCAAACACAACTCATCCATCACCAACTCTGAGGCCCTCCACACCATCCATCCTCTTTAACTCACCAACAACACCCAAGCAAAAGCAGCAAACCACCTATCAAACCCACCATCAGCACCCAAGAGGTACACAAACCACCCCAAACACCATGCCATCCCCCCGCATCACCACAGCGTTCAAAAAGGCCGCCAAGCTTACGGTCTTCATCCCCTTTGTCGTCGCCATAAATGCTCTGCCTGTCGCTGCTACAGAGAGATACGGATGGCTCAGTGAAGAGGAGCTTCAGCGAGATGTGGAGCAGCAATATGAAGGGCCGGTACATCGCTGATTTTTTAAAGGGAGGGGTAGGTGAGATGAGGTGTTTACTGTTAGACTCCATCTACTTCCCAAAAACCAGAGTGCTTAAACGGGGTTCAACATAGAAAGTGTGAGTAATGGAAGGGGAGTTCTTGATTAGCAGGTTTGGAGCGGAAGCGATTGTGTTGAGGTAGGACTGGCACCAAATCATTGTCCTCCACCCTGCGCTTTCATAGCTTTGGCAAAACCGGTTGTCGGATCTCACTCTCAATGTCAGCTATGACACTTTCGTTTTATATTGCTGTTTGTTGCATTCATCCCTTCGCCGTTCACTGGATCCCCAATCCTACCACCATAAGGCCACTCGCCCACAGACCCACTCTCTTCGTCACTCGCCGCAGCAAACCACACCTTATGCCACTCATCATCGCCGCTTAATTCGCAAATTCTGTGGAAGGGGGTTTCTGGCTCTTCGACACATCAAGAATCACAAATCAGAAAGGCTGATCAGATTGATATTCAATCAAAGCTTATATAGGGCCCAGCATACTAAGCATTGCATCAACTTAGATTTTCTTCTTTTATGATGACGCCCAACTCTAGTGTAAGTGTAAAAAGGACTGGGGACTGGGGACTGGGGTTAAAACCAGAACTCCACAGGCGATCTGAGCAGTTACTGACACAAATGTTCGCGTGCGAGAAAATGTAAAGCACAGAACACGCATAGGTATCTGACACTTTGAAGATTCAAGCCTGTATCAGTGGTAGAGCTAGATAGTGATGGGCATGGGGTTAGAGAGAAGTTGGGAACCATACCTTACTTTCCGATGGATGATGGTGATCGTCTGTACCTGTGGTAGGAACGGGCTCACTCGGAAGGATCAAAGGATGGCACAGCATGACTGTGTGTGACCAGCCAGACCAATCGCTTATGGGTGTTGTTCCATAACCGCGCAAGATCGTGCCAAGCGTCAAATACATACACAGAAGCCAAGGACCTCCACCGGAATTTCTCGACGCTGATATTTCTGTTTCGTTATACGACGAACGAAATACGGTAAGCAGACTTATAACTTACCAAAGTTCATGACCTTGTCGGCATGCTATACTGTATCAAAGGAGGTATCAGATTGGAGGACAAGATGTATAGGAGAAGCAGCCATCATCAAGCTTGCAACCACCAATCAGAGCGGACACGCCGAGAAAGTACACGATCTCTGGAGAACGTGATTCGCATATAGTTTTCCAAAGACTGGAAAACCGAAGGATTCGAAAAACGCGACCTGACCTAAACTTCCTGAACATCGGTTGTCGCATGTCGCTAGTCCTATGCAAGGTAAGCAAACTCCATACACACGTGGCTCACTCATCTTCGAAATTGGATTGCTGCGAGAATCACAGTACACACAAAGGAGAATGATGTGATCGTTCAAGATTACACTTTTCATTGCCTTTTCCGTCCATTTTTTAACACCAGATCTTGACGCCATGCCTGAAGTCCGCATATTGGTAATCTATCTCTGTCTTGCGTTAAACATACCCATAGCATTGTCTGCGCCGGTAACATCTGATGGTCTTCGACTTCCACGCCTGGTTCAACATACCTCGGCTACCAACTCTTCAAACTCGGGGTTTGAGTCCCAGTCGTAAGTCTACACCATCCTGCCGACCGTTTCGCTTTCACTCAATGTCCACTGTAGCAGTAATTTTTGGATCCCGAACAGCAGCTATATCTTAAAGTTGCAGCTAGGCAAAGCCATTGACCCATCTGCACTAAGGGGGCTCCTTGCCGTAGCCAACGCGTCAATTGCGGATGACATAGCGAGATACGGCAGATATCATCGTTCCAATCTCAACTATCTTCATCCTTTTGCATACGATCTGGGAGATGGTGTCGAACTGCGAATCGTGAACTCTGTACATCCCAATGGATTCACCTGGGGTCAATTACAGGCTATTATCCGTGGGCTTTGGCTATTTCAAGTAGAGGGCCAACGAAACAAGAGATCATCCTTTGATATACTTGATCTCACCCCGGTGCAAGGGGCCGTCCGCGTTGGCTGGGGAACTATCCAAAAGCCTATGCCAAAAATCCTCATGGAGTATCCCTCACTCAACTCGACGGCGACTGCTAAGAGGGAAGTCCAAGGAAAACCCAGATCCGATTTAGTGCCTCTGAACGAATCGACGACATCGTAGGGGTACTCAATATCTCTTTAAGCAGATGACTAATACTGACCTCTCGCTTATAGTTCAGATGTTTTTCACATCCCAAATTCACGAAACAAACTGGAGTTCCACGATTTCCACGAACTCCTACACCTCAGCGCTGTGAAGAGCCTTCTAGCTGTCATTTCGGCTATCATCAAAGAGGGAATCGGAGATTATGGTGTAGACTCCCACTTTCCCAAACGCTCATTTGAGTACGGCCTTGGTGATGGCGTAGAAATGCGGATTTGGCAAACTTCGTTTCCAAACGGTCTGACGTGGAATACCCTGCAGACCATCGTCAATGGCCTTTGGATGTACTACATCCAACAGACGAAAGAGCTCCGTGAGGCCCGATTTCGCGTTTTGGTTGACGCGAACAACTTCGAGGTTGGGTTTGGCGTAATCCGGAAACCAATTGCACCAACAAGTCCTACACTGAAAAATGCCACTCAATTCTATCGTCGCTCGGGGTCTGCCACCAGGTCGTCGGTTTCCAAGGGTTTGAATACTAGGTTGATCGACTCCAAAACCTTCAATTCGAGTCTCTCCGGCCCAAATAAATCTAGCCTTCAACTGGATAGAGGACCACGGCGATTTCCTATCCCCCACACAGAGTTGACCTTGGGAATCTTTTCAAGGGGTCCGTTACTTGATCACACTGTCATGGAAAATCTTCTACTAGAAGCCAGCCATCTCATATATAATCAAATCGATTATCGAGGAGCAAATGCTCCTATGACAGGAAGCTCTTTCCGTCATCGGGAAGAGGGCTCTGGCATTGCTCTCGAGCTGCTCAGTGCGAGACCTCCACGGAAGAGACTCACTTGGGGCCAGCTCGCCAATGTGCTTGAAGGAATATCCTTGTATATCGTTGAGCAACAAGACTACCGCGCTTGTTATATTACCATTTTCGCCGGTGAGCCAGAAGTGGAGATCGGACTTGGGAAGATCTCGTTTAGCATCATCCAGCCACAGCACAACCCATCCACCGATACTGCATGAGCTCAAGGGCGATCTGGAGGACCCAACATGCAAGTACAAATATACATCGCTACAGTCTTGAACCGTAGGCGTCGAGAACGCAACCCACCAGCGAAGAAGCTAGATGAAGGCTTCTTTCATTAAAATGGATTCCGAAATTTTGATAACCTCTGGATTTTCTTCTATATCGAATTTTCTTGAGTGTATAACCAAGCTCCCTTTTCTACCGGATGGTTTGCTGGAGACGAGAAGGATCGACTACCAGCTGGTGAAGCGAATGGCTTTGATCGGTTCTCCACGACACCTGGTGTCGCTACTCCTGCTCATCAACGAGAAGGCCATATAAATCAACGTCCTGGCACATTGCAATGCGCTAATCTGGAGGATGTAGACTGTTCGCCACGGTCATCGTAGTCATCAGAAGCTAGACGACAAGAGTCTTGGCGTCACGTGCAACGATGGGTAAAAGGTACGAGCAGACTTTTGGCATAGAACTCTCCACGCTTCAACTATGACGAATGACCGTATCGAATCTATCTGAACGGTGCGCTTATACTCATGTGTCTTCCCAGCACGTTGCACCACCAGAACATGCTGGCAATGTTCGGTGCCGTCTCTCGTAACGAGCGTTGTGACGCATTCTGGGCGCCATCAGAGCGTTTGATTCGCTCGCAAGTATAAAGATCGTCTAGATTAGGAAGAGCGATCTTTGACGGGATGCCATTCTACATCAGCAATCCCGTAAGATGGTGAAACGCGATCACAGACTGATGGGCTGATAGTAATCGCCCATGATGTCAACTTGCACCTTTCTCAAGCATAAGGCTGGATGTGGTGGCGGCCTGTGCTGGTGGATACCAAGGTGGAGTATCGGCGCCATCGTTCCAATATTCCATCCTACTTTAAACCCTTGTCTGCCTTTGTATCATCTTCTCTTGTCGTTCTACTGCCTTTTTTCCACTCGCTTTGCAACTTCAGCATTCTAGCGGCCGCTCCACCCAAGCTTTCCAGATACCTCCCTGGATTGCATAACTCTTATAAAGCCGTCTGTTGAACCCACGCGAGACTCCGTCACAATTGCTCCCACCAAACACTTCCAGGTGCACTACCCTTTCTAAAACGTGAATGGTAAGCTAGATATCATGGCACCTGTCCACAAGACATCGGACGAATCTTCATTGTCATCAAACACCGTGACACCTAAGGAAACACAGAACGTCGCAACCCAGGGAGAGAGTCCCACATCAAAGGAGCATCCCACCAAGGAGGAAGATTACGACCATATCAATTATCCTCCACCATGGAAATGGGAAAGGTTCTTCGTAGGAGGCTACAATCAAAGCCGGATGATCAAATTCAAGAGACCGAAGACCATGTACACAGCTATCAATCTATTCGCTGGAGTCGCTATAATGTTCTATGGCTACGACCAGGGTGTGATGTCGCAGGTCAATCTAAATGAAGATTATTGGAACCATATGGGTATCAATAGTCCTAAGAGCAACAAGAGGAACGTTGCTGCTGAGGGCGGTATCGTCGCTGTCTACTATATTGGCACTCTCATTGGGGCGCTCATTGCTGGATCGCTAGCCGATCGCGCTGGACGGATCAAAGCTGTGGTCTTCGGTTCTATGTGGGCTTTGATCGGAGCCGTGCTTCAAGCATCCGCTCAGAATATTGCGTGGATGTGCTGCGCTCGGGTCATTGCTGGGGTTGGAGTAGGGGCTATTGATTGTGTCGTACCGGTTTGGTCTGCGGAGGTCAGCAGTCATTCTGCTAGGGGTGCTTTCTTAGCCATCGAGTTCTTCATGGTACGTATTGGTACACTCACCCTTGCCTCCATCTCGCTGTGCTAATATTGACAGAACATCGGCGGTCTTGCTTTGGCTTACTGGATTGAATACTTTGCCTACCTTAACCCGAACATGTCAATGGCATGGAGGACGCCGTTAGCCCTTCAAATAATCTTCATTATAGTCATCGGTCTTGGCATCAACTTCTTCCCAGAGTCTCCCCGTTGGTTAATGAAAGTCGGTCGCGAGCAGGACGCACGGAGAGTCCTCCAAGCTACACGTGAGGGAGACGTCGAGTACGAGCTGAAGGGTATCAAGAAAGTAGTCAAATTTGAGCTGGATACCTCGACCGCGAACCACTACTGGGCTATGCTTTTCCCAAAAGACAGATATGCCAAACAATTGAGGTGGCGAGTGTTTCTTGCTGTATGGTTACAGATTATGCAAGAGCTCGTCGGCATCGGGGTTATCACAGTGTACGCGGTCGACCTATTTCAAGATGCTGGATTCGGTCTGCAACTGAGCAAGCTTCTTGCTGGTTTCAACAACATCAGCTACATGTTCTCGGTTATATTTGCGGTCATAACGCTTGATAGATACGGTCGTCGATGTGAGCTGACTCCGTTATCTTTCCCCGGCGCGTTCGCTGACATACAGTAGCAACAATGGTTTGGGGATGCGTTGGGATGGCTCTTATCCTGCTCATCGCAGGTATTCTCGATAAATATGCGCAAACCAAGGGGCCATTTCAGCGTGGATTCGGTGCCGGCGTTGCTACCATGACATTCCTTTACACGGCTACCTTTGGCGCAACCTGGCTCACGACCCCGTGGCTTTACCCTACTGAGATCTTTCCCCTCAACGTCCGGGCAAAGGGTGGTGCTTGGTCTGTGGTCGGCTGGTCAATTGGCAATGGGGTCATCACGATGATCACACCCTTTTTATTTCAAGCCATCAGCTACGGCACGCTGCTTCTGCTTTTTGGACTTAACATATTCTGCCTGCCTTTTGTGATTCTTATGTATCCCGAGACCGCTGGGCGAAGCTTGGAACAGATGGATACGTTCTTCGAGAACGGGAATAGCTGGAATGTCTTCAAGGCTAGTCACAACATCAGAGACGCGGGTATTGCTGACTGGAGGTGGACTAAAAAATTGAAGGCGGAAGATCAACAGGAGCTAGAGCAGGGAAGGAAGATGAGCACCGCTGCGCGCAGCCCGGAGGAGGACGAAAAGGATTCAAGACAATCATGGAAGAAAAGGCCGGTCTATACCTTCCGGCGCAAATGTTCGAACGCTGGCGTAATGTGATTTAGCGAATGGGCAGTGGCGATTTTATGATCGTTCAAAGGGTCTTGATGTACTACTAGGCGTTTTGCATATCACCGCTATATGTATGGTGAATTTAGCCGCATTAAAAAACAGATCACTAGTTATTTGATAGTCCAGTCGCGGACACAAGAGAATGAAGATTGTCGAGAACCTCATACACAAGGTAGAGACAATATCAGACTCCCGAGGTCCGCGGGATCGGGTTTGATTGCTTGATGTGCGCGAATAAAGTGAACGAACTTGGCCCCCAATTGATTGGATCAATCTCCCATGCACTGTTCGAAGGACCTCTAATAATAAAAGCTCCGCCCCTCGCGCTTTGCCCGTCACACCTGAGTACAACATGATCCGGCGCATTGTACCTTAGGGTGTTTAGGCGCCTGCGCGGTTATGTCACCCATGCCAGAGAGCTCTGAATCGCAAAACAACAGCTAAAATGGGCAGCACGGCGGTAGCAGCGCACGAGTATTGGGGTTATTTGATCAAGCCAGACAAGAGCCCAACACCAGTGTTCGAGCAGCTACTGTACGGGATTGCAAATTACATAGTACATTCCTCTCCCTCTTCCCAGCATCCTCGGTTCGGAGCATGAAGGCATGTTTGAAGTCAGGCACATGAGCTGACAGGCTACCTTGCAGAATCACCATATCGCACCTTGGGACACCAAGTGCCTTACGCCCGAGAAACTCGCTGCCTTCTATCGCCTTGTCGGCGGCGACTACGACCCTCTTTTCCTCGACACCTCGCAAGCCTCTCTATCCTTCATTTACCAATCCCTCGGCTGCTTCCACACCCTGCAACCCGAACGAGATCCCTATACCGCACCTACACGTCCCGCCCTCACACCTCAAGGCTTCGTACGATGGCAGACAGTCCAGCTGCTGTTGGAGCCGGAAGAGCATGTGCCATTCCTACAAAACGCGGTGAAGAGATTCGATCTCACAAACCCAGCCGATGGGGCACCGTTTCCTAGTATACTGCCCAAGGAAGCTCTACCTAGTAAGTTATGCCGTCAGCTCAATGCTTTCTTCAGTGTGGCCCAACCATGTATCATAAGGCATGTTTCGTGAGAATTCGCTCTTGAGATATGTCTTGTGAACTCAACATAATTCCTTGATGGGAAATGCTGACTCCGAGATTATTCAGCCCAGCCAGATCCTGATGTCTCGGAATGGCATTCTGCTGTGTCAGAAAAGCTCATGCTGGAAGCGCAGGCCTCTGCTGCGAGGAATTTGCCCCCGAGGCCTCAAATGGCGCTGAGCGATATTGATTTGGAGAGCTCCAGGGACTCTTCTGTTGACTCTCGCTCTATTGCTGGTACTGATATGGCTGGATACTTTGCCGGTCCTCGTACTTCATTTTGGTCTCCGCCTGATTTCAAATCTCGAGCCCCGCCTCAACCTCCAATTCATTATCCCAACGAAGCGCCCTGGTCCCCTGAGCGCCGGCGTAATAGCTTACCGGACAATAACCGCGGGTACCCAGGCTCTTGGCCTTGCGACCGGCCCACACCTACGTCGCTCCCTCTTCCAACGCGGAACACCTACCATAGCCGGCCCCATTATCACGAAAGAGCCGACAGCAATCTCTCCACCATTAGCACCTCAACCTCCGACTCTTCAAGCATCACGACCAGCTCCGCATCTCTATCACCTATCCATTACCATGCTCAACTCCACCGTCCTGACTCTCCTGGCGCGCCTACTTTCTCTACGAGTCTGCCTCCTCAGCGCCCTGTATCGCATCCACAGGGCTATTTGAGCCCCCCGCGAAACTCTTCTGGGCCATCGTTAAGGACAAAAAATGTCAGATGGCAGGATATGGATGATGTTTTTGACGGGCCGAGGCGCAGCTCTCATCACGATGGGAGACTTGGAAGGGGCATGAGGCAAGGGTATGGGAACCGGAAGGCAGATGAGATAGGAAGGGGAAGACCGGCCAGGAGTGTAGGGCACAATACAGGTGTTGGTGGGAGAAGGTATGCTGAAGGGGTGAACTGGAAGTAGGCTACGGAGGAGAAGCCGGGCGTTTACTGAGAATATACCCTTTGCGAGTGACATACAATATCGTTCTGCTTGGCTGTATGAAAGGAGTATCTATCTGGCATTTGAGCGTTGAGATACCAAACAATGGATGGGCAGGCGATAACTTTTCTCATTCTTAGGCGCATATAGAGCATTCGTGCATACCTCTCAGATACCCTTGCTATAGCATACTTCGTACGTAATACTTAGTTAAGCACATTTCACTACGCGTTAGCAGAATCATGCGTTCGTAGTGCTCACATCCTTCTCCACGGCCAATATTGCCATCGTTCGGAGTTATTCCACACTCAAAGACACCAACCCGATACGTAGTTTCTTCAACAGACATTGGTCTATGTTTACTATCTCCGGATTTACTGGGGTCCAAGAAATGATGTCTTACAAGATATTTCCAATGCAATATTCTCTGTCCAGCAAGGTCACCCGAAGCTTCTTTCTGGTCATCTCTCCACGTATCGAATATTCACATTCATTAGCCATCCCTTCTTAATAAGGAAGACCTTGACATCGTTCTTCCTCGGTCCGCTACATCATTCGTCTAGTCAGTCATTCCTACTACAGTGTCCTCGAGCCACATACAAACTCGATTTTTGGGAACTTCACCGCGTCATCGAAACGCTAGTTCTACAATAAATGGCAGAGACAAAGTCATCCACGCCCGCAGAATCAACAAATTCTCCATCTTCGACGCCAGAAGCAGAAGAGCCACTACCGTACTGGCTTATCGATGTTCCTAAGGACCAACGGCCCGCAGCATGTCCGGAATTTTTGCTCGACATCTCGGACAGGAATAAAGCGATGATCAACCTACCACAAGCCGACTACCATGTTTTGACATGGTCTGAGGTACAGGAGCTCATCAGTAAGTGGGAAAAAATGTAGTTCGATCGCTTCACCGTGATCTCAACAGAAGTATATCTTTTCATGTTGCTGATCTCGATTAGAGACCAACCAAATCGACAAATTCGGCCGTGCTCCAATTGATCACCGCAGGTATCTTGAGTATATGTTCGACCTCAAGAAGGAACATGGCTCTGTGATGGATTTTGTGAGGTATGCGAGGCTCAAGTGGATGGATATGAAGCCGAGGGCGAAGGCTTTCGAGGATCCGAGTATGTGCCTTCTGACTACGGCGGCTTCTTCTGTCTAGTAGATTGATTTTATTCTTAAATGAGGATTCTCATCTAATCTCGAGTGACTGACTTAACGACCCGTAATTCATTCGCTGATTGACGTCTTCTCATCAGACGATCTCAAGATCCTCTACAACGATTGGCCCTACGGCATAGATCCCAAGATCGTACACCTCTGTGTCTGGACAAAATTCGACCTCCAAGACGATCCCAAGACAGGAGAGCTGATGCCGGAGATGAGGAGGCAGATTGATGAGTATGTCAACAAGACATTCAAGTCCAGAGTACCGGTAGACGACGTGAGCGAATTCTACTTTCCTGTTCTTCGATATACGCCATCTTTATTGCATAAGGTCGATATTGACTTGCCCGAAGGTGATATGGTTCAAGAACTGGAGCTCGCTGAAGTCGATACACTCTCTGGAGCATTTTCACGTTATGCTCAATGACCCAGATCCAGAGTTCATCAGGGAAGTCACGAACGGAGACGTTGGGGTGAGCTCGCAGCTACCTAACTAGAAGCTGTCAAACGAGACCTGGAGGGCTTGAGTATCCTTGCTCATCATAGGAAATAATCACCGTGACTGTGATCATAGCATAAACCGATGTACCGATCCTTGGTGCTCTGAAGAGAAATCTGAATGCTCCTGATAACCTCGCTTCTTGTGCTAGTAGCGAATACCTCACCGTGAACAGAGAGTGAATGGCGTCCAATGTCATCATTCATCGTTATGTTACTACTGCGATATTTGGCAATATCTCTCGAACAATACTTCATTTGGCTCTTTGAGCAGCCCAATACTGATGTCTTGTATACCTACCAGCTTCAAGTCTCGTCAAATACCGATCTCTTACAAACGGTAAAATTTGGGATTACATATACATACATGCAGGCAATAGACCCTAGTTCACTATCGACAAAAGTCACACAGAATGTATAGGCACTTCTCGCAACTCTTGATGCTGTCTCCGGCTATCGAATCTACAACCACAAGATGGAAGAAGGCACCATTGCAGCTATCACGAGACTATATGCAGTACATCACCCTAACCCTTTCTACTGCCAGCACGGTGCACACGAGCCATGTCAGATGTTGGACACACCAGTGTATCCCATGTCATGGCAGGACACTCATTCTCGAGGGCTTCTACCAAGGCTTCCTTTTGGAACGAGTATCCAAGTCTCTAGGATATGGGCATACGCTAAACTCAGTCCGCAGCTTTCTTATTGCTCTTTATCGATTAGTAATTGCCATCTCCGACCCCAATATACAAACTTTTCCTCGTGGTTGTAACACTTCAATGACAGCTCGTTCTGTGAGTACCGTGCTACACTGCACTGATTCGCGTAGCTGTGAGCAGGCAGCTCATATTGCTCGTGTAGATTTGATCACTGCAAGGTTCAGGTTTCCTGTCAATTGAGAGAATATAGAAAAAGAAGGGAGAGGCATCTTTTTGAAGATGTGGAATGGGGTATTTGAGGTTGAGCGAGATGTGTAGCGTTGAACGCTTGGCTCAGGCCAACCTCATTAGTCTCTATCTCAAAATGCAATCCAGGAAGGTATATTGACTCGAGTAGACTAGCAACCAACATCCACTCCACAACGGTAGGTCTACCCTCACCATAACCAGTCTTCTCTTGCCCACAACTACTGATACCACTTGCAGCAGCGTCGCCATGTATCTTAAGCCTCTTAGAATTCCTCTCGATCACAACCGCAAACGCAATTAGTCAAAAGATTTCTCAACCGGCAAACCCAAAGAAAATTGCAAGATCTACGAAAAAGGTATGGCCGTCTACACATGGGGACGACATCAAGCCTGTAGAGTCTGCTGGCAAGATCGGATCGAAGTGGAACCTGATGAAAGGAGCTACGGTACCTGGTATAGCGCCATGCGAGTGTTGGTGGAATAAGAGCGTGGGCGGGTATATTGGTGAAAATGGTCGGAAGGTTATCTCGGAGGTGTAGTGATGGTTCTGAAGTCTTCACAAGGTACTGATGCATAAAAAGAGGTGGAAGAGACGTACCTGTTCTCTCGGTATTGTAGTGTTGATTTCGGAGTATTCGCGGACCACTGATAAGGAGAAACAAGAGGAGACGTACCTCTGTGCAGAAATTGCATATCGATAATGTAGACCATGTTGAAAATAGCATCATCAGAGCCAACCATTCTTTCGCCATCGGATAATATATACCATCCCCTTCTCTCCACCGTTGGGAATCGTGTGCCGCAAAGGTTATGAGCGTACGTCTATGAAGACCAATGACAATCATCCCCAATCTATCATAACCTCGACAGGTATATTACTTTGGCCCTTACTGTCGCCGCCATCATATACATAGACCACGCCAAGACAATAAAGTGCCTACAGGAAAAGAAAGCTAGTGATAATCGCCGAAGATTAAGAGAAAGCTGACTGACTCAGGATTTGCCTATCTGCATTCCACTGGAAATCTGCTTCAACGGCTTCAAATAGTCTTGGGGTATGAAAGCATGGGTTAACCAGAAGAATTGGGGCATTTCTATACGACAAACTGGAGCCGGGCGGAGCGAGACAGGACCAGTTAGTTGGGAGAGATTCTTCTGCTCAAGAGATATATCAACAGGGAAGGCTTTAACAACATGAGAAAAACACGATAGTTGGCGCAGCGCTTCCCAAGATGGAATTTATCACACGCTACCTGAAGACGTAGGAAGTACAGAACTCCAACCATACTCAGATATCCATAAGATAGCCATCTTTCTGGAAGCCGTAGCGAACGAGGTCGTGGTCGTCATCTGAGTGGGGGTCAAATCTGTGTTGTCATTGACTGCCAAGGCTGTGACACTGGCGCCAGGCGCAACCCACACAGGCCGCATCCAACACTGCTCGTCGAAGCCGTGGGTCCAGCCTCGATGATTCAAAGTATTGTGTAACGCCATTGAAAGTCGCCAAGCGCGGAAATTCGGACCCTTGTCACCTGAACGTCACTTCCTGACATCCCATCCGTCAGCTTTACATAGTCTGCTGCTCGGAAGCCTAAAATCACCGACATATTCTTGCATCCCAGCGTCCGCCGAGGCAATTTTGCTCTACCACCTACATCAGCGTGTTGGCCGGCCTATGTCCTGAATCTGCGAGTTCTTGAGTAAGGCTCTTAGGCATCAGACCTTTATTGCCTTTCCATATCCTCAAAATGCCCCTCGGTCTCGGCCACCATGGGGAGAAACATGGAGACAATCGGCGCATGTCAGTAAGCAGTGAGTCTGCGCCTTGGCTCCGTGTACCCCGACATGCTGGAGCCATCGATATCATCAAACACAAGCTAATTCTGTTGCTCTGTGTAGGGAAGTTGGCCGATGATGGAGGGGCTGACCAGGCCCGAGGCGACGATGAGACAGGTCAGGAACACAAGCAGCCGTCTTTGAATAACAGTCTAATCCAGCCATAGTCGTCGAACCCGATCAAGGCAATGGTCAGTCATGGTCTACCAGATTATAGTCCGGGAGACATGGCGCACATGCTGAATTGGCTCTCTTCATAGTGCTCTCCCACATCATATCCCAATTACGGCCAGGCGCGGATCTAAGCAAGGTGACGCTGCCTACTTTCATACTGGAGCCTAAATCGATGCTGGAAAGGATAACGAAGTAGGCTGTCTTGGTTGAGACAGAAACAGCTCCTAATGGTATTACACAGCTTCATGGCACATCCAGAAACCCTCCTTCCCATGCCGGATATCGACGACCCAATACAACGCTTCATTTCAGTTGTAAAATTCTATTTGAGTGGCTGGCACATCAAACCACCGTACGTCGGTCAACGCCGAGACCAAGTGGTTCACAGTGCAGACAGGCTGAATCTGAGTATAGCGGTGTGAAGAAACCACTCAATCCTATTCTCGGCGAGACTTTCACCTGCTACTGGGAGTACCCAGATCATACTCGAGGATACTACATATCCGAACAGACGTCCCACCACCCTCCGAAGTCGAGTTATTTCTACATGGCACCAGAACATAATATCAGAATAGACGGAACGCTAAAACCAAGAAGCAAATTCCTGGGCAACTCCGCTGCGAGTATGATGGAAGGGATAGCTGTTTTACGATTCACGAACAGAGGCCGGTCAAGGGGTGGAGAAAAATAGTATGTGGCGATGGAATGGTTGGAGCTGATCGTGGCTAATATTCTTGCACCGATCTAGCTTCGTCACACAACCAAATATGTATGCACGTGGGATCTTGTTTGGAAAAATGAAATACGAGCTTGGCGACCATAGCTTTGTTCGTTGTCCCGAACTAGGCCTCGTAGCAGATGTCGAGTTCAAGACGAAGGGCTATTTCGGTGGAACCTACAATGCGATCGGAGGTACCATCAAGAATGAGAAGACTGGTGAGGCTTTGTTTGAGCTTTCTGGAATGTGGAGCGGAGAGATGATTATGAAGGACCTCAAGGTATTGTGAGAAACTCTTGGGAAGATTCAACCACTAATGCCCGAATAGACTGGCCACAAGGAGGTGCTCTTCAATGCAGCAAAGTCCCACCACACACCACCGATTGTTCGCCCAATCGAGGAGCAAGATGAGCGCGAATCCCAGAGGCTGTGGCAATCAACAGTAAAAGCAATCAAGGAGTCAAATCATACGGCAGCTACGGAAGAGAAGAGCAAGATAGAGGATAGGCAGAGAGACGAGACGTCGAAGCGGACAGACCAAGGAATCGAGTGGCAGCCCAAGCTCTTTAGGAGAGTGCATGGTGGACCAGGTAGCCCAGAAGAAGGAGAAGAAGACCTTGATTGGATACTAAATGCCAACATGTAAGTGCAATAGCCCGGATCACCAGACAGCTAATTGACTTATGCAGTGATGGCGGAACACCCGAAGAAAAGACCATGCAAATCCTTGCCGTTGCCCCCATACTTAAAGGCCAATCCACATTCCAACAGTCGAGCGCGCCCGCTCAGCAACCTTCTCACCCCCAGCAGGGGCAGCAATACTCTTCGTCTTCACCACAGCCCCAGCCCCAGCCCCAGCAGCAGCCTGGAGGTCATAGCGACCTCATCAATTTCGGCCAGGCTGAGACCGTCCCAGCCAGCGTGGTCCCCGAACGAGGCTCTTCGCTCCAAGAACAGCACGCTCCGCCTGGATTGCAGCAACCGATGATACCCGGCGCGCCCCTTAAACGAGTTGCTACCGCGACGAACAGGGTTGATGAGTTTGTGGATGCCAAGCCTTGAGCTGTATGATCTCACGTGAACAGAGAACGAGGATCATCTTGGGCTGAACGGGTTCTGAAATGAGCACGAACACACTATGTCTTTTATGAATTGCATGCATATGTAGGCGGAAAATGCATCTCTAGCGGCAGCAATCTACAATAGCCTTTCAAAAATTTAAAATCTTTCACTCTGATGGAGGGAGTCATCTCTTGCCTGCTACGCAATAAGGGATATTTCCAAGGTCCATCTCAACGTCTAACCCCATTCTTCCCCTCCCTACAATCCGGACAGTACCACTTCCCAGCCGGCTCCGCCTTCACCCCTACACAATTCCAGTGAAACCACTCATTCGGACAATCATCATTATCACATGCTACCATATTGCCATAACTCACGCTATGACAGACGCAATACTTCTTGTCGTCGCCCTCATCCTGCTCCTCATCGCCCTCCACCTCGACATCTTCATCCTCGCCATCATTCATCACGCTATCCTCATCGCCCGTGGAGGCCGGCGTGCCGGATTTCTTGTGATGTCCGCCCCCGCGACGACGATTGGCGCCTTTCTTTGTAGGATTCAGGTGGCCGATGCGTTGGTGGGGTGGGCCTGTGCCGCGGGGTCTGGATTTGTGAGAGGTGCGTGTGGGGCCGGCGGAGGACTGGCGGCTTATGTCGCCGTTTTTGGGGGTGCCGGGGCCTAGTGATGATTGGCGGAGGCCGGAGGATGTGGCTGGGATGGTGAGGTGGTGTGGGTTTAGGCGGCGGCGTTTTTGGGGGTCGGTGGAGGGTGAGCGGTTTGTGGCGCTGCGGGCTGGGTTGAGGTGGGAGGCGGATGCTGTGGTGGAGGGGAGGGCGGTGGTTAGAGGGGATGGTTGGCGGCCGGATGATGGCTGGCCTACGAGACGGGCGATGGGGTTGTTGGCGATGGTTGTTGAGGGGCCTGCGTTGCCTGAGAGGGGGTGCAAGGGGGTGGAGGCGC
>JAABUL010002420.1_pt1 | contig 31027 bp, 54 predicted proteins | sample 5559151 | NCBI WGS metagenome assembly JAABUL01 (sample SAMN10711876, study PRJNA513368) | rock metagenome | isolation source: Antarctica rocks | place: Antarctica: Victoria Land, Pudding Butte sud
GTTGGGGGGGTGCCAAACCCCCCCCCCCCCCCCCCCCCCCCGGTGGGTTTTCAGCAGGGAAAGAACCAACATGCAGGACAGGCCCACCTGCTCGATGCGCGCCAACTCCTCGGGCAGGTCCGGCTTGTGGTCACTGCTCATCTCTACGGCAGTGCCGCCGCGGCACAGCACGCAGCGGCTGTCGCCGGCGTTCGCCACCGTCACCTTGCCGCGCTGCACCACCGCCGCTACCGCTGTGCACCCAGCCGCCGTGCCCAGCCTGCGCAAGCGAGGCCAGTCGGGTGCTTCTTCTTGACTTCGAGTCCATGCCGCGAAGCAAGGAGTGGCTGAGCTGCCCCATCCTAGCCCTGTGGGTAGTGGCACAGTTCTCGTGCTGCCTGACTGACGCCTCCAAGCTTGCCATTGGTTGGCCATCAGCTTGCCCAGCCCTGTCATGCAGCAAGAGGTTACAGTGTTTGCGTGGCAAGGCAAACTGTCCAGGTGCTGGGACGGCGCCAGGATGTGTCACGACAGATGCATCGGCTGACGTGGAGACCCAAAGCAGGCACTTGACGTTGTTCAGGGCTCCCATGGCAAAGAATGTGCACACATCGCCATCAGCTCGCGCGCAGGGATTCCCAGCCAGTCTGCATTGCAACGATGCATTCGCATGCTGTGACACTCGTCATTCCCGAAACCCAGCGCACCGAATCTTGGAGGCGACCAGGGACGCGACTTTTGAGGCGAGGTGGCGGGTGTCCAGGTTAGGCTGGGCCAGCCCCTCTGGCGGGTACGCCGCCATGTGCTCGTCCGCGTACGCCAGCGCCGCCGGCCACCTGTTGTGCGATCAAGGGTTGCGTCAGGTAAGTTGCTCACTGAAGTCGCCCAGCGCCAGGCCCTCCGGCAGTACGCCGCAATTTCCTCGTCCGCACAAGCCAGCGCCGCCAGCCACCTGTGTGGAGACACAAAGGAATTTGTCATGACGATTACTAACACAAATATTAAATCCTCCAACGGGTACACTGCCATGTACTCTTTGCGTACGCCAGCGCCGCCGGCCACCTGTTCATCAGCCTGTCCATCACAGACGCACATCACTCCATCAGTCACGACACTTCCTGTGAGGTTCGCCATGCAGCAGACGCGTCCGGGGGCCCACGTCGACATGTGCTTATCAGCGCAGCAATCGAAAAGGCGAATCCAATCAAGTGCACCTGAACGAGGTTTAGGGTTTAGGGTTTAGGGTAGAGCCGCTCACTTTTCTGCGGGGCGGGAGGGCACGCCCTGCGCGGCCGCCTTGTCGGCATTAATGGCAATGCCCTTCAGGAAGGGCTGCGTCTCCACGTGCAGCAGCGCCTGTGCATCAGGGTGATTGCGATTCAGACGCAGCAGCACGAAGTTGTGCACATCTGCATGTGACGACTCCTGGTGAAGCCCATCGACATGATGTACAGGCCGACGTTGTTGCACAGGGGTCAACGGACTGTACAGCTCTGTGCAAGACTACAACCAACCACGTTGGCCGCAAGTCACGAGACGCAGGCGAGTGAAGAAAATTTATGCTTAGACAAAATAGACACCCCATTTGGCTTAGAACACTTCGGAGTCCAAGCTCAATTAAAACAATGGATTGAAAACCCAAAGAAAACTTTAGTCCTAGTCGGTGACTCCGGCCTATCAAAAGGAAACGAGGGCCGTTCAATTGGACAGTGCATGCCTGGTCGATGCGCAGGAAGGTATCGTGCAGGCCGCGGCCGACGTCGCCCTCCGACCAGCCATGTGTCCTCTCCAGCTGCCCAGGCTGCAGCCGCATGCACACCAGTTGTATTGCCAGAACGTGAGCATAAACATCTGGAGAATGATCGATGAATGAACGTGTGTGTGTGTGTGTGTGCATCAAGGCACTCTTAATGATGCCCTGAATGCGTCCACACTGACCCACCAGGTAGCGGGCTGCGAAGCGCGACACCTCGGTGCCGCAATGCCCATCAAACACCGCAAATATGCCGGCGTCTGGATCGCCCCTCAGCCCCATTCTGGCGACGTGCGCATCCTCCTGCACATTGAAGAACGGGCATGCATGAGCTTACTGCTGTCAACACGGCAATGGATGTTGGACCTCTCCGGATGGCATCATGCTGCATCGCCACATCGTGTTCTGCTGCACACACAGCACTGTGGCTAACGCGTGTAGTGCGGCTCGCAGCGCGCGCACCATTTCTGATCGCCAGCCTTGCATGGCGACGATGCCCACGCTGTAATTCTCATCTTCCTCCTCCACCACCTCCTGCGGGATGCAAACGCATCATTGAATAGAAGTGTTGCACACGGGTCAGCAGCAGCATTTGTGGCGCATGCACAGCATGCAAGTCCCACCCACCTTCTCTTTCACGGGCTCTGAAAGTGTTGCACCCATGCTGGATCAGAGATTCAATCAACGCTAGAGGCGTTGCCCACGCGGCTTATCCAATTTGCCGCGCCCCCTTGGCCTGCAAAGCAGCCTCAGTTGTCGATCACGGCGTCGCGCAGGACCGGCAGTCCCATGGAGAGCAGGTGTGTGGTAATCTCGGCAGTCGATCGAAAGCTGCAAGTGCAAGATTGCAGATTTGAACAGGGCACGAGCTCGCTATTCGCCGATGACAGTTAACCTGGGTTGGTTGTGAAAGTTAGGTCTAACTTTGCGCGGGAGCTTCCATTGCCGCGGGAATGACAGGTTTGCAAACAGCGGTGCTGCTGCAGCATTTCCTGTGTTGCAGCGCTGTGGCGCATTCAATTACGCATTTGTGCCCTCTAGACGGCCGTGCTGGGCTTCGGCGCTGAGCTGGAAGGTTCTTCCAGCTGATCTGTTGAGCACCAGAGGTCAACGTGGGGCGCGTGTGAGGCCCCAGCTTCCAGCCATGGCCGCAAGGGCCTGGCGGGGAACACTGCTTCTTGCTATCAGTCTTCTGGTGGTGGCAGCACAAGGCAGCGTCCTGCAATCAGACGTCCAGGTGCCGGTGAGTTTGTGCCAGATTTGAGATGGTGCGCAGCACCCAAGCACAATGTATCAAAGTCAGACTGCAGCCAGAGCGATGCAGTGATCAAGCTGGTCCGCAGCATGTGCAGAGCTGACTGCACTGCTCCCGCCATTCCTGTGAAGCCGCACGCCGCACCTGCTGCGGTCACGCCGCGTATCATGCGGCCTGCGCATGGGCTCATGGCATGTATGTCCTTTGCAGGTCGTGCTGGGGGCGGCCAGTGTGGTTCTACCAGCAGCCCCGGCGCCGACAGCAGATGAACAGAACACCACGAGGTGTGCGGTGCAGCACGCTGCGAACATCTGGAGCCCTTGTGTTTCATCATGCTGAGCTCCGCGGCGATGGTCCTGCGAATCACTACTGCGCCGTTTGCATGCATTCCGCATCAGCACCTGTATCGGTACGACACCCACTATTTGCCAATGTGCAGGTGTCCAGCCGGCAGCTCTGGCAGCGGTGCCTGTGCGGCGCCCGCCACCGCAGCGGCGGCAGCAGACGCCGCGGCGGCCCCCAGCGCCGCCGCGGCAACTGTCTCAGCCCGGCAGCCGGCGGCTGCGGGCGGCAAGCCGCGCGCGCAGCTCATAGCGGAGCTCAGGCGGGAGAACGACTGGAAGAATGGGCTGGCGCTGTGGGTGTTTCCCGACAGCTGGGTGGATGCGATGCCGCGGGTGGTCCGCTCCTGGCTGCGCTGCTACATCATGTGCATGCTGCTGTACTGCGTCACGGGCGCCGCCTGGGCGTACTACATCTACTACGCCTTCCGGGCGCAGCTGTTTGCCGGCGCGCACACGCCCGCCGCGTCCGACATGCTGGAGCAGATCAAGGTGTGCAGCGTTCCAAGTCATATCCGCACCCGCATCGTGTGCGCCTCCTGAGGGCAGGCATGACCGTGTTTGGCCTGTCTTTGGCCTGTCTTGTTCGCCACGCACAAACATCTGAAACCAATGGAGGCGTGTTGTACTCAAAACTGACTGCATGCATTGTCGCAATGCCGCAGGTGTCATTCCTGTCGATCCCCATCTACTCCATGCTGCCGGCGGTCCAGGAGTGGGTGATCGAGAAGGGGTGGACTCGTGCCTACGCGCGCGTTTCGGACGTGGGTCTCGCGCGCCACATCGCCTACTTTGCCGCGTTCATGCTCAGCGTGGAGTTTGGCGTCTACTGGATGCACCGACTGTTGCACGACGTCCAGATCGGCTACAGGTGCCTGCCTGAACCTGCGAGTGGAACTCTAATGATCCACGTGTTGGTTGTCTTCTGGACCTGGGCGCGGTGTCGCGTCAGCTGCTGTTAGTATTCGTCCTGCACTGAGAACCACCACCGTTGCGAGCCAGCTCATGAAGCTGTCCGCATCTGCTGGCAGCGTTTCCCGACGAATGTGCGTGTGCGCGCTGCAGGAAGCTGCACTACATCCACCACAAGTACAACAAGGAGCACTCGCTGAGCCCCTTTGCCGGCCTTGCCTTCCACCCCCTGGACGGCATCCTGCAGGTGCCGCACCATCAGACTCTGGGACGCGTGAAATCACTCAACGCCAGACTTTCGAGGCATGCTTTGGAGATTCGTCCAAGTGGCTGCTGCCCCCGGCTCGCACCCGGAGCAGAAACCTCTGGCTGACCAGACTTGGCTTTGAGCGTTCTTCTATCTGCAAAAGATGATGGTGATATGGTGAAGGATCTATCTGCGTAGGCCATTCCGTACTGCTGGACGCTGATGTACATCCCGGCGCATTTCCTGACGTTCGAGATGCTGCTGTTCCTCACCGGCATCTGGACCACTAACATCCACGACTGCCTCCACGGCAAGGTGCACAGACATTTCCCGCGGCCGTCGCCGTTTTAAACCGGACGTGAAATGTGCTGTCTCGGTGTGGTGTCTGGCCCAGCAGTTTGCTGATCGCCTTGACGACTTTTGCTGCAGGTGGAGCCGATCATGGGGGCGGGATTCCACACAATACACCATACGACCTACAAACACAACTACGGTAGTTTTCTGCTGTCAATCTTTCGATCTGACAACCGCATTTTGTGCTCATTTTTCTGTTACATTATACATTGTACTCATTCACGTATCATGTTGTGTTCATGTGCTTGCAGGTCACTATTTCATCTACATGGACAAGATCTTTGGCAGGTGCGCACAGCAGCCTCGCAAGCTGCACGGGCCTACCTTCCAGCCCAAAGCCGAACTTGCTTCTTTAATCTGGATGCATTTGGATGTGGATGCAATAATCTGTGTCGTTCTCAGGCAACTTGATCCTGTGCGCCTGCTCTGCAGCCTTGTGACCCCGGAGGAGTATGAGGCGTCGCTGGCCAAGCCAGGCCGCGCCATTGAGGCGGCCTGAACGCACAGCTCAGCGGCCTCTTCCCTCAACTGGGAGTGGAGTGACGCGCATCAGGGAGACGCTGCGCGGCAGCAGCTGCTGCGGCCGTCTGCCGCGAGCAGTCGGGCCGACAGCCTTGTGACAAACAGCTGAGGGCGGTTCGGAAGTGCAGCATGCCGCGCTCGGCTCGCAGCCAACACGTGAGCCAGCTTAAACCTGGGCAGCCGCCAGCATGTTGCTCAGCTGCAGGTGAAGAGGAGCCAGGAGGTTCTGTCGAAGACTGTGAGTGGGTGTGTAGAGGAGGGCGTGGTTGCGGGATGCAACGTTCAGGGTCTTTGCTCAGCCAATTGTTTGCCCGACGCCAAATTGACACTTCTAGCACGGCGTTGCCAAAGAGTGGGAGTCGGGATTTTCACGGGCTTCACAACCATTCGCGAACTTGATACTGCTACTGCTGCTGGTTTGGTTTTGACCGTATGCTTGTGCGGGCAGGGGTCGTTACAATGTGACGGCGCAGGCTGCCATTTGCGCAAGTCTGCTGGCGCATACTATGTATCTACACTACCTGTACGAGCTGTTGGGGTGCACCTCTTTCACAGGCTCCAGGCTCGTTTATTGTGTTTCGAGCGCACTTCACACTGGTGTGGCCACATGTGGCCATGTTGGTCTCGACTCCAAGAGGCAAAGCCCACTGAACTGCACTTGCTTGGAGCAAAGCGTTTACATACCCTACGTTTGCAGACGCAGAACGTTCACATGTACGTCTCAAGATTGAAATCCTGGATATCCTATACGAGTCGACTCCACTTGCACGGTGTACACCGGCAGCTGCGGTCCTACCTGCCCCAAATGCGACAGCCACCACAAGTGCTGTGGGTAAGTGGTCGAGCATCACCTGCACCTGTAGCACGAGCCTCGGAAAGCGGATGCATCATTGCACGGAACCGTCATAACTTGAATGGGACCTCATCCGTCCACAGCTGTAGAGACCCAAGCCCTGTCTGTCTGCCGCCTGCGGTCCAATCGACTGACGGCGTGCGCAGCGGGTGCCGCCGTCAGGCAATGGGCTGCCGTCACGCTGGCAGCCGGTAATCGCAGAGCTCGCCCCAGCTTGGGCCGACGCGCAACTTGACGGGCATCGGCAGTGAGCGGCCGGGCGACCTGTCTGGCCCCGGCGGCAGCACCAGCGGCAGCGCCTCCTCCTGCATGGCGCAAGCATGAGTGGGACTCTCAGGAGAATGGTGTCGATTGGAATTCCCGCTTCTCAGCAGCTGTCAGGTTCATGCATGTCCGTTCAGCTACCAAACAGGCTTTGGGCACTTCAAAGTGACGAAGTGAAGAGTTACAGGCGCGCTCCCACAGATGTTCAAAACCCCAGCACTATGACAGCGGCGTGGCGCACCTCCATGACGCGCCTGACGATGCGGGCCGCGTGCGGCAGCACGTCCTCCCGCGCCTCGAACACCAGCTCGTCGTGTATCTGCATGTCGCACGCAGATGTATTTGGCTTCAGGGCCAGCGTCTTCTGCCTTCTGAAGACACTGCTGCGGTGCAGATGCAGCATTTATACATGTTTAGGGTTTTTCGTCCCGCCCTTTTTTGCCCCAGCAATGCTGCCTTCAAGACTGCCTCTGTTGCGTTCGGTTCGCTTTGTCCTTGCAACGGCCTGCCCTCTCCGGCGGACGAGCTGCAGGCGTGGAGCCAGTACAACGCAGTGCTAAACCCTAAACCCTAAACTGCACCGATGTCAGGCTGCCGGCCACGACCGCAGCAGAGGGCAATAAATGCACTGCCATGTGTTGCAATGAGCTTGCATGCTCGTCTGTGCAGCAAACTGAGCCCGCGGAACAGACCGGCAGCGGCAAGACCTTTGTGCACGCACGCCTCGTGCCTAGGGTTTAGGGTTATAGAAACCCTAAATCAGAAGCAGCCAAAGTGTCAGGGCTCACCATGTGGACCAGGCGGCAGGTGCCGGGCGGCAGCTGCGCCCGCAGCCGCCGCTGCAGCAGCACCATCGCCACCTTGAGCTTGTCGGCGCCCGAGCCCTGGCACACCGAGTTTATGGCGGCCCGCTCATCCGCCGCGCGGGCGCCTGCGGCAGCCAAAAGGCAGAGGAGCTTTGACATGAAATCTTGATCTGGGCTGGAAGGCCGCTTGTGCGGCAAAGATCTGCAGCCCTGCCGGCGCAGCCTGGTCTGGCCTGGGACAGAGTCAGATCGAGACTCGTGCAAAGCAGGAGCCACGGTAGTCTGGAGAGATGCACTGTTACTTGCACGTGCCAGCCCGAAGGGCAGCTTTGTGCGAGAGAGCAGCATGGTGAAGTGCGCTGGCACAGCCCGAAATGAGGCGCACCAGAGTCGGCGGAATTGAGGTTGGGGAAGTAGCGGCGCCGGCCGCCGAGGGTGCTGACCCAGGAGGTACGGCGACCCTCCGCCAGCAACGCATCCCGCCAGCGCCTGATGCCGGGGATGGCCGCCATAAAAGACTCCGACCGGCGCTCCGCCTCCCGCCTCGTGCACTGCAGCACGTCATGCGATGTGGCATCAAGTCTAGGGTTTAGGGTTTCTAGGTACGGGGGCGCTGCACAGCAATGCATGCGCCATTGGCGTGTCAAGCATCGGCCCGTGGCTGGGACCGGTGCTGCAGACTCAGGGCGTGCTGTTTTGTGATGAAGCAGGCGGTCACCATGTCGCGCACCGTGGGGATGCACTTCTACACTGTCCCCGTCCCCGTCCAGGTGTGCTGAACACACCGTGTGGAGACTGGGTCTTGCAGGGTTTAGGGGTTAGGGTTTAGGGTTCAGGAGTGCACCCCAGGATCAACGGCAAGCTGCTGCACTGCTGCCTGTCGCTATCTCGAGCAGTGGCAGACCAACACGGACATGACGCGCGCCAGCATGGCCGCAGCCTGGCAGTGCACCTGCATGTCCTTGGCGAGTTTGGCGGCGCCCATGCCAAAGAGTAGCCCGTAGGACATGGTCTTGGCGTGGTCCCGCTGGTCCGGCTGCACCTGCAGAGTCACAAGAACCCGCGCATGTCATAAGAGGCGCACCTAATTCGGACCGGAGTTCTCAGCTCGCGTGTCGCTTTCGCAGTGTTTCAACTGGCGCTAGGCAGACTGCCGCTGTGCAAAGCTCTGAGACCCGGAAGTCACGACCTGCCCAGCTGCGGATTCTAAGCCCTGCTGCGATCGAATGGCGCGGATTCCGAAACTGAACCGAGAACTTCGATGGCAGTGCCACAGCAGGCTGCTGCACTTCTGGTGGCTGCCGAAGCCCGCCGATATAGCATGGCTGTCATGTGCAGGGCTGCCGATGTACCTGGCTGAGCGGCGTCCCGAGCCAGGCTGAGGCCAGCTGCGCGAAGGGGTCCTGGCGGATATCCGACAGCAGGCGCCACATGTTCTCCTCTCGCGCCAGGAACGTCATGATGCGCAGCTGCAGTGGCGCAGGATGAACGTGAGTCGGAACGACTGGAAATTCGGATTTCTTAGGCATGTCACTGATTGCTGTGAGTCTTGCGCGGCGTCACAGGATGCTCGCGCAACGCAGCAACGAGAAGGGAGATGTGTTGAGACCCTGCAGCAGCTGCCCCCTCTGAACTAGAGCATCGCTAGGGTTACCCTAAACTAAACTTAAACCCTAAACCCTCGCACCTCCATCTGGGACCAGTCAGCCGAGAGCAGCTGCCAGCCGGGCGGCGCCACAAACACCGAACTGCGCACACGAGCACATCCGTTGGGGCCAGGTTAAACACGTACAAACCAGTGCATTCATTAAGACAGAAAGGCGCGGGGGCAGAAAGTTGCCCCATAGCAACATGCCCGAAAGGAGGGACGGGAGCGAGCGAGTCGTTGTGTACGGGTCGGCCTGATGCACAGGGAGCACTCTGGCATGACGGGCCCACGCGTCTCAAGCCCTGCATAATGCCGCTCACCGCAGGTTGGCAGTGTGCTGGCGGTGCGCGACGGCATCCCAGTCCGCGGGGGTGTGCGCCTGCGTGAGCGGCACGCTGAAGTCGCGCGACTTGGGCATGCACTGCAGGTTGAGCTCGTCCATGGCGAAGCGCCCCGTGCCCGTCATCGTCTGGTTGAACCGCGTCGGCAGCCGCCGCAGCACCTCCCGCTGCGAATACGCCACCGCCTGCGCCGATGAGGTGAAAGCACAGGCTCTCCCGAGGAAGGGCAGTCGGGTTCACCGAATGCTGATGTTCGAGCAAACCTTGACGTTTCACAGTGACAGGCTCCAGCGGGCAAGTCCTCGGATTGCAGCACACCGGTGTCAGGGGCGATGACACTGCCGAGGGCCCATGCCGAAGGGAATCTAGCCGAAGGAGTGGAAGCAAAAAGCCGGCTGGCGCAATCGTGTGCAACCAGGAAGGTTTGAGGCATCACCCCGCCGATGGGCGACGGCAGGCTGCAGAGCGCCTGCGATGCAAAGCGCTGGCTTGATGCGCGCGCCGGCGTGTCGTCCGCGGCCGCGGTGTCCACCTGCTTGGTCAGGTCCTGCGCGGTATGACAATTGCTGCGTCGACAGATGTCTTACAGCAGTGTCTTGGGATCGCAAGCAGACATGTGCGGCCTCATCGAGCGGCTTTAGGGTTTAGGGTTTAGGGTTTGAGCGGCTGCCGACACAGCGGAGGATGTCAATGCCCCACAAAAGCAATCCGGCAGCTGAAGCTGCAGAGAGGCTGCTGTTTCAGGCAATAGGCAATAGGCAATAGGCAGCTCGTTTTCGTGCTCCCATCGGAGGGAGAGTGAGGGCCATGCACTCACCGCCACGAAGCCGTTGAGCAGCTTCTCGATCTTGCGGTGCTCCCACAGCACCCGCGGCGCGGTGGTGCGACTATCGCCCGGATCCTCCATGTCCATGAGCTCCTCCAGCGCCTCCACCTGCGCAAGTGGATGCAGCACGAATGCAAAGGAGTCACGGTGTCTGAAACACGTGCTGTCCGCCGTTTTGAGGAGCTGCGGCGGGACACGAGCGAGAGTTTGGGCGACCAGCGTGGAGTTCACTGTTGCCACGCCGCCACCGGCGATGCCATGTCCATGGGGGGCAATGTCCTCACGACATGGCAACAGTGACGTGTCTCAAGGACAGGATGCTCCCCAGGGCGCAGAGGACATGCGCCCTGGGGAGCTGAGGTGGAGGTGCTCGCCTCAGCTGCCAGGATTGCAGTCAGCCTCATTGGCACGGCACTTTGCTGACAAGGCGTGTCACTGTTTGCTGAGACACAATCCGCAGCGGCAGCTGTGCCGACATGGCAAATTCAGGTGAGCACTTCAGAAGGCACCACCAAACCGTTTTATGTGGAACTGCTTCATATATAAACATGTATCCGGCAGCTTCACCGCAGTGGATCGGTCGCCGTTTTTCAGCTTTTTGGCGGATGGCGGTGGCGGCAGCGCGAGGTGCACGTACAGCAGGTCCTGGCAGTCGCCGTTGTTGCCCAGGCTGAACTTGCGGAAGGGGCCCGCCAGCTCAGCGATGGCCTCCGCCTCCCGCTGCAGCTCCGCTAGCTTGCGCTCCAGCGGCGGCCTGCAGAAACAGGAAACGCCGGCTGAACATGGCTGGTTTTGACCATGTGAAGTTGCGGAAACGGCTTGCCAGCGCGGCAATGGCCATCACCTCCCGCTGCAGCTCTGCGAGCTGGCGATCCGGCGGCGGCCTGGGGGTACAAAAGACAGCAGATTCCTTGACGTTTCCTTTCCAATTTGGGAAGGGCCCCCGCCAGCGCCGCAATCGCCTCCGCGTCCGGCTGCAGTACCGTCACCTTGCGCTGCAGACGCAGCCTGCTGAGAGAGGGTGCAAAAGACAGCGGGTCTGGTAAGGGTGGCGTTGTCACAAATGGGGATGGGTGCCGCCAGCGCGGCGACTGTCTCTGCTCTCCGCGGCAGCTCTGCCAGCTTGTGTTTCAGTGGCGGCCTGCAGAAATGCAACATGCGGCTCGGAGAAAGGCATTCAACATTGCAGAGAGAGGCTTGCTTCCTGCTCGAATGCACGAGTGCAGGTCGTGCAGTGGCCTCACAGCTGAAGTGACTGTGCAGTGGCCTGACTGCCCTTGGCTGTATGGCTTGCATTCGCAGTCACGTGAGCAGCATCTGAGCCGTACTTCTGGGCGGCCAGGATGGCGGGGTTTGCGGCGATGCCTTTGGCTTCCACCTCCGCCAGCACCCGCACCACCGGCATCTCGATGCGTGCCAGCGGCTCCAGCAGCTTCTCCGACTGCGGGGAGGAGAATGCGTGCTTTGAAATTGCGCGGGTGGGTGAACAAGCAGCCTGCAGAAGCAGCGCCACGTTGATCCAGCAATGCTAATGTGCTGCTAGCGCACGTCTGTACGAAAATTACTGTCCGGGACGATGCAATGCAGCTGGTCTGCAAGCACCAAGATGGTGATGCAGTCCAGCGCCGCACCTCCAGCAGCGGGCGCAGGAAGCCGAACAGCGCCAGCGCCTGCAGCGCGGCCTTGGCGGCGGCGTTCATGTCAGTGCGACGCACGCCGCCGCCCGCAGGCGGCTCCCCGTGCCAGTTGCTGCCCAGCGCGCGGATGGCCTCCAGCGCGGCCCCCTGCCCCACCCGGTCGCGCAGCAGCGCGTCCAGGCTGAACTGCTTCTTCAGGCGGTCCGAGCGCGTGCTGTCGCCCAGCTGCACGCAGGAGTGCGCGGCAACATGGTCGAAGGTGGTGCGGGTCGATATGCGTGGTCAATTTGTGAGCGATCCCGCTCAGAAAAAAACATTTGTTCATGGCATTTCAGATAGCTTCCTCAGGGATCGAGGACGAGTGTTCTGCGATGGGCTGGCGACTGCGACAGGAGCCGGCAACGTTACAGATGCTCCTGCTGGACGTCCCGTGGACGCCAACCCGCATGCCTGAGCAACATCGCACAGTCATGCAGCGGCGGCAGCCCTATTTAGGGTTCCCTAAACCCTAAACCCTTAAACCCTAAACCCTAAAAAAAGGAGGACCAGGCTTCATGGCACACTGCTCTGCACCAGACGTGCTTGCAGGTGCCTCACGATGCGAATGATCAGCGCACAGATGACAGCGACGGGGCCGGCGGCTGAGGGAGGGCACCGTGGTATTGCTGTCGGGCTTGTGCAGCCAGGCGGCAATGCGCACGTCGACGAGCGGGTCGCCCAGCTCCAGCCAGCGGCGGTGGTCCTTGCTGCGCCGCAGCGCCTGCAGCTGCGACTTGACGTCCCAGCCCACCTGTTGGGCATGATAGGATGTGCCGATGCAGCCAGGACCAGGACAGAGACGATATCATGTTGGGAAGCGTGTTTCTCGGCTGTGTCTGAACCCTAAACCCTAAATGGTGGGCTGGCCTCGAAGTGCGCCGGCGGATACGCTGTTCAAAAGGAAGGACCGCCTCAGTGTCCTGCCCCTCCCAGCATCGTGCACGCCTCGCACTGTGTGCTTTGCTGTCAGTAGCGCGAGAAGTTTTCGAGGCTCCAGAACACACGAGAGTCGACTATCATCAGCAGCACGACAGCATTCCCACCTTCTCGGCGGCATCGCTGCGCAGGATGGCGGCCACGCGCTCCCGCCGCTCCTCCCCGCCGTCCGCAGGCGAGGCGGCGTTGCTGCCGCCGGCCGCGCCGCCGCCGCCGCCGGCCGCGACGGGCTCCAGCACGGACATCGGCAGGAAGTACACTGCAGTCGGACCCCAGGCCACCGCGATGCCCCTGAGCGCGTGCTCGTCGGCGGCAGCGTCTGCAAGAAGTGTGAGATTCCGTTGTACACCTAGGGTTTAGGGTCTAGGGTCTAGGATTTAGGGCACCGCTATCAATCAGGCAGTTCAGCAGGAATCACTGCAAGTGTGAACGAGCAGCTGCCACTTGGACAGCCCCGAGTACAGCAGGGTTTATGCCGCTTGTGCATTCTGCAACACGGTGAGCCTGTGGGCCATCTTGCCCGGCCCAAGTGCCGGAAGTTGTCATTAGAGATTATGTAACGGTGTTTTTTCTTAAACTCAGTTTTAAAAAAAACACTTGGTTCAAACCTGTCGCAGCGTTGCCCGGCATGGGCATCCGCAGGTTCTTCGGCAGCGCCGGCCGCGGCGGCAGCACCCCGGGCACCGGCACCAGGCAGAAGCCGAAGCGCGACTGGGCGCCCAGTGCGTCGCAGAAGGCGCCCAGCTGGTGGCGCTGCACCACCACCGAGCCCTGCAATCAAATGTGGGAAACCCTAAACCCTAAACCCTGTGCATCAGACTTGCAACATGACGACTCGAAGCCTGAACGCGTGACCAAGACGGAATGGTGAGCGCTCCAGGCCAGTGGACAGCGAGCACGGAGGCATCAGGAACAGCTGTGGGGCAGAAGTGCATGCTCCCAGACATCAGCGGAGAAGAGGCGGTGCCTCGGACGGCAGCGGGGCTGGGGGCGGCGGGCGCGAGGCGGGGCTGGGCGGCGGCCGCCCTGGCGGCGCCCTCGGCATCGCCACAGGCGCCAGCCGGGGCGCCTCGTCCGGCTGCGACAGCTCCCCCGCCACCTCCGCGTTGCCGATCTCCTTGAGGTACTTCTCTGCGGCAGCATTGCACGAGGCGCCTCGATCGTCTGGTTGAAAACAGGCCCCACCGTATCAACGGAGATTGGCGCCAGCGTTGGCCCCTCCACTTGTGAGTTGAAATCTCCTTGAGGTTCTTTTTCCAGCCTGCGAAGGACACCGTTCTGCAGGCAGTTTCGAAACACCAGAGGTATTCTGCTGTTCAGCATGTGGTTGTCGCCACATCACAAAACATGCCCGAGTTCTAGAGTGGTGTCCGAGGGGGTCCGGATAGGGTTTAGGGTTTAGGGTCCGGATAGTTGGGCGAAAGGGAAACAACAGCGAGGCTTAGGAAGGGGCATCTTGATCAAGCTTCGATGGCTGGCAGAGGGATCGCACTGGAGGCGGCGACCTCGGCGGCCTGCTCGCGGGTGCGCTTCGCCAGCAGCTGGTGCGCGCCTTTCCAGATCTTGCGCGCCAGCATCGCCTCGTTGCCGCGGCTGTGCTTGCCGGAGCCTGTGTTTCAGCACATGCAGATCATTACGGACTAACGTGTAGACAGATAAACCCACCTGTATGCTCTGTTTCACTCCGCTGCACTGCTGGTGGCTGCCTTCAGTGTATGAAATGATATCGGCTGCACCAGAACAGGCTCTGGTGCTGGCAAGGCTACGGTGCCCACCTTGCTTCAGGATGACGGCGAGTTCGTCGGGCGTCTTGGTGGCGACCATCTCCGGCGAGCGGATGCCCGCCTGGAACAGCAGCCGCGCCTGCGCATGTTCCGCCAGCAGGGTGTGGGAGTGAAACTGCGCAGCCTGCAACCGGCTGTTGGGCTGACGAGCTGCACGAGAGACCGTGGCCTGACAGGGCGAAATGGCAGGGCTGCTGCTTGACGCCGGAGTAGGGAGCAGCGTCATGTCTCTTGTGGAATCGCTATTGTAGCTATGGTATAGTTTTGTCCCCACCTTGGCGCCCTTGACGCCGTCGATCTCGGTCAGCGCCACGATCTCCTGCCGGCAGCCCTTGAACACGCGCGCCTGCAGGTTTGGGGTTTAGGGTTTAGGGTTTGATAGGGCTTTGCTATACGTAGTGAATCCTATGTGATGCGGTGACGTATTTCACAGGTTTTACACACTTGAGAGAACAATTTGTTGATAATTCAGGCACTCTTCGTTTTGATGAAGCATGTGTATAAAAAAATTCTATGCTTTGCTAGTACTGGCGACCGCGGACGGTCGGGCGTGTTGCAGCAGGCATCTGGAGCTGCTGAGTCACGCTCAAGGTGTCAGGTGCACGCTTGTCTCGACCGTCAGACGCGGGACCGCATGAGAATGCCCGGGGATATGCGCAGACAGCACCCTTGTCGCCTGATACTGGTTAGACGCACAGAGTCAATCAAAATTAGCATGCGAAATGCGTGCCTGGAATTTGGACAGCACGGCCTGGAGGCCGTCGTAGCCCATGCGCTCGCAGAAGGCGACGACCATGGCGGCGTTGCGCCCCGCGCTATCTTGCAGCCCCTCCACCTGGAACTTGCTCAGTTTGTAGCTCGTCATGCAGTCGTCCACGGGCACCTGTGTGATAACAGTGCCACGGTCATCCAGTGCTTTGGTACGCCCCTGCCTATTGTGCAGCAATGTCTCGAGGATGTCCGGTCATGACGACTGCGGGCGTCAGCGGTCGCGGGGAAGGCAGATGATCCCCATGCAATCTGAAATGCGTGCGCCTTCCCAGTGCTTCAAACAGCATTGCGAGCCCTCCAGAAGCGCTGGCCTGCATCATGGGTGCCTGACGAGCACGGAGTGTGCGACTGAAGGCCGCATCATGCAAGTCAGCGATGGTTCGGCTGATTCATCAAGCAGGGTGCGCGCCTCGTGGATGAGGTCCAGCAGCACCAGGGCGGCGTAGAAGCGGCGGCAGATACGCTCGCTCTCGCTGTTGGGGTTGCTGGTCGCGCTGAACTTGCGCGTGCTGACGAAGCCCATGTTGATGCCCACCAGCCCCTTCACATTGTCCTTTGCGCCCTGCATCTCGTCTTAGGGTTTTGATGAGGCGTCAAGGCAAGAGAAAGGCGCATGAGGGTTTAGGGTTTTAGGGCATCTTCAGGGTGTGATGTGTGGAACTGCACACGAGACTGCGACCAGGTAGCTGCTCAGGAGTGGACGTGCCTGCCCGTTGCCAAGGCGGGCAAGCACTGCGCAGTTTGCAGCCATCGCAAAACGGCTGCCACAATGCGGCTCATGCGCAGAGCGTGCGGCGCGGGCCAAAGCGAGGGTCCTCAGAGGCCAAAGAGGACAATCCCACCTTGAGGCAGTCGAAGACGGAGTACACGCGGTGCCAGTCGATCTTGCCCAGCGTGTCGCGGACCTCCGTCACGAGGTACAGCGCGTGCAGCTCGGACTTGGTGTTGAGGTGCTCCCCCGCGGCGTCCAGATCCCTGTGCAGCAGCAGCGCGTCGTCGGGGCCCAGCCCCGAAGCGACAGCCGCACGCCCCAGGACAGTCGGCTCCCACCTGTGCGAAGCAAATGAACCCAAGTGAGTACATGTACATGTAGAGCTCCCCCGCGGCGTCCAGATCCCGGTGCAGCAGCAGCGCATCGTCGGGGTCCAGCCCGAAGCCACCGCCGCGCGCCCTAGCGTGGTCGGCTCCCACCCTTGCACAATATTCGAGACGTCGATTCGTCTCTGGAGTTCGTTGGCAGGTCCCGGTGCAGCAGCAGCAGACCGTAGTCGGAGCCCAGTCCCCAGGCGAATGCCGCGCGCCCCAGCGCGGTCGGCTCCCACCTCCGCGAAGAGGACCAAGTGACATTGCTTAAACCCTAAACCCTAATAAAAGCAAGGTTGTCAACCCCGGTGCATGATTTGTGCAGCAGCAGTGCCTCTTCTGAGGCCGGGCCCCGAGGCCACCGCGCCGCACCCCAGGGTGGTCGGCTTTTTTTTTTTTTTTTTTTTTTTTTTGCAATAAGATATGCCATGCGGTCAGATACGACCGTTTCTGGAGCGACAGTTGTGCAGCGCGCCAGTGGAAAGGCGCTCCTGCGCGTCAAAAGCATTCTTGAAAAGCTTCCTTGCCGATGGTTCTGGCTTGGCGGTGCTGCCAGAAGGACTGCATGCAGCTTGGAACAGGCAGCGGCAGCGACGGCGCGATGACGCTGCATGGCAGCGTGTGCCGTGGCTGCGCACGAGCGTGCGGCATGTGCAGTGCAGCATGGTCATGGCAGGCAACATGACAGCAACACATCAGGGCGTCGGTAAGGCGGCAGGAACGCACGTGCCGGCGCCCCGATTGTCAGAGCTCTTGTCCTGCTTCCACGCGATGAGCTTCTGCCCGTGCAGCCACTTCTGCGCATTGACTGCCGAGGCGATCACCAGCCGCGTGTCAGCCTGCACGTCCAACACAACACGACCGTTGCAGGAGTGGCCAGGCGACCTGAACAAATGAGTGTGTGTGAGGTCAGAGGACGGTGCCTGCCGACTCACGTGCGGGCACTGCAGGGTGGGCACTGCAGGGGCATGTTGCGATACACCGTTCGTGAATGACAACTCACCCCCTTGCCTGGCCCGTTCCGCAACTTCAACTGCTTGTTCAATGCGCAAATACATCCTCATGTTGTCCGAAGCAATGCATTACTATTGTGAAGTTCAGGGTTTAGGGTTTAGGGTTTATGGTGAAGTTCAGGGTTTAGGGTTTTAGAGACCATGCACCTTCTCGTGGTTGATGGCGGCCAGCAGAGTGCACTTGAGGTAGCGCGTGATGTCGTCGGGGCGGGAAACAGAGCCGTTGGCGACCACCTCCAGCATCGCGCGCCGCATGCCCGCTCGCTCGTCCGCCAGGCAGCTGGTCACCGGCCGCGCGTCCGACTGGCCGCGTGCAGGTTTAGGGTGAAGGGTTTAGGGTTTAGGGTTTAGGGTTTAGGGAAAGGATCGGCAATGCAGAGGGGGACAAAGCACACAGCAGCGCACGTGGGGGATCTTCGGCCTCAGGAAATGGCTGTGCACAGGTCGCCTGAGAGAGTTGCTACAGCTCAACGGACGCAAGCGTGCGCTCTTGCGCCGCGATGACATCAGCAGCGGCACAAGGCTGCATGCAGGCGTCCAGCAGGGTTTAGGGTTTAGGGCACCTGCATGAGCCGCAGCAGGAAGTCGCGGGTGCGGGCGTCCTTGGTGGCCAGTAGGATCGCCTCGCCCGCGTCGTCGATGCCGGCCCGCCCCGCGCGGCCCGCCATCTGCCGGTAGCGCGTCGCATCCAGCAGCTCGCTCGGCACGCCGATGTAGTGGTGCCTGGGCGCAGGTCGGTGTCAGAGCATCACCCCGTGGGCACCAGCAGCTTGTGCGTTGTTTTTTGTAGGTTTAGGGTTTAGGGGTTTGACAATCAAAATTGCTGATGATGCGGAGCCGTCACTGTCTGGCAGCTGTGCAGGTGCGCTGGATGTTTCGAGATGCCCGGTGCGTGCCGCTGGATAATCAGGTGGCGAAACGATCTTCTGCTTGGGGCCCCTAAACCCTAAACCCCACCGGAAGATGACGCGGCGGGCAGGGAGGTTCACGCCGGCGGCAAGTCCAGAAGTTGCCGTCAGCACCGATACCGCGCCGCACTTGAAAGCCACCACCACCAGCTCCTTCTCCTCCTCCGACAGCCCTGTTTCAGACCACGAAGCAGCCAATGATGTGCGCCGTGTCCAGCTGACACGTCCGGCGACTGTGGAGCTTGTACCAATAGACACAGCGCGGCAGTATCCAGAGGGTACAAATGCGTCCTCCTCCTGCTTTGGCAGTCCGGCTTGCCGCCAGTCCTGCTCATGCATGAACACTGGCGTCAAAGGGTGAACATTTGCCCGGAAGACCCAGCTGGCAATTCACTTGATTGCCTATCAGCTGCCTTTGGGCACATGTTGTTTAGTCCGGGCTCGCTCCTTGTATCTATGATGTGTTTATCACAGCTCGGATCTGCAACATGAAAATGAGCGTATACAACCGATGGATGGCGACTGACTGCACATTTTGCAGACGGACACTGAAGAGTCAGATCGCAGAATTGTTGCCATCCGGCGCGGCCTGATGCAGCCTGGCCGAACCGTCAAGAGTCGTTCCTGAACCAGCGCTCAGGCAGCCGCCGCTGCCCGTGGAGTCGACAAGCAGCACGGCTGCAAGGCAGCGTGCGCACGTCCGCCTGTGAAGACAAGAAGTCGCTACAGTGACTCGCCAGAGTGGTGGAAGGCGACGCCCATGCTCATGACGCGTTTGAGCACCGGGTTGCCGCCCTGCACCCGCGCCAGATCCGCCGCGATGTCGGCGCGGGTCCTCGGCGCCACCTTGCCGCGCGTCTTGAGCCGCTCCGGCACGTTGATGGTGCCGGCGACAAAGTCCGCCTGCTTCTCGCACTCCTGCGGACGAGCAGCATTTGCAGACGTCAGCACATCGTATTACTGCTCCTTGTATAGCAGCGGCAGCGCCTTCATAGTGGGCTGCAGAATGATGCATGGAGGTGAAACCTGGCATTGCCAAGACGTTAGTGCCACGCAAGCTGGATCATTTGGGATGCCAGTGCGGTAGCACACGACTGACACGACAGCGCAACGCCTCACAGGCCAGGGCTGCCAGCCAGCGGAAGAGAAGGTTGACGATCACCTTCTTGGAGGCGCAGAACATGAGCACGGAGTTGCCCTCGTCGATGGTCTCGGAGCACAGCTGCGCCACGCCGTCCGGGTCCTTGTCGCCCGCAAAGAAGGGGATGTCTGGCAGCCGCCGCACCTCCTCCATGCGCTCGTTGCACAGCGACCGACCGATCTGCAGGCGGATGCGGTGGGCGTCAGGAGCAGCAGCAGCTGGAAGCGACACGTATCGTGACATGCCTGATGGGCATGCCCAATGGCCACAAAAGGGTCTGCCGAGATCCGCAGGCTGCTGTCAGGAGGCGCCACCCGCGAAAGCATGTGCGTGCGGTGTCCGGATACTTGAGAGCTGACCTGGGTGTACGCTTGAAACGATGCCGGCCAGACAGGGCACAGTCAGGTGCAGCGGCCGTGTCAGCTGTTGCGCACCAGGATACGGGTGTCAAGGGGCACGGGGCGCCAGGTGGTGATGTACAGCGTGGCGTCCAGCCAGCGCGCCACGTCCGCCACATTGGGGATCGTCGCGCTCATGCCCACGATCTGCGGGCGGGCATGCCGACATCAAGCTGCTGCTTTGCGCGCCAATCAGCCGGCACGCTCGAGAATCGCTCGATGAGCGCGGACTCTGCGCTGACATGGCAGTCGAGAGGCCGACGATGCCTGTGCACATGGGCGCTGAGATCGAAGAGACCTCTGCCCATGCGCCTATATTGCAAACCCTAAACCCTAGACCCTAAACCCGTGCCTGCCGTGAAACAGCTTTCAGAGGTACCAGCAGGCTGCACCTGCAGGTTGCCGTCAAAACCGGGGGGCGGTTCTACGCCGGGCTCGCCGGCGGCGGCGGCCGCGCTGGTCGCCACCGCAAAGCGCAGCTTGGTGAGCAGCAGCTCCAGCAGGTACCCCCGGTCGTCGTCTCCTACCTGCAGCGCAGCGGGGCACACGCATCTCACCCCCAGAAGCTTCAGGTGCTCGTAACTCCTTCTGAATGGACTGGACATGTGCAAGTGCAGAAGGTCGCAGCAGCTGGCACGACAGGCGGCTGTCATGTGGAGCGTATCAGGTGCGGTGTTGCCCTGCACTCCTGCAGCACTTGAGACAACCAGAAAGAAGCCATTGTCCGAGAGCCCAAAAAGCTGTATGTCCCGTATTCTGCGCAGCGCACCATGTGCAGCTCGTCGACCACGACGCAGGAGAGGGAGCCCAGCATGTTGTCCTCCAGCAGCCGGTTCACCAGCGTGTTGGCCTTCTCGATGGTGCACACGATGCAGCCCGTGTTCTCCGGGATGTCCATGCCGTTGGGGGCCGTGCCGCCCCACAGCTGCATCACGCCCATGCGCATGTGCTGCAGCAGCCCCTCCATGTGCTTTGCCTGCGGTTGCAGGGCGATTTGCAAGCAACAATCAAGTCGGCCCGCAGCGTTGCACTTCGCAGCAGAACCCGCGTTCTCACACCAATCGACCTTGCCAAAGTGCACAACCGACCAACACGCTGCCCTTCAGCAGCGAATTCAGCAACGATGAGCTACACTTTTCCAAGCACAGCGGGAAGAACAGACATCCCGTTTTCCTTGATGGCACGACGGCGACAATGCACATTCTAGGGCTTTGAGAGCCCGGCAGAGCACCTTCTCCTCGCACAGCGCCCTGAAGGGCAGCACCAGCAGCGTCGGCTTGCGCGTGCTGGCGGCGGCGCGCAGCATGCACACCTCCGCGACCAGGGACTTGCCGCCACTGGTGGGAGCGCAGTACACCAGGTTGCCGCCCTGCATCACGCCCTCCATCAGCAGGCACTCCGCCTGCGCCATGTGCAGACGAACCCATGTCAGCACTGCAGCTGGCAGGCCAGACTCTGCAGTGAATGCAACAATCAGGCGATTGCGATGAGATGCTCGGGGATGAGGCGCGAGCCAGCAAGCGCACGGCCATCAGTGACACGCATGGCAGCAGCAGCAGATGCCGGAATGGGCATGCAGCATGCATGCAAGCACAGCGCCAACTCACCTGCCACTCGTACAGGCGGAAGCCGTCGCCGCGCCAGCAGTCCGGCACGAACTCCTCCGGCAGGTACGTCGCCATCTGCCGCTCCTCTGGCGTCAGCGGCACGCCCTGCCCGCTGGAGATGACCGTCGGCGGGCTGCTCGCAGCCGCCGCTGCGCTGAGCAGCGCCGCGGGCAGCTCGGACGCCGCGGGTGTCGCGTGCGCATTGGCGGGGGCGGCGGCGGCCGCCGCTGCAGGAGTGGCGGACTCTCGGTTGGCGACGGCGGAGGCAGGGCCGTCCCGCGTGATTACAGCTGACGCGGCGGTACCTGCAGCTGCGTCGCCGGCGAACGCGCCGTCAGCGCCGCCAGCAGCCGCGGCCTGGCTGTCGGCATCTGCGGTGATGGTCTTGCTCAGGCGGTGGCGCCTGCATTATGCAAATGCCCCACCTGTCATGATGTGTCAGTTTCACGTTATTCATCAAGTATGCTCGGTATATCATGTAGGCATACACATAGAGCAGCCGAGAGTATGTAGGGGCTGGCCTTCTGCAGTTTCTCGCAGGTTCTAATCGCGATACGCACCCTGGCAGCTCCGTTGGGGAGACCGAGGACTGTGGCTGCGCTGGCGCCGCCAGCGGCTCCACTAGAGACCCGTTCAACACTGCCGCCATGCCTGGCGGCCTCTGGCTGCCAGACTGCCGCAGCACGGCCTGCTGCGGCTGCTGCGCGGACGAGCCATTGGCGCCGCGCATGCCGCCAGGCGGCTGCGAGGCGCTGCTGCGCAGGCAGGCAGGCGGCGGCGCCGGCGACGCCTGCCGTGAAGGAAAGCTGTTCAGCTGCGGCGCCATGGCAGGCGCCTGAGATGATGACGCTGTTCTGGGAGCCGAGCCGTTGGGCGCTGCATTGCCAGCGGCCGCGCTGCTCGGCTGAATTGCCGGTGGCCCCATTAGCGGCAGATCCCCCTGGCTGCTACTGCGGCGACGGCGCTGGCTGCTGCCGCCGCCGCCGCTCTGCGGCTGGCTGCCTGGTACATCCGAGTGGGGCTGTCCAGCCAGAGACCCGAGGCTGGAGCCGGGCATCGCGTGCTGGCCGTCCTGGCTGCAGCTGGCGCGCCCCGGCTGACTGCCGTGCTGCCGCTTACGCGCCTCCTGCCTGTCGACGGCGTCTAGCGCTGCGGCGATGTCCGGCGGCAAGATCGAGTCGCACGTGCCGGGCGTGGCCGGCGCCGAGTGTCGCATGTCAAGCATATCCTGCAGCTGACTCCTGCGCGGCCACTGCTGCTGGTGCGGCGGCGGCTGCGGTGTGCCCGCGGCTGGAAGCTGCTCGCCAAGGCGCGGCTGGTGCTGGCCCTGGACAGGCTGCGGGCGAGGCAGCGGCTGCTGGAACATTGGTGGTGGCTGCTGCGGCGGCGTCGGCTGCCGCGGCTGCTGCTGCTCCTGAACGGGTGGCTGCTGCGGCGGTTCTTGGGGGCTGAGCTGTGGGCGCGGCACAGTGCCTTGCCCGGATGCGCCTGGCGGCTGCGAGGCTCGAAAGCCGAGGCCGCCTTTGGTCCAAGACGGCGCCGCCACCGCCGCCGCGTCAGGCAGCGCGCCAGTTGGCTGGGCTGCAAGCGCCGGTGGCGGCGCGGCCGGCGGCAGCCGCTGCACCTCGCTGACGGGCAGCGAGGGGTAGGTGAACGCCTCGCTGCCTGTGCCAGCAGGAGGCAAAGGGCTTCCAACCAATCGAACGATCCGACATCGTGGCTGTGGTAGCGTTCGAAATGGGTTCTGCAAAAGCCACCAGCGCATCGATGCTCTTGAATGTGCATGCATGCAACTATGCATGTACTCGTGCACACTGCACAGCCAGTTTGTCAAGCAGTCACATCTGGTTCCGCCTCACCTATCGGTGTCTCGGGCACGACCTCGGCATGCGGCGATGGCCGTGGCACCGCCTGATGCGTCGGCGGTAGCTGCATGGTAGTCAGGACGCCCTGCGATGCGCCCTGCGACCCGTTGTAGGGCCACAGGAACAGCAACACATCTGGCGGCGGCTGCCCTTGCCGCGACGATCCGCTGGCGGGTTGCCGGGGGGGCTGTGAGCGCCCAGCAGGCGGCTGCTCGGCTGCGGCCGGCGGCGGATGCTGCCCGCCACCAGGCTGCTGCTGCTGCTGCTGCTGCTGCTCGTCATGCGGCCGAAGTGCTGACGCCGCTCGTGCAGGAGCTGACACGGCTGCGCGAGGCCGCTTGGCGGGCGCGTCCGCGGCGTCGGTCGTGCTGCCGTTGCTGCGCTTCAGGCCGCCTGCCGATGATACCGCCATGCCGCTGGCAGCGGCCTGGTTACGGGGCATGTGGGTTGTGAAAGGTGACAAACTTGCAGAAGGATACGATCGCGTAATCCTGGCGCAGCCCCAAACACGAGGAGCATGTGCGACCCGGCAGTGCGACCCAGCAGCACCAGACGATGCCCCGCAGTGCAACCCAGCAGCACCAGACGATGCGGCAGACTGAGACGCACCGCCTTTGAGTTCCTCACGCTGTCGGGCAGCAGCAGTGCCCAGGCATAGGCATGGAGCTTGGCGTTGTCCGCCTGCTTCTGGCGGGCACGCTCGTTTGCGGATGAACCGCCTTTCGCCTGCCGCCAGCACCATGTGGCGATCAGCACATTGTGAGTGTACTCGCATTGTCTTGGTACGCATATGCAGATTGCATCTGAGATTCTGCCAGCCCAACTGACCTTGGCAGGCTGCGGTGGCCTCGAGGCACCGCCTGGCGGCGGTGGCCGCTGTTGCGAGAAGGTGAGGCGCCCAAGCTTCGTCTCAGCCTCTGTGGGCCGGGAGCCCATCTACATCATCTGAGATGACCCGCCAGATACACCATGATGGACTGCAACAGCACTTCAAAATGCCAGGACAGCAGCCCGGAAGGCAGCTGTCAAGGCCGACAATTGTGTCAGCAAAACGCTGGTTTTGTACGTTACGGCCAGCCCGAGGTTGCCAGCTGCTCCTAAAGGACTGCTGGGGACTGCTGTAGCACCTTGCTGGCTGTGTATGCAAGGGTCGAGCTGCAATATGTGTGTCGAGTCACACTCGTAGCTAGCATAGGATCGCTCGGCGCGAGCATAGGATCGCTCGGCGCGAGAAGCAAAATCGGCTGCAACGATCCTGGCATCTATCCAAGGCCTTTCCCGATGCCGCCGCTGGCCGCAAAACGCTGGACTGAGGGAAATCCTAGCGAGCTGGTACTCAAAGCAGGCGCAGCAGGCAAATCTCGTGCTGTCGTCACACAGGGTCGTCAACGCAGCGCCAGTTTCTTGCGTGTGCGCGTGGCAACGAAGCATTTCCAGGGCTGCATGAGTCAATCTCGCATTGTGATCGTATTGCTTGCTTGCAACAGGGAGGTGCTTCGCATTTGTCCGCAGAAGTTGTGCACGCCCGGTCAGCCGGAAAGCACGACCTCTGCATCGTACAGTCGCTTGCAACAATCGCAAACGCTTCCTAGAATAGTCTCCCACATACTAGCAATCGAGACACCAAAGGCAGTTGCAGAGATTTGCGCGATGGTGGCGAGCCGCGCATGGTGACGTCCAGCTCTCAAGGAACAAGCATGTGGGGCACAATACTCAATCGCTTCTGTGTGATTCATCTGGAGCCTTGCCGCGAAGTCTACAGCACAGTAAGACCGCCAGCAGGTAAGCTGAGTAGGCTGAACCTGGCACCGTAGCCCCCATGCATGATGATGATGCATGGTGATGCATGTTCAACGCAGTAGCAACGTGGCGGGACGATTCTCGTCGACCATGCAGGCTGGCGAGGCTACGCGGCGGCTGCGGCCAGGCAGGCTAAGGAGGGCGCCAAATCAGCGGTGGAGGGCGCGGGGGAGGGCGCCAAGACTGCCGCCGATGAGGCACCTGGCCAGCTCAACAAGCTGCTGGGGTCCCTGCGGGTGCGCTCCTTCCCTTCTGGCCTATTTTCCGCAGGCATGCCATGGCCTAGGAGGCGCGCTGGTGTGTCGTTGGCATGTTGAATGCCGTCATGTGACGACACCAGATGCTGCGGTCCTACAGCCTGTGCGATGCCAGCACGCTGCCGCCCAGTCAACTCAGAAGAATTCTTTTCAAGCGAGAAACTTCGAGCTTCAAGTCACGTCTGCGGGCTGCATGCAGTCGGTGCTGCTGGGCCGGGGGGCGGTGCTGCTGGTGGGCGGCACCGGCTTTGTCGCGGTCAACTACTTCGCCAGCAAACACGTCGACCAGTACTATCGTGACCAGGTGGGTGGACAGCTTCAGGATGTCACCACTCGGTCATCCACGCTCCAGATGAGGACGCCGTGCTGCGCATGTACTACAACTGATGCACGCCCTCCCAAGCCCTCCCACTATACTGAGCCCTGATCATAAGGTCTGATTTTAGCGAGAAATCGCCCTCATAGGCGGTGCTGAGAGCGCGTTAGGGTTTGGGGTCTGCCGGACGGGCTGCTGGACCCAAAAGCTTTGACCAAAATTACACACCGCCGCCCAGATGAGCGCGATGAAACCCGCCGCCAGGTGTACCGCACGCTGGAGCGCGGCTTCTGCCCGGAGGCGTTGCCGGACGAGGGCGGCCTGCTGGAGCGCAAAGAGCTGCGGCAGCGCCTGCTGAAAGTACTTCGGCAGGACGAGCCCGCAAAGTGTTACTTCTTGATAACAGGTAGGTGCTTTTCAATTCGCATGTGCACCTCTTGAGTCGCCTGGTGCGTGATGTGCCTGCCCCATCTGGAGCCTGTGTCGGCGAGACAATAGAGCGGAGCCGCGTGTACTCGCGTCTCGCATGCGGCGCATGAACAGTCACACAAAAGCAGGCATGCGCGCTTTCGCGCAGGGCCGAACGGCAACGGGAAGAGCACGCTGCTGAAGGACATTGTGCGCAGCATCAGCGGCGGCATCGGCTATATGGAGGTGCGCTTTCGTTTTGCCCACCCTGTTTCGAAACTCCTGTTTTGTGGTGGCCTCCTGGTCGTGGCAAAACGGCCCATGTCGTTGGTCCGCTCGATGCAGAGCGATAATTTCCATGTTAGCCGAGCACACCGTTGTTGGCCGAGCATGCCGTTGATGATCAGGGTTTAGGGTTTAGGGTTTAGCCGATCGCCCGTTGCCAGGTGGACCCGCTGCCGGAGGTGGATTTTGGGAAGGACCTGGGCGCCGCCATCAGCTTTAACTTTGAGGACCACCTCACGGTGAGCATGTTGCTGTGTGAACGCTGTTGAGCCTTGATCAAGGGCTCAGCTGGGCAGCCGCGACAGTTGACGGCTGTGACAGTCTTGTGGGAAATGTGCGTGCGGTACTGAAACCGTGCCCAATGCCGATGCGCAGGCATTCAACGCGGTGTCTTCAGTTGTGATCGGCTCGAAGGTCAAAGGTCAGGTCTCGCACTCGACCCATGAACCACCGGCTTTGTATTTCACTTCGATGCACTTGCGAACGTCCTCAGAGCACGTTCAAGCAGCCGGGCCTGCCCGGCCGGAATGCAGCGCTGCACAGCATGAAGGCGGCGTGTACACATGTGCAGACAACAGCCAGGAGCACGAGCTGCAGGGGCTCAAGCGCGCAGCAGAGTCGCTGACTGAAGGTGCCCGGCGGTTTCGGAAGGAACATGGCCGCCCCTTCGTTCTGGTGATCGACAACTCCGACCGCCTGGCAGCGCAGCAGCCCCGGGTGAGCGCCATACACTGCATGGCCTTGTAAAGTCCGTGCACTTTTTCAGAGGCAAGGCTCGCGCCATCGTGGCGTGGCTGCAGCTCGTTGCAGGCCCTTTGTTGCAGCCACTCGTGCTCTGTCCCGCATGTTCTGCCTGAGCAAACGTCACACATTTGCGCGCAGGTGCTGCAGGCGATGCAGGACTATGCGAAGGACTGGTCGCAGGAGAACATTGTCACCGTGGTCTTCGTGTGCGGCGCGAGCACCGACCTCCAAGGTCAGCGCAAGGGCTCGTTGTGACAGGCGGCAATGGCGGACATGGACAGCAAGAGGACATTCACCGTGACGTTTCCAAGCTTCATGCATGATGCGCTGCTGATTCTGCTGTATAAACCATCGGATTGTCAGCGGCATGTGTGCCGACCTGTGCAGAGCGGAGCTCGTGGTCTCGGGCGTTTGAGCCAATCGAGGTGTCGGACATCACCGACGCGGAAGCTGCGTCGTTCCTGCGGCGACGGGCGGTGGACGAGAAATCCATCCCGCCTGTCGTCCAGGTTGGCTCCTGCAGATTCTGTCGCCAAAATATGTTGTCACATGCTCGTATGCTTGCCCTTGTGTGTGGAGCAGCCGCTGGCTGTGAGGCACGCGAGGGGCTCACAGCGAGGCGCTTCAGCCGCCGACAGCATGAACATCAACAGCATGAACACCAGCTTGGCGCGTGCTGCCTTTCAGTTGATGAACTGGCGGGCTTATTGGGAATTTGTCGCAGAGGGAGCCCTTCAGTTGATGAACGGGCGGGCTCATTGGGAATTTGTCGCAGAGGGAAGCTGCCCTTCAGTTGATGAAGGGGCCGGCTCATTGGGAATTTGTTGCAGAGGGAACACCGCGCTCCGACATCTGAACTCAGGTCGCGGGCGGGCGGCTGGAGCTGCTGGAGAAATGCGCCATCATGCTGTCCAAGGGCATCGGCCTGCCCGGTGCGCAACGCTGGGCCGTTCCGTGCTGCAGGACTGTCGCATGTGTTCCGCCATGTCGAGTGCGCCTGTGAACTCTGGCATGGGGTAACATGTGTTGGAGCCCCATGTGTTGGGAGCACCACCCTAGACCCTAAATATAAACCCTAAACCCCACCGCCGTGCATGCTGTCTCACTCTGCACTCCCGCGCACGTGTCCATGAACACAGGCGGTAAACTCAAAGGCAACGACTCAAAGGAATGTGAAACGTTCTGAGCGCACAGCCCGATTGAGTGCGGACTTTCTGTCTTTTGCAGCGGTGCAGTGCGAGGTGATGCGGCAGGTAGAGCCAGATTTCATAAGGGCGGGCCTCCTGGACAACGGCGAGTTCCAGGCGGCTGCCGTCCAGGTGCGCTTTCAAAGCTCTCCTCATGAACCTGCTGGTCTTTTGCCCCAGAGCACCTGCCTTTTGTACATGGCCAGTGTGCATCTCAGGTTCAGGCGCCAGGGTTTAGGGTTTAGGGTCGGCGTGCACCTGCCGTCGACAGCGCCGCCCAGAGTGAGGCTGCGGCATCACGACTGACGGCGCTGCTCGGTTGTGGACAGGTGGTGCAGGCGCTGCTGGCGACGGCGGACGACAGCGACAGCTGCTCGCAGCCTGGCATCAGCCACGCGCGCTGGCGCCAGCTCATGCCCACCACTGAAGGCCAGGTGGGCCCCGAAGCTGTCAGCATTGACCTCACACTTGGTTTCTGTGCGCGCTTTGCCAGCTCACCCACGTTTCTGCTATGCCAACCTGCACGCCGTCTGGGAGATGCGCCTGGCAGGATTGCAACTGCGATGTGAGGATGCTCGCGGCGGTCCTGCCACTCTGCAGGAGCTGCTGACGAAGCACAAAATCGTGTCGGAGGAATTCCGCCGCGTGACCTTCCACAGCCGCGCCGTGCAGGTCCGCTGCAAAATCACACAACCCATCGTGTGTCTCTGAGAGGCACTGTGTCACTGACGCACTGCTGTGAGGCGCTGGCTCCTGCGATCTCAGCCTGTGACGTCTTTGCCTTCAGCTCCCAAACAGTGCCACTAATCCTGCGCCTCCAGGTCTGCGCCGCCTGGCCCAGCTGACTCTGCGCTCCTCATGTCCAGGTGTATGCGGAGCACATGCTGCCCGAGCGGCTCTCCAGACCGGACCTCTGGAAGCCGATGAAGCAGCACGGACCAAACTACCCCTCGCTGTCCGAGACCTTGGGACCTCAGGCGTGATCAGGCAGCCGCGTGTAGGACATGTACCTGGACCACAGCAGTCTTGTAGATTAGGGAATTGGGACGAATTGGAGAAAGTTACCAACACAACTGGATTGCAGGACTGATGGCATTGGTCTACAGTAGCAACCCTGCCGCGGCGGGGGTCACGTCAGCTGAGAGACCTCAGGGCCGCAGGGTTTAGGTGGAGCGCAATGAGATTCCAGCGCCGGGTTTCGTTCTGAGAAGCAGTTGGTATATCAATTGACCGTGGAATCAGAAGTTGCGACGCCAGTCGAAGTCGAGACGCCAGGAGCAGAGCAGAATTTGGTCGAGCTGGTGACAACAAAACGGCGGCGCCGCCCGGAGCGGGATATGTTGTGTTGACTAAATTATGCACAGAGCCTGAAAAGCGGTGTCACTCGGAAACGATTCGTCAGAAAATGTGCCTTCACACAGTGAAGGAACCTGCAAAGGGTCTTCACCGTCGAGGACTTCGTCGTGCTGCGCCTGCGCAGCATGCTTGTCCCAGGCTGGCCACAATTTCCACGCAACATGTCTCGGAAACCGCACAAGTGTCACTGTGCGGCCAGCGACAACATTGGAAAGTCCCTGAAACTTTTTGCAGTGAAATTTGCGTGCTGGGTTGAGAGCCAATCTCACTTCGCCATGTGCCCGATGCCGATCGACACAAGAAGCCGTCTATCATCTACACAGCTTCGTGATGCCGGAGGTCTCAGCAGTACGGCGCAACGTGCAAATATACAAGCGAGGCTCCGAAATCATGTGCTCTGAAACACGGCCGTTGTGACATCAGTTCTAGAGAGTCCTGGGTCCCGTTAACATGCCGCCGCCGCGGCTGTCTGCTCCCAGGCTTGCTTTCATTAGTGCATTTTGACGCACGCATGTCCCGCAACAGTGCGAGGCCAAGGTAATATAATGTGTCGCCTTTCTGTCCGACTCCTGTTTCTCATGGCCCCCTGCAGCGTATTCCACAACTTCATCGCCCAGAGACTGGCAAAAGTGGGCACAACAAGGCACACCTGTCTTCTCTGCGGCGGTCCTTCGCGGTTGATTGCTGTCTTGCGCTGTGTGCTTTCGACTGCTGCCCGTGCCTGGCTCATGCGGCTTACAGTGTATGTTTGCAACCGGATCCGTTTATGTCACATTGCATAGCATGGGACATTGACGTTCGTTGTCTTGCTTCCCACAGCTGGCTGCATGTGGTCGGGTCTAGGGGAGTGGAGATCGGCCTGTGGACTCAGTGGCGGGGTGTCGTCGAGGACATGCTGCCGACGGCGGTCTTCAACCCCGACAACAGGGAGCTGCTGCCGCCCGGCGATCATCTGGCGGCAGAGCCGCAGCGCTGCCCGTGCATGCTCGTGCTTATAAGCGTGTCGAAGTGTCCGGCTTCAAAAAGACATGCGCTGCCAATGCATGCTCGTCCGCAAGCAGCGCAGCCAGCGCCGCCGCAATGGTGGGCCACTGTATGCAAGACAGCTGGGCTGTAGGGCGTTGTACCCTGAAGCATAAACCCTAAACCCTAAACCCACCACGAGCGGTCTTGCCAAGGCTCAGAAGCCGGCGGCAGCCAGCCGCGCCTTCTACTTGGCCTGCCGTTCGGCGGCCTCCTGCTTTGCCTTTTCCACCGCGGCGTGGGCGTCGCCGCTGCCCCCCGCCGCCGAGTCTCCACCCGCGTCTCCGTCCCGCGCCAGCGCCAGCAGTTCACCTACGAGGCCGGGCAGCTGCGGCCTGCAGATGACACAAAACAGCAGACAATTTGGC
>JAABUL010002422.1_pt1 | contig 30991 bp, 7 predicted proteins | sample 5559151 | NCBI WGS metagenome assembly JAABUL01 (sample SAMN10711876, study PRJNA513368) | rock metagenome | isolation source: Antarctica rocks | place: Antarctica: Victoria Land, Pudding Butte sud
ACTTAATAATATATTCCTAGTATCCTTATTAAATTATACTAAAATTAATAGTATTCTTTTAAATATAATATATTATAACTATTATAATTATATAAATAGATATAATAAAAATATATTATATACCTAGACTACCTATATAAGTAAGTATAATTATATAGAGGAGTATAATTATAATATAGACTTATCAGATATATATCTACTTTACCTTATAACTTATTATATTACCGCCGCTTACTAGCTATATATATTATTAGTTAAATATTTTTATTAAATTTATACTTATTACCCGCTTATATATTATAAGATTAGCTTAACTTATATACCTTATTAAAGTCTTTATTAGGTACCTACTAATTATATTTATTATCCTAGCCTATTTATTTAACCTTATATTAAATACCTTATTTATTATTAATCTTATTAATAATTTCTTTAACCTCCTATTATTCTTTATTATTAATAAGTTTAGGAGCCTATATAAAGATATCTATTAATTTATTATAATTATAAAGATAATAAGGTTTTAATAATAAGATATAAAATATATTATAAATCTTATAAGTTTAAGGTAATTATAAGTAATATACTTATACTCTAATTTTATTTATAATTCTAAAGGGCTTTATAAACTTATAAGATAACTTCTTATTTAAATATCTTTACTTTAAATTCCTTATAATTCTTATTATAATACTTAGCTAAAGATTCTTATATAGTTTAAAGGCGCTTAATAGCTTTATCCCTTATAACTTATAATAGTTTAATCCTTTTATTTATATTAGGTACCTCTCCTTTTAAGGACTTATCCTTAAGTTCTTAATAGATTTTAGGATAATATTTATATATAAGAAAGAATAGTATTATTCTAATAAAGGAATAATAACTATTTATATATATATATAAATTTCATTATAAGTAGCTATTTAACTTAATTAAATTAAATATTATTTATAAAGATATATAAATAATATTTAAGTACCTAATTTTAGCGCTTAATTTACTTATCTATTTATAAATAAAAGGTAGTATTAAAGCGCCTCTTTATTTTAAAGTAAAAGTAAATAGCTAATTAGAAGGTATTAATAAATATAGAGCCTCTATTATTAATAATACTATTTAATATATTATATTAATATACTATTTCTTTACAAAATACTTCCGCTAACTACGCGGTATTAATTATTATATTAATAGGGATATACCTTATTATTTTAATAAATTAATTTATAATAATAAAGATTAAGTTATAAATTATATTCTTATACTTATTAAAGGATAAACTTATAATAAAGTTTATAAAAATCTCCTTCTAAGACTTCTTTAAAATTAGAAGAGAATTAAGTTTATTATAAGTATAATAATAAGGTAACTTAATTTATTAATAAATATTATAAGTTTAATAATACTTAATAATCTAAGTTAGGCTTTTATTCTAATAATATTTATAAGGAAAAAGATTCTATATCTTCTTAATATTAAAGTAACCCGCTAAAGGATTATTATAATAATAGTAAGTAAGCTTACTTTATAATATTTTTTTCTTAGGGATATAAAGGTAATTATTAAAAGTTAATAACCTTTTAAAGTCTAAACTCTATACTTATATTTAATTATAATAGCGTATTATTAATACCTTTAAAAAGGACTTTACCTAATTATTATACTTTTAAATATCCTTAATAAAAGTCTTTATAGGCCTTTAAGTATTATTATAAAGAGCTTCCTCTAATATATTTTTTATATCCTTTTTAGGTATAATAACTTAAATACCTATAATATAAAATAGAAGTATTATAATTATAATAATATCTTTAACCTCTTTAAGATCTTTATTTCTTAAAGAGTAAGCTTATTTTATAATATTAATAATAATTTTATATTTAGGAGAGACTTTCCCTTATAATTAAGATAATAAGATAGTATATCTATAGGATTTAACTTCCCTAAGTAGTAGAATATTTTAAAGTTATAAGTAGTAAGCTTTAATACTTATTATATTTATTTAGAGTTAAGTTCCTTTTACTTTATAAACCCCTTAAGGTTATTATAACTAATTTATATCTTAATAGTAAACTTACTACCTTTTAAGTAATATTACCATTATTTTATTACTATTATAATAGTAAGTAATTCCTAATTATAAGTCTTATAATTTTATTCTAAGTTAATTAATTTCTAAGATTAAAATATAATAGGCTACTAATATCTATCTTTATCTTATTATAATAAAACTACTCTTATAATAAAGTTTAATATATTAATCTTTATATAAAGTACCTTTATAAGATTATAATAATAGAGAAATAGTATAAAGGTAAAAGTATTATATAATACTTAAAATATCTCCTTAATAATAATTATTTAATTTAATAGCCTAATCTTTTTATTATTCTTACTCCCTTTAAATAGGCTTATAAGTAGCTCTATTATATAAGAGTAACTATAAATAAATTAATAATAAAAATTTATAAAGCCTAAAAAGACTTATATATCCTTATAAGTTTTAAATTAAGGTTATTCCTTAAAAAATTTATATACTTAGGATCTATCTTAATATTAGAAGTTAAAATAATAAATCCTAAAAACTTAATCCTCTTAATATTAAATTAATACTTTTTAAAATTAGTAAATAATTATCATTATTATAACTATTTTAATAATTATTAAATATACTACTAGTAGTCTATTAAGTTAATGCTATAAATAAGGATATTATTTAAGTATATTATATATATTACATTAATAAGTCTTATAAAGGCCTTATTAATATAGGCTTAAAATATAATTAATATATTAAAAAGTTTAAAAGGTATAACTAAGTACTTAAAGTAATTATAATAAGTATAAAATATAGTCTTCTATTTATTACCTTCCTTAATATAGATTTTATAATAGGTATCTTTAAGGTCTAACTTTATAAAGCTTTTAAAATTACTTAAGTAATTTAATATCTTAATAATTAAAGGTAATAAGTATCTATTTTTTAAAGTTATTATATTTAAATCCTTATAATTTATATATAAATATAGCCTACTATCCTTCTTTAATATAAAGAGGATAGGTACTTTAATTAAGGGGATAGAATAATAAATAAGGCCTTTTTAAAGAGAATTTTTAAGATAATATTATAATTCCGCTAACTTAATTTAAGATAGATTATTAAGAGGCTTATAAGGTAGCTCTTTACTTTTTATAAGATTAATAGTATAATTACCTTTCTTAAATATAAGTAGGATATCTACTTTATTATTAAAGAAGATATTAGTAAGCCCTAAAGCTTCCTAGAGATCTTAGAGCTATTATTAATAGATTTGCCTATTATTATATTAATATATATAATAGTAAATATATTAAGCTCTTTCCTAATATTTTAAGTAAATAATTAGGGCTTATTAATTTATATTATACTAGGATTAACTTTAAAGTATTAATATTCTACCTCTAAGTTTAATAGAATACGCTAATTCTTTAAGTTAGGTATACTTAAAATAATATTAGGGCCTTACTAATTTATTATATAAAAAAGAGTAGTATATTCCTTTTTATAACCCTAGCTATTTACTAATTAATAGTATAATTAATAGGCTTTATAAATATATATACTACTTCTACTTAGTACTTATACTTATAATAAGATAATATTATAAGGTTTTATATCCTATTAAATTATAAACTTTAATAAAATTAAGTTTAAGTAGGATTTAGAGTTTAAAATAATTATTATTTAATATTAATTACCTTAAAGATTTACCTAACCCTTTATTATAATAAAGGATATTACCTTTATTAATTAGATTTCTTACCCCGCTTCTAAGGTAGTTATAAGGCCTAATCTTTTTTTATTAATATTATATTAATAGATCTTATATAGATCTATAACTTATTATAATTAAGATAATTAGATTAGATATAGCCTTCTTTATTATAATAATAATATACTATTATATTACCTTTAATATCTTTAACCTTTTACTTTAACTTATCCTTTTTCAATTATAATTACTTACTATTATTAATATTTAAATCCTTAGGCTTTAAGATATAATCTTTTAAAGGTTTTTTATTATATTATAACTTTAATTTAGAATTACCTAAAGACTTTCCTTATAAGCTTAAGCTATTATTATAGTAATTATACTTTATAATATTCTTAAGTATAATAGCTTAAATAAAGATCTCTTTATACCCCTTAAGGATATTATTAATACTTAAAATCTTAGTTTTTAACTCTATTTTAAGCTTTATAAGAAAAAACTAGGCTTTATACTCCTTATTAAAAGGTAATAAATTAGAGTCTAACTCCTTTAAATAAAACTTAAAACTTAAAACTTTTTAATTAACCTACTAGTACGCCTACTCCTACTTTTTATAAGTAAGGAAATAGCGGCTAACTAAATTTATAATTAAATTTAAAAGGAATTATTTAAAGAACTTAAAGCTAATTTTATTAAGATTATAAACCTATTAATAAGAATATTATTAAGCCTTAGGATCCCCCTTTAAGAAGTTTATATAATAAATTATATAAGACTTTAATATAAGAAAGTACTCAATAGATATAATAAATTTAACCTTAACTTTATAAAATTAATAAATATACTCCCCCTTAAATATATCCTTATAAGTATATATCTTTTTAGGGCGAAGAATATATATATATATATATATACGTAGTAGCGTTAATAAGATAGTAGTTATATTTATTATTAAGACTTTAATAGCCTAAGCGTTTTAAAGTTAATTAATATAAGTTATTAAAGTAATTAATTTATCCTCTTCCTTTAAGTAATAACTTTCTCTTTTAATATTAATAAGGAGCCTTTAATATTTAATAGTAATATTTAAGATAATTATACTAGATTATAATATATTATTCTAATAATATCTATTAAAGATATTATCCTAAAGGACTTCTTTTATGTTATTATTAAGGTTAATATATAAATTATAAAGAGAAGCTAATATTATAACAATTTTAGGCCTTTTCCTTAAAAAAGGTAGAGAGATAAAATTATAAGGCTAAGTACTATTAACTCTAAGCTAGTAACTTAGAAATATAAAAGATATAGAGTTAAGTAATAGGGCTTAATATAGGCTATAATATATTAATATCTTAGGTAGTATATATACTAGAATTAATCTCTAAGAAACTTAGGAAAATATAGGAGAGTACCTAGATAATATATATCTACTAAGATACGGCTAAATATTATACTAATATTACCCCGTATTTATAAGGAAGGTCTACTAAGCAGGTAATATAGTAGCGTATAAGGTGTATATATACTACGGCCTAATAATAACCTCCTTTATCTAAGTTATTATAACCTTTAATATAGTTAAACTTAATAATATTATAATAAGAAACTAGGCCCTAGATGCTTTAATATCTCTTAGCTTAAATAATTTATATTAATAAGCCTCTATCCTAGAAATTTATAATCCTTGATTATTATATATTAACCTCCTAAAATTATAATACTTAGCGAGACTCCCCCTTAGCTTTTATAAAGGAAATACTTAAAGCTAGATATTTATAAATAATAATAATAACTAAAATCTTAATAATTTTAGGAATAAAGGTAAATATAACTTTTAAGACTTTAAACTAAAGGATAATCCTAGGACTTCTTAGTAATAAGGTAGGTAATTAATTATAAATCTTCTTAAATAATAATATTAAGAGAGGCTCTCTTAAGAGAGGAGGAAAACTATTTAATTAAGAGAAGATAATAATAAGCTAATCCTTGTAAATATAAGCTTATAAAGAATAGTAGAAGTTATCTTAATAAAAGTATAAATTAATAAAGAATTCTTATAAAGCTTTAACTATTAACTTATAATATAAAGAAATAGTATTTAAAATCTAGTATTTATTATAATAATTTTATATAAGGATATAGAAGTAATTAATAAAAATATTATAAAATCTAGATTTAAAATTAATATATATATTAATTAACTTAAAGAATATTAAATATAGATTTTAAAAGAGTAAAAGGAATTTACCTAATTATAAGGCTTATAAGATATATACTATTAAAAGTTAAAAATATTAAGATAAGAGTTAAGAAATTTAAAAGTAAAAATATTAAATATAAATATTAAATCCCTTCCTTTTATTAACTTAAATAATAAAGAAGATTTATATCTAGATAATTAATATTCCCTTAATTACTATTATTAAATCTTAGATATAATTAACTCCTATAATATATTTATATTAATAGGGAATAATAAATAATATCTAGATATACTAGACTTTTATAGAACTATTAATTATAATAAGTAAGAGTCCTAGAAGATATATCTATATAATAAATTCTAATAGAATATAATTCTTTTCTCTATTAAATAAGATAAAATAGATTATATATAAAATTATTATAAGTTAAATACCTTTAAAATTATTAGATTTAAAGTTAATTTAATAAGCTTAAATCTATACTTAATTATTAATAAGATAGTAGAAGAACTTAATACTATATTTAAGAAGTTTAACAAGATAGTAAAGGTTAATAGTAAGATATATAATCCTAGCTTTAATATAATTATTATAGATAAGAAGGAAACCTTTAAAGTATTTTATACTTATTTCTTATTTACAATAACTCCCCTTAAGTTAAATAATATCTATAAAACTTATAATCTTAAAAGACTTATATTTAGTTAATTAAAGTATTATATATTAAGTATAATATTCCCTACTTTTTACGCTTATATAAATTACCTCTAGTAAATAAACTTTAACCTTTAATAAATAAATAGTTAAATAAATCTTATAAAAGGTAAAAATAATATAAATAATATTAAAAGATATAATATTAATATAAATTTAAGGTCTAATAATAAAGATATTAGGCCTAGTAAAGGTACTTCTAATACTATATTAATAAAGAGATATAAATTCCTATTATATATTTATATAAAGATTTATAAAGACGGACTCTTTTAAAGTATTCAAAATTTAATTATATTATAAGGAATTGTAATACTTTATATAAGAATATTCCTAATTTAATTAAAGAATAAATTAATATTAAATTGCTATCTATCTATATAGAAATAAAAGGTAATACTTCTATAAATCATTTAAATTAAGAAAAAGAGTAATCCCTAGTAAAGTTATTATTAAAGATAAGCTAGCTTAAATATATAAATATATTAAATAATTAAAAGAGATATAAGATATTAATCTTATAATAGTTTACCTTTCCTTAATTAAATTTGTAAAGTTATAATATAAAAGATAATAAGATTTTCTTAAAATAATCTTTATAAAGAATAGGCCTATTAAGATAAAATTATTAATTAATATTAATACCTTAATAAAAGGTTTTATAAATAAGAAGTTTATTAAACTCTATTATTTTCCCCTTATTAACTTAATTAAGCCTTACTAATTATAGCTAGCTAATAATAAACTTATAATAAATATTATTTAAGTTATATAGGTTAAATTTATTATTAGGGATTATATAGAAGAATATTAATATTTAGTTACCTTATTAATAAAGTTTTATATAATATTAAGTATATTATAACTTAAATAATATAACTCCTATGTCCCCTTTAAGGAATAGTCTATTATATTTAACTTAAATTATTATTTAATATATTATTTAGCCTAGAGTAAGCTAGTCTAGGTCTTTAATAATAAGAAAAAAGAGAAGGGATCTTAGTTAAAAAAGGTCTTTAAAGATATATTAAAAATATCTACTTATATATTTATAAAGATAGTTAAAAAGGATAAAAATATGATAATCTTATTATAACTTAAAGACTTTAAACGCCTAATAAGATAAGAATATAAAGATATATATATATATATTTTGATTTACTATTAATATTTTAATAATTAATATAAAAGATTATAAGAAGTTCTTTAAAAAGATAAGATAAGAATTAATTATATTAGATTAATTAAGGAAGAAGGTTCCTTGAGAATATTATTAATAAATTAATATTTAAAATCTAATAAAAGTAAATAAGTTCCTTCTTTATTAATTAATTAATTACGCTATTAATTTATAACTTAAATTAATATTATTAGTTAAATAGGCTTATAAAATATTGAAAGGAATAATTTATAATTATTAAAGAGTATATTAATAGGATATTAAATAAAAAGTTTATTTACCTAAGTATATCCTTATATACTACTTTAGTCTTAATTATTAGGAAACTAGATAGCGGGTTATATATATATATTAATTGTTAAATATCAAGCTCCTTAATAGTATATAATAGGAATACTCCCCTATTAATAAGGAAGATATTTATAAAATATTATATTACTTATATATATAATAAGTTTAATATTATTACTATATTTAATAGTATTAAAATAAGAGAAGGTTATAAGGAAAAGATTATGTTCCTTATAAAGTATAAATTATTTAAGTATATTATTATACCTTTTAAGTTATATAATATCCTAGGTACCTTTTAAGTATTTATTAATAAGATCTTAAGGGAATACTTAAATATATTCTACTCTACTTATCTAGATAATATCCTTATTTATAATAATATTATAAATAAATATATTAAATATATTAGATTTATTTTAAAAAGATTATAATAAGGAGGATTATATTTAGATATTAATAAATATAAATACCTTAGCCTTATTATTATAATAGTAGGACTAAAGATAGACTTAAAAAAGATTAAAATTATCCTTAATTAAAATGCTCTTAAATATATTAAAGATATTTAAATATTTCTTAGATTTATTAGTTTTTATTATAAATTTATAACTTATTATTCTTTAATTATAATATTACTTTTTAACTTTATTTAGATTATAAGTTAATAAGACTTTATCTTCCCTTAAGTAATAAATAATAAAGAATAAAAAGCTTTTAATATTTTAAAGTAAATATTTATTAAAATACCTATTTTCATAAGCAATTCGGAGACCCCCGCCCTGGCGGCCCTGGAGGCCCGTGGGGGCATACATGGGCCCGGGGGGTTATCGGGCTAGCCCTAATAGGAAATCAATATATTTTAGCGCGGTATTACAAACTTATACTATTTCTCTATACTATATTAAAATTACAGCTAGAACGAACTAAGACTAGACTAGCTGTAATTTTCTAAAAACTATGCCTCGAGAGAAGTCAAGCCCGACTTTTTTTTTGAGGTGTAGTTTTTGGTAAATTACAACTAGTCCAGTCTTAGTTCGTTCTAGCTGTAATTTTGATATAGTATAGAAAAATAGTATAAGTTTATGACACCGCGCTAAAATATATTAATTTCCTATTAGGGCTAGCCCGATAACCCCCCGGGCCCATGTATGCCCCCACGGGCCTCCAGGGCCGCCAGGGCGGGGGTTCCCGAATTGCCGATGTTAATATATTTTAATCTTAAATTAAAAACCTAGCTTAAATTTAATACTTGAAATTATATAATAGCTATAATTTTGTCTTAAAAAGATAGTTATAAAATACTTTACTTAATAGCCTTTATATCTAAGAAGATATTATCTTAAGAATATAATTATAAGATTTATAATAAGGAATTACTAACTATTATTAAAGTATTTAAGGAATAATATCTTAAACTTATTAAAATATTTATAAAAGACTTTATTTAAATTCTTATTAATTATAAGAACTTAGAATACTTTATAATAATAAAATAATCCAATAAAAGGGAGGCCTATCAAGTAGAGTTCTTAATAAAATTTAATTTTAAGACGTTACTATTTAAGTAAATAAAGAATTAAATTAAATAATCTATAAAAAGAGTAGAGGACCTACCTAAATTTAAAGATAATAATAGATTAAAGTATTAATAATAAGTCTTATTAAAGGATTATTACCTAGATTAAAATGTAAAATAAGTTATTATCCTTATTATAATATTATTTAATAAGTCTATAAAAAGCCTTCTTAATATAATAATTATAATATATAATTTAAGTAAATAAGACTAACCTAAAGGTAATAAATTAAAGGAAGATTTACTTATAAGAATCTTAAGTATACTTAATATTAATACTTTTTTTAAAGATACAATAAGGGAGCTAATTATTAAATTAAAAATTATAAAGCTTATTAAGAGTTATTATAAAGATAATTTATTAACTTAAAGGATTATAAGTATTAAGCTATTAAATTAAAGAAAGATCTTATAAGACTTAATAAAATTAGGTTTATACTTAAAGTTAAGAGATTATATAATTAACGATAGCCTCCTTTATATAAGTAATTAACTCTATATATTAGATAAGGCTATATTATAAATAAAAATTGTTAAAGAGATTTATAAACTACTATTTAAAAGATATATAAATAGAGCTTTAACTTATAAAAGAGTTAATATATATTATTATTAACCTTAAATAATAAATATTATTACCTAATATATTAAAAGCTACTATATATATAAATAATTTAAGATATTTTATAAAGGTAAATATAAATTATTAACGTTACTACCTATTTTAGAATAATATTAATAAAATAGATTAATAGATTTTATAACTCCGCTCCTAATATATAAGAGATATAAGAAGACCTTCTAATATATTATAATTATAATAGATTACCTCTTTAAGAAGAAGAAGTTTATAATCTTAAATTTAATAGAAGTTAAGGCTATAATATAAGCTTTTATAAAATAAATATAATAAGAGGAAGGATATCCTATAATAATTATCTTGAATAGAGGATTATAATTTACCTCTTACTTTTAATAATAATTATATTAATATATTAGGATTAAGCTAAAATTATATATAATTTTTATCTTAAGATAGATAGTTAAATTAAAAGTACTAATACTACTTTAAAGTAATACCTTTAAGCTTATATTAATTATAATTAAGATAATTAGATTAATTTTCTATTAATTACTAAATTTAAAGCTAACTTAATTATTAATATATCCTTAAGTATTACTCCTTTTATAGTAATTAAAGGATACCTACCTAGATCTAGGTTTAAACTAGAAATATTATAAAATATTAATATAACTTAGAGGTCTAAATAAAAAATAGTATTAATAGATATATTTATTTAAAAGATAAATAATTTACATAACTACCTAAGAAGTTAATTAAAATAGGTATAAATACTTTAAATAGAATAAGTTAATAGATATTAATATTCTATACTAGAATTTAAAATTAGAGATTTTATAATATTAAATAGGAAAAATATTAAGATAATCTAATTAAATAAGTTTCTTAATTATAAGAATCTAGGCCCTTATAAGATTATTAAAACTATTAATAATAAGGTATATAGATTAGAACTATTAAAGTTAATAAATAATATATATCTAATATTCTACCTATTATTATTATATCTAAATAATAGTAATTTACTTCCTAGATAGAAAGAACTACTACTATTATTAATAAATATTAATAAAACTAAGGCTAATTATAAAGCTAAAGAGAGATACTTAATTCTACTATTAATAAGTAGAGGAAGGATCTTATATTAGGAAAGAAAGGATACTTAATATATAAAGTTAAGTATATTAGATTTAATAACTTATTAGAAAAGATACTATTTATTAATATAATAAGTTATAATAACTTAATAGCTAACTTTTATTATAAGTATATTAATAAGGTAGAACCTTATAAGATATTTAAGATATTAAAAGGATAGGAATTACTACTAGCTTTACTTATATATAAGTTAATATTATTATATTATAAGATGAAACTTATTATTAGTATACTAAGTTATAATAATTAAAGAGGTATTAGCTTAATATAAATATAAATACTATTAATATAATAGCGAAGGATTAACTAAAGCGGCTGATAATAGAGGATATAAAGTTATATAATATATATTATTAAACTAAAAGACTTTAGTTTTAAATAATTTAGATATTACTAGAGCTCTAAATTTTAAAAGGGAGGGTAATATTATAGTTCTAGCGTATATACTATTATATACTTCCTAATTAGGCCTAGTACGCTAAGACCTATATACGATATTCATATATAATATTATAAAGTAGAAATATTATAGTTAATATTCTTATATAAACTTGATATTAATATCTTATAACCTATATTAAGTTCCTAACATAGGCTTATAAAGTAAAATAAACTAAAAATTATATAAATTAGCCTATTAGTATATAAGAAGTATTTAAATCTATATATTTAAATACTAAAATCTATTTAATTCAAGTACTAAGATATTACTAAGATATTATAAATATACTTAAGTATACCTTAATATACTAACTAATTAATATCTACTTATATAGTTATAAGTAAGGTATATATATATTAAGTAATCTATACTAAGACTTAGTCACGTGACTAAGTTATACTATAATATAAATAGTATATATAATATATATAAGCTTATAAAGTAGATATATTCTAAAATAATATTAGTTAGCCTGTTAGTAATAAAGATATAACTAATTCTATAAGTTTAAATACTTAAATTCATATATCTAACTACGTTAAGACGTTGTTAAGATGTTACTAAATACTTAAGTATACTACTAACTTACTAACTAATTAACGTATACTAATTATAATATATATATAAATCATGTAAATAATATATATAGGCTTATAAAGTAAATCACTTATAAAATAATATAAATTAGCTAATTATTAATGAAGATATAACTATTTCTATAAGTTTATATACTAATGTCTATATACTAACTATACTAAGACTTATAATTACTAGGTAGTAAAGGTAAATTATCTAATATACTTAAAAATCTAGATTTTTATAGGTATTTTCTAGTATATATATAAACAATCTACTAAAATCTTAAGTCTTCTTTAAAGACTCTTAAACTTATTAATCTCTTTACTATAATAGAATATCTAGATATTTAAAATCTTAAGGATCTTCTATACTTATCTATACCTATCTATTAGTTTAAAAGTATCTTATTATAATAATAGGTCTAGCGCTATTTTTAGTGTTTTTAGTAGAATATTAAGACTTTTAGTGAAAGTATCTATATATTATATATACTTATATACCTACGTATATAGTTTTAATTAACTAATATTAAAAGATATATACTACTTTCTACTTCTTAGAGTATTGAAAATGATATAAATTAGCTTATTAGTATAAAAGATATATATAGATTAATAAGTTTATATACTAAAATCTATGTAATAAGATCTAACTAAGATATTACTAATATACTACTATCTTACTAATTAACTAATATCTACTTATTATAATATATATCTAAATCATGTAAATAATACGTATAGGCTTATAAAGTAATATATACTAAAAACGATGTAAATTAGCCTATTAGTATAAAGATATAAATGGTTTTATTAGTTTATATACTTAAATCCATGTATCTACTAGCCGGAAAAATATAGGATGGTATAGGATATTAGCCTTCCTAGTCATCCTATAGGAGGGGATAGGTTTAGGGGTTTTAGTCTCATCCCGTTATAGGATAGTATAGGTTTTCATAGGATAATCCCACGGGATAGGATATTCGTGGGACCACTTTATAGGATAGGATATTTTAGGGATATCCCATAATTATTAAGCATATAATGTAATTTTCTATAAAAAAAAAATTAAGAAATCTTTATTACGGGGGAAGTTATAACTAAAAAGGTAACTAAAAAGGTAAAAACTAAGGTAGTTCTTAAGATATCTTATTAGTCTATAAAGGTATTAGGCTATAATAAATAAGTATTATTAATAAGGATCTAAAACATTATAAATTTTATAAATTCTATACCTAGGGATTTATTTAGGACTAGAGGAATAGTAACTAGAAAGATAGCTAGAAAGGTAAATAAAGGTTTTTCTTAAAATATCTTATTAGTTTATAAAGCTACTAGGTTAAAATAAATATATATTACTAAAACTTATATAAATTATATTATTTTATAGAAATTTAGTACCTAGGGATAAATTTAAGACCGAAGGAATAGTAATTAAAAAGATAACTAGAAAGGTAAAAAATACCTTTTTAGTTATAAATTTTTATATAGTAAAAATTTCTAGAAAGTTTTTTTATATAAAATTATATTATATGCTTACTAACTATAGGATATCCTATAAATATCCTATCCTATAAAGTGGTCTTATAGATATCCTATCCTACTTAATTATTCTATCTTATACCCGTCTTATACCGTTATAAAGATATGGGATCAGGCCCTTATTTTCCTATACTATACCACGGTCTTATACCGTCCTACGTGGGATATCCCGTGGGATATCCTATATCTTTCCAGCTAGTACATATATCTACTAATACTAAGATCCTAATTTATAAGCGCTAGGTAGTAGATATATATATTATAAAAATCTAGATTTTTATAAGTATATTCTAGTATAGATATAAATAATTAAATATTTATATCCTAATATATTATATATAATAGTAATAAGTAATATAATATTAAATTTTATTAATCTTAATAATATTAGGAACTATTATTCTTAATTTATTAAGATAAATAATATATTGTTTTATAAAGATTATATAAATATATTTAATATAATACTTTTACATCTTACTTCCTAGGAGGAAGAATATAATAAGGATAATAATATTAAGAAAGTACGTACTACTTATAATCTAGTTAACTAGATTCCCTAATAAATAGATTAATTAAAAGAAGGAAAATAAGAAGATTAAAGGCCTTATATTATATAAGTATAATAATAAGATAATAAAATACCTTTTTAATCTACCTCTTACTTATAATATATAAGAGAAGCTTAAGAAATTCTATTAAGAATTAAATTCCATAGTATACTAGAAAATACCTATAAAAATCCATGATTTTTATATATATTAGGTAATTCACCTCTATTACCTAGTAATTATAAGTCTTAGCGTAGTTAGTATATAGATTTAAGTATATAAACTAATAGAATTAGTTATATCTTTTATATTAATAAGCTAATTAATATTATTTTAAGATATATTTACTTCGTAAGCTTATATATATTATTTATACTAATTATATATATATTATAATAGGTAGATATTAATTAGTTAGTAAGGAAGTATACTTAGATATTTTAATAATATCTTAGTAATATCTTAGCGTAGTTATATTATATGGATTTTAGTATATAAACTTATATAATTAGTTATATCTTTTATATTAATAAATAGTATAACATAGATTTTATATTATTAGATACTAATAATAGATATATATCTTTTAATACTAACTAATTAAAATTATAAGTATAAGTATAAGTATATATATATAATATATAAATAACGTCTTATTTTAATATTCCTTATCAAAAAAAATTACCTAATTAGGTAAGCCTACTTCCTAATATTTACTTCTAGGATATTCTATTATAGTACTTATCTAATCTATATATAAGTCTAATCGCTTAGTAGTAGAAGAAGAAGCTATTAATCTAATAATTAGGATTAAGGCTCTTAGTAGAAGTTCTACTCTAAATGTTTAGTCTTAGGACTAACTTATAAATTAGATAAGTAAAGAGATATTAAATAGATCTTTTAAAGATCTATTACTCTTAATTAATATTCTTTATAATATATTTAGTTATAATTATTATACTATATTTTCTAACTTATAATTCCTAATAATATAGCCTAGTTTATTATAATAGTCTTAAAGATATATATTAATAAGTTACTATTTTAACTTTTTTTAGATCTACTTATAATAAGAGAGAGAACTTATAAGTTATCTAAGTAATATTAGTATACTAGAGTAGGTAGTAAAATAAATTAAAAATAGATTGATTTAAATTATATATAAGTTATATATTAATAGTTTTTAATATTAGGTTTTTTAGAATTTAGGCTTAGGCTAAGCTATTTTCTAAGGAAGAAGCTAGAAATCTCTCTAGCTTACTTGATAATTAGTAAATCTTAAAATAGATTATAGAAATGAAATATATATTAAAAATAGATTAAGAAGGTTTTTTATAAAAGCTCTCCTCCTTAGTAAGATAGCTAATTTTATATAAGTTCAAAAATTTATAAGTAACTAATTATAAATAAGCTTACTCTAAGTAATTAAGAGTAATAATATAGGATATTTCTATTAAACTAATTAGAATTAATTATAAATACTTTAAGTAAGCTAAATATTTTTATAGATATTCTTTTACTTATAAGTTATCCTTTAATAGCTCTCTTATATAATTAATATAATAGTTATAAAGAAGTATATTAATAAATTACTCTTATATTAAATCTTTTATATAATAGATTATTTATCCTCTTAAACTCCTATTTATACCTTTATATATATTATAAAATATACAAGCTTATAAGTTATAAAAGAAGTTTAAAGAGTAAGTAAGTATAGATCTATCTAAGAGGGAGTATTAGAAATAGAGGTATTTAGTCCTACTAATACTAGTAGCTTAGTAATAGTAAACACGGTTATTTTTCTAACCTCTTATATTCTTACCTCCTTAGAGTATCTAGTACGTAGCTATGTTACATGTTATTTGACATTCACGAAGACGTATATGTAAGACGGCGTAATTAGCCTCCCCCTGTTCGCTATTATCTTAGCCGAGCCCGCCCCCTAGCAGGTATTCATCTACATGCACGACGCTTCCGCCTAAATTAACGTCATCATACTAAGGCCGAGATATAACAGTGAAAGCTGAAAAATTATGACGTTGCTAGCGCCGAGGGCCCACGAGGTCGCCCCAGAAATAGAATTTACTGCAGCCGGAGTAGAAGCCGGTTGCACTGGGGTCGAGGAGGTCTTGGATATTGTGTCCGTAGAAGGCGGTGTGGCGATTACAGGTGGGATGGGAGAGGGGTTTGCTGATGTCGAGGTAGAGACACCCGATGTTAGGCTGGAAGGGGGCGGTGAACTTTGGCTGCTGGTAGTAGTGGTAGACTGCGGGCTTGCCTGTGGCGGCGTGGAGGAAAATGTACGTTGGGGGGCTGATAGTGTGTTAGGGGCAGCAGGGGCGGGAAGCGGGGCTTGATGCGTAGATTGAGTGTTCAAAGGCGTCGCGTTGGGGGCATTGGGCGAAGGAGCGTTAGTCATCGACGTGGTGACGGGAAAGATGGTCTCGGATTCGCAGAGGGTTGACTGGTAATTGCAGGTGAAACCTTGGTCGCAGCAGTGGCCCTCGAAAGCACCGGAACAGGTTGGACCACCATTGCATGCACCGCGGCAGACTGGGATGTGATGCGCGTCGAAGGTACATAGCTGACCATAATCGCAACAGCCCGGCCCACCATCGTGGCAGGAAGTTGCACTGGCAGGACAGATTGGTTCATCCTGGCGTCTGAAGAGGGGTGCGGTAGTTGGAGCGGGGGGTTTGGCGCGGAGAAGGTATTCGGCCGCGAGCAAGGGGATGTGCGGTAGAGCAAGGAGAATAAGATTGAGATGAAGGCTGTACATGATGCTGGATGAGGTGGCTGACCTTCTGGGTGCTGCACTCCCTGGATTTGAAGGATTATGTTCAGTGACTGACGGCAATGGAGCATGTACGGCGTATAGACGTGACGAGCGAACATGGAGGGTTTTATACCGATGGAGCTAATCAGTGACTGCCCTGGCGCACGACCCCGGCACGAGGCGAAGCGCGAAGGCTGTGCGATAGCCTGACTAGTGACCAAACATTTCTCCTCTGCGTAATCTCCCCATTTCCTTCGATAATGAGCAAAGACGCACATCGAAAGGTCTAGAGCGCAACGCCCGATGTAACCTTATAAAAGCTGGTGGGACAAGGGGAGTACTACTAGTATAAAATAGTATAAGGAAGGCTAGCCTAGGGGCTGAATTCATCTTGGCGAGCTTGGTATCAAGCAGCGATTGGCTCCGTCGAACTCCTTTGGGGAAGCATCATGACTGCGCCGCATGCCAATTGCCCACTAGTTCTATAGCTTAAGCCTGACAGCGGACAGCGAACAGCCTAGTTGGTAGAAAAAGTAAAGCTACCAACGACCATTATCTGGGAGCTGATTCCAGAAACCCAACCAGGTCTTACAATCGTGATTTGCCTATCGAGATGACTTGAGGTAAGCTGATAGTCTATGCAGACTTGTGTTTGGTATATCACGTTTGGCGGAGGTTTCGAGATCGCCTTCCACAGCGGGTGCACAGCGTGACCGAATCGTGTACAAAGGATATTAGCCGACTCAAATTCGTATCTTGTTCAGTAAACAACGGCGGCACGTCCGATCAGATTCGTAGACACTCATCACCGACAAAAAATTGTAAAAACATGAGGAGGCAGTAAATCATATACATTAGAAATGGATGCTCTCAACAAGGCCGCACAACTTTCACAGTGCCCACGTTACTAGATAAAGCACCTCTACCAATCCAGTTATCAACTTTCTTATTTCTGCCCTTCCTAAATAAAAGCAAGCTATCGGGCGTGCCAAGGCTGATATCAACTTCATCTTGATTTCTGATAACGGAATAACGACTTCAAGTGCAACATCTGCGGCTGCAAGTAATAGGTAAGGCTTGCCCCTTTTTAGCTGCTTTTTAGCACGGCGATGGTGTTCTTCCGCTAATAGGATTCGTTGCGACACTTATAGATGAACTCTGGAAGCGCTAGAGACGGGTATGCGCTACGCTAGGACCCCAAGTCTCGATCAAGAAACCGTTGATGAACCAGTTCACCAAAGGAAGCTGTCTGGCCAGTAGACTATCCCAACAGCTCATGTCCCTCATCAGACACCAGCTGACGCCTTCACTTTCCGTTCGGATTCACCTCCAGCAGAAATTTGTATCGCGTCACGCCCTTTTCCACATACTCCCTAATCGAATCCATGAATTCAAGTTTGACTTGTTTAAAAGCATCTTCATCGTCTTTCTCGACCGTTTCCGTGAACTCTGGAAAGTTTTTGTCGTATTGGTAAGTGCCTATTGTGAGACTGATGTTACGAATCCTTATCCCAGTAGGGACCGTGGTCGCAGCCAGGTTGAAGGTGCTGGCGAGAGTCATGTCGTGCATGTGGAGGTCCGATGGGCGATATTTTCGTTGCCCACCGGAGGGTTTATTGACGACCACGAACCAATCTTCTCTAATTTTTGGTTTTGCTTGTGGGGGGAGACGAGACGGGCTCGATATCATTGAATATGTGGTGTTCAAAAGGGGGAGATTTGACTGCTCGGTTAGATTGCGGGATACTTTCTCGTCTCGTTCATGGCCTTTTTGGATTAAAGTATCTGGCGAGCGTGCTCGCTCTTCTCGGTTCTGCGTGAGGCCATCCTGATCCGAGGAGGCAAGGCCATCCGCTGTTGGGTTGGAGCAAGAAATCGAACCAATATTGCTGGCTCTCTCGATGTCTTGAGGAGCCATAGCCGTGGCTACAGACCATGCAGCGGCGTCTCGCTTCCAGTCGAGACCTTGAGGCTGTCCTGTGCTCACAGCTCTTCGTGAAGAATTGTATGGCGTGTATCCCTCTCTCCCGCTCTGACCCTTGGCGTGACAGTATGATAGTGGGGGAGATGGTAGCACTCTCCCTGTTTCTGGGGTAGCGCGAGGTGATGCTGGGTATCGAGCGACTGGGTCAGATCCTCGCCCCATCATATCCATCGAAAAATAGGGTAAACCGTTTTGCTCATCTCTAATCTTTGTAGAGTCGCTTTGGTTCGAGAGCGCTAGGGCTTTTTCGATACTTGGCATTCCTCCGATGGCTTTAGTAGTTGCAGCCAAATCGCTTTGCCATGGAGTAGGACGTGGATATAGTGGGCGATCTTCAACTGGTGATGGACTTTCTTCGTGGATCAAGATTGGATTTCCTTTGGGGACGATCAGAATTTATACAAAAAATGATCATTTAACACCAACTTGTGGTAGATGACAGAGGTACTGACCGTGACTACCATCTTCGTAGCAGTTTTTCATCTTTTCCGCGTCGGATATGCTTTCCATATGCACACGGTCGTCTCCGCCGTTTCCCTCGCCCTCTCTGGTCTGGGTAGATGGTGTGGTCCCCAGATGGCACTCGGGAGCCTTCAAGTGCGTGTAAGCTGGAGAAGGCAGCGAATGCTCTAGATCTCCTCGCTCCCCAGATGCTGTTGCAAGTGACGTATCAAAGCTGTCCAGTCCAAGTTGCCTTTGTTTCACGATCGAAGATGTTTCGCTGTCAATGTGGAGCTCGGAATTGATCAAATCCTTGAGATGCAATGACGGTCCCTTGTCGTCTTGCCTCTTGACTCCGAGTCGTCGCTTCTTGGTGCCCTTTGATCTATCGATGAACATCTTGGGTCTCTTTGGGACACTTCGTTTGGCTTCTGACGCCTTACCAGGTGTATAAGTCTTGTCGTCCTCATCATCGTTGTCGACAGAGATCTCACTCGGCGTCTCAGAACCGGTTTTCTGTTCGCTCGGCGTTCTTTGGACCGCGTGCACTTCAATGTCGTTTTCCTTGCTCGGTATGATTGATGCCTCGATTACATCAAGTGGTGGCTGCTCTGTATCCTCGACCTCCATGGTTCCTGAATGGGGCCTCGACAGTCCTGAGACATTGAACGCACCTTTTAAAGCTCGCCTAGGAGTTGTTGCTCCAGGAGGTCTTGGCAAGCTGATCATGTTGGCAGTGGGAGCAGGCCTCCCGGCGTAACTAGCCATACAGTTCTGGTACTGCAGAATGTTCAGCGTGAATCTGAATGTGAGGACCTTTAAAGGCCATTAGAATGAACTAGATTGTTTCGGGCTCTTGTTCAAACGTACCAAGCCTTGTTTGTGCCCATGGACCTGCCTCTCATCGTCGCTGCCAACAAAGTCGAACACGTCTGCTCCTGTTCGCACTTGGTGGCTGGGCGTTGGTGGGAGAGCAGACGGAGCTGTTTCGTTCTGGAGGTTGAGGGGAGATTCCTGCTGATCATCTAAAGGCACCGGCTCCTGAGCATCGAGGACGCGTATCCCACGGCCATTAGCATAGAGCTGGGTGGCATGAACATGGTCGTTTCCTGCATTGAGCCGAGCTCGAGCGTACATGTCCGGGCAAGTTGAATCCGCCCGTGACCTTTTGTAGGTTGGTTATGAGTGATGGCACAACAGATGATACGATGGTGAAACTCACGGAGAATAGTCCTTGGAGATGTTCCCAGAAACCGAGGAACCTTTGTAGTAAGACTGACCCTGCGCCACTGCGAAGCCGGTAGTAAGATCATTGGCGTGAATGAAAGGAGTACCCTCGCGTGTTTGGTCGTGCTGCCATTGTTGTCTACAGGTCCTTCTTCGATCAACTTTGTCAATGTTTGTGTTCTGGTTCCAGAAAATCTGCGCCAACAAGTTCACCAATCTGAGGATATTAGAATCAATTTTGTTGATGTCCGATCAAGATCAGTTACCTCTTTTGGTCCCTAGGGTATTCCAGACCTCCACCCGAAGTTTGAGACCACAATCTAGCTCCATGGCGTTCGAGGAATTTCTGACTGAGTTTCTCTAGGTCGGATATGCCCTTTGCAGTACTCCGCTGTATCATACTTTGTCCGGTAGTCCCGTCATGATCCACATAGATTTCTGACCAGCGTCGTGTAGAATAGTACAGATCTCCGTGACGATCCCTAAAATTGGTTTCATATCCTAATTGACGGTAAAGACTTCGGAGTGAGGATATCTTGCTTGGGTGGATAGACATCAAGAAGAAAGTGCAGCAAGAAGGTCTGAACTGGCTAGCAAAGGGAAATGCTAGGAATAGGATGATAATGGTCGCAACGCGGGATTGATCGAATCCGAAATAATGTGCAATGCAAATTTTTTACTGCTCCTAGATCGGGAGCAGTACCTCGTGTTTACCACGTAGGTCCCAACGCTAGGTGACAAGCTCACGCCAAGGGGGCGTATCTGGGCTTCCCATTGGCCGAGAACTTGTCGGTAGATTAGATGCCTGAGCTTGCGTCTGATGTTACAACCACAAAGGCCATTAACGGAGAGAGCTGGAGGGGACTTTGGAACTGCCGATATACAAACGGAGAAGTCGTTAGATTTGTTTCGCCCAATTTCCGTTTGATCTGCGTTATGGTTACATGGCGATACAATCAGCGCGAAGGTTGGGCGTTACTTTTGGCTTCATAGGCTCTACCATCTCGATCTGCTGCAGAACCGTTTGGTGGCTGAAACGAAGGCCCAGTGTCCCTATGGTTGGGGGTCAAAGCGAAGGCAGTTCGCCTTTGCCTCGTGGCTGGCTCGAGTTCGGCATTGAGATGTGCGAACACCTTTTGGGATCCTGCATGTCTCCACTCCACGCTGCCGATCATCATTTTGACGGCTAACCTCGTGAAGTCGCTACTCTGAAAAAGGAGTTTGATAGGCTAATATCGGAGAATGGAGAAGCTGTAGTCGGCGTGTCCAGTTGGCGTTCGAGTCTGTGTTTTGGCATCCGCGTCTGTGCTTTTCTGCACTCAATATTCGCCAGATAGCCAAATCCTCCCGCGACAAGCCCGCCACATCATTTGCTCTGCAGTGGGCATCACTCGCCGCTACTGAGGCAATCCTTGTTGATTCATTACCATGCGAGATTGGCGCGGTCGCTCAGGGAAACAGATGGAAGCCCTCCAGCCTTACAGATTGTAGCGCGGAATTGTCTCCGCTAACCCCTTAGCTGCATTTAATAATATTGCCGGCAATGCCGGGCCGCTTTCCCCCACGCTAGCGACCCCCTTTCGACTAGTGCCTAACATCTTTATGATTGTTTACTGTTCCCGTACGCTTTACTCCGTACAATCATCCCGCTAGTTACATTAAGTCAGCGAGTAGGCATAAGCGATAAGGAGTATAAGGCTGGTAAGAAGTACGTAGCTAGTAGTACGGTACGTGGATCCTAAGTTTCAATACTAGCTATAATACCTGCCGATTCCATAATAGTAGTAGTACTATTCTCTAGTATCCCTATAAAGGATGAGAGATAGCTACCTATTATAGCTTAAGTAAGATTATATCATGCTAATTTATTCATGCGGCGGTCTTAGTATTACGGGAGAAAATCCAAAAACCTTTATAGAATTAGTATTATAAGTACTAGCCTATCTCTAAGTTATATAGTAGATATCTAAGTAATTTATATTTAGTATTATTAAAGCTATATATTATTATATTATCCTTCTACCTTCTTATCTACTACCTCTATTACTACCTATTACTATCGTTATCCTACCTCCCTTACCCCTATAATTCTATATACCTTGCTAGAATAGCTCTCGTTTATAAGAGGAGGTTATAGGATATCTATTATTTAGATATAATAATAAATATATACTATTAATTATATTAATTATAAGGAGGACTCTAGAGTAATAAAGGTATAATTAAGGTAAATATAAAATACTCTAATACTTAAAATATATTATATATATTAGTAATTCAGGGACCCCCGCTATAGTAGCTTAGGAGGCCCGTACAGGTATATATAGGCCTAGGGGGTTATCAGGCTAGCCCTAATAGGAAATTAATATATTTCAGCGCGGTATTATAAACTTATACTAATTTTCTATACTATATCAAAATTGTAGCTAAAATATACTAAAACTGGACTAGCTATAATTTCCTAAAAACCACGCCTTAAAAAAAAAGACCTACTAACTTCTCTTAAGGCGTAGTTTTTAGAATATTATAGCTAGTCCAGTTTCAGTTCGTTTTAGCTATAATTTTGATATAGTATAGAAAATTAGTAAAATTTTATAATACCGCGCTAAAATATATTGATTTCCTATTAGGGCTAGCCTGATAACCCCCCGGGCCTATGTATACCCGTACGGGCCTCCCGAGCTACTAGGGCGGGGGTTCCCGAATTGCCGATATAATTAGGTAGTTATTATCCTACGCTATTAACCTATTATATTAAGGAATTATTTAACTTTTTATTATATTATCCTACTACTTATTAAGATAAGATATAATAATTTCTTTAAAATATATTTAATATTTAAATATTATAATAAGTAATTAATATAATAATAAAGCGACTTAATTAAAGTAAGAAATAAGTAAAAAGGATTATATATTAATATAATTAATTCTTAAGGATTAATTAAATATTATATCTTACTAATTAGAAGGCGGAGTAGCTAGTCTTCTTAAATAAAATTATTATAAATAAGTAATCTAGCTTTAAGAAATATAAATACGCGTTATATAATATTAAAATAATTTAAAAGGAACTACTTATATATAATAAGAAATAAAGTATCTTATTTATAATTACTATTAATAAATATATTAGTTAAGAGATATATTATAACTTAATTATATTAAATATATTTAATAACTTTATTTAAATTAAAATCCTCCTTTAAGTTACTTCTTTTCCTAATTCCTAATTAATTCTTATTATATATAATATATTAATTTATAACTTTAAAGAGCTAGAGTATATCTATTATATTTTAAATATTATCCTTATTAAGCTTCCTCTTTACTTATTAGATCTTAATTTTATTAAGATATTATTTATAAAGCTTAAGAGGTAGATTAAGTAGAATAATAGATTAATAAAGATAAATATAAATAATAATAATAATAATTTTAGTAGCTTTAAGTAGTTCTTATAAAATATTATATATTATTTAAGAGTTATTAATATAGGAAATAGTAAAGTATAAGGTTTATTTAAGGTATTAGATATATAATATTAAATTAATTATATATTTATAATTAGAGTATTAGGAGAATATACTTAAGAAATAAAGAAAATATTAATTAATTAATACTTTTAAGGATATCTTCTTTAAGAGAGTTATACTTCTTATTATATATATTATTTAAACTATTATATAATTATAAGCTAGAATTACTCTTAAATTAATATAAAGCCTATTAAAGGAAGAGTATTTCTAATCTACCTTACTATTAATAATATACCTTAGGTAGATAAATCTTAAGTATTAATATTATTCTTATTTACCTTATCCTTATCTATCTTATTAATAATATTATAAGTTTTATAATTATTAAGACCTTATTTTATATACTTCTATTTAATATACTTACTTGTATCTCTTATTAAGGCCTTATTAATATTAATAATAATAATATACTTATAATATAGATACTCTAGATCTATCTTCTTTAATTAAAGATTTTTAAGGTTATACTACTACTTTTATATTAATTCTAATATATAGTATTATTTTATCTTATTAGTATTTTAATAGTCTAATAGGTATTACTTAATATAGTTACTTAAATTATTATCCTTTATAGTATTACTTTAAAGATAAGGGGTAATATAAGGGTTATTATTAATAGTTTTATATTATAATATTAAGAGACTTAGCTTTATTATCCTTACTCTAGTTATTTCTTAAGCCTTAAGAGTATCCTCTTTATTTATATACTTCTACTCCTATTATATAATATATAATAAGGAGATATTAATAACTAAGATACTTAATAGCGTAGTAGTAGATACTTATAAAGTAAGTATTTAAGGTATAAAAGAACTAGCTAATAGACTTATTAAAGGGGTAACTAGTAGTAAGGCTATTATATAATTCTTATTCTTCTTTTAAATATAATTCTTAATTGACTCCTAGATTATATACCTTAATAGCCTTATTAGACTAGTTAAATTATTATTTAGATCTATAACTAATTATTATTATATAAAGTTCTTATAATTTATAAGATAATACTTAGTATATTTTAGGATATACTTAGTAATAATTTAGACTATTAGGATATATACTACTATTATCCTTATATTTATAAGTAATTATAAGTAGGAGTATCTACTACTTAATAAATATCTATTATATTTATTACTTTATTACCTTATAAAGTAATTTTATTATAATAAATAGTAGCTTTCTAACTAGCCTAAGTAAGAGGAGGAGTATTACTAGATAATACCTAAGTAAATATTATTAGTATTAACCCTTATAAAGTATATATATTAAAAGTTAATATATAACTTAATATCCTTGAAACTTATAGACTATTTATATAATATTACCTTTTTATTATTATACTACTTTAATATTAATATTAATAGTATACTTCTTATCTTTCTTTTAATTTTTTTATATAAGGATAACCTTAATATTAATAAGTTAATATACTAATCTTACTTTAATTATAATTATATTTACCTTCTATATAATATTATATTTAAGAGTATATATATTAATAAATTTATCCTTATTAAATCTATTAATAATATAATTATAATTATATAAGTTATACTCCTCCTCCTTTAAAAAGACTTTATTAAATTATATATACTTTAGTTCTAGCTTAATATTTAACTCCTCCTCTTTATTAAATAGTAATATAACTTATCCTTAGTATATAAATAGGGATATTATTAGTAATAAGAATACTTATATAAGTATTAATATATAAGACTTATACTCTTACTCCTATCCTATTTATATTAAAGTATAAATCTTAGGGCTAGCCTCCCTTAATAGTAATAATATAAGGATAGCTATTTAAAGAGGAAGAGTATTTTCTACTACTTTAAGAGTATATTAACTAGGTATATAAGGTTATTAATTAGGTAGCTCTACTACTATAAATATATTATTAAAGGTAGGCTACTTAGAGGTAACCTTTTTATATAGAGGTATAATATAATATCTAGAAGATGTTATAAAGTTATAAAGATTAGATAACTAATATATTTATAACTTTATAATTACTTAATTAGGATTAACGTAGTTAATAAGTAATTATAAGGAAAGTAATAATTTTTAGTATATATCCTAAGCTAATTATATAAGTTATCTCCTGCTGATACTAAGACCACCGCATGAAACTTATATAATGATTGCAGCCAAGATGTAACATCCTTGCGGTCATGCGGGCTAAGTTATTCTTGATAGTATTGTGATTGAGCTAATGGGAGATAATCAATTAGATACATTGCAGGCAAAGGTACAGCTTCTGCTTAGGCATAGGTTGCCATCCTTGTTCCAATGCCAGAGATCATATCTAAGCGACTGTGCAAGATCCGAGTTCGTGTAATGAGGACTAATTCAGATCCACCTATATTGAATTCACTGATTATCACAACTGCATGATCCGACGCTTCATAAACCATGAGCCCTTCGATTGCAGCCGCCATCTCTAAAGGCCAGCCATAGTTGAGTTGCTATTTATTGATAAATTGCTGAAGCCTGCCCATAGCTACATATCCGCTTATCGAGAGATTCTTGCACTCATTGGCGTCTGATGTTGATAAGCCCCCAGAATACTTCCGGTGTAGACCAATACCTCGGCAGCGGAAAGATACAGGAAGTATTATCCTGCTCTTCAAGTATACCTAATTTCGCTCCCATTCTATCCACCTCTTGTATCACGGCCTCGTATTCAGGACGAAGCATCAGCGCTTGCGTGAAGGAGTTGCTTGCCTTCATATACAAGTCCTCTGCAAGGAACGCTAAGCCTTGGACGTAGAAAGCTGTAGCTCTCTGGGCATCGGGCATACGGTGTGTGTAGAGGAGCTTGCTATTTTCGAGCCGTACGTCCTCAATGTATCCTAGTTTGATACTACATAGAGCAGATGCCGTATACAAGACAGAAATCTGGGTGTTCCAATCTAAGGGTTCTGCCTTAATATTCGGGAAGGCACGAAGATGATGAAAAGATTCAAGATGACCATCCTCGTAGATTATGGCAGCCTCAAAATGCTTTCCGAGGGCAACTTGCCGGTCTCCGCGACGTTGATACGTACGCAATCGTTCCGTGCATTCCTCAGGATGCTTGTATTGGGTCATCATCTGGCGTTCGATTTCCTTATCCAAACAATTGAGCTGGTTTCCGTGGACTGAAGCCCTCTCAGCTCCCCGTACTCCGCGTAAGCACTCTAATATTCGTTCTTGGTGTTGTGGGTGCTTCTGGAAACGATCGTGAATGCTAACCGTAAGCTTGAAGCGACTTGGCTGGATGTATAACACGAGGCCGCTGAGGGTGCCGGGAAGATCATAGACAGAGGCAAGGATCCAGGCCAGACCCTCTGAATCATGATCGGGAAACTCGGGACGAGTGGTGATGTCGATTTGCATGGCAAATTGTCCACCAAAAGATGATTTACCGTTTGGTAGCACAACGGTAGGCTTATGAGTGTACGATGGAACCTGTTCAAATATGCCATCATCCGCACAACTCGTTGTGAAGAGGATCCAGCAGCTCTCGTTGTACAGAACTTCAGAAGCTTCCGCATGCATCTGCCTATTAACGCGTAGGATTGAAGGCTCGAGGCCGTAGGAGTCGCGTTCTACGTTTCCAATTCCAATCGTGGGAGTCAACAGTTCGCGATAGATCTGGTCTCGCGTCTCTCGAGGGAGGGCCAGCAGAGGGGAGGGTCCATTCGTGGCTGCCATGATCTTCCTCTGCGCCTACGTTAATGGATGATTAGGCAACTGCCGATTTGTTTTCAGCACGTACTCACCTTTTGCTTTGATACGAAGGTATGTTCCTCACTCAAGGTCTGTTCTCTGCGTCGTTCGAAATAGTCTAGCTTTGCAAAGGGCAGGTGATGTTCTCGGCCGAGCGAGATTATGATGATGAACACGTAGATCTGACTTCCGTACCACAGCGACTTGCTTGAATTGTGATTTGATGAGTCCTCGTAGATAATGACGATAATGATTGTCCGACTAGATGACGTGTAAGGAAGGCAGGCAGTCAAGGACGTGAATGTATTGGGGTAACCGCGCACGTCGCTGTGTTCAGATTCTGAAGATCACTCATGAGGCCAAAGAGCTCCAGCTTTCTCCGTCCCTCAGACTCCTCAAGTTGGGATCGGGTCTTTAATACTTACCCTGATGGTCCCTGTCATGGAAGCACCGGAGTCTAATCGTCAAAAAGATGATGGTAGTGGTTGGTAAATTATTTAGAAAGGTGAATCGCAGGAAGCAGGCTATCTTAAATGAATGCCAAGCCACTAGCACATAATTGTACTGCTGTTACGGCCGGTTGCCAACAGAAACGAAACCTACGTCCTTCTTTCACAGAAAAAAGAGACCCAGTGGCCATAAAAGGAGATCATGGACTTGGACTATGTTGCATCAATTCGCGTACTACGTGCTAGCAATTTAATTAAGAGGAGGTAAGGAAGGGAGCTTAGCGGGCACCGCGGTGTTGGAGAATTGCACCTTGGCCCTCATTGTGAAAATGCCATCAGATGTGGATTTAGCGTGGTACTTGGCATCACTGTCTTCTCAGTGCCAGCTGTTGCACTGCCACTCAGAGACCTTACGTACGGCCGTGGCTTACAACATGACCTCTCGCAAGATCACGCCAATGGGCTTGCGGTTGACAGGGTGCCAATAAGGAGATCCTGGCCTGATTCGAGGCAATTGGGCATGGTAATACACGGAATGCCTTATACAGTGTGATGGTATTCAGTGCATTCAGAATGAGAAGATGTCGATGCCTTTGCTTGGCACCTTGGCAGCCGCTTAGAGCTAGAGCGGATTGATCATAGCGGATGATGTCATATTGACCCCCAAATCCGGGATTGTAAACAACAATATTTCGTCCTGCCTCTCTGACCCATACTAAGAAACACCTCACACTTTACAAACCGCAAGCATGGTCAAACTCGCGGAGAACAAAGTTGTCGACATCGATGTGATGCCAGGGACAGACGAAGACAAGCTCAAAGCGCAGGCAGATGCCCTTAGGTACGTTGTCTCCTCCGTTCTAAGTCTTCTTCTCACGAGTCTCCAATACCTTTCATCCTGATCTCGCACGCTGACTCACTTCTTTCAGTAAACAAGGCGTCGACAACCTCCCACCGGAAGCCCGCGAGCAGGTCCAGAGTGTAGCCCAAGGCGCAACAGGCATAGGCCAAGATGCTCTCAACACAGTCGGCGGAGGCGTGAAAGGCGTCGTCGACACCGCCGGAAACACAGTCGGCACTCTCGGTGGTGGTCTCAGCGACACAGTCTCGGGCGTTGCAGGCGGCGTCGGTAGCATGGCCAAAGGTGCCGGTGGGACTGTGCAAGCAGGATTAGGAGCAGGAAAAGAAGGCGGAGAATCGGCTGCGGACACGGCGGCAGATACATCGAAAGAGACTGCAGGGAAGGCTCAAGACATGGCTGGTGAAGCTGGAAGTAAAGCCAGTGAGACCGCTGGGGATGTTGGAGGCAAGGCGTCTGAGACTGCTGGGAGTGCGAAGGATACCGTTGGTGGTGCGGCGGAGGAGGGAAAGAAGAAGACCGGGCTCTAGGGAACGACCATGTGAATATGATGAGTTATGAGGTTCCGAATTTGCGACCGGCATTTGCAAGCACACTGCATCAAGATCACCAGGAATGCTCGACGACATGTGATCGTAAGCGATCTTCTTTTGGATGTCTATGTTTGGAATAATCTTTGTATATGAGATCAATCATTGCTTGCATTGTCCTTGTTGTTTCTACGCAGAATTGGCATCAATGTTAGTTTTCATACCACTGAAAAGTAACATACCATGCTGTGAGGGCCGCCATCATCTGATTTGCACAATAAGGTTCACTGCTTCACTTTCACTTCACAATCAAAATCTTCTGGGAGTGAATAAGATCGCGCTTGAGCCCTTCCATCCGCTTCTCCTTCCATCTCTCGTCCTCTTTTCCTTTCAGCTCAATTCTATCAATATCCAGAAGGCTTTCAGACGCTCTCAAACCAACAGTCAAGCATCATGATCGACACTATTGCCATCGCGGCAACAGAAGAGACAGAGGCAAAAGACTCAACCCTCGAAATAGAGACAGATCAACAGTCAAAGACAATGATCGAGACCAGTGCCATCACGGCAACAGAAGAGACAGAGGCAAAAGACTTAACCCTCGGAACAGAGACAGATGAACACTTAAAGCCAACAATGGAACCGCTCACCCTCACCCCGACCAAAGAGGTGAAAGCAAAAACCATAGCCCTTGAAAAAGAGACAGATCAACAATCAAGCACGATCATCGAGACCATCGTAACAGAAGAGAAAGAGGCAAGAGACTCACCCCTCGAAAGAGAGACAAACCAACAGTTAAAACCAACAATCGAACACCTCACCCTCACCCCAACAAAAGACGCCAAAGCAAGAACCATAGCCCTCGACCCCAAAATCATCAAAGGTT
>JAABUL010002423.1_pt1 | contig 30981 bp, 58 predicted proteins | sample 5559151 | NCBI WGS metagenome assembly JAABUL01 (sample SAMN10711876, study PRJNA513368) | rock metagenome | isolation source: Antarctica rocks | place: Antarctica: Victoria Land, Pudding Butte sud
CAACATGGTTCCGACACAGCGCGTTTCCGAGTGCGGTGTACATATCAAGAGCTTCCAGAACCTATTCTAGGGCCTCCATCCGCTGCCCGCATGCCAGGTCGCACCCTGCAGGGCGTGATCGCCACTTGATTACCAGCGCAGTCGTCGACGTGGCACGCTGAGCGGGCCGGATTTGCCGACGGACGGGTTTAAGCGGAAACGAACGATCAACCACGGGGGCCCCGCCTCGGGGCAAAAAATTGTGTTGTTTGCAGCCGGTTGCGGCCCACTCTGAACCAGCTCTCGTGAACCAATAGGTATTTACCCCTAGAGACTGTCAACTCAATGAAAAATCAACTCAATCATGCAAACTGCCTGCGGCATCACGCTACACTTTCTTTGCGGGCGGCCCCGTCAGCGTTGGCTTCCACTTCAGACGGGACACATCGATCTCGATGCCGCGCTGCGAGCTCATGGTCTTCAGGTGCTCGTCAATGATGCGCGGCGTCACGGAGATGATGTGGTCGCCCTGCACGGACACGTTGCTGACCTCAGCTGCGGTGCCGACTCCAAAAGTGCCGCTAGCAGGCCAGCCGACATGCCGCAAGAGTGTGCCGTGGCGACGTGGCACTGCAAAAAAATGTATGCTCTCGCATGTGGCGTGAGGAAACTTCGCCCAAGCAGGGGTTTGCGCTCGGGCGCGCACACATACCACAACGAGTGGGAGCCGATTGCTACCTTCCAGTACTTGATGAGGTTGAGGGACTCCAGCGTCTTGACGATGTCGTCTGTGCGGATCGCCGTCAGCTCGCTGATGTCCTTAATGGACAGATTGCCGCGGTGCTGCTGCAGCACGTCCAGCACCACGCGTGTCCAGTAGCTGCGGTAGCTCACCTGCAGAGGGTTGATACAGGTCTTCGTGCCCAGGTCGTGTTCAGCATGCTGTACGTGCTTTTGGCTCCTGCTGGTGCAGTCTGTTGCCCCACGCTGGTGGCGGCTGAAGGGGTCATCGCGGCTGGGAATGAGCACGGCAGCGAGCGATGTGCGCAGGCCACGCAGGCGATGCGTCAGAACTGCATAGCGATGGAAACAGCCGCAGCTTACGTGGCCAAGGTCGGACAGCGGGCGCTCGGGCGTGCCGATCTTGCTCTCCTTCTTGGACAGCTCGTAGGAGAATGAGATGAGGAAGCGGCCGTAGCCCTGCATTTGCATATCGGAGAGCAAGTGACGACTGAACTCCAAAAATGGGGGGTTGAGTGTTCTATTAGATATGCAGGCAGTGTTCGTAGCAACCGTACACACCGCAAGCCACTGGCAAGCAAGCTGCTGACCTTGCGCTGGTAGGGCGGCAGCGTCAGGATGCATGCCAGGTTGTATCCCTCCGTCGAGTTCTTCTCCTGTTCATGTACGTTGTCATTCGAGTGAGGAGTCACACAGGCTTTCGTTAACCTTTCGAACCTTGCTGCATGCACAGGAGATGTCATGCAGCTGCAGCCCCTTGCTCGAGATCTGTGCGGCAGAAAGCACGCACCTTTGAAAAGTAGCCCAGGACGTGGTACCTGCAGCACGCGGGGCACAGGCTTGTCAGCGCAAATTTCACTTCTGAAATGCGGCACAGCGACTCGGCAACCACTGACGGCCTGACCAACAACAGGCAGGCACGTAGCATGTGAGATATGCTAGGATTCTCAACGCACCCATCCTGGTCCACCTCGCAGAAGATGTAAAACAGAAAAGGGTCTACGTCGTAGTACAGCGTCTTGTGGTCCAGGAACAGCTTCGAGAAGAGGCACAGGTTCTGCGGAAGACAGATGCCACGACGTCAGGGGGGTGTGGGGGTTGGACAGGGGTGTGGGGACAGCTCTGGAGGTGCTGTGGGCGCCCCGTGATGCAGGATCAGCTTCGAGAAGAGGCACAGCTTCTGGGGGACAGAAAACGGACATTTGATTGGGGTTCTGGCAGTGTCAGTGCAGTGTGGAACCGCTGCCCGCTCGGCATCGTCGGGCGCTGCATGCTCAGACGCAGACTGCCTTGCTGATGCAACAGCGAAGTGCAGTCGCAAGCCGCGGGCGCCAAATTGGCAACACGGCCACGTCAGATGCAGCACAGTCAAGTAGTAACTCACCTGACAGTACACTTTGTGGTTCGTGCCGTCCGCCTCGAAGACCGCCACCGCCGGCGACACCGCGGAACCCAGCACACTCTCCTCCGCGCTCGTCGGCGAGTGGTAGATCTTCATGCCTGTAGCAGTCATGATTACCATGTATGACTTCCTTATGTGACATCTGATATGCAGTGAGTGCTGCCATCGTACCCAGCACACTCTCCTCCGCGGTCGTCGGCAAGTGGTAGATCCTCAGGCCTGCAGCGTCAAAGCAGTAGCTGTTATGCCTGCAATGACAGCAAGCTAACACCTGCACTCTGGACACTGCTCCCCCTTGGAGCAGACACGACATGGGCAGCGACAGGCGACATCCTGATGCGAGGCGACATGACAGTCACGAGCTTAATCTGCTGTGAAAGTATATTGAAGTGCAGCAGCTGCACTAGCGCTGCCGGGTGGTGAGCTTGGCGCTCCACCGACTTGGGCCTTACGGAACCTTACTCACAGTTCAGGCGATGAAATACTTAAATTTATGGAAAGCGCACCGGGCGGCTGCCGGATGGTCAGCTTGGCGAGGTGGCGCTCCGGGAAGCTAGGCTTGCAGAAAGTGTGTATCACATCATTTAAATTCGATTTCGAATTTCATGAAAAAGCAGCACCTGGCGGCTGCCGGGCGGTCAGCTTGGCGAGGTGACGCTCCAGGGAGCTGGGCTTGCGGAAGTACTTCATGGTGTACTCGCACACGTACAGCTTCTCGCATCCGCAGTAGGGCTCCGGGTATGGCGAGTAGTACCTGCGACACGGAATCAGGGTTTTCAGATGTGATGACATGCAGGTGCGGTTGTGAAAGCGCTCGAACGTTGTGCGACGCCTGTGCTCAAACGCCAAGGCGACAAGACAAGCCTCCGCCCTGCGAAGTGAAGACTGCAAATAGATGCTGGCATGTCGCATGAGCCACGCTGCTGGCGAGGTGCTTCAAAGCACAGTGGCACCCGCAGTAGCACGCAGCCAAACAGTATGACATCTGGTATACAGACGCATGGCGCTTTGAGGGGCCTATCAGCGCACCACGTGTCCATCTCGAACTTGCCCATCTCCACCACGTTGATGTTTTTAACCTTCGTCTTCTCCTGATGCTGCTTCTCCAGGTGCTGGTCGAGCGGCGCCAGCTCCTCCAGGCTCTGCAACAGTCACAGTCAAGATTGTGTTTTTAATCATACAAATGAACATGTCGTGATCACAGCGTGCTTCTCCAGGTGCTATTAATGGGGGCCAGCTCCTTCAGGCTCTGCAGGGTAGGATCTAAGCACTTGTACAGAAAATAATATGTCACGATCGCGCCGCTAACAACCATGGTTGGTCTGCAGCCGCGCCACTGCGCTTTCCCAGGACCGGCCATATTCGGCTTCACACGGAGAAGAATGGTCACACAGCTGATGATTCCGCAATCAGTGCACCGCGATCAGCATGCAACTGTAAGTTCCTCACACCTGTCCCACGTGGTGGATGTCGTCGTGCCGCCGCTTTTTGTGCCGCGTCATCTTCTGGTCACTGCCCAGCGTCATGCAGTCCCTGCAGGTGCCGATGCACAGTCATTCCGAGCTGAATGCGACCCGCAGTGGCAAGGGTCACTGACAACAGCCCAATGACTGCAGGACTTGCCGCTGCGTACGAAATCGACAGCTGCGGGTGGGTGCCGCAGCTCTTGAGGCTCTCAAACGCCATGCCAGGACAGTTCAGGCGTGACCATATACAGAAGCCACTCACGAGGCGACGGACGACACGCTCAGCAGGTTGTACTGGCTGAGCTCCGTGCCCAGTGACGGCGCGCTTAGCAGCGTGCTGACGCGGTTGGCGGCCACCCACTCGTCCAGCCGCTTGTCGCCTGTCGGCGGAATTAGAGGTCGAATGAAGATGTGCCGAGAGAGACGAAGCTTTCCCCCTTTCAACCACCGAAGATGCTGCTAAGCGTCGTCTCGGTCGAGGGTGGCAAGCCAATGCAAATCTGTGAAAGGCATGGATCACGCTTGCACACGGGACAGCGCCGCCAGTGCTACTCACAGTCGTGGTAGTGGACGTAGTACTGTGGCGCGGAGGACTCAAAACGCATGTCCACTATGTCTGCTGGCCCTGCAAATTCACCGAGCGCAATTCAAAAAGCGCGGCGATACACTATAGATGGAACAGACTTCATAACATCGCTGAACGGCATGACGCAGCAGCAATGCTGAATGTTGGACTCAAGATGATGCAGTCCAGATACCGACTCACTGCTGCTGGCATCAAAGGACGCCTGGCAAAGGACCCGCGTGCCGATGGCATACAGGTCGTCCTGGCCCGGATGCGCGCCATTGGCTCTGTCCACGTCCGCCATGCCGCTGACGGCCTGCGCCTGCTGCTGGCCTGCCGGCTGTGCGCTCGAGGTCCTTGCTGCAGGACCGTGGTCGACAGCCATTTGATTGATATCCCTCCCTAGCCGCAGCGACCAGAAGACGCGAAACGGCGAAGGTGCAGCCGGCAAAGAAACTTTGTAGCCTCAGCCTGTTGGTGCTATGGTCCAGGTGGAGCTGAGCAGCTCGCGGTCTGAGGGACCAGCGTGTGATTGGTCCTGTTTGGAGACAGCGACACGGCCAGACAAAAGGACTGTAAGCTGAAACGGTCTACAATGATGTTGCAATGATACATGAAAGGGCTGTTGTGTGATGCTGCTCATGACTTGTGCGGTTTTGCCTGCTCGAAGGTTCCCGCGGTTGCAGTGTCACGTGATCGTTCGCGCGCCCTGGTTCCGGAACACTGGCCTGTTTTTTGCGCGGTCCCAGAGGCGGCAGCACTGCGCAAGTTGGTTAAAGAGAACACACGCTTCATCTGACTTGAGAAGAGGCTGTTGGCCGCGTGTAATCGGTGACTGCAGCGCCGCTGCGTTCCGGAAGCATCTTCGCCTGCACTTCTGATGAGCGCTGTTGCATCATGGACAAGTCGCAATTTGGAGTGCTGAAGGTAGATGCTCGTTGCGCCAGTCTGCACCCTGATGCGTGGTTTCGACTTACCCTGCTGCGTTCTGCAATGCATGCTGTTCTGAAGACTTCGGTGTGCTTGCAGCTGTACCGGGACTGCCTGAGACTCGCCGACTACATTTCCGGCACGGTGAGATAGTCGTAGCAATGCGCGGCGTGGACTTGCCCTGCTTGCTGGCTCCTGATCGCGATGCGCTCATGGCGGCGGCTGACGAACGGTTCGATACTGTGCAGAGCGGCATCAGCAACCACCGCGCAGCGCTGTGGAGCCAAGTCAGAACCGCGTTCCGCCAGAATATAGACGAGACGGACGAGGCTAAGGTGTGCATGCTGTGATGTTCATGTCTGGCCGTCACGACTCGGAAGGCATGAATGACGCACATGCCTGACCATTCCTGTGCCTGCTGCAGATCGAGCAACAGAAGGACGCGTGAGTGACGCGCCTCTCCTTGCGGCCCCTGGTTCTGTATGTGACTCCTGCGTGTCCTGTCTCCCTGGAGTTTTTCCGGCAAAGTTGCTGCCTGCCAGACGGATTGCGATCCGAGCGCGCTCCTGCTGCAGGGCCATCCGGGGATTGTCAAACTACATGTTCTACGAGGCACAGCGCATGGCCAAGGTGAGCTCGCCTTTCGCGTGGTTCAGACTGTCATGCGCATGGCGGCGGGAGGAGCACGAGGAAGTAGAGGCTGGCATGGCTTGATGTCAGCAGTTCGTTGACCCATAAACCCTGCTAACCCCCTCTGCAGGAGGACCAGGAGAAGGGACGCGAGGAGCCATCACTAGAGGAGGAGATCGAGAAGCTGGAGAAGAATCAGTAGAGGCGGAGACTTAGTGCTTGCGCGATCCTTAGCACTCAGCAGCGGCAGCAGCATTGCCAGCGGCAACTTCAGTTGTGTGAGCAAGCACCAAAACCCAGGGCGGCCTCCGCACAGCAGCAGACGCGATGCAAGCAACGGCGCACAGCTGCGCGGGCGCAGTTCACGCCTCGTTCCTGGCAGCAGCGCCGGCGGCGCAGCCCGTCACCCGCAGGCATGCCGCCGGCTGCGGCACGCGGTATGTCTTCCAGCCCAGCGTAGTGCAGCAGCAGCGTCAAACAATAACGCAGGCGGCTGCGTCGTCCCCCGTGCGCCAGCGGCGGCAGCACCAGCGGCAGTGCGGCTGCGCCGCGGCGCGCGCCGCCCCGCGGGAGGCGGAGCTCGGCGAGCCCTCGGCAGCAGAGCAGGCCCAGATGGACCGTGACGCCACGGAAATCGCCGCGGCGCTGGCGTCCGTATACGAGGGCGCCGACCCCGACGAGATGCTGGAAGCGGGGGAGGGCGGTGAGGCCGACGCGTCGGGCGATGCGAAGGGAGGGAAGCTGCCGGCGAAGGCCGGCCGCCGCAGCCGCGATGGCAGGGCGCCGCAAAAGGAGCTGCCCATCGAGTCGCTGCCAAAGGTGTGGCTCGAGCTCCGGTAGGTGCAAGAGGTCGAAGGTGTGGCTCAATGTGACGTGCTCAGCCTTGCAGCCCCACAGACCAGGGTGATCCCAGTGCGCGTCATCAGGACACAGCTGTAACACCGTGGAATGCCTGCAGGCATGTGACCGGCAGGCAAATGAGTATCAGGCTGTCGAGACTCGCATGGGTGGGTCGATCTCATCAATGCTGACTGCGATTTGTTGTGCGGTCCATTCACACCTCCAGGTTTGTTTGTTGTTTGCAGGTGGCGGTCGTCGGGCGGCCCAATGTGGGAAAGTCCGCGCTGTTCAATCGTATCACCGGCAGCGCCACCGCGATCGTGTACGACTTTCCGGGCGTCACCCGCGACCGGTGAGCACCCATCATAGACGTTCACGCCAGACGTTCCTCAGAAACATTGACGCAACAGGAAGTGTTCCGGTCACCAGCACCACAACGGTCGTGTGCGATGTTCCCGGCGTTGTAAGCCCTCACCCGCGACTGGTGAAGGCATGCAAGAGTTCCATTTGTGCAAGTCAATCCTGGGAAACCTGCCATGGGTAGCGCCCACGCGCAGTTCAATGTATGACACAATATCCTCTTGCATTTCTTTCTTGCAGGCTTTACACGCGCGCATTCTGGGGCAACCGCGACTTCGTGGTGGTCGACACCGGCGGCCTCATGTCGGAGGCAGCCAAGCTGCCGGAGGCGCAGCAAAGCGCAGCAATGCGCCTCATCTCCGACAGCGAGCTGCCCCAGGTCCGACTTTGGAGACTACATTCTAGACTCAGTCCTAGCAGAAACACCAGAGTGCCGCAATGCGTCGCGATGCCCCTCATCTCTCACAGCGACTGCTCCAGGTCCGATCTGGCAGATGCGATAAGAACTGTGGACGCCAGAAATGATGAGCGATGAGGAAAGACGGACATTTGGTGCGGTACGCCGTCAGTGCGCGGCAGCAATGCAGCTGCAGGCAAGCAGCAGAACCGCATGCCATTTTCCCTGATTCGCGACCAGCTAGCTACCACAGATGAAGGGCATACGCCTGGTCTGGATGCTGAGCTTGACGTGCAGAGCGCGGGCGCCAGTGAGGCTATTGGATGCTATTAGACAACCAGAACTCATACCCCGAAGTGAATCTGCAGGCAATCGAGCGGCAGTCGACGGCGGGCATTGGCGAGGCAGCTGCTCTGGTGTTTGCGGGAATTGCCGAGGCGGCGGCCGTGGCGTGTCTCTGAGATAGGAGCTGATTGCACATGGATTCTGCAGGCGATCGTGCGGCAGGCGGCAGCAGGTATCGCCGAGGCGTCAGCCCCAGCGTGTCTTTGAGACCATATATTGACGATGCACAGAACAAGTGCACTGTCCACGCACAGGCAATCGAGCGGCAGGCGGCGGCGGGCATCGCCGAGGCTTCGGCACTGGTGCTGGTGGTCGACGGCCAGACAGGCGTGACGGGCGCTGACGAGGAGATTGTGTCCTGGCTGCGCAAGACGCACCCTAAGAAGCCGGTGAGGATTGACGGGCTTGATTCTTGAATTGTTAACCTCGAAGGGCGTGGCCGACGCAAACGAGAAAGTCAGGCCTGTGCAATATGAAGCCGGCCAGAGCTCAGCAGGAGGCGCCGCACACTAGTTCATGTGCCGCAATCGAATCGTGCCCCAGACCTAACACATGTGCATGCGCCCGCAGGTGGTGCTGGCGGTCAACAAGTGCGAGAATGTGCAGACGCGGACGAGCAGGCGGCGGATTTCAGGGAGAGGCGTTTGTAAATTGTTATCTTGTGCAGGGTTCTTGATCGCATTCACATGCATTGGCAGGTGGTGCTGGCGGTCAACAAGTGCGAGAATGTGCAGAAGGCGGACGAGCAGGCGGCCGACTTCTGGGCGCTGGGGCACCAGCCTTTGCCGGTGTCCGCCATCAGCGGCTCCGGCACCGGCGACCTCATGGACTCGCTGCTGGAGGTGAGCGCAAATTCCTGCAGCTGATTGTTTTCGAACCTTGGTACTCTGAGGAGCAGGTGACCGACCAGGCGGTCCGTTCATTGCATTGGCGTTTCTAGAGCACCAAAAACTTCATGACAAACGTGGCGATTGTTCCTCCTGCTCTGGCGCAGATACTGCCGCCGCCAAATGCGGTGGAGGAACAGGACATCGACAAGGCCGTCATTGCTGTGTCTTCCTGGAAACAGCACACATTCGGGTGACAAGTGTTGCGACTGTTCCTTCTGCTCTGACGCGCAGATACTTCCGCCGCCAAATGCGGTGGAGGAACAGGACATCGACAAGGCCGTCATTGCTGTGTCTTCCTGGAAACAGCACACATTCGGGTGACAAGTGTTGCGACTGTTCCTTCTGCTCTGACGCGCAGATACTTCCGCCGCCAAACGCGGTGGAGGAACAGGACATCGACAAGGCCATTATCGGTGTGGCGATCATCGGCCGCCCGAACGTCGGCAAGAGCAGCCTGGTGAACGGCATTACAGGTGCGCTCCGACACACTCATTCGCGGCCAACTTTGTCAAGGCGCTGACGCTTTCCCAGCTGATCCTGCAGATATCCTTACAGCCTCAACCTACTGCTGGGCATTGATCGGCTGTGTAACGACGGCTCGCCAAAGCGCGGGAGCAGTTTCTTCCGTCCCAACATGAACCTTCTGGCGCCTGCAGGCAAGGAGCGCTCGATCGTCAGCAACATGCGCGGCACCACACGTGACGCCATTGACACGGACATAAAGCTGCCCGACGGCCGCACGTTCAAGCTCATCGACACCGCCGGCATCCGCCGCCGTGCCGCCGTCGCAGGTGCACTGGTTGCAACAATGATTGCGGTAGCTTTCCGGCTCCTTTTCCAATACTTATCAACAGACGTCAAGCTGCCCGGCGGCCGCACCTTCAATCTCATTGACACCGCCGGCATCTGCCGCCGCGCCGTCGTCGCAGGTGCAGTTTCATAGCTCTCCAGGTCATTTGACTGCGTGCTGCAACAGACCACAAGCTCATGGGCATCATCGACGGTCATCTCCCTCACCAGCAACGCTGATATTTATGTCATGTGCTGCTAGGGTCACCCGACGGCGCCGAGGGACTGTCGGTGGACCGTGCCTTCCGTGCCATCCGCCGCGCAGACGTGGTCGGCATCGTCATTGACGCCGTCGACGGCGTTACGCAGCAGGACTTTAGGTGAAATGCTTGGTTGTAAATTGTAAAACGTATGTAAGGAAAACCTTGGTGCCTTGGTTGACTTCTGTCGGCATTCCGATTGATGCTGGCGACGGCGTCACGCACCAGGATTTCAGGTGAGACGACACACAACCTGGACACTATAGAGCATGGAGATGACGAAGACCAGGGACATGCAGGCATTGAGCATTTGCGGTTGCATCCCCGCATCTGCAAAGCAGTGGGCTCGCTTGCTCAAACACTGCGATCTGTACGTCTCGTGGAGGCCTGCATGCATTGTCGGACCATCGAAGCTCGTGTCTTAGCTCTGCTACAACGTGTTAGTGTGGCACTGCAGACTGGCGGAGCGCATCTCCGCAGAGGGGCGCGCCTGTGTGATCATCGTCAACAAGTGGGACGCCATCGAGGACAAGGTGATTCTTCTCAGCCCAATTCTTCCGCTGTCGTGCATTCTCCTACAGTGTCTTCAGTGGCGTCCAGAGTGTCTTCAAGGTCTCTAAACCCTCGTGCTGTGCGTCGCATCAGCATTCTGGGCACATTCTGGGAAGTGCCAGAGGAATCTGCTTGCTGACTGCAGCCCTCCCATGCACGGCGCTTTCCAGATCCCTGACATTTGAAAAGAAAATAGACCACCATATTTCCCTGTGCGCGCGGGACGCCGACACGCTGAGGAGTACAAACAGGACCTGCTGGCGCAGACGCAGCCCATCAGCTGGGCGGGCGCTTCAAGTTGCCATCTGGCTCTTGCAGACTAGCAACCACAGAAACCCTGATTTCTGTACTTGCATGACACCGACACGCTGGGCGAAGTTCAAGCAGGACCTGCTCCGCAGATGTGGCCCATCATGCTGGGCATTCGTGTCAGATGTCTCGAGCAGGTTTTCATTAAAACCCTGAATCTCTGCGTCCTACATGCGCAGGACACCAACACACTGGACGACTACAAAACGGACCCAAAACGGACGCAGTTGCGGCCCATAAGCTGGGTGGCCGCTCTGGATGAAACCGTATGTGTTGAGCTTGCTTTGTTGCATCTTTGCAGGACACCAACACGCTGGACGAGTTCAAAAAGGATCTGCTGGCGCAGATGCGGCCCATCAGCTGGGCATTCGTGGTGTTTACGAGCGCGCTCACCGGGCAGCGCCTGTCCAAGGTCCTGGACGCTGTCACTGCGGCCGGCGAGCAGCACAGGTGCGGTTTGAGGTGTTTCGTCGGCCGATCCAGTTTCCGGGTTTGAGAGCTCCAGCAAGAGCCTGTTCGCAGTCACTGTGGCCAGCCAGCAGCGCAGGTGCAGGCATCTACAGGGCTTTACGTCAGGGGCTCTGGGACTGGGATTCATCCATCATCGGATTCCAGCTCTTACATAGCTGCTGACGAGGAGTTCGGGGTGCATCCCTGAACTGGGAAGGTCCCCCAAAACGAGTACTCATTGGGCACCTGGCTGCATGCACCATGGTGCAGCAGCAGCTTCCCATGCCGGGTTGCCGGCGGGATGCTTCCGACGCCCAGCCTCTGGAAGGCCGTTTGGAGCGGCGCCCGCATCTTCATAGTGCCAAGTAGATTGATGTCAATGCATGTGACACACTGTGCCACAGGCGGCCATCACGACGGCGGCTGGACATGGTGGTGCGGGAAGCTGTGGGCTGGCGCTCGCAGTTTTCAGTGCGAAGCAAATTCATTACAATCATTCAAACCGTCCATTCGAAGCTGTCTTCTCACAGGCGGCGCATCACGACGGCGACGCTCAACTTGGTGGTGCGCGAGGCGGTGGGCTGGCGCTCGCCGCCGTCGCTGCGGGGCGATCCCCGCAAGGGGCGCATCTACTACGCCACCCAGGTGCACCCCTCTCAAAGTAAGGATACACTCATTTGACCGGCGGAAAATTATTTGGGGAGCGTATACATGCGAGATCCTCGCCGCCCTCGCTACGGGGCGACCCCCGCAAGAGCCGCATCCACAATGCCAGCCAGGTACGGCCCCCCATCAACCTGTCCCTGCTGCTGCGCTTTCACGTGGTGTCCTGGATAGGTGTGCGCTGCCATCCAGAGCAAGCACGCAGGCGCGGCACCGAGCCGCTGTCTGTAAGCTTTTGTTCAATCGGGCCGCCCTTACGAAGCCCAACACGTGCATACACACACGTTTTCTTGTTTGGCATGCGCTTCCTGGGCTTTAGCGCCAACGTCTGACAAGTGCCGCATCCTTGTGCAGGCGGCGACACGGCCGCCGACGTACGTCTTCTTCGTCAACGACGCCAAGCTCTTCAACGACGACTACAGGTGGGGCATCGCTGCTGCCATGTATGCTGCATATTCATTGCCATCTTCTGCGTGTTGCATCGTGCGACTGTGTGCCAGCGGTGCCTCCTGCAGCTGGAGTGCCGTCCCTGCTATTGACCAGCCGCAATTGGAAGGCTGCAGAGGAAGCCTTCCAGTTGCTCACGCGCTGTCGCGTACAGCAGGCTGTACATGGAGCGGCAGCTGCCGGAGAACATCGGGCTGGATGGCACACTGCTGTGCTCTCAAAACCCTCAAAGCTGATGCAAGACTGTCGTGATTTCAGGCTTTGCTGCCAATTGCAGGCTGTACATGGAGCGGCAGCTGCGTGAGAACATCGGGCTGGATGGCACGCCGCTGCGGCTGTACTGGCGCAGCCGCAAGGCCAGCGGCGGCGCCCGCACCGGCGAGGTCAGCGTGCAGCAGCGCTGAGATGCTGTTGGTGTCTTGCACAGGTTAAACATTTCTGACCATGCCCGTCCTCGAGTGGAGGGCAGATCCAGGGGCAGCTTGTTAGGCCTGTCATAGAGGCCTGTCATACACAGAAATTTGCAAAAAAAAACAATTTTGTCAAGTTGAAGAAGATGAAGCGCTTCCACGGTAACAAGGTGCAGCAGGTCAAACTGGGAGGCTTGTTCCAGACTTTGCTCCAGACTCTGTTACAACTTCACAGTTACAGAGAGTTCCGCCACCAAGCATTCTCGCCTTCGATGCAACCGTTTGCTTTCCCTCTATACACTTGCCCGTGTCTACAGCCACACGCTGTCTGCATTGTACATGTCGGGGGCCTGGCTGAAGCGATTCTGCCAGCAAGGCGGTCTGATCCCTCCCGAATGTGGCTGGTCACAGTGCCAGGTGGCCCAGCTGTAGAACGACGTGACAGCAGCTCGCCGTTGGCACACTGCCGCACATTCCACATGCGCCACTGCGTTCATGCCATCAGAATCGGCAGCCGTTGGCCATGGCTGCAGCACAGCTGCGACGCTGCAGTCGGTCTGCAGGGCCGTCACCGCCATGCTTGTTCCACCAGCAGCTGCTGCTGCGCCGCCGTCTTCTCGCCTTGCCTCCGCCCCGAAAGTATCCGCCTCTGGCCCCACGTTCCACGGGAGGACGGCCATTGCGGGGGCTTGACCGGCCTGAGGCCGCTCCCACACCATGCAGCCTAGGCCAGGCCACTCTGCGGCAGGATCTTCTCGATCTTGGCAAACTCCCACTCCTGCAGCAGTCATCTCACGAAATTGCGAGGACGTATTCGTATCTTGATGAGACTTGCAAATGCACTGTGTCAACAGGGCGCCATCACGCTGAGCTGAAGCCGGCATTGCCAGTCATATCGCGCACCTTGTTGCACAGCGGGCAGGCGGACCGTGTCTTGAGCCACCGCTGGATGCAGTCCAAGTGGAACACGTGGCCGCAGTTGCCCCATGCGATGCTCAACCCGGGGTGGTCGCTGTCACCTGCATCGGCAGGTGGCTTGCATGTCAAAAAAGTATTCATCATTACGTGGCAAGTGGGGGGCTGGGGCCACGCAGCCGGGTGTCCTGCTGTCTGATGCATAGAGGGATGTGCGCATGGCGCGACTTGAACGGCAAAGTCGCACTGTGCTAGTTCATATCCCGCAAATGCTGCAAAGAGCTGCTCGCAAGGTGCTAATTACGCCCAGCCGTGCTCCGCGCAAAAATGCGCAGGGAATGGCATCCCATTCGAAGGCGCACACGCACCTGTGGGGTTAGCCTGATACTCGATGCTGGGCTCGTACAGGTTGTTGCGGCAGATGGCGCAGGTGTCCGTGCAGATGGCCCAGGACCACATGGCGACCGCATTCCATTTCTTGATCTCAAAGCGCTTGCCCGACTTGGGCCCCTTGCTGCTCTTGCCCTTGTCCGCTGGCCGCTTGTCTGCCGCTGACTCCACCTCCATGGCTTCCACGTCAGCCATGGCGCCTGTTGAAGCACAGAGCAAAACATGAATTCAACCTCGGCTTCGTGAACTCGACCCATGGTTTCGAGGGAGCAGCTGGACGGGCGTGGTGCTGTTGAGCATGTCAGAATGCATCTGGCGCATCTGTTCGTGGCACACCTGCCGCTGAGCTCTGTTCCCGAGGCAGACCCTCTGAAGTCCTGGCACAAGTGATGAGGCTAACCAAGGTCCGTCAACTTCGACGACGCCGCGCCCCTGATTCCGCACCCCTGATCAAGCAACGAGAACGACACGAAGCATGCAAGCTGACGGCGGCGAACTGATGTTGAAAAGTGGGCACCGAACGCTAGAGACATTTTGCCATGGGCTGGGTTGGGCCTGCTCTAAACCCTGGTACGTACAGGTAGGAACTGAAGCAAACTGCAAGAAGTGATGTGCAGCAATGCACTGCACACCCCGCTCAGGCCTTTAAAGACGCAGAGCCGCAGTGGGGACGCGTAGCGCGCAGATAATTGCGGTCGGCGGGCACAGGCATTGCGCGCTGGTGATGACGCGTCTCTCAGCAGTGTGTTGGACAACATTTCACAAAATTTCTCCCAATTGCGCGATGGGCTGGACCTCAACAGCAAGATGCAGCAAGCGTGTCGGCGGCGGCGCCGAGAGTCACTGCAACAGGTCCTCCAGGGTTTCCGCAGCGCCACGGCCGCGCCGGGTGTCATCTTCCATTTCCTCCTCTTCCATTTCCGCCTCTGCATCTGCCTCATCCGCGTCCGCATCCGACGCCGCCCCCAAAACACCATGCGGCGCTGCCTCCATCTCGTCTCTGCAGCCAGACGTTCCCAGTGAGCGTTCCAAATGGTCGTCACTGCGGCTGAGGCAGCCATGTGGACAGGGTGTGCCGCTACAGCCTCCTGGAATGGCTTGTGCAACACTGCACACAAGTGGCGCCACATGACTCGAGCAGTGCTCTCACTCATGCTACAGGCAGACAAAGGCCATTGGGTGCTGACATGTGTGGTATCCGCTGCCGCGGACAATGCTCGGCAGAGTGTCATGAGACTCTCAAAGATCCCGGCCAACTGACACTGGCGAGGATAACCAGAAAATTTTCGTCATTTTCTGGTTATCATATTGTCATGGTCAAAGATGGTGCCGCAGTTGGAAGGCAGGGGCACTCACTGCCAGCGGTCGTCGCCGCCGCCTGTGTCTGTCGCTTGGCCCGCCTCCCAGCGCTCGCCGGTGCCTCCCTCCGCCTCCGCCCCAGCTGGCTCTTCTGCCGCTGCCCCCTCGGCATCCGTCTGCGCAGCCTCCCCCTCCTCATGTGCCTCCGTCATCTCTGTACCGGGAATTCTCAGTGGACGAGTCAGCATCCATCAGGCAGTGTCTGGCAGTCAGTGGCCTCGGGCTCCAGTCACCAGGGGCTGGCGCCTGCAATAGTGGCCACAGCGCGCGCCACACGGACATTGCCGCCAAGCCTCCAACCAGAGGCAGACACGCGGAACCAGCATCCCAACCTCGACTGACATGTCAAAGCGAACAGGACGAACAGACACGGAATGAGCTAAGCGGTGGCAGGTCAGGCACCTGCGTCACCCTTTGCGGCGGCGCCGTCCCCGGCCGGGTGCAGCAGCTGCGGCGCGCGCGCCGCCAGGATGCTCGTCCGCTGCTCTTCTAGCCGCTGCAGCTCCTTCGCCTGGACAGAGAGTGTCACAACCCGTCGAATTCGATACCTAGCATGCGTCATCAACGTGTAGCTTCGGCTGCCCGGAGCAGTCCTGCTCCGTCACCACACACGCTGACATGATCCTGTGCAAAACGTATTTGCAAGTTGTATCAGATGATTACTGCTATTGTTCTGGTGCAATGTCACACCTGCCAGTCCTCAATTCGGCGTGCTGCCGTTCCAGCAGCGCCTCCATCCTTCCCAAAAAAAATTCAACCGAACACTGATTCGATATTAGTTTAGAATAGCCCACCTTCCAGTCTGCCAGGTCGGCCTGCTGCTGTTTAAGCAGCGCCTCCGTCGCCGGCGTGTGTGCGACCGGCAGCCAGTGCAGCGGCGGCCCCGCGGCCGTGCGCAGGAAATTGGCCAGCACGCCACGGTGCACGATGCGTTCCGCCGTCATGATCTCCAGCCGTTTCACATCCGCCATGGCGGTCAGCTCTCGCTTCCGCACCACCTCCGCTTGCCTGCCAGTCACATTCAGAAGGTCAAGAACCAAATCTAACAAGAAATCTAATGCCCATACATCGTATCAGCCGCGCCACATCCGCGATGGCCATCAGCTCCCGCTGCCGCACCACCTCTGCTTGCCTGCGTTCAAGAGGCGAATTAGGGTGTGATGCACATCAAAACGCATGATGCATGAGCCTATACATCGTGTGTGCCATCAGTTCCAGCCGCTTCACATCCGCCAAAGTCGTCAGCTCCCGCACCACCTCCGCTTGTCAGCGCACGCCCGCGCCGAGAGGTGTAGAGAAACCGTTAGCGAGCCCATCAAGCTTGACATCTGAACAAAGGGCTGGAAGGTGCACCTTTCGGTCAGCTCCTTTTGGAGTGCGGCCCGCACATGCCACTCTTTCTGCTGCAAATGGCATACTTTTTGGCAGCTGCAGTGCTCTGCCAGTGTGAAAAAGGTAATTGCCCACCTCTCGGCCAGCTCCTTTTGGCGAGCGACCTCGCGGGCGCGCGTTCGTTCCTCCCGCTCCCGCTCGCGCACCCGCTGCATCGCCTCCTGCCGCTTTGCCGCGCCGCCGCTCTGCTGGAACTTCACCTCCTCAGCGCTGCGCATTCGAAGCAACCCAAATTGGAAACTTGATTGAACAGAGCACATTCCGCGGTCTCACCACCTGCATCGCCTCCTATGGCTTTGCCACGCCGCATGCAGAGCACCGCTGGAAGTCACCTCCTCGGCGCCGCGTATGCATGACGTAATCACCGCTGCCACACTCTCTCTTGGACACACTAGCATATCAGATGCGACTCCGACCTCACCTGGCTTTGGCGAGCGTGCCCATGAGAGCGCCAAACATGCGGCGGGCCCGCTTCTGCGCCGCGGGGGCCTGCTCCGCCTCTGACGGCGCCGGCCGCTTCAGCCCGGCAGGCTGCTCCGGCTCTGCCGCCGCACTGCCATCGGACTGTGATGCATGGGCGCAGGTTTGATGGATGCACCGCGCAACAGCATGTTTCCTTCAACAGATGAAAAGCCGTGCAGGTCTGTCCATAAGCAAAGATACCAGACGTATGCCTGCCTTGCATGCGCATCTCACCTGCTGCCGCAGCATGCGCGTCTGCCCGTTCACGACAATGGCCGACATGAGCTTCTTCGGCGGGCCGGGCGGCAGCGGCGCCGCTGCCGCCACCTGCGCACGTCACAGCGTCTCAGGTCTGGACGCAGTCTCTGAACGAACTGCGCTGAAATTATCTGGGAGCCAGCAGCCGCGTGACGAGAAGCGTGTCTCACCGGCTCCCGCGGGCGAAAGGCCGGCTCCCGGAGGCCATTGCCGTTCCTGAAGCCTGGGGCGTCCCTGGCTCCAGGCCCATCCCTATATCCCGGCCCATCCCTGGCCCCAGGCCCGTCCCTGTAGCCTGGGCCGTCCCTGCTGCCGAAGCCAGCCCTGCTGCCAAAGCCATCCCGCCCGCGGCCGCCAGACGGCTCAGCGAGCCGCTGCTGCATGGCCCTGCCAGGGCCAGGCCCGAAGCCCGGGCCGGGGACGCTTGGGCCCATGCCTCCGCCTCGCCCCCGCGAGTCCCAGTTGCGCAGGCGCTCGTTGACCTGCGTGCAAACACATGTTTGGCCGGCACCAATCATCAAGGGCCCATAGGCTGGCCCGCTCCCTCGTCTCCTCAAAGCCGTAAGCCAGCAGCATCAGTCAATGTGCTGCACGACTAACCTGCTGCTTCTGCTGGCTGAGCTCCTGTAGCTCATTGCGCAGCTTGTCCACATCCAATTCTGCAGACATGGTTGCCGTTCCGCGACTCGCAACGGCGCCGGGCACTGCCGCACGAGAGCAGCTGCTGGCCCAGATCGTGTCTAGGCAGTGGCGGTGGTTGACAGGCGGTAAAGCACAAGTGACGATGTGCAGGCCACTTGGCGCTCTCTGCATGCCGATTCGTCGAGGCCCCTTCAGGACACTTTTCTTCACAGCGATTTCCATTGCCATACCGCCACTTGCAAGTAGATTTGTCCACTTTCGTTGATTCTCGCGCCCCCTGCACTTGGCGTTGCTGTTGCCCCAGACAGCGAGCTCATGTATAAATGATCGGTAGCTCGGCCCATCTGAATCAGCCTGCGTACAGAGTTAAAACAGCACTCAAGCTGGCATTCAAGCTTCTGACAGATTTCACCAAGCTCTGCTAGCGTTTGGCCGCCAGAGACGCTTCGAAAGTTTCGAAATCTGGGTCTCGGAGCCAGCTGCAGCTCCCGTTTGCAGCGCTGGCCGATGCTGACACAGGTGCTGCGCGGACTCATGTTGATGTCGGAACGCACCTGTTAGCTGGCCCATGGCCGCGGCCGCGCGGCACAGCCCTGCAAAGTCCGCCGCGGCGCAGCGGGGTGGGGAGGGCCACCTCACCAGCAGCTCGAACGGCGTCGACAGCATCTGGAAGGCGTGCGCCTACGGCGACTACGACAAGCTCTGCCGTTACGTCGAGCAGCAGCCCGAGCTGGTCAACCAGGTGAGGCGGCCGCTCAGATTCATGCGGCTGGTGTACTATTTCCTTCCGGCAGCGGCTTGTCGTAGTCGCCCCCCAATGGTTTGAGGTGCTGAGCCCAAAAGCGACATTAAAGCAGGTTGTCGACGTCAGGCGTCTGCCTTCAGCCAAACCCCAGAGGCAGCAACGAGTCTGACATGAGCACTGTCTGCGCGCAGCCGGATGACCAGGGGTACTACGCCCTGCAATGGGCGGCGCTCAACAACCGCGTGCCCTGCTGCACGCACCTACTGGAGCACGGTGCAGAGGTGATCTATCTGCTTTGAGACCACCTGCCGTGCGAAACACGCACCAGATGTGTTTCACGCCAACACATTGGGCTAAACTATTACAATCACACATGTTATGAATGCACGCTTTCGCAGGTCAATGCGTCAGACAGCACGCAGCAGACGGCGCTGCACTGGGCGGGGGTGCGAGGCTCGCTGTCCGCAGCGGAGACGCTCCTGCGGGCGGGCGCGGCGCCGCAGGCGAAGGACTGCCGCGGCTACACGGTGAGCAGCCGCCCGGTCACAAGACAAGAACAGGAGAAAATGAACACGCTTGGTTCGGAGCCGCCCTGCGCTCATTAGCAGCAGAGTGATTGCTGCGTAACGAAGCTGCTGAGGGGCTGTCATGGCAAGCTCGTCAAGATCACGCATGGTAACTGCCGCCAAATTTCTTTGAAAAATAAAATTTGGACTGCCAAAATGGCACACAGCAAGGGGTTTCCAGGATGGAGAGGTGCTCTGTGGAGCAGCCCTGGTGTGCGATGGCCAACCCCTGCCCGCAGTGTGCCACGTCGGTGCGCAGTACGGCCAGACAACATTGATCTACCGTGCAGCGCCGAAATGAACCCTAAAACCTGCCCGCAGGTGTGCCGCGTTGCAGCGCAGTACGGCCAGACGGCGTTCATCTAGAATGCAGCACTTCTGAGAACCCAATACTGGCCGTTTGCGCCCGCAGGTGTGCCACGTTGCCGCGCAGTACGGGCAGACAGCGTTCATCTACCACGTAGCGCTGCGCTGGGACGGGGACGTGGACGAGCCGGACGTGGATGGCCGCACGCCGCTGCACTGGGCGGCGTACAAGGGCTATGCAGACACCATCCGCCTGCTGCTGGTCATGGACGCGCGCTGGAGCCTGCCTGATCGAGAGGTGGACAGACTTTCCATTAGAGATAGAAAACACTATGAACAACTCGCTGCGCCAGCGTGTATACTAGGGCTCTGCTGACACTATCTCCGCTGGAGCCTGCGGACAGAGAGGTGCACAGAAATCCGATTGCGGACGGGAACAACCCAAAAAGCTGAAACGCCAGTGTACAAATGCTATGCTGACCCCCTCCACCTGCTCCTGGCCATGGATGCGCTCTAGAGCCTGCCGGACGGAGAGGCGGGACGCATGAAGCTCGCCGCAACGCTCGGCGGACCGATCTGCACGAGACGCTACATCTGTGGCCGGACCTGTGGTGGGCGCAGTGGGCGCATCCAGGGGCGGATCCAGGGAGAAAATTGACATCAAGTGTCTTGACCGGGGGGACGAACCCATGCTGAAGATTGTGTGCCGATTTGCAGGGGTGCACGCCATTGCACTGGGCGGCAATTAGGGGCAACGCGGAGGCGTGCACGCTGCTGCTGCAGGTAAGACATCTCCACTGTCTCCTCTCTGTGTAGTGTGCCAGAACTTGTCTTTCAACATCCAATGGCAGCACCTATCTTGTCTGACCTGTTCACAAACGATATGAAGCTCCGAGCTGGAGCTTTTGCGTCAAGGCCGTGTAACAAAACATATTCCCATGCCAACTTTGTCTGCCTTCACCCGGAAACACAGGCAGGCAGCGACGTGCTGCTGCTGGCGAAGAACAATGCGGGCTCGACGCCCTTGCAGCTTGAAGCAATCTATAAATAAGTTTCAATCCGCATGGAAACCGCAGGCGGGCAGCGACGTGCTGCTGCTGGCAAAGGACAACACGGGCTCAACGCCCCCGCAGCTGGCCGTGGAGAAGGGGCACCGCTACCTAGGCCTCAATCTGGCCGACTACCGCAGGCAAGCAATTCCTCTCACAGGAAGAATGCATCGACAGCTGTCGTTGTCATTGTAGTGGAGAAGGGGGATCGCTACGATCGAGGCCTCAACCTCGTTGACTACCGCAGGCAGAATTATTTGGACGCCTCACACATGATAATTACATGTTGTCACGAGCATTTTGCAGGGAATGCTGGCGCTGTTGCGTAACGTGCACATGTGCAGTGCCCTGACTTCGACTAACCCTTCATGCAGCGCCCGGCGGCACGAGCACGAGAACAGTGCCTCCGCATGGGACCGCTGGTGCGGCAAGCACAGCGCCTTTGCCTGGCTGACGCAGACGCAGCTGGCGCCCGTCATCTGGGCCATCATCCTCGGCCTCGTCGCCATCTTTGTCTTCAGGGTGTGTTGACATTGATCTCCTGACCCAAAACCCTAGATCCGCAGTCACAGCTGGCGCCCGTCATCTGGGCCATCATCCTCGGCCCCGTCGCCATCTTTGTCTTCAAGGTGTGTTGACTCGGGTGTCAGCCCTGCTGTCTGCTGATAGGTCACTTTTCGCGGCCAATCGGTTGGACCTACCTGACAGCGGTTGTCGGAAGTGTCTGTTGCCGGGTGCCACAATACGCTGCATTGGCCCGCAAGCAGTCCAAGCACACAACGTGCTAATCCTGAGCCCTCGTTTAAACCTTTCATATAAGGTGGCGTGGAGTCCCCGAATGCAGCCGGCACTGCTGGCGTTGCGCGCGTGGGCGCACGTGGCTTTGAAACCCTGCCACGTCTCAGCATGCAGCTGTCACAACTCCAGCCACCACCCGCAGGTGGTGTGGAGTCCGCGGCTGCAGCCGGCGCCGCTGGCGATGCGCGCGTGGGCGTGCGCGGTGGTGCTGTCCGCCTCTGCCGGCCTGTGGCTGCTGTACCTCATAACCACAGGTGCGCAGCACCTGGCGAATGGATGCACGCAACAGACTGACTTGGCGTGCATTGACAGCATCTTTGACGAGTCCGTTTGATGATGTGGTGCTGAAAAGCCTGGGTGAGGCTGGCGGCGCAAATAACCTAAATCTACGGTTCCTTTGTTGCAGTGGACCCGGGTTTCGTGCCACGGGGGCAGCGCGCCGACAGGGCAGGCGCCAAGTCGGGCGCCGGCAAGCAGCCGTCCTCCAACGGCGAGGCCTACCACCAGTACAGGTCAGTCGAAAACTGCTTTCCGCTTGCCGGCTGGCAACTGACTTAGTTGTTGAATCTGTCCAATTGTGCCTAAGGCGGAATGGTCCTGCGGCCGGGAGATTCATCGTCCGTTGAAATATCCAATATCCATCGCTGTGATCGTACTCCTTCTATGGTGTTACGCAATGAAGCGTAGAAGGAATTGTTCTGAAACGGCAGGCAGCTGGACTCACCAGCTCTGTGGGCGGGCAATTTTGAGCCAGCTGTGCATCAGCTCAAGATCGTGTACCAGGACACCTGCACTGAAATGCATGACAACACACTCCTTTTGTTCGAATTTGCAGGCAGCTCGGCTTGCCGGCACTGTGGGTGGGCAACTGAGCCAGCTCTGCGTGAGCTGCAAGATCGTGCGCGATAGAATTGAAACAGAAGTATCTTTATGGGTTCATGCGAAGTGACAGGCTTCTGGACTCGCTGGCGCTGTGGACTGGCAGTTGGAGCAAGCTGTGCGGCAGCTGCGATATCGTGTGCAACGACTCGCACACTGAGGTGCAATCGTATTCGAACTGGCAGGCAGCTGGATTCGCCGGCGCTGTGGGCAGGCAACTGGAGCCAGCTGTGCGTGAGCTGCAAGATCGTGCGTCCGCTGCGCGCCAAGCACTGCTCGATCACCGACCGCTGCGTCACGCACTTTGACCACTACTGCCCCTGGTGAGTCAACATTCCGGTTCGGCTCAAGCAAGTCACCAATGCACAGCCTCCCAGGCGATCAATGGGGCGCAGGGCGTTTGACCTGCACGCATGAGTATAGTTGCTGCTTGCGGCTGCTAAATCGCAGCAGTCTGCATGTGCAGCAGTATCCATCCCGTCAAATCATCTAGCTTGACCTCTGGCGCTGGTGACGCGTTGCGGCACAGGGTCGGGAACGTGGTGGGCAGAGGCAACCGCCACCTGTTCCTCATGTTTCTCTGGGTGCGCTTTTGTAACCTGCACAAAACCCAACCTACGGCACTAGATATCTCACTCCTGTGTTTCTATTTTGGTCATCGCTGCCACGATCGGACTGCCCTCTGCTGCTCCTCAAGCTCGCCTATTTCTGTTGTCGCACAAGACGGCTTGAAACGTCCAGTGGGGCCCAACTATGCTAGAGTACTCGTGTACTGTGCCCGTCCCTGCAGATCGAGACGGCGGCGGTAGCGATCGCGCTCGCACGCGGCTGCATGCCCCGTGGAGTCCCGTGGGACACTCACATGCGCTGTTTTGGGCTTGCGACTGACATGTGGCTTCACTGCGCCAGATCGAGACGGCGGCAATGACGATCGCTCTCGCATGTGCCTGTGTGCGGCTACACGCACTGTACAGCCGGCCGTCCAGCAGCGGCTTTGGCGGCGCCGGCTGGCTGATCGCCTTCATCGTCGGCGACGGCTTCATGCTGATCAGCGTCATCGCGCTCGCCGTCACGCAGGCCAGCCAGGTGTGAATCCAGAGAAACAAATGAAAGAAACACAACTGAAAATCTGACAAAAACGGTGTTGACCCCATGCTCACCGTGACACAGGCCAGCCAGGTGCGCCTTTGCGCTGCAGCTACCCTTCTTAGCCAGCATGAGTACCGAACTTTTCTTCTCTGTGGATGTGAGCCGGGCCTGCTGGGGTCACACAGCAGCTGCGTCTGCTGTGCTGCCGACCTCAGAGGCATGCTGCACTTCGGCGGTTGCAGACAGCTGGAACACTCAGGCGGCGTCTGCGGGTGTGCTGAACAGGTGTCGCGCAACCTGACGACCAACGAGCTGGCCAACTGGGCGAGGTACCGCTACATGAAGGACGCCAGCGGCGATTTTCACAACCCCTTCGACCAGGGCTGCAGGCGCGAAGTGGATTCAGCCTCCTCCTGTTGGGAGGTTCACTACTGCTATGGTGATTCCTGTACACGACAATGCCATCCTTGCTGCAGCGCCTGCTTGGCGCTGCGGCTGTCTTCGATCACCGCAGTGCGGGGGCAGCGGCCCATCTGCGAAACTTCTATGAGCTGCCAGGCAGATCCGTGACGATCCAACGCCCTTCTGCGCTGCAGGCAGAACTGCACGGAGACCCTGTGGCCGGCGGCGGCGCCGCCGGCGCCAATGGTGCTGCAGGACGAGCAGTCGGAGACGATGAGCCTGCTCAAGATGGAGCAGGGCCAGTTCGTCAATGACGCGCAGCAGGAGTCGTGACAGCGGCGTCGGGGTTTTGTGGTTCAAAAGCCTCTTGCGGCCGCCACCCTGCTGCTCTCGGCATCAGGGCTTGCAGCAGCGGCGCTGGGTCAACTGGCAATAGTTGGTCCGCTGCTGCCCCGCCCAGTGGCGGAAATGTGCCGGACCCGCTCAGCGGAGCGGAGCGGGGCGGGCGCCCGCGTCGCGTGATGCGATCTTGGGTTGTTGGGAAAGATTCAGACTCAGGCTAGGGACTGACAGGTCGGTGTTGTGTTTGTGCTCCATACGACTGATACCAGTGTCGTGTATGACGGATGTGAGCGCGCGTCTCGGCATCGCATGCGCCTATGTTGCTGTCACCTGCGCACGGTTGCGCCTGGAGCCCTGGAGGTGCTTGTGACGTTCAATTCAGAACTTTTTTGAAAAGGCTATGCAGCAAAGGCTATGCCCGGATGACTGTTTGCATTTGACCATCTTATAATAGTTAGGTAGGCAGTTGCTAAAATGGCAACGTGGCACTTCAAAAGAGGCCTTCTGACCGACTTCCATTTGGCAATACAACGTCCAATTTTATACATTTGCACAACGCTCAGCACGCAATTCACACATTCAGCAGTGCTCTCATGCGCGCCACTGTGCTTCGATCCACAACGCGTTCACTGACCTCCATAACGTGCGTTAACATCGCCATGTCTTTGGTGCGTATGACAGGAGAGCACATTTCATCTCGATCGGCTCGCGATCGCTAACGTAATCGCATCAAACTATCATGTTTGCAATGAACAGGCCGTTGCAACCGCGACCAGCCGTGCGGATCCGGGGCAGACACATCACTTTCTGTAGCGGCAGCGGCATGGCGCTGCCGGAGTGGAGACAAAAGCTGGAGGATGCCCTGAAAAACAACAAGGAGAAGATGCCTTTCGCAAAGTACTATCAGGTCGCGACCATCCGCAATGACCTCCGCCCTGCCAACCGCACGGTGGTGCACCGAGGCTTCTACGGCGACAACGCAATAACCTGGTGCACCGACAAAAGGCGAGACGTCTTCAGACTTTCTGCTTCTGACCCTCACCTCGGTGTTCCCAATATGATGTCTGTCATTTGTCTCACGCAACAGATAAGTTTCCAGACCGCACCAGACGTGCATGATGTTGTGTGGCCCATCCGGCGGCGTCCTCTTGCCCTCGGCGCACATGATAGTTGACATTTCAACGTTTCTCGTTGTCAGGACCAGCAAGATGATGGAGGTGCGGGAGAACCCGTGGGGAGAGGCGGCATGGTATCTGGAGGACAGGTGCGCGGAAAATTGCATGTGCATCGAACACAGATCGGATGTTGCATTGCTTGCACGAAGATGGTGACATGCCACAGTCTTGTTTCATGCCCACCCGGCCTGAGACCTGCTCATTGGGTCCGCTCATGCTGCCATGAATCATGTTGCCATGGCAGCATTTTGAACTCATTTTCACGAGTATCCTGTGGCATCAACAGCGTTGTGTCTGTGCGCAGCCGGGAGCAGTTCCGGTTGAACGGCAAGCTCACCATCGTGGGTTCGGAGCACACGGACGAGACGCTCCTACAGGTGCCACCTTGTTTGTCTCTTAAATCAGGGGAATCTCAGCCGCTCCCACAGTCTGACGCCTTTGCTTGCTGTGACGCCCTGGTGTTCTGGCGATACGCTTTGATATCACGCCTCTGAAGCTGCTTGCGCCTCAGCGGCAAGGCAGCAGGCGCTGACACCATGTCACTGTTGCGCCGCCGCTGACGCGCATGTGCACCCCGCTGAGCACTCTGACCCCTTCCATTTGCTATGCCGCAGGAGCGGAAACGGATGTGGTCTGGCCTGTCGCCGGGCGCGCGGCAGCAGTTCACGTACCCGGACCCGGGACGCGACCGTGAGACAAGCAGCGAGGACGACTTTAAGAAGGTCCGCCTGCGCACCTCGCTGTACAGAAGCATCATTTGCAACTTTTGCAGTTTGCGATCTTGGTTTCGCTTGGAGTAAAGTGTTAGTCGCCGGAAGGCACTGAACCAGACTTGTGAACATTACATCACCTTCCAAGCGAAGGGCAGCGAGCAACACAACACAGAACTTATCATGCCATTTTGTTGTTTTTGCACCCGAAAAGGTGGTTTTACCTTGTTTCTGACAGGAGTCGCCGCCGGAGGACAGCGAGCCGTTGGATCACTTCTGCCTGGTCGTCCACGACATCGACGAGGTGAGGGTTTAGGATTCAGAGGTTCTCAAATGGTCAAACCTGCCCCGACGTGTCGCTGCGCGGCAATGCGCGACATGCGTCACTGTGCAGCCTGACCTCATATTTCTGCATCAGCATGCAGGCATGGAGCTGCAAACGCTGCGGTTCAGGAACAATTCTGCAGATTCATCTCTGCCTTTTGCGGCACGCAGACGCGCTTCGGCATGCTGGACAGGGGGCGCACCTCAAGTGCACCAAGCAGACAGTCCAGTCTCAATTGATCAGAGCCAGAAGTCAGGAACCAAACAGCCGTGTTGTGCCGCAGGTTGATTACCTCAGCCTGCTGGACAACCGACGCATCGAGTACAGGAGCCCGGCCGGCCCCGATGGGCAGCGGCAGTGGAGCTCTCGCGAGGTCAACCCCTGAGGCTCAGGGTGCATCCTAAAGCTACGTGGTGTCCCTGCCTCGGACGGGGGTTCCTCCTGTCCGCAGAAGCAACAAGCAAGCTAACAGCGGAGCTGCGCGGCTGGCAGGCTTCTCCTGCACGGCTGTAAGTCGTCAGAGGACGGGTCTCTAGAACTGACGGGCACACGAGCGACGGCGGTGGCCCGCTGCCGCGCGCCAGGCGCGCAGCAAGGCACTGCTAGTGCAGCTAGTGCGCTGCCACTGATTTGCACATGGTGCTGCCGGTTTGCCGGTGTGCCCTCCGTTGCGTGCCCGTCCTTTGGGTTTCAGGAGAAGCATGCGCTGAATGCGGTTTCTAGAGTTGCTGGCTTGCTGCAAAGGATGTAGTCAGCAATGTTTGGGTCGCACGTTGCTGGATGGCGTTCTGTGAAGTTATAACGAGGAAGCTCCAAGTCAATGGCATTCTTGACATGGTTAAGGCAGTGTACTGATAGGCGTCAGTGTTGGTGTTGTGCAGCTACCTGCTCCCTCTGAATCAATCATACTTGAAGTGTAAAACACAACAATTCAAACTTTATCGAAGCTGTTCTTCCTCCTGCAAGGCCAACTGGCTGACAGCAGCGCTGAAGTCACAGTGCCAGCTACGCGTCTCATTTCTGCACAACTGCAAGCTATTCCAAGAATTCCCTGACAGCTGCAATGCGCCAGCATCTTGCAGGTGCCGGAAACCGCGCTTGATCGACGTCGCCTCGGATTGACACCAGCTCCCGCACTTCCAGCCGCGTGAGGAAGTGAGCTGCAGCAGCGACACGTCGGCCGCGAGCATCGAGGTGCTAATGGCGCGCAGCGTGCCAAAACGATTCCGGCAGCCGCGGCTCGGAGGGCTGTGGAATCAGCACTTCATCCACCCTGAGGTTAAGCAGCGAGTGCAGCGCGTGGGCCTGCTGATGGACTCCAGCATTGGCTCCTCAGGATCCGCGCCCTTGCTTCAGCGCTGTGCAGCTGGCGAGCGAGGGCGGAAACCCGTCTCAGCTACCGTCGGCCATGTGGATGCGGAGGCTGGTCATGTCACGGAGGTGCCCGAACTCCATGACCAGATTCCTGGAGAAGCCGTGGATGCGGATTCCCTCCGGGTCCAGCCGGCGAAGGGTCTTTGGCGCCATGCGCAGCCACTCAGAGGCTCTGTCTTTCGAAGCGGCAGTCGGCAAAGGCGAGGCTCCAGCTTGGCAGACGTGCTGAGCCGCGACATGAGCGCCGGCAACAGTGTCTGAGCTCGGCCATCGGGAGGTTGCTGCACAGAAACAACTGATCGTCACGAAGCAGTCAATCGTCAGGGGCAGCAGCTGCGCATTGCGCAAGAGGTGGCTTAGCGCAACATCGTGCACGGTTCCGGGTGCCATCTGTGTGTGTGAAAGTGCTCCACTGGGCTGTGCATTATGTTGTCTCACCCAGGACCGGATGGCGAGTGACTCACCTTCGGCGCCAGCCACCGCATCTTGGGCGGCGGGTCGGTGGTGTGTCGAAGTCCGGATCTGGCCCACCTGCCCCGTACTTCCAGGAGCTTAGCTCCACTTACCGCCACACAGGGCTGCCCGGAGCATCGCACAGCTCGCGCCAGCGCTTGCAGATGCAACGCAAGTATTTTGCCCCGCGCACATCACCCAATAGTTTCTGCATGCTTGATGTCTGACGTTGCACAACAATCTATGTATGCCCAGCGGGTGCGAAATAAGACTCTGAATCAGTAGCATCGAAGGGCACGGCCGCCAGCACGCGATGGAGCAGGTCTGAAGGCAGGTCCTGGATGGTGGTACGCCGGGCTGGGCCCGCCATTAGCGCTGCAGATGTAGCCTGTGCGGTCCTGCAGTTTGTGCCGACGACACAGACGCAAATCACGTTTGAAGTCAGAGGAGTCTAGAGGAGTGTGGCTCGTCATGATCGCTGTGCGCATGCCGTACGACATGATTTCACATCACCAGTCCTGACCTTGCGTGATGTCAGAAAGCGCGCGCTTTTTACTGTCCTCGCAGCTGTGCGGCGTTACTTTTCCTTCTGGTCCAACACAGCGAAGCATCCGCATGCAACATTGAGGGTCTCGCGTCCGCCAACCAGATTGGCGCGGCGGGCAGAGCCACGGTTGGGCTTGTCCCTTGACCAGCTGCATTCAAGCTCCAATCTTCAACTCCCAATGATTTCGTGCTACCAGCAACCGTAATGACAGCTCTCTGTCAAGTGCCAGTTTCAGAATGCGAATGATTATCACCACCGCCAGTAGTTTTGTGCAGCCGCCTGCGCTCGCCAGATTTCCATGCGGCTGTGCACTGCTACTCCAATAGGCGCTGCGGCTCAACCTGCTAGAGTCGCAGGATGCACTGGGTGAATCAACTCAATGGCTGAACATGCTACTTCAGCAGATGTGTGTGTTTGCCAATATCCACACTGGACGCGTGCAGCTGCGCAAAGATCGGATCATCAGAGATATCTCTCATCAAACCGGTAATGAATGCCGGTTGCGTGGGCTGAGGCGCAACATGAGTGCTGCATGTGCATTTCGCCGTAGGAGTTCCGAATCTACGGTTAGAATGCTTCCCGACCCCTGGGACCAAAAAACCCGTTCCGCTGAGATGGTTGCCGTTTCAGATTCGAGATCACATGCATGCAGACTCTTCGGCTTCTACACCACCGATCGCGTCGCATTCGTTTGTGCATTTTCTTCGTTTTTTCATTGCTTTCTTCGCACAGTGATAGCGGTTCGTTACTTGAAGACCCGACTGCGCCTTCAAGATGAACGCGCAAGCCAGGCGCACTTCCACCCTGCGCGCTGCTGGCGCAGCTCGCATGAACTCAATCCATATTAAACTCCAAGTAATGGCAGTCGTTCTCGCTGCTGCAAGCTCTGCCATCGGGAGTGCATCTGCGGCCAAAGTTTATGATCAAGCGCACCAGCTGGAAAGTGAGATGGTCGGCGGTGCTGTGTGTGTGCTCTGATCTGCTTTGCTGCTTGTTGTCTGCGATCCTGAGTCGCTCTATATCATCAATATCGTCATCAGGTCTCGATCTGAGGTGCTTTTCATACTTCCTATCACAGGTACCCTGCAGGGTGGCCGCCATCTGCTGGCGCCAAGGTGCCCATAATCTAACGTATCCTTTGTCGGGCTGCTCTTGGACCTTTTTGCCACGCTGATGGGTTGACAATGCTCCCTCCTGCTCATTGCATACATACGCACAAGGCTGGTGGGCCCTTCTGAATGCTGACCTCCGAAGAACTGGTGAATGTGCAGGCCCACGGCCAAGCCAACGCGTGCGCCGACGGTCGCTCCAACTAATGCGCCCACAGCCCGTCCCACATTCTCTCCGACTAGCCTGTCTACCGACCCAGGTGACTCGAACTGCATATAGTTCGAGCACACTTCGTTTTGGTTGATTGGGTTTTCAGGTCGTGTAAACTCCAACACCTTCTGAACTCGTACTATTTAGCGCCTGTACGAGTGTGCCATCGCGGACTCGAAATCTCGAGGCCCTCACAAAAATGTGTGCCATGCTCGCAGACACCTGCGGCACCGGCCCAGGAGGTCAGCTCACGCTGACGTTCGACGACGCTACCGGCGCGTTAGGCGACCAGGCAATCGCTCCGGGGTATGGTTACCCAACGTTGCAGTGGGCTGGGGCGTACCTCGTGTCGACCGCCGACGGTGGCAAGCAAATCTCGAACACGTTTGTTTTTAATTCCTACGCGGTGCAGCTCAGCGTTAGCTGCGGCTCATTCGACCTGACCTCCTTCAAGCTCGCGGCGGGTGAGTCTGCTAAATGGCCAACTGGCATTTGTATTTTCGATCAAATAAACAATCTGTTTGTCTTGAGTACATAAAATCAAGATGCCTGCTCCATTGAATTGCTGCGCAGCTGGAACGCAAGAGAGCATGTCCTCGTGACCAGTGTGCTCATGGATGAATGCCGATTGTTGCGCAGATGAGGTGTTTCTGAGCGGTGCACCTCCCGGCGGCGTCCTTACCCACTTTGACAACATCACCCTGTTTGTCACGCGCGGTGAGAGCTGTCGTTCCACACATATAGCTGCTATACTGCCATCATTGCTATCACGAGACCCGGTCGGCTGCTGTGCAAACGAGAGAATTCAATCATGCATGCTGAATCAGTCCTGCTGCACCCAGGTGGCGTGGACGTTCTTGCCGCCACTTACCCCGTGAACAACATGACCCAGCCGGAGCGACTCGTCACGCTGCCTGCGGGGTTGGGCGCTGGAATCACCAAGGCCAGATGGGTCCCGAATCCCCTCAACGTTCCAACGCCGCCGGGCGGCTTGGTCCCCACCCCCAACATGATCTACCTGGTGAGGCACCAGATTCTCTGATAGGCTATGTGGTGCA
>JAABUL010002425.1_pt1 | contig 30945 bp, 30 predicted proteins | sample 5559151 | NCBI WGS metagenome assembly JAABUL01 (sample SAMN10711876, study PRJNA513368) | rock metagenome | isolation source: Antarctica rocks | place: Antarctica: Victoria Land, Pudding Butte sud
CTCGCCACCCTGCCGTTGATAGGTGGCGGCGTGACGCTCATCGGCATCCCCGGCGCGCCGGTGCCGCTGTCACAAGCCATGGCGGCTCCGGCCCTCGGCAACCCGCGAGAACGTGCCCGGTATGCCTGGGAAGCATTCTCAGGCGCCATGCGCGAGATCACGGCCGGCGCCGACGGGTGGTGCGTCTTAGGGGCGGTCGAGCGGGTCACACCGCTCCCCTACCTGCCCGCTGAGGCCTTCATGCGGGTGGCCGCGATCCACTACGTGCGAGACAGCGAGCCGCGATGCCCCGACCTCATCGTCGAGCGGCACGAGGAAATCGCGCTCTGACGCGCGGCCCGTCCGCATCGCGGGAGTGGACTACTGGCGTCTTTTCGGTTTCGGTGGCCCCATCCGCCGGTTTCGGCTGACTCCCCGCCGGGTCTGTGCTTTTCGCAGAGGGTGCGACGCTCGTGACGTTGTCCTGCCCGTGGCGAGTTGGATGTTTCATCTTCTGATACCGGCAGCCGACCGTAACAGCTTCACGGAGGGTCAATGCACAGGACCACACCTTGTTCACATTCGTTAATGGTTCCCATGGCGCGGGCGAGATGTCAGCGCCGCGCGGCGCTGGCGGGCCGTTCGCCATCGTTCGCTGTTGAAACTAGGGATGAGACTGGGGTCTGATGATCGGTCAGATCCTAAAGCGGAACAGGAACAATGCTTTATCAACGCAAGATGGCGCGCCCCGCAGGATTCGAACCTGCGACCCTCGGGTTCGAAGCCCGATACTCTATCCAGCTGAGCTAGGGGCGCTCGGAGCGTCCTATGGCACGGATCGCACAGCCGCGCCCGCAGTTTTTGACCGTAGACGCGAGAATGTCGGCAGCGCCAAGCCGGCGAGCCTCGGTCGCGAAGTCCGCCGAGGTGCTGCCGCAGGCAGCCTCGGGCGTTGCGGGGCACCCCGCCCGGGCGCAGCGGCGTGGTCGGGATGGACCGAGACATCATGGGCCACGAACAGGAAGCACCGGGCCACCTCGGCATAGCCGTCGTAGAGGAGGTCGCGGTTGCGATCGACGAGGCGCTCGCGGTTGGCGCGATACCAGCGCGGAAGCTCGTACCAGGGAATCAGCGGCCGCTCGTGATGGGCCGCGTGAAGGTTGTTGTAGAGGAAGAGAAACCCGAGGATCGGCGCATTTTCGACGATTGCCGTACGCTCGAATACGCCCTGCGCGGCCCGGTGTTCGGCAAAGGAGCGCAGCAGGAGGATCGACGTGCTCGGATAGACGACCGCGAATAAGTAGAAGAGCGGGTCGATGCCGCAGACCCCGACGACCCAGGCCAGGACCGCCACCACCATGAGGGCGTGCCAGGCCCAGATCCGGCGTGTCGCCCCAACACCGGCCCGGAGCTCGCGAGCTTGTCCCAGGAGATAGCGCCCGACGGTCCAGGCCGGGCCGAACAGCAATCGTCCCGCCAGGGTGGTGTGGAAGCGCACGAAAACCCGGCCGAATGGGCCCAGATGGGTCCAGGCTTCGGGCGACCAATAATAGGATTCGGGATCGTCGAAGGGGTCGGTCAACGCCTCGTCGCGATGATGCACGAGGTGGCTCGTCCTATAGGACTCGAACGGCAGCCAGAGCGACAGCGGCACCGCTCCGAGTGCCCTGTTCAGCCTGCGCCAGGGTGTCGGATGCCCATGGATGAACTCGTGCTGCATCGACGCCTGCAGGGCCAGCAGCGGCGCCGCGAGAGCGGCGAAGAGCAGCGGCGGCAGAAGGTCGTGATAGAAGGTCAGCAGGAAGAAGCCGCCGTAGACCGCGGCACAGAGCAGCACGGAAGGCCACTCCATCCGGCGCTGCCGGCGTCGAGCCTCCGTCCCCGGATGTCGCGTGCGCTCCAAAACCGATGCCCCATCGAGAAAATGAATGTGGAGCCAGTCTACGCAGGATTGCGTCCATAACAACGGTAGACTGATCGACTTCGGACAGCGATGTTGATTTTTTCCTCGTTTCGTTTACTAGACCATCCCATGCAGCCTATGATCACGCCAGGTTTGTCGTCGTCACGAAGCGATACGGTCGGATTGTTCCGTCGACGACTGGAGTCCGTGATGGACCGCGCCAGCCTGAGCCCGGCGGCTTTCGCCCGGCAAGCGGGGATCGACCGCTCGACATTGTCGCAACTGATGACGGACGAGAGCCCGCGCCTTCCCCGCGCCGAAACCCTCATGGCTCTGGCCAAGGCGGCGCATGTGTCGGTCGACTGGCTGCTCGGTTTGAGCCAGCGCGAGGAAGTCGGGGCCGAGATCATCGAAGCCATGCTGCAGATCGAGACCTCGGACCACCTGCCCGTGGACGACCAGTTCATGCAGTGGCTGAACGAGGCCGAGGGCTACCGCATCCGGACGGTGCCGGTCGCCCTGCCGGATTTCCTGAAGACCGAAGCCCTGTTGCGCTTCGAATATGCGGGCGCTTTCGCGGCCGCCGCCCCGGCGCGCCTCGATGCCGTGCGGGCGCGCCTCGATTTCATGCGCAAGCCCGACAACGACGTCGAAGTCTGCGTGGCGCTGCAATCCCTCTGGGCGCTGGCGGCCGGCCAGGATCTGTGGCAGGGGGCCGACCGCTCGGAGCGCGAGGCGCAGTTGCTCTACATGGCCGAGATCTACGGGGGGGCCTATCCGGGCCTGCGGCTCTATCTCTACGATCTGCGCGACGTCTATTCCTCGCCCTTCACTGTCTTCGGGCCGAAGCGCGCCGTGCTGTTTCTCGGGCAGGCCTATCTGGTGCTCAATGGATCCGACCACATCCGCATGTTCGCACGCCGCTTCGACGACCTCATCCGCCGGGCCGTGGTGCAGCCCCACGCCGTGCACGAGACCCTTCGCGAACTCGCCGGCGCCGTGGTGTGAGGGCCACCATGATCAGCACGAGCGCGGTCTGCAGCATCTCGGTCGGTTCAGCCCCCGAGCATCGCGTCACCGGTCCCCATGGAATAGGGCCACCACGAGGGGACTGCCCCGCACCGTCGGCCAAAGCCAGTGCCCCTGCCGGGCCGCGCCTCGACGCTCGGCATTCGGCCGTCCACCGTCCCGCACCGTGAAGCTTTCGTCGGAGCCGGCCGCGATTCCGACCAACGCCGGATCCCGCCGCAGCCCCGTCCCCAGCGCTTTGAGGTAAGCCTCCTTGGCGGTCCAATATCTCAGAACCATGACGGGCCGGGCGTCCTCGGGCGCCCCCGCGACCGCGGCGCGCTCGGCCGAGGTCAGCGCTGCGGCAAGCGGGCCGGGATCGACCAGCGGCTCGAGGTCGATGCCGACGGGCTCCTGCGCCATCGCGAAGGCCGCCAGTCTTCCCCGAGCCGACAACGAGATGAAGAGACGCGGTTCCGAGCGGCCGCGCGTCTGTGCCGTGCGTGGCTGCCGCAGAACCGGCGCGCCGCGCGCGTCGTAGCCAACCACGATCGACTCGACCGCGAGCCCGAGCCGTCGCGCCACGAGAGCCCGCAGGAGCGCGCGTCGCCGCAGGAACAGGCGCAGCTCTTCGCCACCGCGCCGACCCGCATCGGCCAGATCGACGGGATTGAGGTCCGGCAGGGGACCCGCCACCTCGTCGACGTCGCCGACCGTCACCGCGGCACCCGACACCTCTCCGCGCCATGCGCCGGGCCAGGACAGGTCCGGCATCACACCGCACCGAGCGGGCGCCAGTCGACGAGCTCCCTGATGCGGGGGGATAAGCCCTCGCGGGTGGCCCGGTAGGCATCGAGGACGTTGTCGCGCGATCCTTCCGCGGCGGTGGGATCGGCGGTCGGCCAGTAGCTGACCTCGACCGCCATGGCACGCGTATATTCGAGGGCGCGATGGTGGGCTTCGGGCGACAAGGTGACGATCATGTCGAAATTGTCGTCCTCGAGGTCTTCGAAGCGGCGCGGCCGGTGGCGCACCGTGTCGAGCCCCAGCTCGTCCATGACGATGTCCACGAACGGATCGTGATGGCCGGGCCGCACGCCAGCCGACTGCACGTAGATCGAGCGCCCGACCAGGCGCTTGGCCATGGCCTCGGCCATGACCGACCGCACCGCGTTCTCCGAACAGGCGAAGAGGATCGATTGCGGCCTGGTGTGCAGAGCGGTTCCCCTCGGGCCTGCATCCCGCCGGACCGGCGAGGCGCTTCATCCCTTGTAGTGCAAGGCCGTCATCAACGTGAAAAGGCGCCGCAGCGTGTCGTGGTCGGTTTCGACCTTGCCTCGCAGCCGCTCGCCCAGCAGTTCGGCACCCTCGTCGTGCAGCCCCCGACGTCCCATGTCGATGGCCTCGATCCGGCTCGGCGACTGGGTCCGGATGGCCTGGTAATAGTTGTCGCACAGCATGAGATAGTCCTTCAGCACCGAGCGAAACGGCTGCAGCGACAGCAGGTGCGACATGACCGGCGCTCCGCCCTCGTCGGCGACAGCGAGCATCAGCTTGCCGTCCTGCAGGCCGATCGCCAGCCGGTAGGGGCCGTCATCCCGATCCGGAATCCCGAAGCTGTTCTCCTCGACGAGATCGTAGATGGCGATGCGGCGCTCGTGTTCCTGGTCCGGGTTGCCGCGGCCGATCGAGGCCTCGTCGAGGGAAACGGCGACCAGGCGCCTGGGATCGGCCCGCTCCGCCATGACCCTAGCCTCGGAGCCGGATCGACACCGAGCGCGCATGGGCCGCGAGGCCTTCCGCCTCGCCGAGCGCGATCGCGGCCGGCCCGAGCGCCGCCAGCGACGCCGCATCGCATCGCAGCACCGAGGTGCGCTTCATGAAATCGAGCACGCCTAGCCCCGAGGCGAAACGGGCCGAGCGGGCCGTCGGCAACACGTGGTTCGAGCCCCCGACATAGTCGCCGATGGCTTCGGGCGTGTGGGGTCCGAGGAAGATGGCACCGGCGTCGCGGATGCGCCGGGCGAGCGCGTCGCCGTCACGCGCCATGATTTCCAGATGTTCGGGCGCCAGCCGATCGATCAGCGGCACCGCGGAGGCGAGGTCGGACACCAAGATGATGGCGCCGTAGTCGCGCCAGCTGGCCGCCGCGATGGCGCGACGCGGCAGCGTTTCGAGCTGCCGGGCGACCGCGGCCGCGACCGCTTCGGCCAGCCGCGGATCGTCGGTGACCAGGATCGACTGCGCCACGGCGTCGTGCTCGGCCTGGGCCAGCAGGTCGGCCGCGACGTGGGCCGCTTCGGCCGAGCTGTCCGCCATGACGACGACCTCGGACGGGCCGGCCATCATGTCGATCCCCACCTTGCCGAAGACGCGGCGCTTGGCCGCCGCCACATAGGCGTTGCCGGGTCCGACGATCTTGCTGACCGGCGCGATCGTCTCGGTGCCATAGGCCAGGGCCGCGATCGCCTGGGCGCCGCCGACTCTGTAGACCTCGTCGACGCCGGCGAGCGCCGCCGCGGCCAGCACCAGCGGGTTCAGCACCCCGTCGGGGGTCGGCACCACCATGACGACCCGCTCGCAACCCGCCACCTTGGCCGGTATGGCGTTCATGAGCACGGACGAGGGATATGAGGCCGTGCCGCCCGGCACATAGAGCCCGACCGCGCGGATCGCGGTCCAGCGCCAGCCGAGTTCGACGCCGAGCGCGTCGGTCCAGACCGTGTCGGCGGGTTTCTGCCGCTCGTGGAATGCCAGGATGCGGTCGCGCGCGAGACCGAGGGCCTCGAGGGTCTTCCGCGGCACGTCGGCCGCGGCGGCCGCGATGGCCTCGGACCCGATCCGGAGCCCGAGGCGTCCGAGGTCGACACGGTCGTAGCGGGCCGACAGTTCGACCAGCGCCGCATCGCCGCGTTTCGCGACATCCGCGATGATGGCGGCCGCCGCGACATCGACGTCCTCCGACACCTCCCGCTTGGCCGCGAGGAGCGCGCGAAAACCCTGTTCGAAATCGCTCGACCGGGCGTCGAGCCGCATGAAACTCTGCATGGTGCTGCTTAGAACGTCGCCGTCCGCGGCTCAAGCCGGACCGAGGGGCAGACGGGGATCGAGCCCGCTTGGGAGGAGCCCTGGCGATAGGGCTACGTGCCTCGACACAACCCGTTCGCCCTTCCCGTGGGTACCCTCAGTGAGCCTAGCGTAGGCATCATATCACGCCTCGTTCAGCGGATGCAGGTCGCGCACCATGGCCTTCATGCGCTCGTCGAGCACGTGGGTGTAGATCTGCGTGGTCGAGATGTCGGCGTGGCCGAGCAGTTCCTGGACGACGCGGAGGTCGGCGCCGTTCTGCAGCAGGTGGCTCGCGAAGGCGTGGCGCAGCACATGCGGGCTGACCCGTGCGGCCGCGATCCCGGCCGCGACGGCCACGTCCTTGAGGTCGCGCGCGAAAGCCTGCCGGGTCATGAAGCCCTGCCGGCTGTCGGATGGGAACAGCCAGGGGCTCGCCTCGTCGATCGGCCCCCGCCCGGCGGCTTTCGCAGCGTCGCGATAGAGCGTGATGGCGCGCTTGGCCGGCGCGGACAGCGGCACGAGACGCTCGCGCCCACCCTTGCCCCGGACCGTCAGCGCATCGATGCCCCGGGCGGCCGCGCGCGCGGCACTGCGGGGCATTCCCATGAGTTCGGAGACGCGCAGACCCGTGGCATAGAGCAGTTCGAGCAGGCAATGCAGCCGTGCGAGGCGCCAGCGCGCGACCACCGGCCGTTCGGGGTCGTCGATCCCCGCGCGAGTTGCGGCCAGGAGGCGCTCGACCTCGTCGACGCCGAGGATTTTGGGGAGCGGGCGCCCGCGCCGAGGGCCTTCGAGCACGGTCGTCGGATCGGTGCCGCGGTGCCCTTCGGCATAGAGAAACTTGTGGAACTGGCGCAAGGCCGAGAGCCGCCGGGCCGCCGAGGACGGCTTCAGCCCATCCCGCTCGAGCCTCAGCAGGTAGTCCCGCACGCGCTCGGTGCCGACCCGGGCCGGGTGGTCGCCGCGCTCGGCCAGGTACCGGAGGTAGTCGACGAGGTCGCGCCGGTAGGCGTCGAGGGTGTTCCGGGCGGCCCCGCGCTCCGCCGCGATCATGTCGAAGAACAGGTCGCGTAGGGCCGAGGGAGACGCGGTGTCGGTGAGGGGCGAAGCCGGCACAGCGGAACTCCTCAGCGATTGAGCTTGGCCGAGGGGATCGCCTGCTCCATGGAGCGCGGCGCCACCTCGACGAAGGCGACGAGCGCCCACATGGCGCCGTAGGCCAAGCACGCCAGGACGCCGATCACGATCAGAAAACGGATGAGACTGGGCATGGCCTCGGGACACCGGCAATGACCCGACCAGGCCACCATGTACAAACTAGCCGGCGTCGCTGAACCTTCCATTAAGCATCGCGAGTGCCGCACCCCTGGAGCGGCGCGTGCGGCTCAAGCCGTGAGCCCGACCTGGCGCAGCGCAGCCGCCTGCTTCTCGGCCAACGCGGCTAGGTCGAAGCCCTGGATGGCGTCGTTGAACTGCGCGTAGAAGTTCAGCTCGGCCCTGAGATGCAGGAACACGGCGCCGAGGCCGACAGCGGCCCGGTCCATGAACACGAACTCCCGCGGCACCTTCACGCCGCCATGCTTCTTCAGGGCCTGGTGCACCTGGAAGGCTTGCTTGCGGCCGTATTGCCCCGGCTCGACGCCATCGGCCACGGTCCTGACCCGGTCGTCGAGGATGGGACCGTAGATGAAGCGAGCCCAGATGTTCAGAGTGTCGATCAGCGGGCGGCTCAGGTCCTTGAAGCCCCAGGTCTCGTAGGCATGGACGACGCGGGCCTCGTCGCCCTTTCTCAAGCCCTCGTAGAGATCCACGACGCCACCGACGAACTTCGGTGGGAAAATGCGGATGCAGCCGTAATCGAGCAGGTTGATGCCCCGCACGGCGCCGGATTCTTCGGCATGCTCCGTCCGGATCGAGTAATTGCCGAGGTGCGGGTCGCCATGGATCACGCCGTAATGGCTGAACGGCACCCACCAGGCCTTGAACATGGCGACCGCGATGCGATTGCGCGTCTCGAGGGGTGCATCCTTGAAGCTCATCAGCCTCGTGCCGTCGAGCCATTCCATGGTCAGAAGCCGCTCGGTCGACAATTCCGCCTCGACCTTCGGCACCCGCACCTCGTCGATCCCGTCGAGCATCAATCCGTAGAGGGCGGCGTGGCGGGCCTCGCGCAGGTAGTCGAGTTCCTCGCGCAGCCTCGCGCCGATCTCCTTGACGATCTCCCGCGTGTCGACGGCCGCATCCATGCGGCGATGGATGGCGAAGAGCACGTCGAGCTGCCTGAGGTCGGCCTCCACGGCCGAGGCCATATCCGGATACTGCAACTTGCAGGCGAGAGATCGACCGTCGAGCGCCCGCGCTCGATGCACCTGACCCAGGGAGGCGGCGGCCGCGGGTTTGAAATCGAAGCTCTCGAACAGATTCTGCCAGTCGAGCCCGAGTTCGGCCGCCATCCTGCGCCGCACGAAGGCCCCGCCCATCGGCGGGGCATCGTTCTGGAGCTTGGCCAGTTCTTCCGCGTATTCCGCGGGCACTGCGTCGGGAATCGTCGAGAGCAGCTGGGCCACCTTCATGAGCGGCCCCTTGAGGCCGCCGAGCGCCTTCGTCAGTGCGGCCGCATTGGCGGTATCGCGATCACCACCGAACAGCCGCGTGCCGGCCATCCTGGCCGCGACCCCGCCGACATTGGCGCCGACGCGCGCATAGCGCGCCGCGCGGGCGGAAAAGCGATTCTGTTCCTGGTCGGTCATGAGGCTCGCTGCACGGGCGGAAACGAGCCACTGATGTGTTGCGCGGCCCCGGCTTTGTCGAGGTCGCGCCTCCGGCCATTTGTCGCGGCAGACGGGCCGCCCTCGCGGCAGAGGGGGCCCCCTGCCGCGGCAGAGGGGGCCGCGGATCAGGCCTCAGCCGACCGCGGCCTGCTTCACGGGCAGCCCGGCCGTGGCCATGTGGGTTGCCAGCTCACCCGACTGGAACATCTCGCGGACGATGTCGCAGCCGCCCACGAACTCGCCCTTGACGTAGAGCTGCGGGATGGTGGGCCAGTTGGTGTATTCCTTGATCCCCTGACGCAGTTCGGCATCCTCGAGAACGTTGACGCCCTTGTAGGGCACGCCGAGGTAGTCGAGGATCTGCACGCACTGCCCGGAGAAGCCGCACATGGGGAACTGCGGGGTGCCCTTCATGAAGAGCACGACGTCGTTGCTCTTCACCTCGGCGTCTATGGTCTCGTGGGCGCTCGGCATCGTCTCATCCTTTCGCATCGCGGTTCGGCTTGGCCGCCCCGCATCGGGCATCATATAGGACCGGTGCAAAATCGGCACCAGGGAGGGTGCGGAGCGGTCGCCGTCATAGAGGCTTGGCGAAGAACACCGCCCCTTGGACGGGGTTGTCGTAATAAGGCGGTATGGTCTCGAACCCGAGGGCTCGGTAGAGTCCAAGGGCGGAACTCATCGTCGACAGGGTATCGAGCAGCATCTCGCGATAGCCGAGGGACACGGCAGCGGCGACGGCCGCGGCCGCGGCCGCCCGGCCCGTGCCCGTGCCGCGCGCGGCATCCCGCACGTAGAGGCGCTTCAGCTCGCAGGCGCCCGGGCGGCTGAAGCAGGTGACACCGGCGCAGCCGAGGAGTTGTCCATCTTCGCGCCGGGCGAGGAAGAGTTCACCGGTCGGTGGCGCGTATTTGGCCGAAAGATCCGCGATCTCCGCGTCGAAGTTCTGGAACGACAGGTCGATGCCGAGCCAATCGACGTATTCACGGATCAACTGGCCGGCGGCGTCGAGGTCTGCGTCGCTCCGGACCGGTTGGATGACCACGTCCATCTTCCGACGCTCCTCAAACTCGGTCGACCAACGTTCGATGCCGCGCATCTCGAACCGTCACGCGCGAAGGCGCAAATCCCGTCGGCGTCGGACCGCTACTCGGCCGAGGTCTGCAGCGCCAGGGCGTGCAGCACGCCGCCCATGTTGCCCTTGAGGGCCGAATAGACGATCTGGTGCTGCTGCACCCGGCTCTTGCCCTTGAAGCTCGGGCTCACCACGGTCGCGGCATAATGATCGCCGTCGCCCGCGAGATCGCGGATGGCGACCGTGGCGTCTGGCAGGGCCTCCCTGATCAGCCGCTCGATCTCGGCCGCTTCCATGGCCATGGGCTCTACTCCGCTTCGCCGCCCCGCATGAAGCGGGGCATCCATTCATCCCGGACGCGCCGGATCTCGTCCACCTCTATGGGCGCCTGCCCGGGCAGAATCAACGCGGTCCCGCCCGTGGTGCCGATCCGGCCGACCGGAGCCTCCCCGGCTTCCCTCAGCACCATCGCGACATCCGCCTCGGCGCAGACCACGAGGTAGCGGCCCTGGTCCTCGCCGAACAGGGCCGCGTGGGACGGCAGGCCGCCGAGCGCGCCCAAGTCGAAGGCGTCAGGGTCGAGCGTGGCGCCGATGCCGCGCGCAAGCGTCATTTCGGCCAGCGCCAAGGCGAGGCCGCCGTCCGACAGGTCGTGGACGGCGGTGAGTCGGCCCAGCGCGACGAGGCCGCGCACGAGGTCGCCGTGGCGCCGCTCGGCCGCGAGGTCGACCGGCGGAGGGGCGCCCTCGGCGCGCCCGCAGATGTCGCGGAGGTAGAGCGACTGGCCGAGCCAGCCATTCGTGTCGCCGACCAGCAGGATGGCTTCGCCCGCGGCCTTGAAGCCTGAGGTTGCGATCCTGCCGACGTCGTCGACGAGGCCGACGCCGCCGATGGCCGGGGTTGGCAGGATGCCGCGGCCGCCGGTCTCGTTGTAGAGCGACACGTTGCCCGACACGATGGGGAAGTCGAGCGCGCGGGCTGCCTCGCCGATGCCCCGGATGCAGCCCACGAGCTGGCCCATGGCGTCCGGCTTCTCGGGGTTGCCGAAGTTGAGGTTGTCGGTCAGCGCCAGCGGCTTGGCGCCGACGGCGGTGAGGTTGCGCCAGGCCTCGGCCACGGCCTGCCGGCCGCCCTCGACAGGGTCGGCCGCGCAGTAGCGGGGCGTCACGTCGGTGGTCAGCGCCAGGCCCTTGGGGCCGTCCTCGACCCGCACCACGGCCGCATCCGCCCCGCCCGGCCCGACGATCGTGTTGCCCCCGATGAGGTGGTCGTATTGCTGCCAGGCCCAGCGTTTGGAGGCGAGATCGGGCGTGCCGAGCAGCGCCAGCAGCGCCGCGCGGTCGGGCATCGGCGCCGCCACGTCGGCCGGCGCGATGACGGGCCGCTTCGGGGCCGCGACATGGGGCCGGTCGTAGAGGGGGGCCTGGTCGCCGAGCTGCTTGATGGGCAGGTCGGCCTTGACCTCGCCCGCGTGCCGGACGACGAAGCGCAGGCTATCGGTGGTCACCCCCACCACGGCGAAATCGAGCTCCCAGCGGCGGAACACGGCCTCGGCCTCGGCCTGTTTCGCCGGGTCGAGCACCATGAGCATGCGCTCCTGGCTCTCCGACAGCATCATCTCATAGGCCGTCATTCCGGGCTCGCGGCAGGGCACCTGGTCGAGGTCGAGCGCGATGCCGAGGTCGCCCTTGGCGCCCATCTCGACCGCCGAGGACGTGAGGCCGGCCGCGCCCATGTCCTGGATGGCGATCACGGCGCCGGTGGCCATCAATTCGAGGCAGGCCTCGAGCAGCAGTTTTTCGGCGAAGGGATCGCCGACCTGCACGGTGGGGCGCTTGGCGGCTGAATCGTCGTCGAAACCCGCCGATGCCATGGCGGCGCCACCGATGCCGTCGCGCCCGGTCTTCGAGCCGAGGTAGACGATCGGCTTCCCCACGCCCGTGGCCTTCGAGTAGAAGATGGCGTCCGTGCGGGCGATGCCGACCGCCATGGCATTGACCAGGATGTTGCCATCGTGGCTCGGGTCGAACGCGATGGAACCACCAACCGTGGGCACGCCGAAACTGTTGCCGTAGCCCCCGATGCCCGCCACGACGCCGGCCACGAGGTGCCGGGTCTTGGCGTGGGTTGGAGAACCGAAGCGCAGCACGTCGAGGCAGGCGATCGGCCGCGCCCCCATGGTGAACACGTCGCGCAGGATGCCGCCGACCCCCGTCGCCGCGCCCTGGTAGGGTTCGATGAAGGACGGGTGGTTGTGGCTCTCCATCTTGAACACGCAGGCGAGCCCGTCGCCGATGTCGACCACGCCCGCGTTCTCGCCCGGCCCCTGGATGACGTGCGGGGCCGTGGTCGGCAGCCCGCGCAGATGCAGCCGCGACGACTTGTAGGAGCAGTGCTCGTTCCACATGGCCGACACGATGCCGAGCTCGGTCCAGCTCGGGGTACGGCCGCCGATGAGCGCCACCAAGCGCTCGTATTCGTCCGGCTTCAAGCCATGCGCCGCGACGACATCGGGCGTGATCGCGGGATCCGGGCGCATCAAGACCAGTGCTCTCGCTGGGGGCTCGCGGGCGAGCGGGGGTTCCCGAGGGTTACGGCCGGTGCGGCGGGATGGCAAGGTCGGTGGCAGGAGAGACCGCGACCGTGCGGCTGAGACCTTGTCGGCGTTGACGCTTGCGTCCCCGGGCGGGTGCCGGGCCGGCGTCGCGGGAATGCCGCCGGCCCTCCATCGCGGGTCGGCCGAGGGCCGGTTCCGATCCAGGATCGCGCCTGCACGGGTGACAAGCGGTGGGATCCGCACTAGCTCACTTGCGGTAGTACGGGCTGCGGCTCGTTCTCCGCCCGCCCTCCTCCCACGGAATCCACCATGTCTTTGACCGGCGACATCCTGATCGGCTCCGAACGTCTGTCGGGCATCGGGGCGACCTTCAAGGCCGTCAATCCCGCCACCGGCGAGGTCTTGGAGCCCGCCTTCGCATTCGCGGGTGCGGCCGAGGTCGAGCGCGCCGGCGCGCTCGCCGCGGCGGCGTTCGACATCTACCGCGAGACCGCGCCCGAGGCCCGCGCCGCCTTCCTCGAGTCGATCGCGGCCGAAATCCTGGCGCTCGGCGACGACCTGGTGGCGCGCGCCTGCGCCGAATCCGGCCTGCCGCGCCCCCGCATCGAGGGGGAGCGCATGCGCACGGTGGGGCAGCTCAGGCTTTTCGCGGCCGTGGTCCGGGCCGGCCACTGGCTCGATCTCAGGGTCGATCCGGCCCTGCCCGAGCGCAAGCCGCTGCCGCGCCCCGACCTGCGCCAGCGCCACATCGCGCTCGGGCCGGTCGCGGTCTTCGGCGCCAGCAACTTTCCGCTGGCCTTCTCGGTGGCGGGCGGCGACACGGCCTCGGCGCTGGCGGCCGGCTGCCCCGTCGTGGCCAAGGGCCACCCGGCCCATCCGGGAACGGGCGAACTCGTCGCCACGGCGGTGCTGAAGGCCGTGGCGGCCCATGGTCTGCCGGACGGCACCTTCTCGCTGCTGCTCGGCGGCAACGAGACCGGCATCGCGCTGGTGAAGGATGCGCGCATCAAGGCCGTGGGGTTTACCGGGTCTCGGAGCGGCGGCCTGGCGCTCTCGGCCTTGGCGGCGGCACGACCCGAACCGATCCCGGTCTATGCGGAGATGAGCAGCATCAACCCGGTCTACCTTCTGCCCGGCGCGCTCGCGGCGGGGGCCGAGAAGCTCGGGCGTGACTTCATCGGCTCCGTCATCTTGGGGGCCGGGCAGTTCTGCACCAATCCGGGCCTGGTCCTGGCCGTGGGGGGGCCCGACCTCGACAGCTTCGTCGCATCGGCCGCCGCGGCGCTCGCCGATTACGCGCCGTCTGCCATGCTGACTCCCGGCATCCACCGGGCCTACGAGGCCGGCCGAAAGGTGCTCTCCGAGAACCGGCGCGTGGACCGCGTGGCCGAGGGCAAGGTCGGCGAGGGGGTCAACCGGGGCACGGGCGCGCTGTTCGTCACGGAAGGTGCCGACTTCCTCGCCGACGAGACGCTGAGCCATGAAGTCTTCGGCGCTTCCTCGCTGGTGGTGCGGTGCCGGGACGAGGACGAACTTCTGCGCGTCTCGCGGAAGCTCGAAGGGCAGCTCACCGTGACGCTGCATCTCGCCACCTCCGACCTCGACGCGGCCCGGCGGCTCATGCCGGTCCTGGAGATGAAGGCCGGTCGCATCCTCGCCAACGGCTGGCCCACCGGGGTGGAGGTCAGCCCTGCCATGATGCACGGCGGGCCTTTCCCGGCGACATCGGACGGCAGATCCACGTCGGTGGGTTCGCTGGCGATCCGACGCTTCCTGCGTCCCGTCTGCTACCAGGACATGCCGTCCGAACTGTTGCCGGACGCGTTGCGCGACTCGGCCCTCGAGGCCCTGCCCCACATGATGGACGGCACGGCCGTGCTGCCGTGATAAGCGCGCCGTCAGGCCTCGGCGATGAGCGCCCGTCCCGCATCCGTCAGGATGAAGAGCACGAGGACGGCGCTTCGTTGCGCGCCCTCCGCCATCGAGGCCCGGCACCAGCCACGCTTGACGCATCGGCCGATCGGCCCCGACGTCATCGCCTGCGGCCCATCGACGAGCCGGCGCATCAACGCGATCTCCTCCGGGCGTGGCCCGCGTCTGGACGGGTGTGGGCGGCCGTCGGACGCCGACGGTCGCTCACGGTGCCATCGATCAGCATAGACATCGACCGTGCTCCCGCGTCTCGACCGTCGCGACGACCTGGAAAGACCATCGGGCAGCCAACCGTTCGTCCGGCATCGGCATGAGATCCGAACTGAACGGTTAAGTTCGATACAATGTCCAGCCCTTGTCTGGCAAATCAAATCAGCGCGACGAGGAGACCCGGATGGCCGAGGCGGCTGCGACTCACAGCAGGAAGGCCGGTGGCCGGCCGACCCGCGAGGAAGCGGCCCGACGCGAGGAGCGCCTGCTCGACGTGGCGACCGCCATGTTCCTCGACAGCGGCTATGATGGAACGTCCATGAACGCCATCGCGGCGGCATCGGGGACCGGCAAGCCGTCGCTCTATGCACGCTATGGCGACAAGCGGGCGCTGTTCCTGGCCGTCCTCCGGCACTGCGTCGAGCGATGGTCGAGGCCCTTCGCCGAACTGGGACCCTGCCCCCAGCACGTGCTGCTCCTGACCGAACTGGAACCCATGCTGGTGGGAATCGGCCGCCGGATCCTCGATTGCTCGATCACCGCCGAATCCGTTGCGATGAAGCGCGTTCTGGCGTCACAGGCCGGTCAGTTCCCCGAACTGGCCGCGACCCTCGAGGATGCAGGCTGGGGCAGCCTCGTGCGCCATGTCGCGACCCTGCTGCGCCTGGCCATCGACTTCGACCGCTCCGCGGTCGCCGACGCGGAACTCGCGGCCGACCTGTTCTTGAGCCTCGTGCTGGGCCGGGTCTCGCACGAGGCCCTGCTCGGCATCGAGATCGACCGCAGCGCCATCGGGAGCCGGATCGCGGCGGCCGTCAAAATCTTTCTCGGGCTCGGGCTGGTGGCGCGTTGATGTGCGACCGATCTCGTTCTCGGCTGCACTCGACGCGCGTCGGTCGCGGAGCGAACCTTCCTCGATGACGCGGGCGGCGCGGCGCGGCCTCACAACCCCGGCAGCAACACGCCGAGCGCCAACAGCACGTAACCCGCGACCGCGAGCCAGAACCGATGCGTCGTTACGAAGTTCTGCGCCACCGGCAGGCGAAAGTGCAACGACGCCACGGCGGCCAGCACGAGGAGGAGCGAGACCCCGAAAGTGATCACCTTCGGGGCGTTGAGCGAGAATCCACCGCGCCGGAATGCCATATGGTGCTCCTCTCGACAGGCACGCCGGGCGACGCCTCCATGCCGATAGCTGTTCATCGAATGGCTAACACGGGAATGCTATTCTATGCACGGGCGCAACCCCGGGACTCCTCATGGCGGCCGAACCTTCGCAGGGCGCGATCATCGCGTTCAACCGTTTCGGCCTGGGAGCGCGGGCCGGCGATCTCCCGAAGGTCGGATCGGACCCACGCGGTTTTCTCAAGGCCGAGTTGCAGCCCGATCGAGCCTTGATCACCCCCGACCGGGCCGAGGGCGCTGGCCTTGCCGGCACCACGGCCAACATCCAGGCCGCTTTCGCGGCTGAGGAGGCTCGCAGACGCCTCCGCGAGCAGATGAAGGCCGAGGCCGCTCAGCCGGCTCCGGCAACCGCGTCGATGGGCGCGCCGCCCGCGACGGCCCCGGACCCCAGCATGGCGCAGGTCGGCCCTGTCGCCCCGCCCGTCGACCGGCCGAAGGCGCAGCAGCCCCAGCCCGAAGGGAGGATCTACCGGGCCGAGGGCCTGGCGCGATTCGGCATGGCGCGGGATGCCGAGATCGGCTTCGTCGAACGGTTGGTGGCTTTCTGGTCGAATCATTTCTGCGTTTCGGCGGGCAAGAGCGAGATCCTGCGGGCCAGCGCCGGCTCCTTCGAGCGCGAGGCCATCCGGCCCTACGTGCTGGGCCGCTTTGCCGAGATGCTGCTGGCGGTCGAGCGCCATCCCGCGATGCTGTTCTACCTCGACAACGCCCAATCGGTCGGTCCAGCATCGCGCGCCGGGCAGAACCGCAAACGCGGGCTCAACGAGAACCTCGCCCGCGAGATCATGGAACTCCATACGCTCGGTGTCGATGGCGGGTACACACAGGGTGACGTCACATCGCTGGCCCGCGTCATCACGGGCTGGACCTTCGCGGGCCGTGAGGGCCGGATGGGCGAGCCCGGCACCTTCCTGTTCAACGCCAACATGCATGAGCCCGGCGACCAGACCGTGGTGGGCCGCGCCTATCTCGGCGGCGGCTTCGGCCAGGGTGAGGCCGCACTGAACGACATCGCCCGGCATCCTGCCACGGCGCGCCACCTCGCCACCAAGCTGGTCCGGCACTTCATCGCCGACGAGCCCCCACCGGCGGCGGTCGACAAGATCGCGGCCGTGTTCCGCAGCCGCGACGGCGACCTTCGCGCGGTCAGCACCGCCCTGGTGGACCTGCCCGAGGCCTGGTCGGCCCCGCCGACCAAGATCCGCAACCCCTATGAATTCCTCGTCGCGGCTGCGCGCATGCTGGGCGCCACCCCGGCCGACCCCGGTCCCATGCTGAACGGCTTGCGGACCTTGGGCCAGCCGCTGTGGGAGCCGCCCGGGCCGAATGGCCATCCCGACACGGCGGCCGACTGGGCCTCGCCCGAAGGCATGAAGCTGCGCCTCGACGTCTCGGCCGGGATCGCCCAGGCCTACCGGGGTGGCGGCGATCCTCTCGCCTTGATCGAGGCCGCGGCCGGCGCGGCACTGTCGCCCGAGACGCGCGACGCGATCTCCCGCGCCGAGTCGCGCCAGCAGGGCCTCGCCCTGGCGCTGATGGCGCCGGAGTTCCAGAGGAGATGACCATGCCGCTGTGCGAGATCCCGTCCCTCTCCCGCCGCGACCTGCTGGGCACCGCGGGCGGCTGTTTCGCCTGGGCGTTCCTGCCGCGCTTCGCCCATGCGGCCGGAGCGCGCGACATGCGCCTCGTCACGATCGTGCTCCGCGGCGCGCTCGACGGTTTGTCGGCCGTGGCGCCGGTCGGCGACCCCGACTATGCCGGGCTGCACGGCGGGCTCGCGCTGTCGCTGGCCGGTGACCGTCCGGCGCTCCCCCTCGACGGCTTCTTCGCGCTGAACCCGGCCATGCCGAACTTCGCCCGGCTGTTCCGGGCCGGGCAGGCCGCGGTGGTCCACGCGACCGCGACGGCCTACCGCGAGCGCTCGCACTTCGATGGGCAGGACGTGCTCGAAAGCGGCCAGGCCGGTCCGGGCATCACGCAATCGGGCTGGCTCAACCGCACCATCCTGGCACTGCCGCAAGGCGAACGCGTATCGACGGCCGGCCTCGCGGTCGGCGCCGTGGTGCCGCTCGTCATCCGCGGGTCCGCGCCCGTGCTCGGCTGGGCGCCGCAGGTCGGCGCGCTGGCCGGCGACGACCTCGCCCGGCGCGTCCTCGACCTCTACGGCCATCGCGACCCCGGTCTCGCTCTGGCATTGTCCGAAGGACTCGCGACCGACCGGATCGCGGGAGAGTCCCCGGGCAGCAAGGCCCAGCGCACGATGGACTCGCCGGGCGGCATGCGCCAGGCCGCCGAGGGCGCCGCCCGTCTGCTGGCCGCCGACGAAGGGCCACGCATCGCGGCGCTCGCCTTCGACGGCTGGGACACGCATGTCAATGAGGGTGGCGCGACGGGTCGCCTGGCGCAGCTGCTGGGTGGTCTGGACGGCGCGATCGCGGCGCTGGAGACGGGCCTGGGCGAGCATTGGCGCGACACGACGGTGGTGGTCGTGACCGAGTTCGGCCGCACCGTGCACATCAACGGCACCGTCGGGACGGATCATGGCACTGGCACCGTAGCGTTCCTGGCCGGCGGAGCCTTGCGGGGCGGCATCGTGATAGCCGATTGGCCCGGCCTCGCCGCATCCAGGCTCTACGAGAACCGCGACCTCCTGCCAACCACCGACCTGCGCGCCGTGCTGAAAGGCGTACTCGCGACGCAATGGGGCCTAGCGCCGAACGTACTGACCTCGACGATATTCCCGGGCTCGGATGGTGTTCAGCCGATCACGGGGTTGTTCGCCTGAAACGACGTCCCGAATGGCCCAGTACACGTGAAAAAGGCCGGGTCGACCGGCCTTTCACATCGTCTGCACGATCATGGCGCGGATCAGATGGCCTTGGCCCCGATCGCGTTCGTCCCGGCGTGCAGCGTCGCCAACGGTGACGCGGAAACAATGTCGCGTTTGGCCGAAACAGGGTGGGCCCCGAAGGTCGTTGCGGCCGATACGATCGCGACCGCCAGGACAACGACGATGCCGACCGACATCCGCAGTTGACGCCGAGCCTCGCTCCCACCGATCTGGACCGAGAAGCCGCCCTGCCTGTCATTCCCCGCGAGAGTGCTCGTCACCATAGGACTGACCTTCATCCGATGCCAGGAGGCAATCGATCCGTCGATTGGTGGGACAATGCGCCGCCGACCGACGGGTTCCGAGCGCCTGTGGAAAATGCCGAATTCGCTTGACTGTGCCGCCCGATCGCGATCTCCGGCAATTCCTGGCCGGCGTTCAGGAGGGCCGCTCGACGGGATCGCTGTGGCCCGAAGTTGCGGATCTGCCGCATCCTGCTTATGGTGTGCCTCTCCTCCGGTATGCCGATGGACGATGCGCCAGCCTTTGATCACGCCCAAAACCTCCTCCCCCAACTCCGCTGCCCCGCAGACGGCAAGCGGTTCGCAATTGCACGGGTGTCCGGTCCACGATCTCCGCACCAAGCTGCGCATGTCGGGCCTGCGTCCCACCCGTCAGCGGGTCGCGCTCGGATGGCTGCTGTTCGCCAAAGGGGACCGTCATATCACGGCGGAGAAGCTCTATGAGGAAGCGACGGGCGCCCGCGTGGTGATTTCGCTGGCCACGGTTTACAACACTTTGCATCAGTTCACCGAGGCAGGGCTGCTGCGCGAGATCGCGGTCGACGGCTCCAGGACCTATTTCGACACCAACCTCTCGAACCACCACCATTTCCTGGTCGAGGGCACCAATGCCCTCGTCGATATCCCGGGGTCGCATATCGCGGTGAGTGCGCTGCCGGAGGCTCCAGCCGGCATGGAGATCGACCGGGTGGACGTCATCATCCGGCTCCGGCGCAAGTAAGCCCTTCACCAAGGACGCGGACCTTCGGGGTTGCGCCGCCGATGTCGGCACCGCATCGGACGCTTCATCCGACGTCGACGCCATGGTCGCGGTGACGGCACCCTGGGCGGCGTCGAGGTTTTGTCCTGGCTGAGGATGCCCGAGTCGGGGCGCCCACGACGGGTCCGGCGATGATTCGCCGATCACCGCCGTCGAGGGTGACGAGCAAGCGGCCGGCAGACAGCGACGCAGGATCCCTGCGAGATCGTCGGTCGTCGGACCTGATGGACCATGGGCTGTTCCCTATCCTCGATGCTCGACCTGTGCGCATCGCCGTTTCCCAGGTCTTGCGCAGGTCGTCCTTGCGAGTGGGGCAATCCAAACGTGCATGCGGCGGATTCTCCCGAGATGTGGGCTCGTGGGGCGTGGCGTTTTCGTGATTTGACCCTGGAATTCGAGACCGTGCACAATCCGCGCTGCGCTTGCATGACACGATTGCAAGCTTCATCCTGTGCGATGACGAGGGACGCAGGCCGTACCGCGGCACCGGCAGAATGACAGGCAAGGCGACGTAATGATCTACAATGGTGCTGCAGTCCGGGAACAGCTTACGACGTTGCGCGATGCCGTTGCGGCAGCCAGGGAAAGAACGGAGCTCGATCCTTTCGACGATGCAATGTTCGCCGCCCTTCGTTACATGCTTGAACTCTCCGATATACACAGTGTCGCAGTCGAGAGCTTGCTCAAGACGGTCAAGAAGCTGGAACGCAAGGCCCGCTGATCGGTCCGTCGCCGAGTAGATGGTCGACAGTTATGGCGGCCTCGGACGTACCGCCGATCTCGACCCGGCGCTCGCGGCCGGCACGCGGCGCTCCGTGCTGGCGCGGGCTTCCGCCTCGCTCTGCCATGAGCCTGCGGTCGCGCTCGTCCGAGGGCTGGAGCTTCGCCTTGCGCTGGCCATGCTGGGCTTCTACCACGCACACCGACGGCGCAAGCTGGCGGTGCAACGCGATCGGCATCGTGCGGCGGGCGGCGTCCGCGGTCCGGACCGCGAAGATGGGCTCGGACAACACTGCATCAGTCGGCCCGACGCGCGGATTGGAGCTTCCAGCCGCGCGCCGCGCGGGCTAGTCTTGCGTTTCCCCTCCAGTCCCGGTGCCGTGCGTCGTTTCCTCCTCCTGATCGCTCTCGTCCTGTCCTGGCTGGCCTTGGCATTGCCCGCCCGCGCGGTCGAGGCAGCGCGGGTGTCGCTCGACAGCACGGCTGTCGATCTCACGCCCGTGGTCGAGCGCTTCACCGGCCAGGGGGACCGCATCCAGATCTCGACCGCGCCCGGGGCCGACGGCATCGTGCGGCGCATCGAGGTCGGGGCCAAGCAGAGCGGCACCAAGCCCAACTGGATCGTCTTCGCGCTCACCAACGACACCGACGAGCAGATCGAGCGGCTGCTGGTGGCGCCGCATTTCCGGCTGGTCGGCTCGGGCCTGATCTGGCCCGACCTCGGCGCTACCCGCATCTCGGCCATCACGGCGAGCCAGGGCTTTCCGCCCGAAGCCCAGGACAGCCCCGACGCCGACCTGTTCAGGCTGACGCTCGACCCGGGCGCCACCGTCACCTACGTGGCCGAGCTGCGGACGCCCAATCTGCCGCAACTGACCCTGTGGGCGCCCGACGCCTACAAGGACCAGATCACCAACCTGACCCTCTACAAGGGCGTCGTGATCGGCATCGCGGGGCTCATGGCGCTGTTTCTGACCATCGTGTTCGTGGTCCGGGGCGCCGTCATCTTCCCGGCCGCCGCCGCCCTGGCCTGGGCGGTGCTGGCCTATGTGTGCATCGATTTCGGCTTCTGGCACCGCCTGTTCACGGTCGGGGGCGACGCCGACCGGGTGTCGCGCGCCGTGGCCGAGGCCGTGCTGGCCGCAACGCTGTTCGTGTTCCTGTTCGCCTATCTGCACCTCAACCGATGGCACGTCCGCTACGGCCATATCGGGGCCGCCTGGATCGTGTTTCTGGCCGCATTGGTCGGGTTCGCGCTGTTCGACGCGCCGGTAGCGGCCGGCGTGAGTCGCATCATGCTGGCCACCGTGGCGGGAGTCGGCCTGATCCTCGTGCTCTACCTGTCGACGCACGGCTACGACCGCGCCGTGATGCTGATCCCGACCTGGTTCCTCCTATCGATCTGGGTGACCGCAGCGGGCTTCACGGTCGAGGGTGCCCTGTCGAACGACCTCGTGTCGCCGGCGCTGATGGGCGGGCTCGTCCTGCTCGTGATGCTGATCGGCTTCACCATCATGCAGAACGCCTTCGCGGGCTCGGGCCTCGGCCATGGCACCGTGTCCGACGCGGAGCGCAAGGCCCTGGCGCTGACGGGTTCGGGCGACATCATCTTCGACTGGGACGTCGATGCCGACCGCATTTTCGTCAGTCCCGAGATCGAGATGCAGCTCGGCCTGCGCCGCGGCAGCCTCGAAGGCCCTGCGGCGGGCTGGTTCGACCTGCTGCACGGCTTCGACCGCGAGCGCTACCGGGCCTCGCTCGATACGGTGCTGGAGCAGCGGTGCGGCCGCATCTCCCAGTTCTTCCGCCTCAGGGCCGCCGATGGTCATTATTTCTGGTACACGATGAAGGCGCGGCCCGTGGTGGGCCCGGACGGCGAAGTGGTCCGGGTGATCGGGACCCTGGCGGATTGCACCGAAAGCAAGAACGCCGAGGAACGGCTCCTGCACGATGCGGTTCATGACAATCTGACCGGCTTGCCCAACCGCGAACTCTTCTTCGACCGGCTCGACGCCGCGCTCACCATGGGCCAGGGTGCCAATGCGGCGCGGCCGACCGTTATCACGCTCGACGTCGACCGGTTCAAGCAGGTGAACGAGCAGGTCGGCCCATCGGTGGGCGATTCCATCCTGCTGACGCTGGCACGCCGCCTCGGCCGGGTGCTGCGCCAGCAGGACACGATGGCGCGCATCGGCGGCGACCAGTTCGCCTTCATCGTCATGTCGGAGCAGGGCCACGATGCCGTCATGGCCCTGGCCGACACGCTGCGCCGCACCTTGGCGACGCCCATCACCTTCGGCGACCACGAGGTGGCGTTGACCTGTTCGGCGGGGCTCGCGCCCTTCGACGCGAGCGTCCAGGCGAAACGCGAAACCATGCTGCAGGACGCCGAGGTCGCCATGGCGCATGCGAAGCGGGCCGGCGGCGATCGCGTCGAACTGTTCCGTCCGACGATGCGGGCCGCGCGATCCGACCGTACGACGCTGGAAGCCGACCTGCGCCGCGCCATCGACCGTAGCGAGATCAAGGTCCACTTCCAGCCCATCGTGAGGCTAGAGGACCGTACCATCGCGGGTTTCGAGGCGCTGCTGCGCTGGACCCATCCGCGGCTCGGCAATGTCACGCCCCTGGAATTCATCCCCCTGGCCGAGCAGACCGGCCTCATCGTCGACCTCGGACTTTTCGCGCTCGACCGCACGGCGCGCGAGCTCGCGGCATGGCAGCAGGCTCTCGACGTCTACCCACCGATCTACGCCAGCGTGAACGTGTCGTCGCGCCAGCTCCTGCGCCACGACCTCCTCGGCGACGTGAAATCGGTGCTGACCCGCTCGGGCGTGTTGCGCAACTCGCTGAAGCTGGAGCTGACCGAGAGCTTGGTGATGGAAAACCCCGAATATGCCGCCAAGATGCTGCACCGCATCCGCGATCTCGGGGCCGGCCTGTCGCTAGACGATTTCGGCACCGGCTATTCTTCGCTGAGCTACCTGCAGCGTTTTCCGTTCGACACGATCAAGATCGACCAGAGCTTCGTGCGCCAGAACGGCAAGGGCGCCCGCCCCATCATCCTGCGGTCGATCGTGGGCCTGGCCCACGATCTCGGCATGGAGGTGGTGGCCGAGGGCGCGGAATCGGAGAGCGACGTGATCGAGCTGTCGCAACTCGGCTGCGAATACGCGCAAGGCTTCGCGTTCGGCCATGCGATCAGCGCCGCCGAGGCGCGCCGGCTCGTGGGCGCCGCGAGCGAAGCCGCCTGAGCGGGAGCGCGCCGTCATGACGGGGGCCGAGGAGCCCACGGTGGCGGCCGGCATCGTCTGCTTCCACCCCGAGCCTGGGCAATTGCTCGATCTCGTCGATGCGCTGAGCCGCGACACGGGCCGGATCTATCTCTTCAACAATGCCCCCCTCGACCCGGCGCTCGACCGCGTGCTGGGCGACTATGCCGCCGTGGTGGTGATCGACGCCGGCTCCAACCTCGGCGTGGGCGTCGGACTCAACTTCATCGCCCTCGCGGCGAGCCGCGACGGCTTCGAGCGGCTGATCCTGTTCGACCAGGACTCACGCGCCTGGCCCGGCATGGTGGGGCGGCTCGGGGCGGCCTTCGATCGGCTCGCGGCCCTGCGCCGTAACCCGGCCGCAGTTGGGCCGCGGCTCGTCGCGTCGCGGGGAGGGATCAACGGCGCCGCGGGCGATTCCAAGGCGCCGCGTTACCGCGTTCGGCGCGGCGTCGAGAGCGATGGCGCGACGATGCCCGTCGACTTTCTGCCGACCTCGGGCACGCTCTTCAACCTCCGGGTCCTGCGCGAAACCGGGATGTTCCGGGCCGACCTCTTCATCGACGGCATCGACCTCGAATGGTGCTTCCGGGCCTGGCGCCGTGGGTTTTCCTGTTGGCTCGCGGGCGACGTGCCGATGGAACACACGGTCGGTACCGGCTCGATCCCGCTCGGCTTCGGCCTCACCATGCCGAACCAGAAGCCGTTCCGCATGTACAGCTACCTGCGCAACACGCTCTACGGCCTGAGGCTCGGCCACGTGCCGTTCGGCTGGAAGGCGCGACAGCTCGCCTATCTGCCGCTGCAGATGTTCGGCTTCGCGCGTCACCACGGCTTCAGCGGCCACGCGGTCCGCCCCATGCTGGCCGGGATCCGGGACGGGCTCTTGGGGCGCCTCGGCGTCCCGCCCGGAGCCGAGGATTGACCGGCACGGAGTCGATGGTGTCGCCGGGTCGACCTCGCCCCATCAGCAGCGTGACCCGGGAGGGCCGATCCGCTTTCTTACGGACGGCGGCTCAGCTCGCCTTTCTCAGTGCGGGTGCGGCACGCTTGGCCTTGGTCTTGTCGGCAGCAGCGGCCGCCACACCCCGGCTCGGCTTCGCCTTCTCACCGTCCGGCTTATCGGGCGCCTTCGCCGATCCCGAGGAGGTCTTGTCGTCACGAATGGACCGCTTCAACGCTTCCATGAGACTGACCACGTTGGACGTCGAAGGTCCCGCGTCGGCGCTTACCACCGCCTGGGTGCCGCCCTTCGAAGCCGACTTCGCCTTCGACTGGACCAGTGCCGTCAGGGCAAGCTCGTAACGATCCTCGAAGCGGCTCGGATCGAAGGCGCCGGTGTTCCGCTCGATGAGCTGGGCGGCGAGTTCGCGCATGTCGGCCGGCGCCTCGAAGTCGGCGATCTCCTCGAAGGTGGCGGTCGGGGATCGGACCTCGTCGGCCGCCCTCAGCAGCGTGACCATCATGCCTTTGCCGAAGGGCTCGATCAGCGCCACGCGCTCCTTGCGGGCGAGGACGAGACGGCCGAGCCCGGCCTTGTTCTTCTCCCGCATGGCATCGCGGATCACCGCGAAAGCCTCCCGGCTCACCTTGTCCTCGGGCGCCAGATAATAGGGCTTTTCGAGATAGCGCTCGTCCACCTCGGCACGGGCGACGAAATTCTCGATGTTGATCGTATGGGTGCTTTCGAGCCGGATCCGTTGGAGTTCCTCCTCCTCGATCACCACCAACTCGTTCTTGGCGATCTCGCACCCTTTGACACGGTCCTCCTTCGGCACCGGCTCCCGTGTCACCGAATCCACGACCTCCTCGTTGATGCGATTGCCCGTGCGGCGGTTGACGGTATGGCACTTCAGGTGGCTGCTGGCGCCGGTTGCGGGGTAGAGCGCCACCGCGCAGGACACGAGGGAGAGACGCAGGTGCCCTTTCCAGTATGACCGTCCAGCCATATCCCGCTCCACCACGCTTTAACTTGTACATGTGAGTCGAACAGACTCAGCCCCGAGTTAAGATCGGCGCTTCGCGACTCAACTCGACTCGCGATCGAGTCGTTCCGTCGGCGAATAGATTCATGTGCGAAGAACGCAAGGCGTCCTGTACCTGCTTGGGACTCGGGAGCCGTGGGTCGGTTCCATCGAGAACTCCCGCCGAGAAGCACGACACTGGAAACGTCGGGGTAGTCGGGTCACCGCAATGAGGGACGGCGCGCTCGAGGATGACGCGGTTGGGGAGCCTTCCTTGCGAGAGCACCGCGAAACCCAAGGGCTCGACGAGACCGGTGACGCCGGCCGAGGCCAGCATCGGTTTCAGCGCCCTGAGAGCCGCTCGCATGCCCGCGAGGCGCTCGTCCTCTGAGGCGCGGTAGGCGAGATCGTTGAGGGGGCACATGACGATCCCCTTGGCGCCGCAGGCCGCGGCATAGTCGATGAGGCGGCGCGCCTGAGCGTCCCGTTCGTCGTTCCAGATGTTGAAAGGGTAGAGGGCGTTGATGCTGGCGATGGAGACGCCGGCCCGGTCGGCCTCGGCCCGGATATCTCCAGCCGATGTGCCGTCCGCGATGGCCCGGCCCTCGAGATCGTTGCGGATCTCGACCGTGGCGATGTTGAGAGACCGGGCGAGCGCGAAGAAGTCCCGAAGGCTCCGACGCGGCGCCGCCATGTGGTTCAGGGCGAAGTCGATATCGGCCACACAGCCTCCTGTCCATCACCGATCCCGCCACCAGGACATGCGGCCGGCCCCATGTGGGCCGCCGTGGCCCGACCATGCGAGGACGTCTCTCGGACGGACGGGTGTCGCGGCTGGAAATGCCGCATCGACAACCTCCGGTCCCTCACCTCCCGCACGCTCATCGTCGTCGATGGAGCAAACCGATCATTATTCCCTGCTGATGGAATGGCTATTCCATTTCGGATCTATCGTCAACGCGCTCGAACCCGGATCCCGGGGCCAACCATCGAGCCGATCCGCACCCGGCCGATCGGTTGTCCATCGGTCCGCCGTTCCGGCGATCGATGACCGAGGCTCCACCGGGGCCGTCCCTGCGCTGCATGGGCGCGTAGCGTTCTGTGGCGCGCTTTCGCGACGGAATGGGACCATTCGAGGCAAGACCGCATTGCCGATCTCGGCGACTTGGAGCAGGACGGCGGCGAGGTTTCGCACCGCCTTGAGGAGAAGCTGGACGCATGATGGCGGCCGACACTGCGCGCACGGCCCCGGCAGGGGATGAGGACCGCAGCCACATCCTCAACCTGTCCTGCACGGACCGGCCCGGCATCGTGGCGCGGGTCACGACCTCGATCGCCGCAGTCGGCGGCAACATCGCCGAGAGCGCCCAATACTGGGACCGCTCGACCGACCGCTTCTTCATGCGGATCAGCTTCACGGCGCCGGCCGCGGTCGGCCACGAGGTGATCCGGGGCGCCCTGCAGAGCGCCATCGACGGCTTCGGCATGGCGTTCAGCCTGACCGACGGTGACCGCGTGCCGCGCATCCTGGTGCTGGTGTCGCGATTCGACCATTGCCTGCTGCACCTGCTCTATCAGATCAGGGTCGGATGGCTGCGCGCCGAGGTCGCCGGCATCGTGTCGAACCACGCGGACAGCCGTCTCACGGCCGAGCAGCATGGTGTGCCGTTCCACCACCTGCCCGTGAGGCAGGACAACAAGGCCGAGCAGGAAGCCCGGATCATGGCGCTCTATCGCGAGACCGGAGCCGACCTCCTGGTGCTGGCCCGCTACATGCAGGTGCTGTCGAACGCCTTCTCGACGGCGCTCAGCGGCCACGTCATCAACATCCACCATTCCTTCCTGCCGAGCTTCAAGGGCGCCAAGCCCTATCACCAGGCGTACGAGCGCGGCGTGAAGCTGATCGGCGCCACGGCCCATTACGTCACGCCGGATCTCGACGAGGGGCCGATCATCGAGCAGGAGACCGAGCGCGTCACCCACGCGCTGTCGGCCGACGACCTCGTGGCGGTGGGGCGCGACGTCGAGGCCCGCGTGCTGGCGCGCGGCGTGAAACTGCACCTCGAGCGCCGTGTGTTGCTCAACCACAACAAGACCGTGGTGTTCTGACCATGAGCGCCACCGTCATCGACGGCAAGGCCGCGGCCGCGGCCCTGATCGCGAACGTCCAGGCGGGGGCGGCGGAGCTCCAGGCCAGCGCCGGCGTGAAGCCGGGCCTCGCTGTGGTGATCGTGGGCGAGGACCCGGCGAGCCAGGTCTATGTCACGGCCAAGGGCCGCATGGCCGAGGACTGCGGGTTCAAGTCGGTCCAGCACGCGCTGCCGGCCGACATCGCCGAGGCCGAACTCCTGGCCCTGGTGGCGGCGCTCAACGCCGACCCCACGATCCACGGCATCCTGCTGCAATTGCCGCTGCCGAAACCGCTCGACGCGCTGCCGATCATCCGCACCATCCATCCCTCGAAGGACGTCGACGGGTTGAACGAGGTCAACGCCGGACGCCTGGCGCTAGGCGACCTCGGACGGGCCTTCGTGCCCTGCACGCCGGCCGGCGCCATGGTGCTGATCCGCGCGGCCCTGCCGCGACTCGCCGGCAAGACCGCCGTCGTCCTGGGACGCTCGAACCTCGTCGGCAAGCCGATCGCGAGCCTGCTGCTCGCAGCCGATTGCACCGTGACGGTGGCGCATTCCCGCACGGTCGATCTCCCGGAACTCTGCCGCACCGCCGACATCCTGGTGGTGGCCGTGGGCCGGCCCGAGATGGTCGAGGGCGACTGGATCAAGCCCGGTGCCGTGGTGATCGACGTCGGCATCAATCGCGTGCCGGATCCCGGCAAGGGCGAGGGCAAGACGCGGCTCGTCGGCGACGTGGCTTTCGCGGATGCGCAGGAACGCGCCCTGGCGATCACGCCCGTGCCGGGCGGCGTCGGCCCGATGACCATCGCCATGCTGATGCAGAACACGCTTCTGGCGGCCACCCGGGCAGCCGGACGGTCCGGAACACCTGAAGCCGAGCGCTGACCCGACCTCGTCGAGGCCGGGGTCATCACGCGGGGGAGCGCGTGCGGCCGACGGCCGGCCCGCCGTCGCCCTCAGGCGCCGTAGATCTCCCTGCGGGCGGCCGCATAGAGGTCGGACTGGAAGGCGCCCAGTTCCACGAGGTCGGCATGAGAAAGGGTGTCGATCTCGGCGATCATGCGCCGGTAGCGGCGGTTCTTGTCGAGTCGGTCTTGCGCGAAGGCGAAAAGACGGTTGAACAAGGTTCGATGTCCTTCAATCTCGTTGATGGATCAAACCTCCCGGATCGGTCTTGCTGCCGATTTGATGAAACTAGATGAGCCTATGCTGCACTGCAATATAGAAGAGTGCACTGCAGCCAGACCTCACCCGCATGGATGGCTTCATGGTTCGTTGACGACTGGCCGCGGACACGGCGAATCGTCGATCGGCCTCGCGCTGCTCGAGACCGACGCCGCAAGGTTGCAGACCGGCCGAATTTTCTCGCTCCGCACTAGCCTTGCCGGCGTCTCGCGGTTATTTTCAATCGATGCAAGGCGCCGATGCCGCACGGTTGCGCTCGTCGCAAAGGTTCCGGATGTTGGGCGGATCGTGCGTGGCGCGATCCATGAGGGGAGGGCGTCTATGAACATGGAGCTCTCACGACGCCATTTTCTCAAGATGGCCGGCGTGGGTGTTGCGGGTACGTCGCTGGGGGCCTTCGGCTTCGGCGGCGTCGAGGCGGCGCAGGCCGCGGCCATCAGGCCCTACAAGCTCGCCAACACCACGGAAACCCGCAACACCTGCCCCTATTGCTCGGTGGCCTGCGGCATCATCATGTATTCCAAGGGGGACCTGAAGAAGGGCGAGCGCGCCGACATCACCCATATCGAGGGCGATATCGACCACCCGACCAACCGCGGCACCCTCTGCCCCAAGGGCGCGGCGCTCCACGATTTCGTGAAATCCGAGACCCGCATCACGGTCCCCAGGATCCGCAAGCCGAATTCCGACCGGTTCGAGCAGGTGTCCTGGGACCAGGCGCTGGATCGCATCGCGCGCCTGATGAAGGACGATCGCGACGCGAACTTCATTGCGAAGAACAAGGACGGCACGCCCGTCAACCGGTGGACCAGCACCGGCTTCCTGGCGGCCTCGGCCACCACGAACGAGACGGCGTACCTCACTTACAAGGTGGTCCGCTCCACCGGCATGCTGGCGTTCGACAACCAGGCGCGTGTCTGACACGGCCCGACGGTGTCCAGTTTGGGCCCGACGTTTGGCCGTGGAGCGATGACGCAACCCTGGACCGATATCAGGAATACCGATCTCGCGATCGTCATGGGGGGCAATGCCGCCGAGGCCCATCCCTGCGGGTTCAAATGGGTCGTGGAGGCCAAGGCGCATCGTGGCGCGAAGCTGATCGTGGTGGACCCGCGATACACGCGCACGGCTGCCGTTTCGGATGTCTACGCGCCGATCCGACAGGGGACCGACATCGCCTTCCTTCTGGGCGTGATCCGTTATTGCATCGCCAACGACAAGATCCAGTGGGCCTACGCCAAGAGCTACACCAACATCAGCTATCTGGTGAAGGACGGCTTCGCCTACAAGGACGGCCTGTTTACCGGCTACGACGAGAACAAACGCGACTACGACCGCTCGACCTGGGATTACCAGCTGGGGCCGGACGGCTTCGTGCTGACCGACGACACGCTGGAGCACCCCCGCTGCGTCTGGAGATTGCTCAAGGACCACGTCGAGCAATATACGCCGGAGCTTGTCGAGCGCATCTGCGGCACACCGAAGGACGCTTTCCTGAAGATCGCCGAGATGATCGCCGAGACGTCGGCGCCCGACAAGGCGATGACGTCGATGTACGCGCTGGGCTGGACGCAGCACTCCAAGGGCGCGCAGAACATCCGCACGATGGCGATGCTGCAACTGCTGCTCGGCAATATCGGCGTTGCGGGCGGCGGCATGAACGCGCTCCGGGGCCATTCCAACATCCAGGGCCTCACGGACCTCGGCTTGATGTCGAACCTCCTCCCGGGATATCTCACGATCCCGACCGAGAAGGAGAAGAGCTACGCCGATTACATGGCGACGCGCGCCTTCAAGCCGCTACGCCCCGACCAGATCAGCTACTGGCGGAACTACGACAAGTTCTTCGTCTCGCTGATGAAGTCGCTCTGGGGCGACGAGGCCACGGTGGAGACCAATTGGGCCTACGATTACCTGCCGAAGCTCGATGTGCCGGCCTACGACGTCCTGCGCATCGTCGAGATGATGCACGACGGCAAGGTCAACGGCTACTTCTGCCAGGGCTTCAACCCGCTGCTGTCGGCGCCGAACCGGACCAAGATGACCGAGGCGCTGTCGAAGTTGAAGTTCCTCGTCACCATGGACCCG
>JAABUL010002427.1_pt1 | contig 30935 bp, 50 predicted proteins | sample 5559151 | NCBI WGS metagenome assembly JAABUL01 (sample SAMN10711876, study PRJNA513368) | rock metagenome | isolation source: Antarctica rocks | place: Antarctica: Victoria Land, Pudding Butte sud
CCAAAGTCGGCACCCTCAGCTAGCTGTCGGAATCTGCTCGGAAACTGACGGCCTCAACACGCCTCCAGCAGCATCACAGGGTGGCCACAGGGCCGCGCCGCCCGTCAGAGCTTGATAACTGTGTTTGAAATCGGATCTGAGCTGCTGCGGTGCCGCCGTCAGCTCTGCGCTGCGCCAGCAATTTCTGTCCAGGCCACGTGCAAAACCGTGACAAAACTTTTGCACTGCCCTATACCATGGTGCCGGTACCATGGTAAAATGTGGCCCATGGTACCACTGCTGCTGCTGTGGTATACCGCCGATGGTTTACCCGGTGGTGGTAGGGTATACCAAGGGCTGCCGCGTGGTACACCCCGCGTGGTATTGCCGGGCTGTTGTAGTGTACGGTTGCGGTTTACCAGAGCACCGACACCGGTTCACCACAGCACATTCCTACGATGAGATCATCGATGTTTCTGCCGGTAAGCACATACAGAACTGCATAAAGCTCATCACTGCTGCACCTCCTGCCGCTGCCAGTCAAATCGAGGTCGCTGTCGTCTGATGTTTTATTCTCCCGCCGTTGTCCCCATTCTCTTCGCGCACGGCGGCCAAGCTGGCGCCGCCACTAGGACATGATCTGACACCTGCGAATATGAGCACACATTCTCGGGATCTGGCCTCTCTTCAAATAACCTCGTGGACATCGTCGTCAAGGGTGCACCTCTTGTCATCATTCATGCAGCTTGCGTGCAACTGTGGCATTGCCTAGTGGAAATGAAGCAGAGTACCTTTCGTCGAGTGCACATGTATTGTGTCAGTTTCAATCGCCACCGGAGGAAGGCAATTTCGCCTCCAATGGCGAGCGCCTCGCGCCTGCAATCCATGCCCAGGAGTGCAACTCAAAGGACCTTCTTGCAAGGCCACAGGCATGCGTGTAATGCTGCACCGCAGAACTTGGCTGAGTGGCTTGCTGCACCGAAGAGCTGGCTGGCTGGCATCGGTTGGGCATGCAGCGTGTTTCGTTCTGATGCTCAGCCTGCACTCAGTATTCGGTGATCGCAAGGCATCAAGCAAGCTATGTATGGCGTGAATGGGTTGCGACTTGCCTGTCGCGACGTTCCTTGCGGGCTTGCGTGCGTTTTGCATCTTGTTTTTGATGATGCTTCACCTGTTGGTATTGATCTCCATGACTGCGGACAGCGCGACATAAATTTCACATGTTGGCCTTCTGGGACAGTCACTGGCTGCATTTAACCCTGATCTAGCTTTGTCTGAGCGCATTTCACCGGCCTGCTCCGTGGAGTGCGCCTCCGATACTGTCAGATAACAGTATTCGCATGTTGGGGCCGCGCACCTCGACTTGCTGATTTGGCATAGTCTATCATGATGTGATCACATGGGCAGAGGCGCCTCTGCCGACGCGTTAGCACGCTCTCACTAACATTTACCTTCTCAGCTGTCCGTTCAATTTCCAAATCTTCTCAATGCTGTGGTCGCAATGCTGTGGCAATGCTGTGCCTTGCCGCAATGCTGTCTGCACCATTACCAGCCACATCGGTCAACAGGGTCGTACACTAACACCATCGCTTCGCGCATCAGCAACATGCACACATGCACTATACAGAGATATATCGGGCAAGCGACAATCTATTGCAAAGCACTATGCATGCGGAACCAACCAAAAGATTTCGTTGCTCCATCAATCATGCCGGGCGACCTGCACAATATCGCAGCCGCCCGCAGCCGCAACGGTGCAAGCAGCGTTCTGCAGTGCATGTTGAACACATACAACGCCGATCAAAGCGGCAACAAAGGCTGCTCATGCCATTCAATCACAGAGACGTTCAGCGTCGATGAAATCTACGAAGACTGAAAAGACTGAGTTTGCATACGAGGTTGATACGCGGACGTGCCGCAGCCAGTCGGGTGGCTGTATGCTGTACACAGTGGAACATCTCGCGTGACCGAGCAGGTCTATGGGTCAAGCTGGGTCAGGCGAATGTGCAGCTCCAATGCATCCCTCTCAGGCTGCCACGCGCTCAGACTATGACGACCACGGATGCGACCCACAATGGTGCACAATTAGTTGTGGTGATGGCGGCGGCGGCTACGATGCGGCGACGGCGACAGTAGTGCCATCTATGCGAACTGCATGGGGTGGCGGCAGGCTGTAGTAGCTTCAGTCTATCGGCAGATGCCATAGCTCCTCAGACAGCAGCAGGCTATATGTCCGCATTGTCAGACTTGCCAGCGGTGGAGCTGAAGCGGCTCACTGCCGCTCCTTTGGCTCCATGCTCAGTCTCTTCACTCATTCACACATTTCCTTCTTCACGCCGCCGTCCACGAGGCGACCGCATGATAACCACCCATGAAGTGTTTGCAGTTGCCCCTTCGGGTCAGGGAGGCGAGCGCATGCCTCCTTCGCCGCCGCTGCGGCTGCCGTCGCTGGAAGTAGAGACAGAAGCGGGGACGGGGGCGGTGGCGGCAATCGCGGCGGCGGCGGCGGTGGCTCCAAAGCCAGCGTCTGGGGGCAATCGTTCAGTGTGAGGTCTGTAACAAACGGACATGATTGTGTCAGCAAACCTGACCAATCTGCGATTCTTAGTAGAGATGTGCGATAGGTAATGTCACATGTAAGCCTACCTGTACAGTGTACAGGTAGCTACACATGTAAGCCTACGTAGGCTTACTCTCACTCAGGTAGGCGCTGTGCCTCACAGTTGGCGGTGTGCGTTCTTAGAGAACAGACCGTTGCCCAATTCTGCATTTCGTTGCTACATCTCGATTATTGAGGCTGTCACTCATTCTTAGGCACATTTTCCAGCTTTCGTTTGGGCAGCTCGATTTGCATGGTGCTGAGTGCATGCTAAATTTTGCAGTAGGCTTCAGTGGCGCCAATGACGCTGTCACCCGATGGCTTACATCAGCATCGTAATCGAGCAAGGTAGTCGGGCAAGGTCCAATAACACGTGAAATCATGCTGCACAACTTGCCCTTTGATCAATAGACGAAGCACGGAACTAGGGCTAGCCGAGCTGCCTAGGTCAAGACAAGCGCCAATACAGACGCAAGCAGTGCGAGCTTGGCTGCGCCAAACATGACATTGCGTCCAGCGGCCTGTGTAGCGGGAGCTGTTGGAGTGGGAGCACCAGTGACAACCACCGCCGTGCCTGCAGAGCGGGGAAAAACATGCAATTCACGTACAACTGCCGCCTGTCCATACTATTTCTCTTCGCTGCCGCTGCGCGTTCTCCCTGGCGGCAGCAATCTGACAGCAGCAGGAGTGCGGGACAATACGCGATGCCCGATCTTGACGCCAGGCACTTGGCACTTGGCACTTGGACTCAAGGATCGGTGCCGATCCTTGAGTCCTTACTACGGTACGGTGAACGCACCAAGGGGGGTGTTAGCGATGCCGGCGGCGATCAAAGTCGGTGATACGGTGCTCATGCCGGACACGCCGCTGGTGGGCGTCACCGGCGGGGACGGCGGTGAGTTTTGACCGTTGGACGAGGCGGCTGTCGCCGTGGCGGCGCCTGCATTTGCAGAGGCCGATGTGGCAGCGGCCCCAGCGGCACTGGTGCTGCTGCCGCCCCCACCGCCGCCGCCACCTGCCTGCAACGTCCGAGCTGCTACCTGCGCTTGCATGCGACTGGAAATTGTCAACGCCAGCTGCTAGAGGGTTCATGCTCGAAGTCGCCCAGTCAACTGGCTGTGAGCGAGTGAAGATGCGGCTCATGCAGCAGCCCTCGCCCCGCACGCTACAACGCAGTGCCTAGCAACCCGCTGAGCCCGAAACAGCAGTGCGTTGGATCTATCGTCTCCAGTGAGACGCATTGCCCGCAAAACGTGTCTGCACCTAAGCGTCATCAGCCAGGTCAAGGTCGTACACTACAATCATCGCCCATGTGGCGCTTCAGAAGCGCTTCACAGATGTAAAGATGCTGCACCCGAGGCCCGGCACACTGTAGCAATCTGATATGCAGAAGTACTAACGGCCTACCCCGGTGATTGCAGGCCAGTCGTGCCGGGCGGCGTGGTGCATGACATCGCGGTCACTCACAGCTGCGACGCTGGAAGCAACACTCTGCAGTGGAACAACGACAAACAGGATGCAAAACATTGCAGCCACAAAGTTTGCACGTGCCATTCTATTGAAGTGCAGCGTAAGATCCAAACACTCTGTGCCACCAGTGTGATAAGTGCTGCACGCAGATGGCAATGCGCGACGCGAGTGGTAATTGATTTTACAGAAGTGCCAATTGCGAAGGCTGAAACACGATCACACAATCAGATTCTTAGGTGCAGCTGTGTCGCAGCCAGTACCAGGGGTAGCTGTACCTGCAAAATGTCGCGTGATCGAGCACGTCCAAATCCGGAGCACCTCGTTCCATGGTGTATATTCCGGTGCTGAGAGTGCAGATCATTTAGGCTCTCATGCGCGCATAATCTGACTGTATCGGAGGAAGGAGGAAAGCACCACCGCTGATACATGGTGGCGGTGGCGGCGATGAAACACAACCGGGAGTGTATGGCAGCGGTGGTAGATGCAGAAGGCTCGCGACTGGGTCAGTTTCACAGCTCCACATCCAGTAGGGTAGTGTCCATAGCGTCAGATACGCTGACGGGGGAGCTGCGGTAGATGCCGAGCATGCTTGCGCAAGCCATTGGCCACATGCTCAGTCTCTCCGGGTCTGCGCCCCAAGATTTCGGCAGGTGCTTTCAAATATCAACAAGCCACGGCTCGCATGAGGTACACAGCTTGCCGCTCACACCGGAAGCTCCGCCGCACCAGCAAGAGCGGATGTGCGGCGTCTGATCAAAGTTTCGGGAGGTGCTCTCCAAAACGCAGGCATCGCATTGGTCGTGATCAACGCGAAGCGTGATGCAACATATTCGAAGTGTAGAGTCATGGTACCCGTTTACAACAGGGAGGGCGTGTAATGTTCAGCTAGTCGCACTTGATTTTTCATGTGCTACCCGAAATACCAATATGCCGTATTCCAGGCAGAGTCTTCTTGTACATGGAGGTAAGTACACCGCGTAGCAATCATATCTGGGATCGCACTTGAGTGTTTGTTAACGCCCCAGTTCGTGAACGGGGCGATATGATTTCCGTTTCAGCCCGTCAGGGCTTGCGTGTCACATCCATCGACGTCAATCGAAATTCTGCGACGACTCGTTGACACTTGGACACACAGCACTTGCATTATAGCGCTCGCAACTTCATCACATCGTGTGAGGCGGTGATAGACACCACAGCTTCACTTGCGGCACCTCACATTTTCCTTGGAGGCCACCCCATCCGGCCCCTACCAGGTTGCCTCACTCAATATTGCGAGCGTTCGTGTGAGCTGCATTACATCGAGGACAGACACCAATCGCTATCAGTACCAGTAGCAGCACTCAATTTCGCAGCGCGTAGGCCATCTCCAGGCGACGCCCCGGTGTTTTCTCTTGGAGAGCCCGCGGTCAGGGTCACCTGGCCACCGGCGGGCCTTGAAGCATAAATCGCCACACAATTTCAGATTCAACACCATAGCGGCACAGCCAGGTGAAAAAGTACAACAGCAGCCTGCTGGGCTGTGAGGCCACAACCCGCATCAGGGCGGACGGCGGCAGCGCAGCTCCTCACTGCGTTCGCCACTGGACAGCCAGCCGAAGCGGTGGAGCCACAGCATGGACGCAGCCGCCGGAAGGGAGTTGCACCAGCGGCTGACGGTGGAGGTGCCGCGGCACTGCAAATTAGGTGCGGCAGGTGCTTTGCAGAGTTCTTCCCTGGAAAGCGGCCAGCTGACATGCTCTAGGCAGCTCGGCACGTTCAGCTACCTCAGGAACCTCGAGCTGAAGGTTGGGTCCTCATCACATCGCGTTGCGTCGGTCACCACCTGGGCTTGGCGCTGCAGGCGAACGGCGGGCGTGGCAGGCGCGCCTGTGGCCCCCCGCACAGCTCGCCCAGCGGGCTGAGGTCGCACAGGCAAGGGACTTTCCCCGCTGGCAGCACGACTCCGTTGCTGCTCCCAAGTAGAGCCACCAACACTGACAGCATTACGATCACAGTTCGGATCACAGCATTCGCATCACAGTGCAAGGTCAGGCGGCATTGCCGGTCAGCGATTGCGACTGGTGGAGCATGTGTGTTGTGCCTCCCTACAGTAGCAGCAGCCGAACCATATCGACACGAAACACACACACGTGGTGACGAGGGGAAAACCTGCACATTGCTAGGCGACGCTTCGAATGGTGTACTCGAATGGCTGGAACCCAGCCTACACATTTGATGACATGGGCGGGGCGGTGCTGGCCGCAGCGGCCGCCGCCGCGGGCCTTCAGAAGCTGGCAATAACAGGTGCGGCCAGTGCACCTGGTCCTGGAGCCGTCAAAGGGATCTGTTTCCAGCGCTTGTCATCATTTCGCTCTATAAGATCCTCAAGGATGTCTATCGAGCTGTGGAGTTTGACCACCAGTAGTTTTGACTTGGTTTTGCGAGCCTTGCACCAGTCACAGAGATTGGGCGCCTGCTGCCACCGCACGCTGCAGCGCTGGCGGTACTTGGGCAGCAGTTGGCAGTCGCGCGGCAGCTGGAAGCACTTTCGCTGCAGCTAGCGGGCTCGGTGGTCGCGTCGCCGTCGCGGGACGCGGCAACGCGGCTGCCGCCGCCGGCCGCGAATGCCGTCTGCCGCTTCCTGCGATTTGCTGGCCCGGCGCTGGCGCCCTCAGGCCACCTTAGGTGTGCTCGGCATGATGTAATACTTCATGACTCGAATCAACTCAAACGACAGAGTCTTCTTGGGCTGGAACCGATTGTGGTAGTGCGGTCTGTCTGCATAGGCTTGCCGGGGTTGTCGCCGTGCCATAATTGTGTCAGCATCGAAGGTCGCGAGCAATAGGTGCTGCGGAGGCGGATTACATGGGGTCCAGTTGCCTCGGGTGCTGCGCCACGCATCTTGGTGACTCTCAACTTGTGCTCTGCGCAGCTCTGCTCTGTACATCCGATGCAGGCTGCTGAAGGTGCGGCTGCCGGGCGGACATGACGCCGGATTGTGGAGGTGGCATTTACGGGACTGGCTGCGGAGCTGCACTACTGTCATACGGCTTAGTGAGATTGCAAACTCACAAATCAATCATCATGATGCAGGCTGCTGAAGGTGGGGCTGCCGGGCATGACGCCAGAGGTGGAGGCTGCGTTCAAGGGATTGGCAGCGGAGCTGCGGCGGGGCAGCGAGCGGCGCCGCCACACCTTCCTCATGGGCATGCACCGCAGGTACGAGTCCAGTGGTGTCTTGCAGCCTTGTGTACATGTCGTCCATCACATGACCCACCCTTTTCAGAGCTGCCTGCTGTGGCATGTGCCTGCGGGGTATGGGACGCTGTCCGCTGCTCTGGCACATCTATTACTCGCACATCTAATTCTAAGGGATTCCTGCTGCTATCTGCACAGGGCCCGGCACACCGGCTGCGGCAACAGTTGGCTGCTGGTGACAGCAACATCTGAAAACTGATGTCCTTCCTGCAGGGCTGGTCGCGCCGGCTGCGGTCTGGCGGCGGTGCCGTCGCCGCTGGTGGCACAGATCCTGGACGCCGCCTTCGAGCCAGACCCCACCCGCATCGAGGTCCACATGCAGGTGACGACCTGGACGATCGTCTTTGAAGCACACAGCCATCCGCGCCGCACAGGCGGGCACAGGCATCGTGTCATGTGGCTCAAAGAGGCGTGCATCCACGAAAGTGCGGCTGCATCTGTTGTCTAAGCGCTTTGCGATGAAGGTCACGAAAACGCACTGCATTGCGCAGGATCCCATCAGCTGGGCACCACTGCGCGTTGTCTTTTCGCCTGGACCGAGGCAGCCCTGAAGAGGCGCCGCCATGGGGTGTCGGGGAGGTTCAGCCTGTGCGATTCCCCATGACGGCGGCAAGCTAAAGCCGAGGGAAAATGACGCATCATCAGGCGCATTCGGGCGTGCGCCAAAACAAGTGGAGCTTCACTGCACTGGAGGAGCGTGTGTACATTGCTGAACGAGTCGCCAGCTTCGACTGGCCTAGCCTTTGAAAGGTGCGGCGTCCGCCGCTTGAGGCCACTTTCCCGAGTCATTCGCTGCGCAGTGCCTGCAATCTGACATGTGCAATACTCGGCAGATTACACTTCTGGTACATGTGTCGCAGGCGCGCTGCGTCACCAGATCGACAGTCAGGGCATCGGCGGTTGTGCAGCACTGCTCGCGTTGACGCAACGATATGCCACCGGACACAACATGGTCATGGGGTTCTGCTCGCATGAGCAGCAGTCACAGAATTGGGTTAGGCCCATTCAAGCTGTGTTCGTAATTGCGTATGTCTGTCGGATGCTCAGCAGAACAAATTTGATTGAGTTCGTTACATTGATTTGTTTGCAAGAAGTCAGAGACTTGACATCAGATCAGCCTAGTCATGGACATGTCTACCTGGAGGTGTCAATGTACAGCACTGGTCCTGTCTTCTCTGGGGTCAATGCACAATGCCACCGCCACCGCCACCGCCACCGCCACCGCCACCACCGCCTGCAAGCGGTCATGCACTCTGCACTTACTGCTGCTCAGCAGGCACTGAGTGGGATGTTTCTGTGTGCTCTCAGCTGAGATGGAGGTTGCAACGATTGCAACACCATGTGAGCATGCCCTACCCATCGCCCTGGCCCAGATGTGGAAAATGACGCTTCCCCCGCAGTGGCGCAGAGCCCAGGGGAGTAACGTCCCAGGCCGCTGTGGCCGCGCCGCGCCATTGGCGAGCTCGCAAGGTGTGCACTTGAGCTGCATTCTGTCATACATATCCTGCGCTGAGCCCGCCGAGTGCGTTTGGCCGCTTTCTGCCGTCCTTTGTGCACAGGGGATGGGTCCGGTGTGCAGCCTCGCAATTCCAGGTCGACATGCTGTCGCACGTTCGCTTGAGTTTTGAAGTCGGGTGTTGAGCCTCTCTTCATCATTGCGTTTTTCTCGCTGCCAGTAGGCTGTTCCTCGAGTCGCCGTCTGTCGATACCGCATTTGAACGATCACCCCAGCGCTTGCGAGCCCCGCCGCGCCGCCGCTTGGGGCGTAATGAGCGCATCAGAGTCAGAAGAATCGGACAGTGTATCGATCGCGTCGTCGGAGCTGGCCGAGTGGGCTGGGGATGACGTCGCTTGCGAGCTATGCGGCGACGCCGGCGGCGCCAGTCGGCTGGTCATATGCGAGAACTGCGAGGCCGGGTGCGCAGCGATTTGTCAGTCACCCTGCCACATTCCTCAATGGCGCCCGCCTTGTCGAATGCTGCCACTGACCTGGGCCCGTGACTGCGTAAGCCATGCAGTTTTCTGTATGTGCCCTGCCAGGCCACCGCTGCACAGGCTGCATCACAATAACCTGAGCACTGCGGACGGCAGGTGCACCGGCGCGCGGCACCTGTACTGCTTCCTGCCGCCGCTGCCGGCGCTGCCCGAGGACAACTGGTATTGCGACTTTTGCGTCGAGCACAGCTTTGTTGACGGCGCGGCGTTCACGCCCGCCGGCATTGGGTGAGCTGTTTGCTGCGACGCACAAGCAGACCGACCTGAGAGCATTCGCTGTGTTGCGCCGCCAACCAGCTGCCGACTCGATCTCATGGACGACACACCATGTTTGTACCTTTGCACCAGCGTGACTTCATGCTCACACTCGTTCAAATCAACAGACCAACTGACAGCGGTTCTGTCTGTCACAGGCTGGACGAGGCCGAGTCACCCGCTATGTCGGACTGCCCGCCGCAGCCGTCGACGGTGCGCGCTTCTGTCTCACCCGCCTCGAACGGCGGCAGTCACCCAGACAGCGCCGCCTCGGCGGAGGATGCCCTCCGGAGGGCGGCCGATGTCGCGGAGGAGGCTGCCGTTGCGACCGACGAGGCGGCCGGGCCAGCGGCCAAGACCAACGGCGCAACTGTGAGCGCTGCTGCAGCTGCGTCAGCCGTCAGCGGCTACAAATCAGCGGCGACGGCGGCGCCGGCGGCCACCAAGCCGCGCGCCATTCTGCCGGCAAAGCGCAAGGCAGAATCCGAGGCGACACCGCTGCACGACGGGTGGGCAAAGCTGCCCAAACCTGCAGGCGGCCCGCCGCTCAAGCTGCCGCCTCTGCGAACCGGCACCGGCAGCGGTGCCGGCGGCAAGCCCGCCCTGAAGCGCACAGGCACCACCGAATCTCCGCGCCTCGGCGGTGGCAGCAGCGACGACGCCGCAAAGCCCGGCGCCCTGCGGCGCACTGAACCCAGCAGCGAGTCCCCGCGCAAGGCCGCCGCCGCCGCCGCCGGCGCGAAACCTGTGCAGCTGTTGTCGCTGGGCGTGCGGCGGACGACGGCGGATGACTCGCCGAGGGGCGGCCGCGCTGCGTCGGACTCGCCGCGCTCCATGGCGCTTCAGGACGACATCGACCTTTTTGGTGCGCCTCATACTAAGTTCACCTCTTAAGATCCCTGGTGCTGATCCACAAATTTTGGGGATCCCTGGTGCTGATCCACATATTGCCGAGACTCCCTTCAGCCTGTCTCGCTGGGATGCCGGCCATGATGACAAATGCTTGCGGACCCGCTGGTACAATTTGCAACTTGAATGCGCCTGTGGGGCTTCGAGCAGAATAGCGCATGCTGCGTACGTGCCCAGCGCAAGCGCGGTTCAGCCAAGAGTCCGCGCCACGTATAAAGGGCTGTGGTCGCCTCGCTTGTACAGCATCGCGATGTGTGTCCACTGCCTTCACCAGTGCCCTACACCGCACAGGCGCCCTGTCGTCGCGACCAGCTGCCAGCGCAGCGCCCAGCCTGCTCGGCCGCGCCGCAGCGCCGCCGCAGCAGCAGCAGCCCGAGACCGGGGGCGCGCCGCCGCCGCGACTGCCGCCGCTGCCTGGCGCAGCGGGCATCGGTGCCGCGGGCGCCGGCGGCTCAGCTGTCTCCGCGCGCATGCACCAGCGGCTGCAGGCGGGCGCGGCGGCAGCGCAGCCGCGGCCGCCGGGCGGCCGGCTGCCGGCGGGACAGCCCGTGGACGGCGCTGGCGGCGTGGATGGCGAAAAGCCAAAGGGCCCGCCGCCACGGGTGGCCGCATCCTCCAGCACCTTCTCCAACATCCTCAGCGAGATGCAGGTCCAACAGAGAGAGCAATAGCGGCCGTCCTTGTGTTTGTTGCGATCCATACCATCAGAGCAAGACAGCCAGCTCGGCTCTGTCGGCATCTATCGATGTACCTGGCGTCAAGCTGCTGTTGTTCTATGTGGTGGCGCCGGACGCAGGAAGGCTGCAAGTGCTGCAAGACTGCACACGCACCTCACCACGTTCGAACATGAACTGAGGACTTTCTTTAGCGTTTAAACCCTCGGCCAGCATCCTAGTCAGTGTCTTCCCACGAAACTGCAATGGCTGACTCGGCTCGCCGCCTGAAAGCCATGGTGGCTCCACAGAGTGTTGGAGTCCCCGCGGTCTCGCCTCACAAGTGCCTATCTCCCGCTGCAGTCGAAGGCCAAGGAATACAACGCGCATGAGGAGGAGCTCAAGCGCCAGGCGGAGGAGCGCCACTCCCAGCGCGAAGAGTGTGTTCCCACGGCCCTGCTTTGCTATCGTTAAACCTCTGGACCGTCTCCTGTGTCCTGTATGGCATTGCTCCACCCACTAAACCCTAAACCCTAAATCCTGACCAGGCGTGCTTACATGCTGGAAGGAGGCGCTGCTGCGTGTCAGGTCTTTCGGCAGGACGAATTCAGACGGCGTGCAGTGCAAGGCCCTTCAATTAAGCATTCTCGGACTGTTAAAGTCTTCAACGTCGTGCACCATTCAGCAGGTCCGCTGCGGCTCACGGCGCTGCCCAACCTTTTCGATCCCACAGGTGGCTGGAGTCTCAGCGGAAGCAGGTGGCTGGCGGACGCGGCAGGACCAGCCTGTGGGGCGGCACAATGCGGCTGCACAATGCGACGCCGCCTGGGCCCGCAGGCGCCAGCGGCAGTGCGACTGTGGACGGAATTCACCTAGTGGCCTATGGGTTGAACAACGGCGCGAACAGCGCCGCCGCCGCCGCCGCGCTGCCGGCGTCTTTTGACGCCCATGTCGTGTCCATCGGCGAGATCGGTGCGCACACCGGGCTCGGGTTCCCAACCGCCACCGCAGCACCCATCGAAACCCTAAAACCCTAAACCCAAAACCCTGAATGTGGAGCATGTGCTTGTGAAACATCCACGTGCACCGCTCAGCGCCAGACTCGACTGCTCACGAACTGGTTCCATCACGGCCGCGCGATGCCGCAACCGTGAATGTGTCGAATCGTTCAGCGCTCACCATGCACATGAGGGTGTCCTCTTCCTAAGGACTGGTTTTGACGCCCTAAAACCCTAAACCCTAAACCCTAAACCGCAGACCTGGGCTACCCGGAAGCGCACAGCGGCGCGGCGCTTCTGTTTGCCGCCAACACGGCCGACGCCGGCAGCGTGGGCAGCGTCGGCAACCTGGGCCGCGGCTTGCCATCGAGCGCGTGCGCGATCCGCGCCGAGCTGCCCTCCTCCCAGGTGCTGCTGCAGAGTGGCGCGTTCCATGCACTTGAGCTTGTGCATCTAGGCTTTTGTGCATCTAGGCTTTTGGCGCAAGGCCCTGACGGGCACAGGTCAGCCACTCCGCAACAGCACTGCAGCAGTGGCTCGCGAGGATCTGTGGAGAGCAGCGCACCCCCAAACGTGACAGCACTGTTGACCCCTGGGCAAGTGCCTCGGCATTCTTTGGACTTGGTTTCGCAATCAGACCGAAGTCTTGTCTGCACGATTAGGGTAGCAACATTGACGAGACCTGCTTCTCTGTCGCTGCAGGCATGGCTTGCTCTGGTGCCAAACCCGCCAGATGGTCCGCAACAGCTGTGGGGCATCTTCGTGACGGCAGTCGAGAGGCCGCAGCCGCAGCACCGGGTGCACCCCTCCGCCGCGCAGAAGGGCCTGCTGAAGAAGGTACAGGTCACTCTGCACCTCCCACTGTGGTGACCACAGCATGTGTAGATTGTTAGCGTCTTGCGTTGCGCGTTTGTGCAGCTCCATTGCATCAGGATCAGCCTCCGCTTCAGCACAACAGGCCATGCGTCGGTCCACACTGCTGATGCGCCCGGATGCATCTACTTCTCGTGCGCTGACGAGGAGTCTCGAGCTTCGATCTTGGTTTGTGTTTTCAGAAATCTCGGTCTTTTAAGAGGATAGTCCTCTGTGATGCCAGGGCGCGGCGGCCATGAGGAAGCTGGTGACCTAATCGGACGGCAACTGCTTGAGGACTGCAGCGCAATGGTCTAGCCTCTCCAACATCTGCTCTCTTCTTTCTACATCTCTGAACAAGTTGCTCTTTCCAATGGTCAGGGCGCGGCGGCCGCGAAGAAGCCGCTGACATGGTCGGATGGCAGCGCCGCCGAGGACTGCAGCGCCGCGGTCGAGCGAGGCCCGGGGCCAGCGTACTGCAACCCGGGGCAAGTAGCGCCGGCGGCCCCTGCGCCAACGGCGGCCTCCGCGGCGGCGGCGGACCGGCAGTCCGACGCAGCGGCGCAGGCGCAGGAGCGGCGGCAGCGGGCCGGGCCGCAGGACGACGCGACGTCTGCGGCAGTGGCATCGAGACAGGGCGGCGGCTGGGGCCGCCATCTTGTGGACGCACAGCAGCAGCAGCAGGGACCGCGGCAGGGGCAGCCGCCGCCGGCGCAGCCGAACGGGGACGCCTTCCAGCAGGGCCAGCAGCATGTGCAGCAGAGGCAAAAGCAGGCGACGCCTTCGGCCAATGGGGCATCAAAGGCGCCGGCCACCGCGCCTGCTCAGCCGCCGCAGGGCGCGGCAGCCGCAGCGCAGCCGAGCGCGGTCGCCGGCGCTCTAGCAAACGGCGCTCGAGGCCAGTCATCACGCACCTACCACCTGACCCACCCACTGTTCATTGTCGCACATGAATGTGCGCACTGCATGAAGGTCCTCGCCAGGCGAGCGCTGCCCTCGATTGCCAAAGCGCCTACTTTTCGCTTCGTTTCTGAAAACGCGGCTGCAGACTACCCCACCTTGCCTAACCGGCGCGCCGTGCCACCCTGCAGTGCACAAGCCGCTTCGCGGCTTCCGCTTCAGCCTTGTTGGCTACCAGCTGACGGCAGACAGAACAACGGTACGCTTTCTGAAAACACTGCAGATTGCGCCCTGACTATAATGCAGCATATGACAACCTGCCCTACGATTGCACGCGGACTCACGGGGCCTCTACTCGAACGATTATACCGATCCAAAGCGATCTGTTGCTGCTGCCTGAACCAGCCGGCGGCCGCCGCTGCACCTCCTGCGCTGCGTCGTGCTGTGCACGTATCTCGGTTCCTCTGACAATGCCATGTGCGCCTTTCGGCCAACACCATGTCGGTGGCGGCTGCAGGAGGCGCGCAGCAGGCGCTCGCCAAGGCGGAGGACCTGGGAGCACGACCGCATCTGTTACATCCTGTTCCGTTGCACCCCCCTCTCACTGCCCAAAACCTCGTTCTATGGACCGCTGTGTTGTTGGTGCCGGTGCAGGAGGCGCAGCGGGCGCTCGCCAAGGCGGAAGACGTGGGCGCAGAGCACGACCGCATCTGTTACATCCTGTTCCGTTGCACCCCCCTCTCACTGCCCAAAACCTCGTTCCATGGACCGCTGTGTTGTTGGTACCGCTGCAGGAGGCGCAGCGGGCGCTGGCGAAGGCGCGGGAGTTAGGCGCAGAGCACTACCGCTTCCCCGTGGCGCCCGGATCCGTGTCCGCCCTGCTGCTGCACCCCGGCATCTGCCAGGTGCTGCCATAGCTAGAATCCGCTGCAGCCAAGGCACGTCAAACCCCTTCCCTTCATGAGCACCCTAGGAAGTGCAGGTTCGGGCATCGTGTAGTCTGCCATCCTGCAGCTGCAGCTGTTGGATGTGCCATCCCGCAGCTGCAGCTGTGGCTCTGTCTGCAGGATAGAGAGCCACCACCGCCACTCCTGCTGCGCCCGAGAACGCGCACAGACCGCGGCACCACCCTGCACCACTGTGTAAACCACGACAGCTTACGGCTGCTGGCCCAGCCGCGAGGCAGAGACATGGCATGTTCTGTGCGCATTTTGCAGGGCGGCTTCGAGAACAACCAGTGGGAGTTCTGCGCCAAGGACTTTCTGCTGAAGCCGCCCATCCAGTTCTTCCGCGGTCTGGACTACATCAACCTGGCCGCCAGGTGCTTTTGCTTGTGAAGTGTATCTTGACAGTATCACATGGAGGTCACGGATGCATGGCTTCGCCATGTTGTTCATTCAATGTGCTGCAGCAGCTGTCCTAATTGGCTGCCACGCCTATGAAAAGTGACCTTTAGGAAACCCTTCTGTTGCTTGCAGCAAAAGGACGAGACTGCTTCAAGGTGTCCTGTGCGTTCAGCAGGGGTACACCGGAGCAGACCCGACACAAATATGCTGATGCATTCACGCTCTGGCTGCTGCCGCAGGCTCGGCGCGGTGCCGCCGCCGGCGGCCGCCGCTGGGCACGAGCTGCTGCCGTGCGGGATCACCGTCGTCACAGACGCCGCGACGCTGGCCTCAGATCCGGACGCTTTGAAGCAGGCGAGCTTTGTGGCTGGTGTCTCCTGTCGTCTTCATTCTTGGCAGAGAGAACCCTAAACCCTAAAAAGCATCACCGTGATCACCGACGCCGCGACACTGGCCTCGGATCCGGACGCCCTCCAGCAGGTGGGTGTCGTGCACTGGCGACCAGCTTTCTGGCTGCTCAAGTGCCAGGCTTGGACAGCTGCAATAGCGCCTGCGCAGCTGGAGAAATGCCAGCTCCCTTCGCAACACTACATCAGAGTGGGACAGGAATGCAGGACGCCTGCATGGCTCCGTAGTAATTTCGCGCCGGCGCGCGGATTCCCGTGGTCCTCGTGAAATCTCTCTCCAGCCTCTGACGCCATGTCGCTGCTACTTGTTGAGGTCATTGGTGGCTAGCTTCCCGTCAAAACCCTCGCCTTTTGCGTACTGCAGCTGTTCAACAGGCTGAAGCGGGGCGCGGCGGGCTGCAGCCGCGCCCGCGGCTGCAGCTGGGCGGTCAAGCTGTCGCCGCCTGAGTACCAACACCTCCAGGACGCCTACCGCCGCTCGCACCAGGTGAGACATCATGATAGCAGGATGATGCGCTCGGTTTCATCCTGCACCAAACATCTTCCAAACGCCTCTGCTGGCCTGTCCGACATGGAGCCGGAATCGGCGAATCTGGTGCTGCAGCATCTCAGCTAAAACCTACTGCATCGGCCCACACCACACGTGCAGTTGCTTAAACACAAGCTCGATGCTCATCAACCTGGTGGGCGCTTGCATGGTTTGCGCAGCAAGGCGCATCCCTCGGCAACTTGGTTGGCACGCCTGTCATGCCACACTTGCAGATACCACGGCTGCCTGGCCACAGCTCCCGACACCTTGCGCATGTGTCTCCCCACAGCAGGAGGTGGGGCAGGTGCTGCAGATGTTCCAGTCGCGGCTAACGGCGCGCCCCGACGGCGACACTCTGCATCCTACTTTGCACGATTATACAGAAGGCCAACCTTGGTATCCATGCTGCACCCCTGCAGAAGGAGGTGGGGCAGGCGCTGCAGATGTTCCAGTCGCGGCTAACGGCGCGACCGGGCGGCGGCTCTGGCAGCGGGCCCGCACTCGCGGCGCTGCTGCTGCCGGAGGAGATGAGCAGCAAGGTCATGCCCGACCCGCCGCAGCTCGTGCGCGACGCCGTCAAGGCGCGCACTGGAGGAGCTGCCGATCGCAGTCTTGACCTCGGCCTGCTATGATTACAGTGCATGTGAAACGTATGGCGCCGGAGGAGCCGATTAGCAAATCAGGTTAGGTCACGCCCGACCTGCCGGATCCCGTGTGCGATGCTGTCAAGGTACAGGATCAAACTGCCCCTTTAGTCTGGCTCAAAACCGGTATCGTCCTATCGGAAGATGCGACGGCAACATCAGTCGTGGCTGGGACGGCCACCAGCCCTGAGAATCTATGCTTGTCAGGCAGCGCGCGCGGCGCTCAGCCGGCTGCACCCGCCGCAGGTGGCGTACAAGCACATGGGTAACTGCCGGCACGTGGTGCTGGCTTCGGGGGACCGCGGCCTCGTGGCGACGGGCGCCAATCAGTCCTCCATCCTGGCCTGCGAGGGCCTGGGCCAGGCGCTGGAGCTGGTCTCCAAGATCGTGGACCACCTGGACGCGACGACGCATCAGCCCGGCGAGTCGCACTGAGGCTGCAGTGAACAGCGCCAGCGGCAGGCGCGCAGCAGGCCGCCTGCCGCAGCGGCAGCATGCAAGCGAGTCGCGCCGCGCGGGCGGCGGCAGCTGGAAGGCAAGTCAGAAGGCAAGTCAGAAGGCAAGTCAGAAGGCAAGTCAGAAGGCAAGTCAGAAGGCAAGTCAGAAGGCAAGTCAGAAGGCGCTTCCTGCGGCGCCGGCACCAGCCCGGCGAGCTGCACCGACTCTGCAGCAGCTCGCGTCAGCGCCCGCATCAGCAATGGTGCGCGGCGCCGCCTGCCGCGCGCCGCCTGCAAGCAATGGGCAGCAGGCGCCGGCGGCGGCACCAGCCGTGCGAGCCGCGCTGAAGTTGCACGGCTGTTCAAGCCAGCGGCGCCCGACGACGCGCGCATGCGATTCACGGCAGCGCAGCCTGCGGGGCGCGGCGGCCAGCGGCGGCGGCGTGCCAGCCAGGCGGCTGGAAACGCGGCGCCAGCGGCCCTCGGCGAGGCGTGCCGGCGAACGGTCGCAGAGCGTGGCAGCGCAAACACCAGCTGGGTGAGCTGCAACACCGCATCAGCCCGGCGAGCCCTATTGAGGCACGAAGCCAGGAGGCGCGACTGGAATGGGCGGCGCAGGGCCGCGGCAGCCGCAGCCGGCGCGACGCGGCTGCAGATTCGGCGGGGCCTCGGCCACTGGCCCGCCCGGGAGGCTGCTGCGCGGCAGCTGCGAGCTGTCAAGACGCCGCAGGAGCCGTCGCCGGCGGCGGGGGCTTGCGGACGTGGACGTAGCCGTGGCAGGCGATGGCAGCCGCCGCATCTGGAGCTGCAGTCAGGAGCTGCGACACCTGCGGGCAGGCTGCCGGTGCGACGTGAGAGCATTGTATCATGCACAGCTTCAGCGCGCTGGACAGGCGTACCGCCGCCGCCGCAGCTGCCACCACAGCGGCATCTGCATCAAAGTGGCAAGGCCTGCAAATTCAGGCTGAAGGTGAGCACGACATCCCTCCGCCCCATGGTTTTGGCAACTGGTGGAGCAGGTCCATTTTGCAATGATCGGGGGCATCAATTCTTTCACCCCTGGTGGGCAGGCCCCGTCAGCAACCACGCGGTCTTTTGGCTGGCAGATGCCAAGCAGCTGACCCGAGAGTCTCTCGGGATCAGAGGCGGCCAGGTACGACAGCCATTGTCGGTTTCAGCCGGTCACAGAGCTGTTGCCACAAACCAGCATTTGCAGTATCACAGCACCCGCCTCTTGAAAGATACAGCCGCCGCGTCCGCTCGCCGCCTAGTCGACCACTCTGCGCGCGCATCCTCACCTCGAAAGGTCCGTTGCACGCACTCGCCATGCTGGCGGCTCACGGTCAAGCCTTTTTCTGTTGAATTCCTTTGGCGCACCTGCGCCTGCACTCTGCCCACATGTGCTGGGCGTCGGCGTGCCAGTCAGCATGATAGCTACTTGTCACAGCTTCGCCAACGCGGTCGCATCGTTGGTACTCGGCAGCGCGACGCCTGGCATACTGCGCAATGATGGCTCAAATATATGAGCTAGCGTCGTTTCCGCTCACATCGGGCCCTATAGCTACGCGCGTTGCATCTCGATCAGCTATTCGTGACGTCGTCGGGATGCCGCCAGTCAGCACAGTTGGTGACGGACGCCTTTTAGCATGGCACGGCCCCCGTCCGCGAGGCCTGTAGGATTCGTGGCATTTTCCGTTGCAGCTTTGCCTGGCAGAAGCTGTCGGTAGCCAGGATGCGACCCCTGCCCGGGACAGTTTCGACATAGCTGCCGCCAGCTATGGTTGTGTACAACACGCTTGTTCGCGCGACGCTGTGCCGCGCGCCATCTTGCGGGGCCTTGTATGCCCAGCAATATGTGTTACATCAGATCGCACACCAATCTTGGCTGCCGGCGGCCGTACTGGCCCCAAGCAAACCATTGTATATGAAGCATCGCTCGTGGTGCTTCACCGGCGCATTTTCGAGGCTTTTTACTCTGCAAAGCTCGACTAGCGAACGCGTGCGACTTGAGTCACCAACTTTTGTCTATTTCGTCGAGGGGTTTGGTTGCCCGCCAAGGAAACTTTAACCGTGTCCTTTACTGGTGGCGACCTTTAACTGGTGGCGACACCTGGCAAATGGCCCTCATTAACTACCATGGTATTAACGTAACAAAACCCAATGACATCCTGTCCCATCGGCCCTGTGAATTACTCAACGCCATGTCTTGATGCCCATGGCGTTGAGTCACACTATGTTGGCAGTGCTAACATGCCACTCATCATCTTCATGTGCCTCGCAGATGGCTGGCACCGGCTACCGCACCGGAGGCCTGCACGCCGGTGAGGCCGGGACTGGCGGAAACACCGGCATGCAGCCGCAGGTTGGCGCCGGCACCGGCGGCCACACCGGCATGCTGCACCCCGGCGGCGTGTCCAACGTCAACCAGACGCCGGCTGTGCCCGTTACCCGCGGCACTGTGCACCACGACAGCCACGACCACGACCTGCACGAGGAGTCTGAGGAGATGACGGTGGCGGGCGGCGGCCGCGAGAGCAAGGCCGGCAAGGCCATCAATGGCATGGCCCGCACCATCCTGGCCATCCTCCAGCTCCTCACCTTCCTGGTGCGTTTCGGGTGTTTCTGCACTTCGCTTCACGTATTTGGCAATTTGTCAGCAATATAATGCAAGCTGGACGGTCCAGGCCGTGACGATCTGGGCGTGGCTCTCGATCCATCGATGCACTTCATGTGCGGTGTCTTGACTCCTGTATCACACTGACTGTGCTCGCTGGCAACATTGCCTGTCTTCAGCGTCCAGCTTTCTGGCACACACTCTTTCTCTGGCCAATTGCATGTCGTGCTGGTTGGTATGATCAGCAGCGAGTCCACATATGCAAGCCTGTATCGACATCCTGACTGACTCGAGCCTGTGTCACCGCTGCAGGCATTCCTGGCGGTCCTGGGAGGTCTGGCCGCGCTGCAGCACCGCGCCAATAAGCTGTCGCTGACGCAGCAGCAGAACGTCGCGTACACCTCTCTTTTCACGGCTGGCGGCCAGGCACGTACCTCACCTTGATAGAACATGTTCCTAAGCTCCTCACTTCTGAGGCACCAGTCACTTTGCTGCCTCGTTGACCCTGCTAGATTATGCCAATCAAGTGCATGCATTGTCCTCTCGTGCTTTCCAAGTGCTTTTCCAACTGCCGACCAAGATCTGTGCGATCCCTGCTGATGTTTTGGACACTGTGGCTGAGTGCTGGTGCCTGTCTGCAGACGCCTTACCCGGGGTCCGCTGGTGACCAGTTCGCCTTCCAGTGGTACATCCTGGCTGTGGAGGTGCAGATTCTTTTCTAAACACCCTAACTACCGAACCTCAACTTTTCGACAGCTCAATCACGTGCTGTAACTTTTCGACAGCTCAATCACGTGCTGTAACCGATTCTAGCCTGTGCAAGAATTCCGTATAGTCACTCCCATGCAGTGACTTCACCAGCTGATGTTCTTGCTCTTTTGTGTGCAGATCGTTGTGACGCTGCTCATCCTGATGCTGGTTTGCCTCCCCATCCGTGAGTCCTTAAAAGCATCTCTGCAAATCGAACCCTCAAAAGCATCTCTGCAAACCGAACCATGAAACCCTCCCCTCGTGGACGCCCTTGACAAGCACTTCCATCACCGTGTGCCCCTGTTTTTCTACAACACGCATCTCACCGCCTGTGTGCCAATGTCACGGTGGCACACTAGCAGCTGCATCTGGTCAGGCATGTGCTCGCCAATCTTAAAAGCTGAGTCTCATATCCAATTCTGACTGCAGGCGCCCTGGAGCGTCTGAAGATGTTCGCCATGTGCCTCCTCACCTACGCCTTCGTGCTGACAACGCTGCAGGTGTGCTGCAGCCGTGCATGTCCCCCTTTTCCCTGCTGTCAAGTTGGTGTGCACATGCTGCTGCTGCTGTAAATCTATACCTGTTCGCCTGCACGCCTTTCACGTGCGCAGCAGCCCAGCTACACAAGGGATATCAAACGACTACGCTCGTACAAAAGTGTCTGCATCCCGAACAACATGTGACGACTTCCGTTCACTCACATGTGCCTTGTTCACCCGCCTGCAGATCCAGTCTCTGCTGTTCTTCAAGCGCAACTCCATCGCCAACCAGCTCTACGGCAAGAGCCGTATCAGGTGGACTCTGGCAGGTGCGCAGCGACAATGCACTGATATTCTTTTCTGCCGTTGTTACTCTCCATCGTGGTATATACATTCACAAAACCACAGCGACGCTCGATGCTCTGCATGTACACAAAAACTGCACAGAGTGCGAACTCTATAGAGTTCGCACTCACCGACTGCTTTGCAGATGCACCAGCACACACACAGTGCAGGAGTCCTATCCACCCGTGCGCGCACCTGTCGCCGGCCGCGATGTATCCTTCCCAGTGCTGCCGCCATGCCAGCCGCGCATTCAAAGAAAGGTGCCCCGCTGCTCTGCAGGCGCCATCGCCGGCGCAACGCTCAACGGCCTGTCGCTGCTGTTCCTGAGCCTGCTGCGTGCGCCGCACCGGGAGGACACCACCATCACCACCGGCCGCCGCGGCAAGCGCGTGGGCCACGACCACGACGAGCGTACCACCGGCCCCGCGATGGTCTAAGCGCCTCCAGCGGTCGAAAATCTCAATGCTGAGGTCATACTGAGGTTTATGGAGCCCTGAGAAGCCCTCGGACCACGGGAGGAGTTTCCCCATGCCACGCCGCAGGTCTGCTGCCTCGCTGCATGATAGTGGTTGCTAGTGGACAGTGCCGCGCCAAGATGCCACACTGAGGGTGACATGGGATGACAAGTTAGCAAAGGCGCACTAGCAGATAGTTGTGGCAAGAGAAACGTGATTTGTGTGTCTCTAGACAGCATGCTCCAGATTTTGACGCGTTGCACTTTCGCTTGCATACGGCAGAGCCTCTTTTCCTCGCATTGCTGTATCGTAGGTGCACATTGCTGTGAGCATATCAGACTGCAGGCTTCGATTGTGAAGTCCGTCCTGTCATTCTTTCCTGTGCCACAGCATAGTCGAGTTGCTTGAAATTAAAAGCCTGTAAATCCGAGATGTCCAAACCAATTGAGTCCAGATGATATCATTAAAATTTAATATCTCACCTTGCAATACGTCCGTGAGCAATCCAAAACCGCAGCCTGAGCGAAACCAGGGCTAGTTAGATTCTTCGATGGCGTATGAAATGAGACGACGACATTAAAGCTGCATCCATCACCGTATGCATGACTCAAGTCGTCATCCTGCCGCTGCTGTGTGCTATCCCTTTCTTGCCTTTCCGTTTCGTCCACCATCATTGGAGACGTTGCTGCCACCACCTTCGTCCTCTGCCGCCGTCAACTTTAGGGCCATGGGTCATTTAGCAGTGGGGGACAGCAGTACCTGCAGCACATCTGGGCACGTGCAGCGACGGCTTCCGGAGTTCAGCCGCGCTCCAACTCCAGCCTCTGCTATGAGCCACGTCACATTGCATTTTGGCCAGCATATTTTTTTCCGTGCACAGCAATTTGGCTGGTGTACTAGCGACCCGCAGGTGAAGGCTTTTCATCTCTGAGGCTGCAGGCTCGCTGAGCAATTTCTTTCCATCTGCCGGCGAATTTCGTCGCAACCCGGGTGCAAGGCTGCTCGCCCGGAACAGCATAGCGCCTGTCAAGCAGGCTTTCACGTGATGGTTGCTCGCCAGTGACGTTCGCGGTGGCAAATGCGTTCCACGCTGTGGACCCAAAGGCTAGCTTCTCGGCGCTGCAATTTCTCATCTAGCAGCAGCGCGGCGAGCCCGGCACCGCTGAGGAGTGCCCGCCGTTCATCATCACATCCTCAGACACGCACAGCGCTCTCTCACGCAGCCAGCAGGTGATGCTGGCCGACTGTTCGCGCAGCGCCTCAACCGTCCAGCCGGTTGGCGGCGAGCGCATCCGCATAGTGACTCCTCACTATGCGGATGCGCTCGCCGTCGAGTGCAAAATTTGCAGGAATTTCGGGCTCCTGCCCAAACTCATAGCTGCAAGCGCAGCTTGCACGTCACGGTAGCACAGGGGTTGGATATAGTACTGCAACCAGCCTCCGGTGGCCTGCAGGCCGGCGGCGTGGCGGCAGAGAGCCGCCATTGCAATGGCGGGATCGGTGAGCTCAGCGCCTAGCGCGGCGTCGGCGCCGGCCGCAAAACCGCCGCGGCGCATCACCTACACCTCCTACGAGTCCAACTGCTGGCAGGCGACCTTTGAACAGTCAGGTGCGTGGCTGGCGGAGTGCGCACAAACAGGAAAGAAATTCCGTAAACCCTAGATCTGCAGCCCGCTTTTGGGCCCATCTGCGCGTGGCCGGCCATCCAAACCATCGCGCAGGGACAACATCTGCTGTTCATCAGCGAATCTCGTGTTGCATGCCTGGCGACACAAAACCCCTGTAGCTCTGGCGTGTGCAACCTCATGCGCATGTGGCCTCATGTGCGAGTGACGACAATGCAAGGGGAGTGCCTGTGAGGGCTCGCACCGCTGGCACTGAAGACTCCTGTTCGTGCGCCTTAAACAAAATTTCTATTTCAAAATATTAAATGATACATTACATAGGAAATTAAATAGAAATACAAATTTTTGCAACAATAAACAATTTTTTTGCTAGTTTTTAATGGAAGTTTTTTATCTTTTGCGGCAAAGGCGTGACGGTGCTGGTGGACCCCTGGCTCGTGGGCGAGCTCACCTTCCTGCAGGCCTCCTGGATATACAGCGGTGAGAAAGTTCGCACAAAGGGCCTGGACTGGCAGGCGGTGGCGGCACGCTCCGACTTCATGCTCATCACGCAGGTATGCGCATCTCGGACAGAGTGCACCCTGTGCTCTTGCTGCTGCGCACCTGGCTCGCAGTGGTGGCAGGGCCAGCGCATCCACCTTCAGCGATGTGTTTTGTACACATGTCTAATCCAGGCTGCCGTGCAAAGGCAGGGTTTGCACAATTGCCGCCGCCGCCGGCGCCACGACTCACAAGTAGATAGGACACCCTTTACGACCGTTCACTCTCGATTGAGGTGACATTTCGAATCGCCGGCAGGGATTGGACGATCACTGCCACCTGCCGACGCTGGAGAAGCTGCCGCGCGACCTGCCGGTGGTGGCGCAGCCGGATGCGGCGGAAAAGTGCCGGAAGCTGGGCTACAAGCAGATATACGAGCTGGACCACGGGCAGACGGTCACCATTGCCGGCGGCAAGCTGACGCTCACCGGCACGGAAGGTGGGCAGATAACCCCTAAAACCACCGTATGCCTTGTGCCGCTGGCGAGGCGTCAAGGCGCCTGTAAGCAGCCACCAGACTAAATTTTACAGTTAAAGCATAAAATTTGAATTAATATAAGTTGAGTAAATAAATTTTTGATACAAAAACAAATCGTAGTCAGGGCGGTGCCAAAAGACGTCGTTGCGGCGGCGACGGCCAGCTGTCGGCTCGGCCAACTGCCCCGGGTTGGATGCCTCACACGCAGCCTGCGGTGTTGGGACGGCGAACTCCGGCCCATCTGCCGTTGGCGACGGCAGACGACGTTCCGTGATGACAGGGTTTACCTTGTGCAGGCGCGCTGGTGGGGCCACCCTGGAGCAAGCGGCAGCTGGGCGTCGTGTTTCGGGAGGCAACTGCTGGAGGCGTCAGCCTCTACTATGAGCCGCACTGCGACTTTGGCGCGGGCTCTGTGGCCGCTGAGCTGGCGCCAGGAGATGTGGACATAGTCGTGACGCCGGTCGTCAACCAGGAGCTGGCCGCCTACCCGCTGGTGCGTTCGAGTTTTACTGTGAAAAGGCTTTAGGGTTTAGGGTTTCAAGGGTTTCAAGGGCTTTTGAAACCTCCACAGTTTGGCCTTTCCAGCAGACAATTTGTGACGCCGCTCCTCAACCAGGAGCTGGGCGCCTACCCGCTGGTGCGTCGAGTCTAGTGGACAAAGCGGCATTATTGAAGCCTCAGCACTTGTACTCCTCTACTGCGCCCTGGCAATGTGGGCGTCGTCATGACGCCAGTCGTCAACCAGGAGCTCGCCGCCTACCCGCTGCTTTGATCTCGATAGGATTAAACAATGCAGTCTGAGGCTTTGGTGTTGACAACGGACTGCGAGACTCTGCCGTCGATGACACTTGCTGGGGCATCCTCTCGCACGGAGCCGCAGGAAGGGACCTGGTAGCCGTGCCGCACGATGCACTTGCACAAGGCCGAGCGTTCTGCGTGGCCACAAATGCTGTGCTGGCGGCCAGTGAGCTGGCGTTGGATGTCCCGCAGGTGTGCGGCGACAGCAACTCGTTGGACCTCATCAAGCAGACGCGGCCGCTGGTTGTGGTGCCCTTCATGAATGCCGAGACACAGGTGGGCTGCTCACAGCATGTTGCACGGCACCAGCTCAGGCGCTGGCTTTCACACTGTGCTCACGCTGCAGCCCATGCTACATGCCCTCCGAGCGCAGTGCGTGCGAGTATCTGCGCACCCTGATTGTGAGCACCTTGCTCAACAACACGATGCTGGCTGCTGCTGCAGGCGTCGGGGCCGCTGTCGTGGCTCATCAAGCAGCGCGGCAGCCTTGCCGACTTCCAGCGGAAGCTCCGGGACGCGGGGCTGGCCGACATTAGGGTGCAGGAACTGGCGCAGCCGCCAGCTTCGATGACCATCGAGGTGTAGGTGTAGGTGATGGGAAGGGTTTGACATATTCAGCTGGCAGCGGTGCTTCAACTGGCCCTCATATTTTGTTTGTTTAAATTTGCGCCAACACAGGAGTGTTGCACTGCGGACAGAATGCATTCAAGTACCTACTGTTGCCCAGAGCGTCAGAGCGTGCGACAATGTGCGTTGCAATAGGTTGTTACGATGCGCGCATTTCCGCAACAGTATCTTATGGCGTGTATCAAGTGAGAAGTACATGTTCAAACGGATCATCGGTCGAGCATCCGAACACTCGCTCAGTTGCTACAATGCGCATGCCCATGCTTGAATGAGCACAGCATTCCAAGGTGTGGGATATGCCAGGAAGAGCATGAATGCTATCAGCCACCACCCCCTCGCCTATACCTATACAACATCCTGCACAACCTCGACAACCTAACCACAGAGAAAAACCCGCACCCACTTCACTACTTGCAGCCAGCCCAGCCCTGCGGCAACATGGCTACAACCATTGCCCAACTTTGTGCACCACCTAGCTGATCCAGCCTTGCAGCAGGATGGCTGCAAGTCTGTACCATGGAGTGCCACCTGAGCTGCAGCCGTCGCTGCCGGTGCCGCTGGAAGCGGCATTGCCGCTACCAGTGGGCTCTGCGGCCGCTGCCGCATCTGTGTAGTCTGCCGCCACCTCTACGGCGCCGGCAGCCGGTCCCGCGCCGCCGCCGTCGCCGCATGCGGACGGAGCCACGCCTTCCCCGCCGCCGTCGCGACCGCCGCTGCTGGTCCTGGCGGCAAAAGCCGCCGCCGAGCCGGGACGCAGGCAGTCGGACAGTTCCATGGAGGGTGCGGACACCCACACCGTGCTGGTCGACCGCTCCAGGTCCAGGCTGACGCTGTGGCAGCACGGCGCCGGCCTCGGCTGCGCTGCCGCTTCCACGCTCTGCTGCGCGGCCTCCTCCAGGACAGCGGCGTCTCGCGGTGCAGCGCAGCCCGGAGCCGCGCCCGGCGCTGCGGCTTCGACAGCAGGGACGGATGCAGGCGCCGCTGCTTCGGCGGCATCGCTAGCGGCGCCTGCGGGCGGCGGCAGCGCGCCCGGCCTCCCAGCCCCGTCGCCGCAGGGTCGCGGGGCGGCGCTTCTGGCTGCCTTGCCTCCGCAGCAGCTGGCGCCAGGGTGCAGCGCCGCAGGCGCCGCGGCTGCGCTGGGCGCGGCCTCCGAAGCTTCGGAGGCTGTCGGCACAGGTGCTTCAGGTGCCGTCGGCCGCTGCGGGACTGCGCCAGGGTAGGCTGCAGGCGCAGCCGCCGCCGCTGCCGTCGCTGGGTCGGCTGCCATGGATGCGGAGGCCGGCCCGTCTACCGGCAGCCACACTGCCTCTATGGCCGGCGCGTCGCCATTGCTGCGTGCAAATGCCACATCCACGGCCGTCCCTGCCTTTGTCGCTGCGGCCGCCACACACCGCTTCAGCGGCTGCAGGATCTGCAGGCGTACGCTGTCGCTGGACGCTGCGGATGCTGCAGGGCGCTCCGCCGCCTTGGTTTCGCCATCGCCTGCCTCGACATCCGAGCCGGCTGCTTGCGCGTCTGACAGAAATGAAAAATCGAGATTTGCAGGCTGCTTGAAATCAGCTTGAAGGTTGGAGAGGACAATGTGCACTGGTACAGACCATGATTTAGTGCACAAGTACAGACCAGTTTAACAGGTACAGACCAGAAATATGTACCGGCAGGTGTGGGGACGCAAAATGAGTCCCCTGATTCTGCTTGTCCTCTGCAACCCGTGTCTTCATCAGTCCTCAGTACGATACAGGCAGCAGGTTGCTGCAGCAACACGTGCGAAGGCAGAGACAGCCTCCGGGAGATAGGTTTCACTGGCCACGATCTTACCGGCGCCATCCGCCTCGGAGGTGCAGGCGGAGCCAAACGCCGCGGCGCCGTCGCGCAGAACGCTGTCGGGCGTGCCGGGGGAGACGGCCTCCAGCTCGGCAGGGGCGTCCGCCAGCGCCGGCCCCTCGCCGCAGTCGCCGCCGCCGCCGTCGTCGCCGCCGGGGCGGCCACAGTCATCCCAGAACTCCTGGATGCCACGCCACTGGCCCTGCGAGAGTGGAACTGGGAGCGTCACCCCGTCTGTATCGTCATGCAGTTGTACGACCTGGTTGCTTCGTTGCCGCGGAGGTCCTTCAGCTGGAGCAAAGGGCCCGGTTTTGCATGCTCACAAGCACGTGGCATATTGTCCCCATATTGTCACCCAATATTGTCACCATATCGTCACCATATTGTCACCCAATATTGTCACCATATTGTGTCACCCGTTGCCAGCCAACCCTTTCAAGATGTTTCCGGGGGCAGCGGCGCACCGGCGCCAGGCGGACTTGGTGGCGCTTGGCGCGGACCATCTCCAGCGCCGCGGCAGGCGTCATGCCGAATTCCTTGACGAGGTAGCACAGCACCAGCGTCGTGGACCGCCCCCGCCCCGCCTTGCAGTGCACGTACACCAGCTCCCCCCGCCGCGCGTGACCTGCGCGTGGGCACGCAGAATGCATCTGGCGCCAAACCCTAACCGGCTTCTGCTGCCGGCCGCAGAAGTGCGGCCAGCTGCGGGGCGTGTGCGGAGCAGCTACCTGCGGTGATTGTGGCAGGTCACGGCCACCACGACGGCATGACATGTCCGTCCTGAACCACGTTTCCTGTCGTCACCAGTTTGCAGGGTTCAGCAGGAGCGTCCGCGGTGCAACAGCCGATGAGATGCCCCAACCCAACTGCAGCAGCGCCATGGCGAATCCAGCTGCGCGGTCGGCTGTAGGGGCTGCAGATGACCTTTGAAAGCCCACCTGCGATGAAGTCCGCGCCGCGGTGGAGGTCCGGAAGGGGCGGCGCAAACAGGAAGTCGATGGTGGGCAGGTGCATGTGGCGGATGCCTGCCGCGGCATACTGCTCTGGGGAAATGAAGATCTCGAACTCCTCGTTCAGCGTCACCACAGCCTTGACGCCCTGTGGGCGGCGGGGACGGGCAGGCATTCAGTCGCCGTAATATGTGAACCAGGGACTGCTGCCGCGGCACCGCAGCCCTGCCAATGCGCCGCGGACATTGTGTGTACATGCAGGAGGACTTGGCGCTGCCGTCAAGCGACAGCGGTCAGTTCGCCAAGTACGCACTGGAGAAATTGCGCACCAGCTGCTGGAACTCGGCGTCCAGCATGGACAGGAATGGGATGGCGCCAAGCATCACGTGCTGCGTCAACAGCAGCACCTTCGTCAGATCGTGCTTCAAGCACACTATGGCGATTCTCATGCGCACCAAGACACGATCGATAGCAATGATGTGCCATGCAGACGTTGGCCCACCTCTGTAACCAGGTCACACCAATGCCAGTCCTCCTGTAGGCGCTCGCGGGCAATGTTGAACAGCAGGCTAGGGTAGAAAAAGGCGCGCGCCGCGATGCTGGCGCCCATCTCCGTGTATGTCGCCATGGACGCGGCCTGCTGCAGGCACTCGGCTGTCGCGGGATGTTGCAAAGCCTAAAAGCTCAGCACATCCCTCTCCGACACCGAACAAGGCCCACGCCAGGCGCCACTGCCCACGAGGGCAGCTGAATGCAGCTCAAAGATTTCAGGCAATTCTGCCGTGCTGAAACGGCTGCTGTCGTACAGCACGCTGGGCATACGCGCACGACTGACTCGCTGACAGTGACGGACTCCGACACCCACAAACTCAGCAGGGACGTCGCTGTAGGCGCGCCGACAGCAGTGCGGTCTCACACTGTGGTGCTGGACGACAACGACAACTGCGACGAATGCAGCGGGTCAGAAGCCGTGTGTTGGCCAACTTTCAGGGTTCAACGTGCACTGCACATAGATCGCGGCTCAAGCATCAGTTGCACAATGTACAGTCAATTAAACATTCGCTGTACAGTCGGAACCTCTGTGTGCCGCTGGCGGTTGGTTTGTCTCGAGGCAGCGACCGCTTGATCTGGAGCACCGCAGCTACACGGTCGCTGTGCTGGACACACTGCGCTTGCCATATTTGGCATTGAATACTTAGCAGCTTGGTATTCTGCAGAGCGATCTGCACAGCTCCTGATCACAGACGAACCCAACACATGCTGACGGCGCTGGTGGCGCTGCACCGGGCATGACTGTGCAGCGTCCAGTGAAGCGAGGCCTGATATTCAGGCCGTGACGCACAGCGCCTGCAGAGAGCTTCCAGCGGATTCATTCTCACTCTCACCAGAAAGCTGTGCATCACTTAGCGGCATGCCATCGGTGACGCACAGCCAGCAGGCGCAGCCGCAGCGGCGGCGGCGACACAAATACTCGGTGCTGCTGCCGACCTATAACGAGGCCGACAACATCGCGCTCATCGTTTGGCTGCTCGTCCGCAGCTTCGAGAGCTGGTGTGTAAGCTGTGGAGATGCCGAGCTGCGATCCTCCACTGCATTCGGAGCGATGCGGCCTGATCTGCACTCGGGCGTCTGACACGCAACCTCATGCCGTGCAGCGATGCAGACTTTGAGATCATTGTAGTAGACGACAACAGCCCGGACGGCACGCAGAACGTGGTGCGCAAGCTGCAGGCCGCCTATGGTGGCGACAAAATCGTGAGTCTTCGCCTCCTAAAGTACACTGCAAGCTGATGACTATGTTCACCGTGATACATCAGCCACGGAGGCGCTCGCTATGCTTGTGCTGTGATCGACGTTCTTGTTCGCTGATCGGCCGAGTCGGAGGAGGCTGAGCAGCCTGCGCATTTCCTGGCGTCAATCCTCGCATGACGCGCATGCTGGTCTCGCCGGTTGTGGCGCCTTCGGCGAACGAGGCAGCAAATTGACATGATCGCAGCTGCTCCTGCACTGACATTGATCTGCTGAACCTTGCAGCTGCTGAAGCCGCGGGCGGGCAAGCTCGGGCTGGGCACTGCCTATGTGCACGGGCTGCAATTTGCCACGGGCGACTTCGTATTCATCATCGACGCCGACCTGTCGCACCATGTGAGTCAGCGCATGAGCCTTGTGCAACTAGTATTTGATCTCTGCCCTTTCCAATCCGTGCACCAAGTATCTAGGGTTTGGCGGCGAAGGGCACT
>JAABUL010002428.1_pt1 | contig 30934 bp, 4 predicted proteins | sample 5559151 | NCBI WGS metagenome assembly JAABUL01 (sample SAMN10711876, study PRJNA513368) | rock metagenome | isolation source: Antarctica rocks | place: Antarctica: Victoria Land, Pudding Butte sud
AAAAAAAAAAAAAAAAAATTTAACATTAAAGTTTTAAATATTTTAAAATTAAATATTGCAAATACGCGTATTTAAATATACTATATATATATTTAATATACAATAAAGTTAAGCTTAAAAATATTAATAATTTTTGATAATACTTTATTTAATTAATATATATAATAAATATTAACGCGCAATTAAAGTATTGCACAAAGATCTAATATTATAAATTTCTTAAAAAAATAGCAAAATTAATATATATACTATATATATCTTAAATCTATAATTTGTATATATAAGAATTAAAAGAGCATATAGCTTATCCCGGGTGCAGATTTCCTACCCGGGACAAGCTTATCCCGGATAGAAATTCTTATCCGGGATAAGTTCTGTCTATACTCAGTCTATACTTAATATAGAACGTACTGAATAAAGCGAAAATTATAAGTTTGAAAAGATGTCTCTATTGCAAATTGTATATATCAGATATATACTAGATCTATAATTTTGTTATTTCAGAGTTTATTTCGGGTAAAAAATCTGTATCTGAAATAAATTTTGTTTATATCGAGTCTATATTTTATATATATTGTGCTGAATTAAGCAGAAAGATTGAAAATTTAAAAATATATTAAAGAGAAAATATATATATCTAGTATATACTGAGTATAGAAATTGGTTATTCAAATATATTGAATAATTGTAATTTTGTTCGATTTCTAAAACTCAGAATAGACTAGATATATACTCAATATAGTCTATAATTGTTAAAAAAAAAACTATTATCTCAATTCTTGAACGCGCAATTTCGATATATCTATGCGAAATACAATTCAAATATAGATTCAGTATTGCTGTAGCATATATTAAGAATAAATAGAATTGCGTAAGTTGCGTATTAAGTCTCTAGCGTATTTTGTAAAATTGAAATACAATTGTCGCGTTTTTTATCTCTATCTTTTCTAATTATCTATATTATTGTAGTATATATTTCTGATTTTATCAACAGATCTATAGTATAAGTCTAGTATATTCTCTAATTTTACTGCTTCTATTATCTCAGTATATATTCAGTATAAGTGCCGTCGCAATTCAGTTTGCTGACGTTAGAGCACGTTACAACAATTCTGATATAACAAATATGTAAAATCTGTTTTCTCTGAAATACTATTATAGTAAATATAGTATATGCAACACTTTTGTCTAGTATATATTAATTATATATTTAAGAATCTTTTTCTAATTCGAATTTCGATTTTGTAACTGAATATAAGTGTTCAGTTATAGTACAATTCTATATCAGATATATACTGAATCTATATTTAACATATATAGAATTTAACTGAATAGATAGCAAATCTGATAAAAAAATATTTTTTGTTGCAATTCAGTTTATATTAAATATCAGCAGTGTCTGTTATCAAATTTTTAGAAAATAATAGACAATCTATATATAGATTTAATCTAAATTCAGTATATACTGAATATTATTAGTCGCGTCAAATTCTGAAACTCGAATTGTTTTTTTTAATACAAATATATAAGTTGTATAAATCCAGCTGCAACTCTGTATATACTAAGTATCAGCAGATATAATTGTACAATAGTGTCGGCTAATCAAATATATAGAGTAACTTTTATCGTTTTTAATTGTCAGCTATTTGTATATATAGCTGTAGTTTTATTTATATTCGATATATGCTGAGTCGAGATTGAAATCAAGCTACGCTGTTACTGAAAAACGTATTATACTGAAATAAGTAAATAAATATCTTGATTAATTATATACAATATATATACTAAATATATGCAGCTGCAAATTCAGATACAGAAAATATTTCTTTAAATATATATTATCTCGAAAAAAAATATATATCTTTTTTATATTTAATATATATCTAGCTTATATTGATCTAATGCTGTAAAACTTTGAATTAGATTCGAAAAATAGCAAAATACAAATTATTTTACAAAATCGAAATATAGTTTCTATATATTCTGTTTAAGCTAAGTTTATGTTCTGTATAGATACAAATATATAATTAATACAATTATCTATCAATATATAAACAATATAAAATATATTGTGTAAACTAGATTGATATCAAGTATATATTAAATTTATATAGAACAGTTGTTATAATCAAGAATTTGCAACTGTTTTCGGTACATACTTCTATTGCAAAATAAATTTATTTTATATTTATTATATATTTAATCTATCTTTTATTTTCTCTGTTTTTATACTATATATACAAATACTTATTTTGTAATTCAAAACTTCGACAATATATTAATTATATATAGACTCGGCTGATATCAGATTTGCACTAATACAATTTTTAAAATTATTAATTAATTATTGTTTGTTGTTTTTTTTCGAGTATTTGTTTTTCGATTTAAAAAATATCTGCAAGAAATATACTTCTAGTTTAGTTTTAAAATATACTGAGTTTATACTGATTTATTTTCAGCACTATACTAGTATTTCGATCGAAAAACTTTTTTTTATATATTTTATTGTACTGATCTGTATTCAGTATATACTCAGACTATATACAGATTGATATATCTATTATAAATATCGAATTTTCGAGTAGATTATTCAATTATATTCTAGATTCAGTCTATATTAAATATATACTAGTATTAAAGAAATATAAAGAAACAAAGAAATTTTGTAGTAATAGTATATTCAAAATTTCGAGAATTTTCAAAGATTTATATTCTATTTATATTCAGTATATATATAGCTGACAAAAAAAAGCTGTTTGTAATAGTAAAAAATTAAATACAATAATCGACTCTGATAAAAGAGTCTGAGACTTGTATATATTATATTTATATTTACTATATGCACAGAAAAGAATTACAATACTTTTTTTGATTCGAACAAAAACAATTTTTATTTGCTGATTTACTATACTGAAATTATACTAATTTTATACTTAACAGATATCTCTGTTCTGACTGATATTTCGATAACAAAGAAAAGTAAAATATTATCTGCAATTTTATATTACTTCTATAATATATCTATACTAAGTTTATATATAGCTGATTCTTTTTCAGATAAATTTATCTCTGTTAACAATAAAAATTAGTACAACTATTTTTCTATCTATACTGAAATTATACTAAGTCTATATTCAGCTGATACAGCTGCTGCAAAAACTATTGCTATATCTACAACTAAAAAAAACAAAAATTAGATTGTTTTCCGTCGTGCATATCAGATATATACTGAGTATAAATTAGAACAAATTGGCAACAAAAAGTTTTCGAAATTGTTTAACTGAGTTTTAGACTTAATATATGCTGTATATAATATTCTGATTTGTCTCGACTAATTGTGTATTTTCGGTTGTATTTAGTATATACAATATAGACAATCAGATATTTGTTTTTTCGATTTTAATTTAACAAAATAAATTAATATCTATTATATATTCTGCTTCTGCGTAACTGCTGCGACAACTATATTTTGATAGAAAATTTTTTTCTGCAAATCAATTTAAAATAAAATACAGTCTATATTTAATATAAAATCTCTCTATACTTTCTCTAATTTTGAATCAAGATTTCTTTTTTAATTATATTTAGATATATATTGAGTCTGTATTTTGTCTATATTTGCTATATATTTATTTTATTTACTATTCTGATCTTGTATCTACTTCTTCTATTCTGAATATTATTTTTTATAAAATAAAACTAAACAAGCAATTATAATAGCTTGTCGCGTCGCTGTACTTGTTAGTTTTACAAATAATACAAATATTTTGTATATAATTTTGTTTTCGATTGTTTCTTTTTGATTTCGAATTTTTCAATAAAGTAATAAATTTTTTTTCAAATCAATACTTGATATAAACTCGATATATACTAGATCTATATATAGTTTTTCGAGTTTAAATAAAAGTTTTTAAACTATTAATATTATACAGTATTTGTAAAACAAAGATATAAATTTATAAACTAGTTTATTTTTGCTGTTGTCTTGATTGCTTGATAGATGTTGTTAATTTGTTTGTAATAAAATTATATTTGAAATATTTTTTGTGTTGCTAGTAATATCGAATTTCTTTAATTCGACAACTTTTTTTGTTAGTTTTTTCTCTTTCTCTTGTAGAAATTTGTTACGTTCTTAATATATATATTGTATGCGCTGTTTTTGCACTTGATTTTCAATTTGATATTTCAATAGTATTGTTCTGTATTCTCTGCTCGATTTTAATATATTGTTTATAAAACTTGAGTCTGATTTATATTTATTCAAGCTAGACAACAATATATATCGAATTAATATTCGATATCTGTTTTTTCTAGATAGTATCTCTGCATATCGCTGTATTAAAAAAAAAATTTCAGAATTTTTATTAAATATATACTGAATCGATATCTGATATCTGTCTCTTCTAGATAGTGTTTCTGTATATTGTTATATTAAAAAAAATGTTTCAGAATTTTTATCAAATATATATTGAATCGATATCTGATATCTGTCTCTTCTAAATAGTATCTCTATATACTGCTGTATTAAAAAAAATATTTCAGAATTTTTATCTGATATATATCGAGCCGATACTCGATATCTGTTTTTTCTAGATAGTATCTCTGTATATTGTTATATTAAAAAAGATATTTCAGAATCTTTATCTGATATATATCGAGTCGATATTCGATATCTGCTTTTTCTAAATAGTGTCTCTATATATTACTATATTAAAGAAAATATTTTAGAATTTTTATCTAATATATATCGAGTCGATACTCGATGTCTGTTTTTTCTAGATAATATCTCTGTATATTATTGTATTAAAAAAGATATTTCAGAATTTTTATCTAATATATATCGAGTCGATGCTCGGCGTCGATTTCTTACCGAGTAAATAGTTTTTGAGTTGCAACTTTGAAGTGTGTAAAAAATCTCGTTATCGAATTCAGATATTATATTTGTGTCAGATTTATACTCAGAATCAAATCTATTAAAAAAAAATATTATATAAGAATTTTCTGAATTGAAAAAAAGATATAAATATTGTCAACAACGCTCTGCAGCTCTTCGATCTTTTTTATCTATAATTTGATTAACTATCAAGTCAAATTGAATATAAACTAATTGTATATATCTTTTTTGATCAGTTGAGCAGCAATACAATTGAATTTACTGCAATTGCGTCAAATAGATAGAATATCTTTTTCTGTCTCGAAATTGTTTTTTTCAAATATTTTAATAATATATTTTCTTATTTTGATATATAATTAGTATAAATACAGCTTAAAACAAATATAGATTCTATCTAAATATAGAAGCAAGTAGTAATAGCTTTTGTTTTACAAACTTATTGTTTTGAAAATAACTGTTTTTTTCTATATTAGTATAATTGCGAGCTAGTGTTTATCAATACAAAGAAATCTTTGATTTCTTTTTATATAGTTCGGCAAGAATTTATTTTGTCTTTCGATATTTAATTTATATTTTAAGTTTAAAATATAATATATTTATACTGTCTATATACTGTAGTAGTTCGTCAACAGTCTCGATCTTTCAAAGTTGATTGATAAGATAAATTGTCGAATAATTAGAATAATATTTTCGAAAATTATATTTAAAATATATTCAACAGAAAATCAGTATATATTTAAGATATTCGAACTACTCTCGAGAGCTGTTAAAATTGTAAAAATATTTTTTAAATTCTAAACAAGATATTAGTAATATCTGTATAATTCTAGTATATACTAAATATATTTCGAGTTTGTTTCTTGTTTATATCTATTGTAAAAGTTTGCAACTCTTTGTTTTTACAATCGATATAAAAAATTTAAATAGTTTAACAAACGGCTTTTTTTAACGCTTCAAATATTTTAATAAATATTGTATAATAATCTTCGGTAGTCTCTACATTAATTTATATATAGCAGTAGATATTAATTTCTATTACAATTTAAGCGTATACTCAATATATATTGTATATATATTAAACTTACAATAATAATTCTTGTTTCAATCCGAAATACTGTACAGATTTGTTTTGTTTTAAATCTATTTAAATACAAAATCTATTTCGAGATATAATTGATTTATAAAGATTTTAGTCTAAGCATAAATACAGTATACAACAATGTATTGTTGAGAATTTTCGTTAAAATAGATAATATTTCTAATTTATTGTTTCTCTGAAGAACGCAATTAATCAAAAGCAAATTCTTGCTCAGCTTCTATAGATTATAAGCTAGATTTATATAATATTTGAACTAAATATAAACTAATTTTTTAAGACTGTTTCGGCAGAAAACTTCTCGAGTTTTTGTTTGCAAATTAATATTACTATACAATTTTTTATATTAAAACTATTGTATATATAATGCAGAGCAATCTCGCTATATTTTGTGCGTAAATCAGATATAATAGAAAAGATAGCAAAATGTTCTGCAAAATATTTAACGCAAACAATATATATACTAGATATAAGCTCAGTTTACGCGCTGTCAAAAACAGTAGATTTTGTTGTTTGATTGCCGCAATTATGTTGTCGGCAATTTCTCGAGATATTTTGATAGAATATAATAGATAATAAGTATAATTTTCGCGTGCAATTAGTATAAAAAATAGAAATTGTTTTTAATTGACAGAAATATAGATATTCAATCGCGCATTATATATACTGATTTTAATTTTGTTATTTCTCTGAGAATAATCAAATTCTGTATATATTTAGTATATATTGAACTTGTATCAGAATAGAACTGATTGCAGATAGAATTTCTGAAAACTAGATATTCAATAAAAATACAGTTTTTTGTATATTGTTGTAGTCTGTAGTCTATCAAAATACAAAAATAATTAATATCGATATATACTGAGTTTGTGTTAACAATTCGATTTGTGTACTATAGTTTTGTATCGAAAAGTAAAAAGTATTTAACTCGATAAATCTATAAGATTAGTTTACAAACAATATAAATAAAATAAGAATTTATCTTATAAATTTTTTATATAGCAGACTCTTGATTCTTGTATATACAAGTTATAGATTCGAAATATATACAGTGTATATATTAATTTTGTTATTTTTTGAGAAATCTATAATATCAGATCTCTGTGCAACACTTCAATTGCGTATTGATATTTATTGTATATATCAATTGAGTAGAGTATTGTCGAAAATTATTGATATTCTTAAATTTAACTCTATTGTATACTGAATATATGCATAGTATATCTGAATACACGTGTTCGCAATACTTGATTTCGGAATATTTGAAATTTTGATATTAAATTTTGTTTGTTTTGTTTTTTTTTTTAATTTCTAGAAATAAAAAAGCAATCTAAGTAATCTTAAAGTTAATTGCAACAACAGAGAATTGAATCTAGTCTTAATATAAATTAAAATTATATTTTACTTAAATTAAATATATATTAAATATATATTTGTCAATTAACACTCTGATAGAAATATTAATTAAGATCTCGGCTAATATTGTGTTTTTTCTGTATACAAAATAAAGAATTCTTTTTGAATACGTGTATAAATATACTGAAATATTGTAATAGTTTTGTATTTCTGATACAACTACTTGATTGCATTCTTCGGAGATAATTGCAATCTTATTAATATTAATAAAACTCTATATATAATAAATATTAGCTCAACATATAATAGATATAAAGTGTAAAAGAGAATCTATTTTCTTGAGTTCTATAAGCAATAATTTGTCAAGACTATTAAAATTTTGATTATTTAATATATTTTGATTTTCTTGATTGTTTATAGAAATATTTTTGTTAATATTTTAATTATTTAATATTGTATCCGACTCAATAGTGTTGATATTGTCAAGATTCGAAATTTGTTTATATATTTAGCAAATATCTAGTATATAATAAGTATAGAATAAATCTCAATTCTATTTATTTATCGCGAAATTGTTTGTTAATCTTGATTTGCAAGATTTTCAGATATAAAAAAAAATTTCTTGTCAGAAAATATAGAGATTTCGAAGACAAAAAAATTGATAATATTATCGAAAAATATATTGCTATTGAGATTTGAATTGAATATAGACTAAGCTTGAATATAATATATATACAAAACAAGTAATTGAATTGCGCAGATATAAAATTATATCGGACTTATACTATATCTGAAAATAATTTATACTATAACAAAATATAATTTCGCAGTATATAAATTTTGTTTTTGAACTTGATTGATTGCATATTACAGATTTTACACAACTCTAAAAATACTATAAATATAGAGAATTAAATTTATATCTAGTATGTATCAGAAAAAAGCAAAATTCTGAAAGTTAATTTTGAATTAACACTGAATAAAAAGATTTATATTCTATATAAGCTATATATATACTAAACTTGCATTCCGATTGCAAACGAAGATCGCAATTAATTTCTGTAATTCGAAATAACTATACTAAGCATAAACTGAGTATCGACAGAGTTTATTCCGAATAGAAATTTCTATCCGAAATAAGCTTGTCCCGGGTGCGATTTCTGCATCCGGGATAAGCTGCAACCCGGAATTAAAAGTTTGTTATATAAAAAATTTATAAAATAAACTTTTATTTTATCTATATTGTTTGTAAGCTAATCTTATAGATTTATTAAATTAAATATTTTTTATTTTTTAATATAGAATTATAATATATAAATTAAATTATTAATACAAACTTAATATATATTAATATTAATTATTTTTGCATTTTAATAAACTACAAATTATAATAATATACAAAAAATTATATTTTTATTAAATATCTAACTTTTAAAAGTTTAATTTGCAATTAATTTTATTCTAATACAAGTTTAATATATACTAAATATATACAAAATTTAATTATTTTTAAAAAAGTAATAAAATTAAAACTAGTATATATAATACGCAATTAAATATCTATATTTTTATTAATTAAAAACAATTTCTATTTTTTATACTAATTGTATACGAAAATTATACTTATTATTTATTATATTTTATCAAAATATTTCGAGAAATTGTTAACAATATAATTGCAACAATTAAATAACAAAATTTACTATTTTTAACAATATATAAGCTAAGCTTATATTTAGTATATATGTTGTTTGCGCTAAATATTTTGCAAAATACTTTATTATTTCTTTTATTATATTTGATCTATATACAAAATATAACAAGATTGCTTTATATTATATATATAATAGTTTTAATATAAAAGATTGTATAGCAATATTAATTTATAAACAAAAATTTAAAAAAAAAATTATCGAAACAATCTTAGAAGATTAGTTTATATTTAGTTTAAACATTGTATAAATCTAGCTTATAATCTATAGAAACTAAACAAAAATTTGTTTTTAATTAATTGCGTTTTTTAAAAAAAAAAATTAAAAGTATTATTTATTTTAACAAAAATTTCTAACAATATATTGTTGTATATTATATTTATACTTAAACTAAAATCTTTATAAATTAATTATATCTTAAAATAAATTTTGTATTTAAACAAATTTAAAATAAAACAAATTTATATAATATCTTAAATTAAAACAAAAATTATTATTGTAAATTTAATATATATACAATATATATACAATATATACTTAAATTATAATAGAAATTAATATCTATTGTTACGCATAAATTAATATAAAGATTATCGAAAATTATTATATAATATTTATTAAAATATTTAAAGTATTAAAAGAAGTTGTTTATTAAATTATTTAAATTTTTTATATTAATTGTAGAAACAAAGAGTTGCGAATTTTTATAATAAATATAAACAAAAAACAAATTTAAAGTATATTTAATATATATTAGAATTATATAAATATTACTAATATTTTATCTAAAATTTAAGAAATATTTTTATAATTTTAATAACTTTTAAAAGTAATTTAAATATTTTAAATATATATTAGTCTTTTGTCAAATATATTTTAAATATAATTTTCGAAAATATAATTTTAATTATTTAACAACTTATTTTATTAATTAACTTTAAAAGATTAAAACTATTAACAAACTATTATAATATATAAATAATATAAATATATTATATTTTAAACTTAAAATATAAATTAAATATTAAAAAACAAAATAAATTTTTGTTAAACTATATAAAAAAAAATTAAAAATTTCTTTGTATTAATAAACGCTAATTTGCAATTATATTAATATAAAAAAAAACAATTACTTTTAAAACAATAAATTCGCAAAATAAAAATTATTATTATTTGCTTTTATATTTAGATAGAATCTATATTTGTTTTAAGCTATATTTATACTAATTATATATCAAAATAAGAAAACACGCTATTAAAATATTTAAAAAAAACAATTTCGAAACAAAAAAAAATATTCTATTTACTTAATGCAATTGCAATAAATTTAATTGTATTATTGCTTAATTAATTAAAAAAAAAATATACAATTAATTTATATTTAATTTAACTTAATAATTAATTAAATTATAGATAAAAAAAATTAAAAAATTGCAAAATATTGTCGATAATATTTATATCTTTCTTTCAATTTAAAAAATTCTTATATAATATTCTTTTTTAATAAATTTAATTCTAAATATAAATCTAGTACAAATATAATATTTAAATTTAATAATAAGATTTTTTATATATTTTAAAGTTGCAATCTAAAAACTACTTATTTGATAAAAAATTAACATTAAATATCGATTCAATATATATTAGATAAAAATTCTAAAACGTTTTCTTTAACACAACAATATATAGAGATATTATTTAAAAAAAACAAATATTAAATATTAATTCAATATATATTAAATAAAGATTCTAAAATATCTTCTTTAATACAACAATATACAAAAATATTATTTAAAAAAAACAAATATTAAATATTGACTTAATATATATTAAATAAAGATTCTAAAATATCTTCTTTAATACAACAATATACAAAAATATTATCTAGAAAAAACAAATATTAAGTATTAATTCAATATATATTAAATAAAGATTTTAAAATATTTTCTTTAATACAACAATATACAAAGACATTATTTAGAAAAGACAAATATTAAATATTAATTTAATATTAGCAATTCCGGAATTCTTGTTAATAGTACTATTAGTAACTAATAGTTAAATTAGCTAATATGTTGATATGTTTGCTTTATATAACTAAGCGCAGAGTTGAACTACAATTAGTAGAAATTGCAGACGCGTAATTAATACGCGTTTTGTCAAGACTTAATCTTGCACGTTGTTAAGTTCTATAGCACGAGCGCAATCTACGAGCGCAATTCACGGACACAATTTACGAACACAATTTACGAGCGCAATTTACGGTTATTATACGCACAACACAATTACGCAATAGTAACGTTCTTGTTGACGCATAACTCGCGCGTAGAAATCTCTCGAATTGTTCGATTCTGCTATACAAATTACTATAGTGTAGACAAGTAACAAATAAAGATATAAGCGAAGCATTGCGGGAGTTCGTGCGCATCTCGAATATCAAAATTGAATCTTTGTTAAGCAAGCGCCAAGACTTTTGTTGCTAAACAAATCTTAAGTCGATTAATAGTTAAATTAGCAGAATTCGCAACAGGCACTTTCTGAGCAGAGATTCCGGAATTGCCAATAAATATATATTTGATAAAAATCTTAAAACGTTTTTTTTAATACAACAATATACAAAGATATTATTTAGAAAAGATAAATATTAAATATTAACTTAATATATATTGTTGTTTAACTCGAATAAATATAAATTAGATTTAAATTTTATAAATAATATATTAAAATTAAATAAAGAATACAAAACAATACTATTAAAATATTAAATTAAAAATTAAGTGCAAAAACAATATATACAATATATATATCAAAAATATAACAAACTTCTACAAGAAAAAAAGAAGAGACTAACAAAAAAAGTTATTAAATTAAAGAAATTCGATATTACTAGTTATACAAAAAATATTTTAAATATAATTTTATTATAAGTAAATTAACAATATTTATTAAGCAATTAAAACAACAACAAAGATAAACTAGTTTATAAATTTATATTTTTGTTTTACAAATACTATATAATATTAATAATTTAAAAGTTTTTGTTTAGACTCGAAAAACTATATATAGATCTAATATATATTAAGTTTATATTAAATATTAATTTGAAAAAAGATTTATTACTTTATTAAAAAATTCGAAATTAAAAAAAAATAATTAAAGACAAAATTATATATAAGATATTTGTATTATTTGTAAAACTAACAAATACAACAACGCAATAAATTATTATAATTGCTTATTTAACTTTATCTTATAAAAATTAATATTTAGAATAAAAGAAATAAGTACAAAATTAAAATAATAAATAAAATAAATATATAGCAAACGTAAACAAAATACAAATTTAATATATATTTAAATATAGTTAAAAGAAAAAATTTAATTCAAAATTAAAAAAAATATAGAGAAATTTTATATTAAATATAGATTGTATTTTATTTCAAATTTTTTTATAAATTTTTTTTTATTAAGATATAATTGTTGTAGCAATTATATAGAAGCAAAGTATATAGTAAATATTAATTTACTTTGTTAAATTAAAGTTAAAAAGACAAGTATCTAATTGTTTATATTATATATACTAGATATAATCGAAAATATACAATTAGTTAAAACAAATTAAAATACTATATATAATATATATTAAGTTTAAGACTTAATTAAACAATTTTAAAAACTTCTTGTTGTCAATTTGTTTTAATTTATATTTAATATATATCTAATATATATAATAGAGAGCAATCTAATTTTTGTCTTTTTTAATTGTAGATATAGCAATAGTTTTTGTAATAACTATATTAATTAAATATAGATTTAATATAATTTTAATATAGATAAAAAAATAATTGTATTAACTTTTGTTATTAATAAAAATAAATTTATTTAAAAAAAAATTAATTATATATAAACTTAGTATAGATATATTATAGAAACAATATAAAATTGCAAATAATATTTTACTCTTTTTTGTTATTAAAATATTAACTAAAACAAAAATATTTATTAAGTATAAAATTAGTATAATTTTAATATAATAAATTAACAAATAAGACTTGCTTTTGTTCAAATTAAGAAAAATATTATAATTTTTTTTTGTATATATAATAAATATAAGTGTAATATATATAAGTTTTAAGTTCTTTTATTAAAATTAATTATTATATTTGATTTTTTACTATTATAAGCAACTTTTTTTTGTTAGCTATATATATATTAAATATAAATAAAATATAAATCTTTAAAAAAATTCGAGACTTTAAATATATTATTATTACAAGATTTTTTTGCTTTTTTACATTTCTTTAATATTAGTATATTTTTAGTATAGATTAAACCTAAAGTATAATTAAATAATCTATTCGAAAATTTGATATTTGTAGCAAATATATTAATTTATATATAGTCTAAATATATATTAAATACAAATTAATATAATAAAATATACAAAAAGAAGCTTTTCGATTAAAATACTAATATAGCGCTAAAAATAAATTAATATAAGTTTAATATATTTTAAAACTAAACTAAAAGTATATTTCTTGCAAATATTTTTTAAGTTAAAAGATAAATATTCGAAAAAAAACAATAAACAATAATTAATTAATAATTTTAAAAGTTGTATTAATACAAATTTAATATTAGTCGAATTTATGCGTAATTAATATATTGTCGAAGTCTTAAATTACAAAATAAATATTTGTATATATAATATAAGAACAAAAAAAATAAAAAATAAATTAAATATATAACAAGCATAAAATAAGTTTATTTTGTAATAAAAATATATATTAAAAATAATCGCAAATTCTTGATTATAATAATTGTTTTATATAAATTTAATATATATTTAATATTAATTTAGTTTACACAATATATTCTATATTGTTTGTATATTAATAAACAATTGTATTAATTATATATTTGTATTTATATAAAATATAAACTTAGTTTAAACAAAATATATAAGAATTATACTTTAACTTTGTAGAGTAATTTGTATTTTGTTATTTTTTAAATTTAATTTAAAGCTTTACAATATTAAATTAATATAAACTAGATATATATTAAGTATAAAAAAGATATATATTTTTTTTTAAAATAACGCATATTTAAAAAAATATTTTCTATATTTAAATTTGTAATTGTATATACTTAGTGTATATATTATATATAATTAATTAAGATATTTGCTTATTTGCTTTAATATAATATGTTTTTTAATAATAATATAGTTTGATTTTAATCTTAATTTAATATATATTAAATATAAATAAAACTACAACTATATATACGAATAATTAGCAATTAAGAGCAATAAAAGTTATTTTATATATTTAATTAATTAATACTATTATACAATTATATTTATTAATATTTAGTATATATAGAGTTGCAACTAGATTTATACAATTTATATATTTATATTAAAGAAAACAATTTAAGTTCTAGAATTTAATATAATTAATAATATTAATATATTTATACAAAATATAATTCAAATATAGATTTAGTATTGCTATAGTATATATTAAGAATAAATAAAATTGCACAAATTGCGCGTTAAGTTTCTAGCGTATTTTGTAGAATTAAATTATAGTTATTGCGTTTTTTATTTTTATCTTTTCTAATTATTTGTATTATTGTAGTATATACTTCTAATTTTATTAACAAATCTATAATATAAATCTAGCATATTCTTTAATTTAATTATTTCTATTATTTTAATATATATTTAGTATAAGTGTTGTTGCAATTTAGTTTGCTAATTTTAGAATATATTACAACAATTCTAATATAATAAATGCGCAAAATCTATTTTCTCTAAAATACTATTATAGTAAATATAATATATACAATACTTTTGTCTAGTATATATTAATTATATATTTAAAAAAAAAATTAATTTAAATTTCGATTTTGTAACTAAATATAAGTGTTTAACTATAGTACAATTCTATATTAGATATATACTAAGTCTATATTTAGTATATATAAGATTTAACTAAATAGATAGCAAATCTAATAAAAAGATATTTTTTGTTACAATTTAATTTATACTAAATATTAATAATATCTACTATTAAAATTACAAAAAATAGTAGATAATCTATATATAGATTTAATTTATATTTAATATATACTAAATATTATTACTTGTATTAAATTCTAAAACTTGAATTATTTTCTTTAATATAAATATATAAGTTATATAAATTTAGTTGCAACTCTATATATACTAAATATTAACAAATATAATTATATAATAATATTAACTAATTAAATATATAAAATAACTTTTATTGCTCTTAATTGTTAGCTATTTATATATATAATTGTAGTTTTATTTATACTTAATATATATTAAGTTAAAATTAAAATTAAATTATATTGTTACTAAAAAATATATTATACTAAAACAAATAAACAAATATTTTGATTAATTATATACAATATATATACTAAATATATATAGCTGCAAATTTAAATACAAAAAATATTTTTTCAAATATATATTATCTCGAAAAAAAAAAAAAATTATATTTAATATATATCTAGTTTATATTAGTTTAATACTATAAAATTTTAAATTAAATTCGAAAAATAGCAAAATACAAATTATTTTACAAAATTAAAATATAATTTCTATATATTTTGTTTAAACTAAATTTATATTTTGTATAGATATAAATATATTGTTAATACAATTATCTATTAATATACAAACAATAAAAAATATATTATATAAACTAAATTAATATTAAGTATATATTAAATTTATATAAAATAGTTGTTATAATTAAGAATTTGCAATTGTTTTTAATATATATTTTTATTGCAAAATAAGTTTATTTTATATTTGTTATATATTTAATTTATTTTTTATTTTTTTTGTTCTTATACTATATATATAAATATTTATTTTGTAATTTAAGACTTCGACAACGTATTAACTACGTATAAACTTAACTAATATTAAACTTGTACTAATATAATTTTTAAAATTACTAATTAATTATTGTTTTTTTTTTTTTAAATATTTGTTTTTTAATTTAAAAAATACTTGCAAGAAATATATTTTTAATTTAATTTTAAAATATACTAAGTTTACGCTAATTTATTTTTAGTACTATATTAGTATTTTAGTCGAAAAGCTTCTTTTTATATATTTTATTATACTAATTTATACTTAATATATACTTAAATTATACGCAAATTAATATATTTATTATAAATATTAAATCTTCGAATAAATTATTTAATTATATTTTAGATTTAATTTATATTAAATATATATTAATATTAAAGAAATGTAAAGAAGCAAAGAAATTTTATAATAATAGTGTGCTTAAAATTTTAAATTTTTTTAAAGATTTATATTTTATTTATATTTAGTATATATATAGCTAACAAAAAAAAATTGCTTATAATAATAAAAAGTTAAATATAATAATTAATTCTAGTAAAAAAGTTTAAAACTTGTATATATTATATTTATATTTACTATATATATAGAAAAAAATTACAATACTTTTTTTAATTTAAATAAGAGCAAGTCTTATTTATTAATTTATTATATTAAAATTATATTAATTTTATATTTAACAAATATCTTTGTTCTAATTAATATTTTAATAGCAAAAAAGAGTAAAATATTATTTGCAATTTTATATTGTTTTTATAATATATTTATACTAAATTTATTTATAGTTAATTTTTTTCTAAATAAATTTATCTTTATTAATAACAAAAGTTAATGCGATTATTTTTTTATTTATACTAAAATTATATTAAATTTATATTTCATTAATATAATTGTTGCAAAAATTATTGCTATATTTATAACTAAAAAAGACAAAAATTAGATTATTTTTTATTATATATATTAAATATATATTAAATATAAATTAAGACAAATTAGCAATAAGAAATTTTCGAAATTATTTAATTAAATTTTAGATTTAATATATATTATATATAATACTTTAACTTGTTTCGACTAATTGTATACTTTTAATTGTATCTAATATATATAATATAAGCAATTAAGTACTTGTTTTTTTAACTTCGATTTAACAAAGTAAGTTAATATCTATTATATACTCTACTTTTGCGTAATTGCTACAACAATTATATTTTAATAGAAAAATTTCTTTTATAAATTAATTTAAAATAAAATACAATTTATATCTAATATAAAATCTCTCTATACTTTTTTTAATTTTAAATTAAGATTTTTTTTAACTATATTTAGATATATATTAAGTTTATATCTTGTCTACGTTTGTTATATATTTATTTTATTTATTATTTTAATCTTATATTTATTTCTTTTATCTTAGATATTATTTTTTATAAAATAAAGTTAAACAAGCAATTATAATAGTTTGTTGCATTGTTATACTTGTTAGTTTTACAAATAATATAAATATTTTATATATAATTTTGTTTTTAATTGTTTTTTTTTAATTTCGAATTTTTTAATAAAGTAATAAATTTTTTTTCAAATTAATACTTAATATAAACTTAATATATATTAGATTTATATATAGTTTTTCGAGTTTAAACAAAAGCTCTTAAATTATTAATATTATATAGTATTTGTAAAACAAAGATATAAATTTATAAATTAGTTTATTTTTATTCTTGTCTTAATTGCTTAATAGATATTGTTAATTTGCTTATAATAAAATTATATTTAAAATATTCTTTATATAATTAATAATATCGAATTTCTTTAATTTAACAACTTTTTTTGTTAATTTTTTCTCTTTTTTTTATAAAAGTTTGTTACATTTTTGATATATATGTTGTATACGTTGTTTTTGCATTTAATTTTTAATTTAATATTTTAATAATATTGCTTTGTGTTTTTTGCTCAATTTTAATATATTGTTTATAAAATTTAAGTTTAATTTATATTTATTTAAGCTAAACAACAATATATGTCGAGTTAATATTTAATATCTATTTTTTCTAAATAGTATTTTTATATATTATTGTATTAAAGAGAATATTTTAAAATCTTTATTAAATATATATTAAGTTAATACTTGACGTTTGTCTCTTTTAGATAATATCTTTATATATTGTTGTATTAAAAAAAACATTCTAAAATCTTTATTTAATATATATTAAGTCGATATTCGATTTTTTTTTTTTTAGATAGTATTTCTATATATTGTTGTATTAAAAAAGATATTTTAGAATTTTTATCTAATATATATTGAGTTAATGTTCGATGTTTTTTTTTTTAAATAGTGTTTCTATATATTATTGTATTAAAAAAAAATTTAGAATTTTTATCTAATATATATTGAATTAATATTTAATATCTATTTTTTCTAAATAATATCTTTATATATTGTTGTATTAAAGAAGATATTTTAGAATTTTTATCTAATATATATTAAATTAATTTTTAATATTAATTTTTTATTAAATAAGTAGTTTTTAAGTTGCAACTTTAAAATATATAAAAAATCTTATTATCGAATTTAAATACTATATTTGTACTAGATTTATATTTAAAATTAAATCTATTAAAAAAAAATATTATATAAGAATTTTTTAAATTGAAAAAAAAATATAAATATTGTTAACAATACTTTATAGTTTTTTAATCTTTTTTATTTATAATTTAATTAATTATTAAATCAAATTAAATATAAATTAATTGTATATTTTTTTTTAATTAATTAAACAACAATACAATTAAATTTACTACAATTGTATCAAATAAATAATTTTTTTTTTTTTTAAATTGTTCTTTTCAAATATTTTAATAGCATATTTTTTTATTTTAGTATATAATTAGTATAAATACAACTTAAAACAAATATAGATTCTATCTAAATATAGAAGCAAGTAATAATAGTTTTTGTTTTGCAAATTTATTATTTTAAAAGTAATTGCTTTCTTTTATATTAATATAATTACAAATTAGTATTTATTAATACAAAGAAATCTTTAATTTCTTTTTATATAGTTTAACAAAAATTTATTTTGTTTTTTAATATTTAATTTATATTTTAAGTTTAAAATATAATATATTTATATTATCTATATACTATAATAGTTTGTTAACAATTTTAATTTTTTAAAATTAATTAATAAAATAAGTTGTTAAATAATTAAAATAATATTTTCGAAAATTATATTTAAAATATATTTAATAAAAGATTAGTATATACTTAAAATATTTAAATTACTTTCGAAAATTATTAAAATTGTAAAAATATTTTTTAAATTTTAAACAAAATATTAGTAATATTTATATAATTTTAATATATATTAAGTATATTTCGAGTTTGTTTTTTGTTTATATTTATTGTAAAAGTTTGCAATTCTTTGTTTTTATAATTAATATAAAAAATTTAAATAATTTAATAAACAACTTCTTTTAATATTTTAAATATTTTAATAAATATTATATAATAATTTTTAATAATCTCTATATTAATTTATGTATAACAATAGATATTAATTTCTATTATAATTTGAATATATATTTAATATATATTATATATATATTAAATTTACAATAATAATTCTTGTTTTAATTTAAGATACTATATAAGTTTATTTTGTCTTAAATTAATTTAAATACAAAATTTATTTTAAAATATAATTAATTTATAAAGATTTTAATCTAAATATAAATACAATATATAATAATATATTGTTAAGAATTTTTATTAAAGTAAATAATACTTTTAATCTATTGCTTCTCTAAAGAACGCAATTAATTAAAAACAAATTTTTGCTTAATTTCTATAAATTATAAGCTAGATTTATACAATATTTAAACTAAATATAAATCAATTTTTTAAAACTATTTTAATAAGAAATTTCTTAAATTTTTGCTTATAAATTAATATTATTATACAATCTTTTATATTAAAACTATTATATATATAATATAAAACAATTTTGTTATATTTTGTATATAAATTAAATATAATAGAAGAGATAGCAAAATATTTTGCAAAATATTTAGCGCAAACAATAGATTTTGTTATTTAATTGTTGCAATTATATTGTCGACAATTTCTTAAAATATTTTAATAAAATATAATAAATAATAAGTATAATTTTTGTATATAATTAATATAAAGAATAAAAATTGTTTTTAATTAACAAAAATATAGATATTTAATTACGTATTATATATACTAGTTTTAATTTTGTTATTTTTTTAAGAATAATTAAATTTTATATATATTTAGTATATACTAAACTTATATTAAAATAAAATTAATTACAAATAAATCTTTTAAAAGCTAAATATTTAATAAAAATACAATTTTTTGTATATTGTTATAATTTGTAGTCTATTAAAATGCAAAAATAATTAATATTAATATATATTAAGTATTATACTACTACTTTCTAAGAAGTCTTAGAGATATTAGAGAGAATTGTATTGTTGAAGAGATTTGTAGACATCTTTAGACAATGCAAGCAATTACTTGATAACAAAAGATTGCAACTAGATATAGCAATAACAATAAATAAAAATTTATTTTAAATTAAATACAATTTATAAGAGAGTTGTATCTAGAAAATCTATATATTAAAGAAGATCTTTTTTGTTTGTTATATTTGTTGTTAAACATATCGAGCTTTGTTTGTTTTATTTGCTATTAAATATATTAAGCTTTGTTTGCTTTGTTTATTATTAAATATATTAAATTTGCTTATTAACATATTGAACAATATTTGTCTATTAAATTGTCAAATATGCAAATAATTGTACTATATACTACAAACTACTTTGTAGAGTATATACTAGCTATAACAAACTAGAATTGTAATACTATTTCTTTTTTTTAAACTTTTTTGTTTCGAAAAACAAATACTTATATATTATATCTTTTTATCAAAATTATATTTGTCTTGCTTTCGAAATAGATTGTTACAAAATACTTATTAATTTTGCTTATAAATATTGTTGCTATATTAACAAGTCTTGTATTGTTATAAAAGATTTGTTATTTTGTTTAAAGTATTTAAAATATATTTATACAAACAAATTGTATATAAATATATTGTAAATTTCTTTAAATTATATTAGAAAAAATCTATTCTCTAAAATAACAAAAAATAAGATTGTATTAATAATTGTAATTACGCAATTGCTTTGCAACAAAAAAATACTAAAAAAAATTAATACAAAAACAAAACAAAAAATACAATATTTATTGTCTAATATAGAGAAGTTAAATATTACAAAGTTGTCAAATTATTTTGTCGCAAATACTTTAATTAAAGTATTTTTTATTATTTAATTTTCTCTTGTTATGCTAGATAATTTTTCGAATATTAATAGAATTTCTAGATTAAAGTATTGCAATTGTTAAGATTACTAATTGATTTTTACGTGTTTTTTGTTATAAAGTACTTTTTTTACTTTACAAAATATTGTTAATTTTGCTATTTTAGAATTCTCTTAATTTTAAATTGATTTTTTTCTTGTAACTTATAATAAAATATTTTCTATATAAATGTATTTGAATCGATTAATTTTAACAATAATATATAAAATACTAAAAATACTTTAACATTCTTAGATAAGTCGAGTTTGTAATTGATTAATTTTTTAGTTTTTTTAATAAGAAACAATTCGACTTTAATATAATTTAATTTCTTGTTTAACTTTCTTGTTTTAAGATTTTTTGTAAAAAGATATATTTTATTTTTCTCTTTTAGTTAAGATATTGTTTTTTGTTTTTTATTTTAATACTTAATTAATCTTTCTTGCATTTTTAAGATATTGTTGTGTATCTTTTTTAGTATCGCTACTCTTTTAATAGCTAATTGCGTAGATAAATGCGTACATTTTTTTTCGAAGAGATTTAGTTTCTTGTTATAGTTGACAAAGAATAAAGTTATTTTAATAATATTCGAAATCTTTGCATTAAATATTAGTTGTATTATAGATAAAAATAATATCTAGTTGCTATAAGTATTGTTAATATAATATTTTAGATATTGTTTAAAACTTTAGTTTGTTTTTTTTGTCTAATTATTTGTAATTAAGTAATAAATAATAGACATTTAAAGTCTTATATCTAATATTGAGAGAAACATCTTTTAATAGTTAGACGTAAAAAGTTTGTCTTTGTTATTAGTTAATTTTTTAAATATATTATAATATTGTATAAGTCGATTTAATATAATATATTCTAATTGTTTTGCGATAAATTTCTTTTTGCATGCAATAATATATAAGTACTTAATAAGTTTATTAACTATTATTAATATCGAATTATATTTGTTTCTAGTTGCTAGATTTGTCAACTTAAGCAATTTAATAATAAAATTTATTGTAACTTTATTTTATAACAATTTAAATAATTCTTAATATTGAATTTTGTTATAATTCGCGTGCGTATTATATTTGTTTTGCTAATAATTAAAATATCGTTTAATATATATCTTAATAGCTTGTCTTATCTATAGAAATTAACAATGTTAACGTAAAAGTTGAAAAGTTTTAATTACTTTTAAATGCTTTTGTAGTAATTTGTTATAATGCTTTTTTATATATTTGTCAATTTTGTTAATAAATATTTGAAGTTTTTCTTTCTTTATTAAAAACTTTTTCGTATTATTTTAAAGTATTTGTAGTATAGTATTTAGTTTATATTTGTTTATTAATAGTAATTTGTTTTTATTGATTTTAAGTATATTATAATTAAACGATTTTTTTGTTTTTATATAATTACTTTTTCTATTAAGTGCGTTTGCTTTATTATTATCTTTGTCTAAAATATACTATATTTTGAACTTGTACTATTTAAGTCTCTCTAATTATTATATTTGTTTTTTGTTAAGTTGCTTTATAATAATAAAATGCACAAGATTCTTGTAATCTATAAAAATTGTAAATTTTAATAATTTTTTTGTATATATTTTTTATAATTTTAAAAAAACTACTATAGCAAGTAGTTTCTTATTGTAAATATTATAGTTCTATTTAATTAATAAAAGTTTTTTCGAAAGATATATTATTAAGTGTTATATATCTTTATATCTTTAATTGAAGTATATATTAATAGCTAAATTTGATATATTAATTTTAATCTTGTTTGACAATCGCAAATCGTATATCTTTAGTATTAACTTTTTTAAACATTTTAATTTAAGATTTTGAAATAATTTTTTCTCTACAAGTCTTTATATTTATAATATATTCTTTTTTGTAAAATTTGTTAATAATATCGCGTTTACTAAGTAATTTTTAATAAATTTCTTGTTATAATTTATAAAATCTAAAAAGAATTGTACTTTTTTAATATTTGTTAATAATTTTTATTTTTTAATTGCTTATAGCTTCTTAGAATTTATGCGTATCTTATATTGTTCAACAACAAATTTAAAAAAGTTAACTTTCTTTTAATAGAATTCGTATTTCTTTGACTTAAGATATAAGTTTCTTATATTTAGATATTTTAATACTTTGAAAATATAATTAATATACTCTTTTAAGATTTTTGAGTAAATTATAATGTTGTTCAAGTATATTATAACAAATTGATTTAGATATTGTTGTAGTATATTATTGATTATTTTTTAACACATTGTTAAGACGTTTATAAGCTTAAATAATATTATTGTATATTTGTATAATTTATATTATATATAAAAAACTATCTTTTACTCTTTCTTTGTCTTTATTCTAATCTAGTTATACGCTTCTCGTAAATTTAATTTAATAAAATATTTTGCTTCAAATAGTTAATTTTGAAGCTCGTTAATATTAAGTAGTAAATATTGATTTTTAATCGTAATATTATTTAGCTTTTAATAATCGACATATAGATAAAAAGTTTTATTCTTCTTTAATACAAAGAGAATCGAATATCTTGTCTATAATTAAGATTTTTTAATAAATTTTTTTTTTCGTTTTTTGTTAGATATTTGCGAAGTATCTTTAGCTTTTTCTTAAATAAAGTATATATAAGTTCAAATTTAAATTGCTTATTTAATTTAAATTTAATTTCGTAATTTTACGATTAATATTTAGAGAGAGTCTTTGTTATTTTTTTTTCTTGAAATAAATATTTTTAATTGTTGTATATTTGTAATATATATTTTAGCGATTTCTTTGCTATACTAGATAGTTTAAGATTTCTAGAAGATTTGTAATTTTTTTTATTTATTTTAACTTTATAATTCGATTAATCTTTGTTAATATTTGTTAAATTAAACTTTATTAAATTGTTTTTTTGCAAAAATATAAACTCGCTACTTGCGATCGATTTTCGACTCAATCTTTTATCTATTATCGAATATTATTAATGTGTAGATTAAATATAAATTACGTAATTATATTGTACAAATTTAAGTACTTTTGTATTCTAATTAACTTCTAGATTGTGTTGCTTCAATTAAAATATTTTTAAAACAATATTATAAATAACTATTTTTACTATATTAAAGATTAGTTTCTTGTAATATTGCTAAATAACTATTAATAGTAATTTTGTTTCTTTATTTACTTTTTTATTTTTGTTAAGCAATAAATTTTTATTTACAATTACTAGATTGTATATATTAAGTTTCTTTTAAATAAAGTATTTTTCTCTTTTAATAAAAGTTTTGATTATAAAATTATTTGTTGTATCAAAATCGATTATTGCAATAAGTCGACAATTATTAATTTTAATTAATGTAATAAAACATTGTGCGTATGTTGTTAAATTTAGTTGCTATTATTAAGCTAATATATTATATTTCTTTAATATACTCTTTATTAAAAAATTTAAACTTTTTTTAATTTTTGTGTTGCAACTTTTGCTTCAAACATTTGTTTGCGCTAAGTTTTTTTTTATTATTGTTTAAAGATAAATAATTTTCTAAAAAATTATCTAGATTTTTCTTTGTTTTTTAGATAAGTCTAGCATAAGTTGTTATAGTATTTTATTCAACTAAATGTTGCGTATTTCTTTGCTTTCTTTATCTTTTTTTGAAATAAACTTATATTGCTTAGTTGTTGTTCGATTTTATCAAAAATATCTCTTTCTATAGTAGCGTCGCTTTCTAGCGCTTTCTCGCATTTGTTTACAATTTAATTTATTTCTCTCTCTCTTAATAAGCTAGTTAAAGCGTCAAGATGCTTCGTAATATTGTTTAGACTTTCGTAAAAGTTTTTCTAGTTATATTTGTTGTTTAAGTTTGTTGTTAGATAAAAGTATAACGTTTTTAATTATTTTGTTCTTATAGTTTTATTAAGTATTTGATTGACTTCTTGCGTAGATGCGAGTATCTTGTTTGATAATATTTTATTTAGAACTTTCTATAATTGATTTGAGTTTTCTACTAGATAGTAGTTGTTATTCGATCTAATTTTGGAAATATTTGTTTTTGTGTCAATTTGCTTTCTAATATTGTTCTAACTATTAAATATCTCTCTTAATATAGTATTGATTTGTTAATAATTTATTAAGTTTTGTAATTAACAATCTTTTGCGAAGTAACTCGATTTGCTATATAAATAGCACGTTTTTTAAAATTTGTTATTTTGCTTTCTTTTAAAGTTTTTCTCTTTATATTATTAAGTAGAATCTAGTTTTATAGATGCAAACTTACAATAATTAAAATTATTATATTTTTAATTAAAACAAGATTCTTTTTGCTAATATTTAATTGTTAATTTAAAAAAGATTTCTACTCTTTTTTAAAATTGATTGTATTTTTTTTATAGTTCTTTTATATAGTTTGTTGTTAAAATCGATAACTACTTTAATAAGATTAAATATATTGTTAAAAATTTTCTTATTACGCATAATTTTGTTTTTTAGATTGTTCTTAAAATTTTGTCGAAACATTGTTATAAGTGCGATATTGTTCTACTTAATTAAACTAATATACTTTTGAAATTTAGCTATATAGTCTATTGCAAAAATTTGTTAAATTAGATGCTAAATTACTCTTTTTGCGATTTATTTTTTGTTAAATGTTTTAAAGATTCTTCGAAACTCTTTTTTAAAATTATCGAAGTTCGTAAATATTGTATAAGAATTTTTGTTATAATTCTCTAAATATTTTTGTAAGTTTAACTTAAGTTAATATTGAATTCTTTCTTTAAAAAATATTGATACAAAAATTGTTTTTTGATTCGCTAGAACAAAATAGAAGATAAAATAGATATTTATTTGCATAAACTAGTTCTCTAGATTAATATAATCTTTATAATAGATATTGAGTTTATTAATTTTGATTTTGTTGTTTTTTATAATCGATAGTTGACGTAATATTAATAAGTTAGTATTTGAAATAAAGACGCGTTAATCTAATATAGATATCTTAAAAGTATTCAAAGTGTTACGCTACTACTTTCTAAGAAGTTTTAAAGATATTAGAGAGAGTTATATTGTTAAAGAGATTTGTAGATATCTTTAAACAATATAAACAATTACTTGATAACAAGAGATTGCAACTAAATGTAGCAATAACAATAAATAAAAACTTATTTTAAGTTAAACACAATTTATAAAAGAGTTGTATCTAGAAAATCTATATACTAAAGAAGATTCTTTTTGTTTGTTATATTTGTTGTTAAATATATCAAGTTTTGTTTATTTTGTTTGTTGTCAAATATATTGAACTTTGTTTGCTTTGCTTATTGTTAAATATATCGAACTTATCTATTAGCGTATTAAACAATATTTGTTTGCCAAGTTGTTAAGTATGCAAGTAATTGTACTATATACTACAAACTACTTTGTAGAGTATATACTAGCTATAACGAGCTAGGGTCGTAACATTAAGTTTGCGTTAACAATTTAATTTGTATATTATAATTCTATATTAAAAAATAAAAAGTATTTAATTTAATAAATTTATAAAATTAGTTTATAAACAATATAAATAAAGTAAAAATTTATTTTATAAATTTTCTATATAGCAAACTTTTAATTTTTGTATATGCGAATTATAGATTTAAGATATATATAATATATATATTAATTTTGCTATTTTTTAAAAAATTTATAATACTAGATCTTTATATAATACTTTAATTGCGCGTTAATATTTATTATATATATTAATTAAATAAAGTATTATTAAAAATTATTAATATTCTTAAACTTAACTCTATTGTATACTAAATATATATATAGTATATTTAAATATATATATAGTATATTTAAATATATATATTTGCAATACTTAATTTTAAAATATTTGAAACTTTAATATTAATTTTTTTTTTTTTTTTTTTTTTAAAGTAAAAAAGTAATCTAAATAATTTTAAAGTTAATTGCAATAACAAAAAATTAAATCTAGTTTTAATATAAGTTAAAATTATATTTTACTTAAATTAAATATATATTAGATATATATTTGTTAATTAATATTTTAATAAAAATATTAATTGAAATCTTAATTAGTATTGTGCTTTTTTTATATATAATATAAAGAATTCTTTTTAAATATATATATAAATATACTAAAATATTATAATAATTTTGTATTTTTAATATAATTATTTAATTATATCTTTTAAAAATAATTGCAATCTTATTAATATTAATAAAGTTCTATATATAATAAATATTAATTTAATATATAATAAATATAAAGTGTAAAAAAGAATTTATTTTTTTAAGTTTTATAAACAATAATTTGTCAAAATTATTAAAATCTTAATTGTTTAATATATTTTAATTTTTTTAATTATTTATAAAAGTATTTTTGTTAATATCTTAATTACTTAATATTGTATTCGATTTAATAATATTAATATTGTTAAGATTCGAAGTTTGCTTATATATTTAACAAATATCTAATATATAATAAATATAAAATAAATCTTAATTTTATTTATTTATTGCAAAATTGTTTGTTAATCTTAATTTGCAAAATTCTTAAATATAAAAGAATTTTTTTTATTAAAAAATATAAAGATTTTGAAGACAAAAAAATTAATAATATTATTAAAAAATATATTGTTATTAAGATTTAAATTAAATATAAATTAAGTTTAAATATAATATATATATAAGACAAATAGTTAAATTGCGCAAATATAAAACTATATCGAGCTTATATTATATTTAAGAGTAATTTATACTATAATAAAATATAATCTTGCAATATATAAATTTTGTTTTTGAACTTAATTAATTGCGCGTTACAAATCTTACACAACTTTAAAAATATTATAAATATAAAGAATTAAATTTATATCTAATATATATTAAGAAAAAACAAAATTCTAGAAATTAATTTTTAGCTAATACTAAATAAAAAGATTTATATTTTATATAAGCTATATATATATTAAGTTTGCATCTCGATCGCAAGCAAAGATTGCAATTAATTTCTATAATTCGAAATGATTATACTAAGTATAAGCTAAGCATCGATATAGTATATCTTAAGTAGAAATTTCTACTTAGAATAAGCTTGTCTCGAATGCAATTTCTGCACTTGAGGTAAGTTGCAACCCGAAATTAATACTATTAATATAAAAAAAATATATTTAGCTATCTTTTTTATTTGAATTTTTCGAAAAATATCTATCGAACTAAATATCTAATTTAAATTTTATTAATTTACTTAATTTTTGTAATCTAATAACTAAAATACTTTTATTAAAATTGTTACTATACAATTGCGTCTCTTTACTATATTTACTAGTATTATTGTCTATTGTTTACAAGCTATTAGTAGAGTTCTAAAAATAGCAAATTATATTAATACTATTATAGTTATTAATATTTTTGTATTATCTTTTGCAACTCTAAAATAGATTGCTAAAATTAGCAATAATATAATTTTTTTATTTAAGAATAAGATTTGTTTAAAGTTCTTAAATAAATTAAGTTTTAAAAATATATTAAATTAAGAATTTAAATTTATCGATTTTTTTAATATAATTATCGAAAAACAAATTAAATAAAATACTAACAACAAAAAGTATATAAATATATTTCGAAATATTATTAATAAAAGTCTATATTACAATATAAAGAAAATCGATTTAGTTAAAAAAATTTATTAAAAGATTGTTAAGATATACAAGTCTAAAAAATTAAATATATTAATAAAAATCTTTACTAAATTCGAGTTTTTTAACATTTTTAATTTTTAAAATATTAACAAATACAAAATTAAGTTTTGTAATATTATTAATAAATTGTCTATCTATTAAAATAATTTAGTTATAAATAAAAATTAATTTATCTTTAAATATCTAGTTAATTTTAACAATATTGCTTATTTTTTTATTAATTGATAGATATCGAAATATAAGTCTTTTAATAAAAATAATACTCGAAAACAGAAATTGTCTACTATTATCTATAATTACAAAATTTAATATATTAATTTAATAAATATTTTAACTATTAATATTATTTTAATTTTAACAATAATTACTAAGCTAATTGCTACTATAAAAGATACTTTTTTTGTTATTAGCAATCTTAGCTTTGTATATATTAAACAGAAAAAGTATATAAATTGTAAAAAAATTAATTATTAACAATTAAACTACCAAGACTTATATTTAGAATTATATTTTATTTTAAAAAACAATAGTTTCGAAAACAATTAAAACAATAATAGAAACAAGTATTGTTAAAATTACAATGATTAAAAGAAAAATTAAAAGAAATTTAAATTTAAAAAAAATAAAAACAAGTTTAAGTCTAAGTTTAACAAAAACAAAAATAAAAATAGCAATAACAAAAAATAAAAAACTACTAAAATAATAGTTTATAAATATTATTTTGTCTTTATTATTATAACAATTCTATTTGCAATTTTTAAATTGTTTATTTCTACAACTATAATACTAGCTTTTATTGTTAATTGTTTCTTGCGCAAATAGATTTTCGATACAAAATACTTGCAATATATATCTAAGAATTCTAGTATTTTTGTATTTTATTCAAAAATATTTTAACAATTAGTTGAAAATATAGAAAGCAATTTATTTGCTATAAATATTAAAAATATTTGTCTATTTGTTAGATATAAAAATAGAAAAACTTTTTATATTACAATTTACAATATATAATATATATTTAACTCTTTTTACAATTTAATTTTCTATAGCTAGTTAAAAGACGCTAATATTGTTTAAAAAATTATTAGTTATAATTTTTCTATTAATATTTAGCAAGCTTAAGCAATTAAAGATTTCGATTTTTATTTTCTAAATTTAAAATATTTATTGTATTTTTTATTATTGTTATTGTTTTATTAATAGATAATAAGAATACAATAACTATATAGTACAAACAATTTAATTATTTAGATAAATAAAATATTTATTAGCTAATTTGCAAAAATACTTTCGATTTTATTAAATTATCTTCGAATAATATTTGTATTTCTTGCATATATATAGAAAACAAAGCAATATTTTATCGAATTTCTATTAAATTTAATTGTTAAAAAAAAATTATTTATATTAATATTATAGAATTTATATTTCTAGACAATTTTAATACTTATTATATTTATATTTAACTAAATAACAAAATTAAATATTTGCAAATAAAATATCTTAAAAACAAAAATAAAATTAGTTTACTAATTTTTTTTAAATATTATATTGACAAATTTAAGTATAAAAACAACAAATATACTTGTATTTGTATAGACTGACCGCGTCGGGTCGGGTCGGTTCCAAAAATTGGAATCGAAAAGTTGGTTCGATTTCTAGGGTCGGAACCGACGATTCGGGTCGGTTTCTAGGGTTGGAATCGAAACCCGACCCAAAAAAACCGACCCGAATCGCCAAGACTTTTAATAAATAAATAAATAATTAATAAATAGTATCTATAACACCTATAGATGCAAATTACGCATTAATATTAATATTTTAATATTTGAAAATTTAAATAGTATCTATAG
>JAABUL010002429.1_pt1 | contig 30932 bp, 32 predicted proteins | sample 5559151 | NCBI WGS metagenome assembly JAABUL01 (sample SAMN10711876, study PRJNA513368) | rock metagenome | isolation source: Antarctica rocks | place: Antarctica: Victoria Land, Pudding Butte sud
CTCCTCCCCTTTCACACCACCCTTCTTCTCCTCTTTGACCTTCCTCCGATATTCATTCCGCTTCCCAACCTGCACCTCATTATACTTATTCAACTCCGCCTCCACACGCGGGACAAAAGCTTCGAACTCGAGATCTACGAGGGCTTCGAGCACGGCGGGGGGTGGTATGGTGCGTTTGTTTGCGTTTGTGGTTGAGGTGTTTGCGCTGGTAGTTCGATCACGTATCAGCTTGACTGCAAGGTGATAGAGGAGAAGAGGGGGACGGGAACGTACGCTTGCGCGAGATAGTTTATGAAGACCGTTGCGCCCTTTTGCATGGCGACGATTGCATCTTTGCCTAGGATCGTGTTCGGAGGTAGGACGCCTTTTGCGAGTCTTTGCACCATTGTGTGTGGGAGGGAGAGATCCTGGGGGGTATGTAAGTTAGAGACTGCATCTATGTTGGGGGTTCCATTAGGGGGAGTGATCGGTTTAGAAATTCCTGGGGAAGGAAGGGCGGAAAGGAATGAAGAATTGAGGAGGGGGCTGCACCTCGATGTTGATGCCATCGCGCTCTTTGAGGGGGGTCCCACCGCCCTCGGGGTCGGTAGCGGAGATTTGGCTGATGTTGGATTTGCGGGGGGGCATGGTTGGTGTTTAGGTGTGCGGGGTACGATGATATGAGTGTGGGGAAATTCAGGAGAGGGTGGGATATCTGGAGAGAGGGAAAATTGTTTGTACAGCTGTCAATAGTATAAGAAAACAGTGAGACGGTTGTGATGTGCGTAGACGAAACATGTGTGGTGGATAATTCAGGCTGCACTAGCACTAAAGGGTGAAGAATTAACGCGTCGATGAGAATTCATTTACTCTGATACTGATGTTTCAACTCATAAGCCATCTGTGGGCAGCATTAACGCACCGTCTGCTATCCCGAGGGTGACATGGCCATTTCTCCAATGCAAGTGACTTTTGTATGATCACCACCACGTCCCTACTTGCACCCAGCGCACATATCGTCCGTGTCCACGTATGTTATAAACGTACTCTCAATCCTTCTCTCTAATGCCGCTCCTCCACCTTCTTTCCAGGTCTTCACGTACTTCGATTCCGCATCTCTCGTAACATCCATGCCGAGCTTCTCCCGGCACAATCCCTCGCACATATCAGGCTCCATAATCCCATGCCTTTGAGGCAGACCTCTTCTCTGACTATTGAACATGTAGTGATCATTCTGATGGTCGCTCCATTTGCCAAGCGAACCAACCTGGTAGCAAAACATGTTGCCGTCGGGAAACTGCCCGCAGTCTTTCCTTTCCGATTTCTCCTCCCAGCACAACGGTAGCATCATCCTGTGGTCCGAGACTTGTTCCCTAGAGTTGCAGGTCAAGGGAATGGAATATAGTGTCTTCAGATGCCAGTTGTAGTAGTCGAACTGAAAGTAGTGGCCCCATGCTGGAGTCTGGAGATACATGTTATCCGAATGTTGGGCTGATGTAGTTAGATCATTCGGGTTCTCGCAAAAGCATCTGGTTAGATTAAGAACGTCTCCAGTATACGACGATGGTGGAGTGTATGATTTCATGGAAACTGTATCCAAGTGATATGAAGGAGTCGATTCCCGCATGTCTGACGTTAGGCAGAAGCCTATGAGAAGACCCAGCGTAGCTGCAGTCGCTTTGGCAAGAGAAAACATGATTGCGGTATTATGGTATGTTATTGATTTTGTTGATGGAAGCTTGGAATTAGTGTCAAGAGAACCAAAGCAGGAAAGATTGAGTTCAAGCAGTCATATTCCTTTTGACTTTCCGACTTCTTTTGAGTTTCGTAGAGCTGTATCAATGACTCCACAGTATGGCCAAGAGTGGATGCCATATGGTAAGGCGAGTTCTTTACAAAGCCAATTGAGAAATGTCTCCACTTTTAAGACAGCCCTCTCCGCTATGAGAAAAGAGCAAGTAAGCTATCAGACGAGGTCTCTTTTGCTTGGCTATAATTTGCGAGTCTTTGTGATTGATAGACTCCGCTTGACGTAACAAGATTGACCACCAGCCAGTACAATGGATGGCTGGATTATGAAGACGAGGTGCGAAGCAAGCAGAGTCGTTTGTGTACTAGAAATCATGTTTAGCTGCGACGTTCATCCTTTGCTAAGTGCTTCCCCGGCGACCAATACCTTTCTCATACAAAGCAAAGAGCTTCTCACCACCTGGGCCAGGAATTATCAATTGGTATTGCGCAGAAGATCCAATTTACCAAGAGACGGCCACGGTACAAACCCCTGCAAGCCCCTTGCCGAATACCATGGCAGATTCTCTGAACGACGGCTTTGTTTCGTTTGTGCAAAATGGGTAGAGAAGGACGCCCCTCCCCATTCATATCATTGTATATCCATTTGCGAGGCGGGAGTATCAACCTTATCCCGTGTCTTACACGCCAGCCACGGCACCTCAAAAGGCACTTGGATGTATGGTGTTCCCTCAGAATACTCCTTCACATTGAGGAAACGCCTTCGCTAATGCAACGTCAATATCAATCAATTCAAGAGCTCGTCAACATCATCGTCCCAACCTAAACTCGCGTAGATAGATGTCTCTTGCTCCTGTGATGATGAAAGCGCAGCAGCGGCAGAGGTATCAGTGGAGTCCTTCGTAGCCTGAACATGTTTGCTAGGGGTCGCTCCAACTTTACGTTTCTCCCGTCCAACATTGTCATCGGCAGTGCGACCTTTTGATGGCGTTTCCTGGACCTTGGAAGGCCACGAGGGTAGCGAATACGACAAGAACGAGGCAGGACTAGCATCTGGCGGTTTCAGTTCTGCTGCACGGGGTGTCAGATGACCCCAGTCTTCGCCTGCTGTCATGGTAGTAGAATTGCTCATGGGACGGCCCAGTAGCTTTGTTGGGCCTCTGGTTGGCGTCTGCTCTATCGTAGGCAGGACATTGCTGCCGGTCCGCCGTGTGCCATCTTTGCCGAAGGATGATGACCCGTGTGCTTTCCTAGCCGAGTCCGATATCCGGGAGACACTCGATGGCGGGACTTCGTCCATAACTGTCGTTGCTGATGCAGGCATTCGCCTCGAGAAGCGTAGATCATCAGCAGAAATGTCATGATGTCTGCTCTTGCTTGGTGTGGCCATGATTTGAACACCCCGAGCCAACGGATTGGGAACAGGATTTTTAGACTCTGTTGATAGTCAGTAGGGACATTGGTCAGGATGTGGTAAGAAGGAGGTACTTCGTGAACGCGATCCAGCAATTCGTCGTTCGGCGTCCTCCACTAGCTCCTTGACTGCCATGCGTGGGTTTGGCCTTTCCAAAGCCGCAATGGCACCTTGAAGCTCTTGGTCTACTTTCGCTTTCCTCTTGAGCTTGGCTTCAGTAGCCTGAGAAGCCGCATTTAGGTCCACTTCCCGCTGACTGTAACGCTTGTGCATTGCAACTCTATTGAGCGGAATTGACGATAGGGATATATCGCTCTCTTCACGCTTCATTCGGGGTAGCATAGAGTCAGTGGCAGATCGCGACAGAGATGGCGGTGGTCTTTGAGATGCGGATCGCTCATCCGTCAGGACTCGCTCCAGAGTACGCCGAGGCTTCCGAGGTTGTTGGCGTTGCACTACAGAACCTGGTTTGATTGATGCAGAGGAAGTTAATACTTTGGCCAATGGTGGACGCTTTGGTGAAAGTTGTTTCGGTCCTCCAAGCTTTTGGCACAGCACAGCGGTCAGATCGGCTAGTCGAGCACCATAGCTAATGAAGGTCAGCAACATACCCCCAGAGTCGGCAGTAGGTAGACTTACAATGGAAGCACAACATCCACACAGAATTGTCGCAAATAATCATTTCCAGCAACGCCAATCGTCATTTTGGCTTCACGCTGAGTGTCTGATTTGTTTTCATTGCTCGACATCTTTGCTGCATCTATACTCATGGACTGCCATATGCATAGCCGGTCCGCTAGTATCTCTACTAAGGTCGTTAGATCTTGGGGCTTCTTTCGCTTTTTAGGCTTCTTCTCTGAGTCTACTTCTGCGTCTGGCAGATCTGCCGGCGCGGAGCTGAATGTAGAATCTATCGCAGAGGCTTCAAGTGCCAGAGTCTCAAAAGCAAGAATTATTTGCAGTTGCGTCTCCCTAGCCTTCTGCTCAAGTAAAGTAGTCCTAATAGCATCTTCCCGTGTATCGGTAGAGTCACGACCCATGTGAGACATGTCCCTTCCTAGCCACCATCGAGTGGCCTTAAGGTCTTCTCCAGCGTACAAGCCATTCTTACCGACTCTGGTCCTTTTGGACTTGCGAGCTTTCTCACCGATAGCAGCAATCATTGACGCACCTTCATCGTCCGAGAGGGACCCGAATGGAAGATCCTTGACTAGATTGGGCAGAGTCTCGTGATACTTGATATCCATTGTCGGTAATGATAGTATATTGGATCTTAGATATTGTACGAGTTTTGCCCGGTCGTAGGTAGATGCGTCACAGCCATGAAAAGTAGCTCGAGCTCGAGAGAGTGGTCCTTTCGCGAAGTATGCCAACGACGTCTCGAAACGTAGTTAGTGCTTACATCGAGGAGTGCGAGGTAGAATAATCCTACCTTCGATGCATATAAAGCTTCCAGGTACTGAGACTTGATCATGTTGAGCACCTCTGCTGGGCCCTTGGACGCTTCTTCAACCATAGTGGCCAATGTCGTCTCGATGGGTATTGGTTTCGGAAGCGCAGATACTTCCTCCCTGGCGGCCATACGTTGCGGAACACCTTTTTGCACTGGGCTTCGTAAGCATAGTCGGACGTTCGGAGTCTTCCCATTGAGAGATGAAGTGCTCAAGCCAGCAATGGTCCGGTGCTCCGATTCTATCATAGCAGCGCGCCACCATCGGCGATCTGGTTGTTCGTCTTGCTTTACATGTGGTCTTTCACGCAGGGCACTAGAATCCCATCCTAGGGCCGGCAGTCGCTCGAGCGCTCTCAAAGTCACCCCTGATCCTAATCTGCACAGTGCATAGATTCCGCCTTGTACTCTTTCTATCGCCTGAAGCCTGCCATCTCCGGTAGATTGTGCGATCAAGACCATAGGCTGGGCTTGCCGATCCTCCCGATGTTTTGATTCAAGGACCTCAATGCGCGCAGAGAACAACATTGAGCCATGACCATCTTTGTAGCCGCCAATCTGGTCAAGATAGGCTAGTGGTAGAAATGATCGAGGGATTAAAAGCCTAGGCGTCAAATGCAGGGCGTTGGAAGATGGGAACGAAGGGTGTGCCTTTAACGCATATGTCAGTCGGTGTTCTCCTCAGCAACATGTAAATCTTGTTACCTGGATAGAGAATGGTTCCTCCAAGCGATTGCGATCAGCGACCTCTGCGTGCTTGCGTTTCCGGGATGTTTGGATTGGCACGATGACGATGGGGTCTGGGGCTGGCGACAGCAGGATGGGCTGGAGCACTCCTACATCGGGCATTGATGGTTGGGATCCGAGTGCCTTTTTGCTGGACATCGCAAGCCATCACTGCTCCATGTCAGTCCAATCCCATTCCAAAGTGGAGCTGGTATCCGGGCGTGATAGACGGGGATACTGGGCTTGGGATGGGCGCGGCGCGGTTCTACGCGGTCTTTGTTACACCTTACTTTAGTCTCGATGCTACCCTCGAGATAGTCTTGATCTAGTCTAGCTTAACCGGATCATAGCACTGTGGCGCTTCATCCTGACTTCCTGTCTATTTATAACTTCAAGTAGTCCATTTAAGTCACCTGTAATGTTATATCATACTAGTTGAAATCCATTTCTTCAAAATACAGTTCTAGAATGCGAGGCCTTCCGAGCTTCTTGAAGGTATAAAGGGAAAAACCCTTCGATTGTAAGCAGCTCGACTACCATGATCCGGACCCTTAGCGAATCGATTGTCCAATTCCCAGGTGCGAAGCTACTAGCAAGGGGAATTCCACTTGCATCACCATGCGGTTGTGGTGCACATCATACCCATTTGACCGACACAATCAGTAGTCATCCTGTGCGGTTCGTGTGGTTCGAGTGGTTTTCGGGACGAGTCTTCATGAGACCAGCGCGAGGGACATACCGCCATGGTCCAAGTACTTCGGTCTGACATCAAGCTTCGCGAACCGTGGTTCTGGGAAGAAGGTCTGGTCCGTAAAGACTGCCGATACAGAGAATCTGGACGAGGAAACGCATCCAGATGATGCTAGTGCGGAATGGGTTGAACGGATATGTGGCGACGCCCTTCGTAGGATGGGGGTAACAGCAAGATGGTTATCCGTCTGTGTACTCTATGGACTCGCAAGAGCAGGGAATATTGTGCGATATCTGATCTGTGTCTACAGACAAACGTAACCTTGATTCCAGTAGCAAAAGTCATGTGAAAGAATAACGCAGAATTGGTGCGCAATACCGGATCATGCACTCCTAGAATGTGGACCGGCCATTGAGTTGCCAGAATCACTGATATCACCGCCACCTCCAGGGGCTCGTTATGATTACTTACCATGTCGTATCAACTAGATGACCTGTCTCCCGAGCCTTTTCTCACACCCTTCGTCTCTCAATACATTCGAAATTTCGTCTCATCTTGTCTCGATGACTTCGACGTCCCAAAGAATCGGTGGCTTTTTATTACTCGCACGCCTCTTGCCGGCAATCTATATGATCTCTCATTCCTCCCCCTTACTCGATGTTCTTGGGGTATCCCACCTCATGGATTGCAACCTCGTTTGCCAATCTCCCTTTCGTTCCCTCCTCCCACCTTTGGAGACTCCATTTCTCCTTTGAGCCACTTGGCTAGGACACGTTGCTCTATTGGCTCATGGCCCAAGTCCCAGATTTGTACGCTTTGGATTCCTCGAATGGAGCAGAGCTCACGGATGCCAGGATCGGTTTTGAAAGCGTCAAGGGACATAGCATCTATAAGATCGCTCTCGAAATATAGACGCAGAAATTCGAGTCTCTTACACTGCTTGAGCAGCTGGACACATTTTGCGGCATGGAGGGTGGGCAACGACAAATATATGTCGTCAGAGTCCTGAGCTTCGTCCCATTTCAGCTCAGAATCGGCTCTGCTTTCCCAGGCAAGCTCCACTGATTGAATATTATCGCGACCAATTCTACCGACCGCAATGAGGAGCTTGATGAGGTCTTCCATGTCATCGAAGTGAAAGACCGTCCTACGGTACGCAAGGGGCAGTGCCTCCTGACGCATCTGTCTGTCAACTCTAAGAACAGTGAGCTCGCTGCTCAATGGGAAATAAAAACCACTAGGGTCACCGATACTGCGAGCGAAGCTAAATTCATCGTAGTCATCCACGTCTCCTGTTTGCCAATATCCCATGGGAAGTGCAAAAGTATAGATCTTATCGCGAACTTCTCTAGGCAGTTTGGAGAACATTGGAGTTGCACTGGATACTGAGCCCCGCTGCAACTGAGCACCTACTCAGTCCATCTCGGAGAAGTGCCGGCGCAATACTGACATACCTTTGCAATTGATAAGGTTCTAGATGCTTCATCGCTAGTGAATAGTAGCGGCAAGTCGAATCCGTACCCATAGTGGATATCCACAATAAAATTGTAGAAGACAATGTGATTCCTGCGCGTAAGTGTTACCGTGTCATCGCCACATGTAATTGTCTATGACTGTGTCAGCGTGACGAACGGATGGTCGAAGTCTGCTTACTTTGACTACATCCAAGTCGGGAAGGACGTTCGTTGAGAATGCCCTCTCGTCTTTGCGATGTTTCTTCTTCTCATATTCCTCGAACTCTTTTTGAGTTCTTTCGTAGGTGCTATCAGGAATCGGTCTGAGATCGGAGTAGAAACGCTTCGAGCTCTCATCCGAATAAGTCAGCGAGTCGATTTTGTAACCCAGCTTGCTTTCCATTTCCACAAGCGTCGTCGACGGTCTAGCTTTGGCCATATGGGATGATTATATATAGATGTAGATATAAATATAAATATGAATACGGATATAGATATAGATATAGATGTAAATATAGATATAAATATAGATATAGATATGTATATATATTGCCCAAACAACTTTTTCCGTATGATGTTCAGTGGTGCTGAAAATATATGACTAGAGAGTCGCCATCTCGGTATTTACTGGGGGCCCGCGGGGCCCCAGGTCGGTACGCTCTGTAGCTCACTAGGGGCTACGACCCATGATTCTAGGCCAGGGCCTTCCCAAGGGTGGCTAAGCGCCCCAGATTCTAGGGAAGGTCCCGCACGAAGTCAAGTAGTTTATCACGTAAAGTTTGAAATTAATGATGGACGTCCGGGAGGTATACCCTGGAGGGACCATTTATACCATAAATCTTCAATGCGCTACGGTGACGGCAGTGATGATGGATATCATAGGGCAAATGCTGGGGGGGCCGTGTATACGTAGGGGCTCATTGGCCCTTGGGGGACCGGGGTTTGCACCGGGGGCCAGGTGACGGGTCTTTCGTAGCGGGTACCCAAGTCATGCCCAATTTAGGGGGAGTGCGTAGGCGATTGGGGGTGAAATTGCAGGCAAAGGCGGTGTAATCACAAATTAGTCTTCATGTATATTTATATATATAGAGTCTGATCAGGCACATGAACAAAACATCCTTCGCATCATAAGCATTCGTATATCCAGTCACACATTTCAACAATATCAACCCGCACAACGCTGCCTGATCTTGCATCTCAATCTAGGGCTCTCTCATGGACTTCCTAGCAGTCGTTGTATCGCGATATGCCCCCCCCTAGCCGCAAGCTGTCGTGCCGTCAATTCCTGATGTGCTTCGGCCTCAACGTCGGTGCCGATCCATCGATCGAGAAGCAGCTGGTGTAGGTGGCTGCTCAATAACTTCACCTTCGCCGTACTTGTCATCCCATCGTCATGCTCCTCGTCAATTTCAGTCCCACGCCATCGAGCATTTGCCTCGGCGTCGGCTCCTCTTCCCAACAGCTGTTTCACCACCGCTTCACACCCCACAAGAGCCGCTACGTGTAGTGCGGTAAACTTGTCTCGAGTCTTCGCTTCAGCACTAGCACCTCTCTTAAGCAGCTGCTGCACTATTACTTCGTCCTGCAGGAAGGACGCCAGATGGAGGGTAGTCGACCCATCCCGAGCCCTGGCTTCGACGTCAGCCCCGATAGCTATCAGCAACAATGCCACCGCTTGTTGCTTGTTCTCAATTGCCCACATCAGCGCCGTTCTTCCCCAACGGTCCGCCGCGTTAAAGTCGGCTCCACTATCGAGCAGCAGCCATACTATTTTTGTTTCACCGTGCCTAGCAACCCAGTGCAGCACTCTTCGTCCGTGGTAATCCTCCATGTTGACATCAGCCCCATTCTCAACGAGGGACTGTACGATTGACATGTGCCCTTTCTTCCCCGCTAAGAGTATCGGTGTCCACTCATTTCTACTCGCGTTAATATCGGCCCCGTTTTCGACCAACAATTGCACTACAATCTCTTCCCCAAACTTGGACGCCCAGTGTAACGCCGTCCATTCTCTGCTTCCACTGATGTTAACGTCAGCCCCGTTCCGCAGCAGCAGCTGCACAATTTCCTTGTCTCCGGTCTCAGCCGCCAGAATGAGTGCCGTAGATCCTCCAACATCCTTGGCATTGACATCTGCTCCTTCCTCTAGCAGTATCTGTGACCTCGACATGTGCCTTTCTTGGACAGCCGCGCGTAGGCCTGTTAGTACAGTGCTCCCCTCCGCCTTTTTCTCTGCAATATCCATCAAAAACGCATGCTTCTGAGTGTCCTCTTGTTGCAAGGCCACCCAGTCTAGTATTGCTTGTCCGTTTTCAACTTGCCCCAACAGCACAAGTGTGGAGTGCAAATGCCGTTTCAGGGCTGCTGCATGCAAGGGTGTCCACCCATGCTTGTCCTTCACGTTAGGGTCGGCCCCTTGCCTCAACAGCATTTGTAACATTGCTTCACGCCCTTTGAGCGCTGCTCCGTGCAGCGCTGTACATCCGTATCTGTCCTGTGTATTGACGTCGGCGGTATATTCGACGAGCAATTCTGCAACTGCAACTGACGCGTCTCGAGCGGCCCAACAAAGTGCCGTTTGTCTACAGTTATTCTTAGCATTAACGTCCGCACCATTCTCTAGTAACAATTGTACGACTGTCTCATATTGGATCGCCCAATGCAGTGCAGTATTCTCGTACCTATCCCTTGAATTTAGATTGGACCCGTTGCGTAGAAGCGCTCGCACTGTCCTTTCATGCCCTCCCGGTGCTGCCCAGTCTAACGCCGAGCTTCCTAGCCAATCCTTTGCATTAACATCGGCTCCGTTATCTAGTAGCATTTGCACGGTATTCTCATGCCCTTCTCCAGCCGCTAGATAGAGTGCATTATTCCTCCCATCAGCTTGGGCGTCGACGCCATGTTCCAATAGCTCTTTCACTATGTCGCTATTTCCTCCAATGACTGCCCAGTCTAGTGCACTCCATCCTTCGTCATTCTTCATCAGGACGTTGGCTCCGCTCCGTAGGAGCAGCTTCACGCTGGTATTGTGCCCATTTCTGGCCGCCCAGTATAAGGCAGTTTCTCCGAATTTGTTCTCTATATCAATGCTAGCCTTGTTCTCCAACAGTAAGCGTACTACCGACTCGTGGCCTTGCTTTGCAGCTATCTGCAGTGCCGTCGCGCCGTAGCTATCCTGACTGTCGACATCTACGCCTTTCCCCAAAAGGAGGGTCAGAATATCATTTAGACCCCAGTACGCGGAGACATGAAGAGGACCAAATTGCTTAGGAAAACGGCTCTGCCAGTCATGCGTTCGACGTGAAGCTAAATGCAAAACCTGGACGGAACAGGAAAGCTTCTCGTCATCCTCTAGATATGTCAAAAGCAAATTCACCAGACGCTGGTCTCCTAGTGCATGACGCCCCCAATTGTGAGAGGCGTAGTCAAGGAACCGATATTCTTGCAGCCGTTGGTCTAGAGCCTCTGCGTCACTGCAAGGTCCACTGCCAAAGACATCGAATGACAAATACGTAAGGCATGTCCTTGCAATCATAATTTCAGAGTCTGGCAAAATCATCTCACCATAAATCTCTAGATATTCTTGTAGCGTGTAATGCACCAATCGAATGATACTGCTCTTCTGATCAATTCTGATTAGACCAGCAGAAACGTTGAGCATAGTCTCAATCTCTGGAAAAGCGGTCTCGTCTAATTCGGTATCTTCGGCTTCGACGGCCAAGGCATGAAGTAGCTCTTCCACACTTAGTGGTCTTCTCGCACAGAATATGTAGGAGAGCGCTTTCTTCGCCAGTTGGCCGTCTCCCTCTGGTTGCTCCTCGATCCTCTTGATGTCATCTTCATACGTTGCATATACTCCCGTTGGCAATGCGTTTACATTCTCTCGAACCATCTTGGGACTCGTTTGTCGACAGAGCCGGCCAATCTGCAGATGGGCAAACAGGAACCTGAGGTATTTGAGTTAATTACTACACACCAAATGAAAGCGGGCACCTTCGTGTCGACTCACATGCCAGCAGCCTTTTCATTCACACTTGTCATGATTTCCTCCTCCAACTTCGGATATTTAGCAGTGAACTTGGATAATCTACTGTTTGTCTTGATTTCAGACTTCAAGTATGCCTCGATGTCGGAGTAGCTGGCCCGAATCTCGACTCGGTATATGTTGGCAAATTTCTCTTCAAGGTCAATGTGTAGACGAGAGGTGACGAACATCCGGACGAAAGGCTCAATCTGCTTGATTAAACGAAGAAATCTTTCTCTGTTCGTTTCAGGGCATATGTCCTAGATCGCAAGATTACTATCTTGGGATTGTGAATGGTTAGTCAGGGAAGGGGCTATTACCAGGGCATCGATGAAGATATAAGTTTTCTGAAAGAGGAGACAGATAGACCTAAGCAGTGAGATGCGCTCACCGTCTGTTGGGTTCCTCCTTTCCTGTATACTCTTATCGCGAAACGCCTTCACCTCTGGAGGCAAGGGGCTGATCTGCTCGGCTAATTGCCGAGTGATACTAGACAGTAGTCCAATTTCGGACTGTGTCCTCGCATCTTTATAGTCACAATAAATATATGCAATCGCAACATTCTTTCCAAGGCTCGCTTCCGCGACATGGTTGACTACGATAGATCTAGTGGATACGTTAGCTTGTGGAATGTGGAACGAGTAGGTAGTCAACCACCACGCTTGGAATGCTTACGTCATGACAGTCTTTCCGGCGCCGGCTTCATTCGCATGTTAATAAGCGGATTAAGATGCTAAGATTATATGATAAGAGGCGGACGTACGAATTCCGGGACACCAAAGAGTCGAATTCTGGCCGCCCTGGAGCCATTTCTGGGTCTCATCAGTCTCCAACAGCCATTGACCAGTGCCCTGATGACGTTTCTCGAATACATCTCTTTGCTTGTCATAGAAGCTGAGCGATGACAGCCCCATCAAGATCTCGTTGCGTTCGACAGTAGCCTCTCTACCTTAGGATCGCCTTAGATATTAGATTTGAGGAATTTCTAGGAATAGTCTTACTCTCTAAAGATTCATGTATACGCCCAGCACTTAGCATCAAAGCCTTGGTGTTCCCGTCCGTGCGTGTCGTTATGGCCAAAGCGGTCCGTACAGATGCTAGAGTTGCGTTTCTAATTGCACCCTGTTCATGCTCGACCATTCTATGAAAGTCTGCATAGGCGGTTTTGAGTTCGTCGTCTTCCCCAGAGACTAAGTTTCGAAAAGCTTTGACTAAACCGCGTTCAAATCATTGATAGAACGTTCGCTTGTAAGGATAACGATGAAGAAACAGAGTTTGGGGATATAAGCACATGGATTTGGGCGTTTTGGCGAGAAGATTGTTGGGGATATTTCCACGAAACTGGTAAAGAAAAACGAGGTTGGAGGAAAGGCAGAATTACCAAATCGTTTCATTTTGACATATTTCGCACAAATCCCGCAGAGAACCAGCACGGATCTGAGGACTTCAGCAAGAGCCAACTTCAGCTCTGCTACAGGTGGGATCGATTTCTCCAAAATTTTGAGTCGATTAAGGTACAGATCCAAATCTTCGAAAAACTTGACAATGTTATTGTAATCGGCTGACACGGCGTTCGCGCTCTGAGTCTTATTTAGACCCAAACAAACAACATGAAAACACTGGTGACATACGGTGATGAGATAACGGACAGCTGTAAAGATGGCAGTACTGGGAGGGAAGGCCTATCGCGATACAGACATCAGTCATCGCACATCGAAAAGCAGGCAGAGGCTGTCTCCTTACTGTCGAAGCCGCCAACCCGACCAAGTTACAAACTTGATCGATGGGGTTCAGACTCTTGCCTACAAGTGTTCTAAATTGGTCCAACTTGGACCCATCATGGCGATAGCTTTTGAACTTCGTGTCTCTCTCGTGTATATCGTTTAAGACTTCGTCCACGCTGCTGGCTCCGGCTAGAGACTCGAGCTTGACCATAGAGGTCTTCTCATAGCGACTAATCGCTGTTCTCCATATTTCGCCAATGTCGATAGTAGCGGCTGCATCAGATCCGGCGGGCGGTTCGAGGGTCGCCATTTTTGTGGACGATAGCAGAAACAATTTGTTTATACGTAAATAATCAAAGGTGCCCCAGGCTGGTAGCCGTCCATTTTCACAACGATTGTGATAGACTTGACCATTGTGGCAGGCAACACACTTATACTAGACGTATAAGTTGGAAGACATCAACCGGTTAGTTTGGACGTGTCCTCGACTGGAGGCGTACGCTTCCAGTCGAGATCAGCCCCACCACGCTGTACAAAGTTATTGAAAGTATCGTATGGGGTGTAAGGGTGGCCATGATGGATACTCCCTCGAAAAATCTTGTCACATTCACCAAAAGGACTAAAGCCACCTTTCTGGAGTACCTGCGTGAGAACCCGACCAATCGCCGCCTAAATCAGTCCGACAAAGACATCTTAATTGAATGGTTGACGAACCCTCACAAACGGCCTTCATCACAGAAAGAGTTCAGCCGGCGGAATTATATCTGGAAGACCTTCACTTGGGATGAGAGGACGCAAGATCTGTTGGCAGTCGCAAAGACGGATGAAGAAAAGAACCGTACAGTGGTCACTGAGGACAATATTGCGGACATAGTGGAGTTTGTTCACGAAAGCAACCAACATGGTGGGTGGGATGCTACATGGAAGGATATTAGCAGTTCATACCACGGCATCCTTCGGTCGGACGTTATACACCTACTCAAACAATGCCAGACCTGCGCTCTAAATCCCTCCAAACGTACAAAGGGCTCCGTATCCACAATCCGAAGCTCTCAATCGATCGATGACAAATATCTTGACTTCCTGGATATGGGCAACGTGCAGTATGACATCCCAGCCTGAGATGTACAGGTGAATGGGGTCTCTCAAGTGAATAGCTTCAGCAAATGAAGCTTGGTGTCTGTATCCAAGAACGGCTTTTGCGTCAGGGACTCGGATGAGGTCGTGATTTGCGGGCGTATTGCAGTACTTTCGAGGTATGACGAGGGAACCACATCATCCCTCGAGCCCAGGAACTCTCCAATCTCTCCTCGGAGGTGGAGATTATTTACTTCCCTCCAAATCGACTTCGACTCATAGATTGGAGGTAGCGTTCGGGATTCCTGAGTATTTTCTTCATACCGCGGAGGTCGGATCATGGGAGCTATGTGGTGCTCCAAAGCCATGCATGCGTGAAGACGGATTCTTTGGAGAGCATTCAGCGTGTTCAAGGTTCTTCGGATTTCGTGGTATTACCTATTGTATTATCACCCCACAAACATGAGTTTATGAAGCACGATACCAACAATCGTAGAGCCAGTGAGCGGAGTAAATTTGGCAGTAAACAGACATTTGCAGAAAATCCACTGCCAAGACGCTGAATAAATAAAGTAATGGTCCATGCTCTTCATCTCTAAAGTATATATAGATTCAATAATCTGCTTTGGCGTATAGCATCATAGCGCTTCTAAGACTACTTGGTTCTTCTTCTGATATTTTAGAACCTGCCCAGCTAATGACTCATAGAAATCCAGTATTTACGTCCTAGAGTGGAGGCACGGAGGGTGGCTTGGCACCTTGGGTGGGAGAGCTCCGGGGGGGTAGCCTTGTAGGGCTGGACCCCCTGTCCAGCCCTTTCTCCCGGTCAGACAGTTGACTCAACCGATAGCTTTCGCTGGAATCTTTGAGATGATCGTAGCGGTACCTGACATCATCGCTCCTTCCAGTTGAACCAATTGAGGTATGTGGCAGCCGTTTTCCCATTCGGTCATGTGCATGACTGCTTGCTCGGATCATCCTGTCTTCAATATGTCTGATTGCTGAGTCTGTCATTCATGTATCTCGCCAGCTGCCTTTCATCCTACAGACGTCCCCTATAAGCTACACCGTTCATGCTTTCCTATCATTACTGCTGTGCACCTGGCTGAGTTTGTGCCCCAGAAATTGTCTCGCCTTTACCTCCACTCACCTACTTCTTGGAATTTGATCGATAGGAGCATCTTCTCATTCACGACCGTGGCACTCGGCGACTTTGCAAGATGGCCAATCTCCTTACGATACCAGCAGAACTCCGGCTCCAAATCTTTGAGGCACTCATCGTTCCGGAGCCTCGCTGCATACGCATAAGGCCGGTCAGGAGCGGTCCAGTGCTCTGCTACACCCTTCACACCTACAACGCAGCGATAATGGGTGTGAATAAGTTAATCCGTAACGAAGCTACCTCCTTCCTGTACGACGGAAATCCATGCTTGCTCTATATCTATCTTATCTTCAAAGGGGACAAAGCCTGTGGGTCCGCTGTCGGTGGGGGTCTCAGCGCTGCTCTGGAGGCATTCTCGAAATCAATGCATTTTCCCCATGTATGCACTTGCATAATCGACATCAGACTCTTCTGCGAGAAGTACGAAGGAGTTGCTCCCCAACCTTGCACGTTCGAGGAGCTCTCTAAGAGCGTGGAAGCTATCTGTGACACTGTGTCACAGTCGCCTGCACTGAGACAAGTTGAAGTATCATGGTGTGACTATTTTACTGATGACCTACGAGCGCAGAAGCGCAAGGCTTTGCAACCGCTTGGGAAACTGCAGGTCATGTTCAACGCTCGCGATAGGGTTGTGGAGAAGACGGATCAAAGATCGAGGAGAAGATTTGCGGACTGTCCGCATATGCTCAAACCCTACAGACGTTTGGATTTCTCTCACTCTAGCTTCAACGGAGATGAGAATGATGAGGTGGAATCGAGGACCTTTCGACCACCTCATCCATCTGATATAGATGTGTTCGGAGCAGGAACAGCTTGACAGGCCAAGGTGAGGAATCATTTCCAGAGGCATCGGACCAAGCTAGTGAAGTGGATGCGAGTCAGCACCGTACCTTCAACACCCAATGTCTCATCAACAATACTATTGGGCAGAGAGATTGAAAGATTACGCGCTCATGACGAGTGATACGAGCATTTCTCATTTTTGGAACGAATCCAGTTAGCCACCCAAGTCGTGGTTTGGCCAGATGGTGTGAGATATCATGAAACATTGATGGCGGTTTCGCGTTGGGTTTCGCTTAAACCCCCGTTGCTAGGGACAATGATTGGTTTGTTGATCTTTTGTCTAATTTTAGACGCACCGTAACAGAGACCTCGAAACGCCATTGTCACATTTTCTGGCTTTGCATAAGTGCGCATCATTCTTTTCTGCAGTCTTACTTATCCAGCCATACAGTGTGTCTCCTATACTAGCACATTGACCAGTGCAATCCTATCCCGCTGGTTCCTCCACACCTATTGCAAGCGCCCTAGTCAGAGCCTCCGACAACACCATGACAATGAGCTTACTTCACAGAAGGCATAGGGATCACCACGACATGCATGGTGCCGAATCAACAGAACCGGCCGTGGAAAATCCCGAGCGAATCAATCAGCAACAGCAAACATCTAGGGTTCCAAGACGGCGCTCGTCTGGCCTCAAATTCTTTGCATCATCCGCGACGCCGAAAGCAGAAGCATCGAAAGAGTCACACAAGGCGTGGGAAGCAGGATACCTGATGGATCTTCGTGCCAATCGGCCTGCACGCCCTGGTGGCTCACGACCGCTGCCTGGACGGGCTGCCACCTATACTCCAGAACCCTACGTAAGTGTGTCATCAGCGGTGTCCTCCAAACTAGATACCTCAATACGCCCGCCTGAGTTGACCAATGGTCCAATCCAAGAAAGATCGGCGAGTGCGCTGTCGCATCGACGAGCACAGTCACAAACGCCTGGCAAGATGGAAGACGTTGGTCGGCCCATAGTTCGTGAACCAATTGTGGGTGTAATCTCGCGAGACTGTTCTACCTCGACGATGTCATCACAAGTGCCCTCTATGGTACCCAGTGGAACATACCGAGAGGGTGGGATGCGATGGATGGAGAAACAGGAAGCTCGGTCGTTACGGGAGGCCCTAGAGGATATGGACATGCGAGATGAGGTCAAGGTTCATGCAGCTGCTCAAGACGAGGCGTCTGGCCTCGTCTGGAAGCACAAATACAATGCTGCGTCGTCGGGGAACCCATACCAGCCCTACAACTACAAGCAGCATCTTGAAAAAGGAGCACATGCCCGGAGCCAGAGTAATGGATGGTATGCAGGACCGGACGCAGCAAGCAATGACCAGGCTCTAGGCCAGCCGCCCATCCCTGATCGCATAGCTTCTAGCAATTATGTTGGAGACTTATCACCAAAAATCGGTAATACAAGTATCCCTTTTGATTTTCCTGCGAAGGTTAGCCATGTAAAAGACAGTGGCAGCGAATCAGGACATGCGCTTTGGGACTCGCTGGAAAAGAAAGCTTATATGAGTCTTGCGACGACAGATCTGCCTTCAAAAGCGTCCGGCCGTCGTCGATCAAGCGGGCCGCGAGCAAGAGATGTGAGTGGTGGCCTGTTCAGGAATCCAGATGACAAGATCTATGAAGAGCCAGATGACAGCCAAAAGCTACCTATGCCATCCCATTCTGGGCAGGGCCGAATACCAACCCCGCTCACCAAAAAGCATCGCAATGCCATCTCTAAGACGTCGACCTCGAGTCAGCCTTTCCCAGGTATGAGTGTGGCATCTGCCGAGGCCAAGCAGAGGGTCTATCGCTCTGAGATTCTTCGAAATCCGCCTTCCCAATCGCGGAAGCCAACATATCTAAAGAATGAGAGATCCTTAGCGCCGCATGATGACCCTAAATCCAGCGAGCCTGGTGTTGATCTAGATACCGAAGAGAAAATGAATGGGAGAGAGATCAGAAGCGATGATATTATAGCAGCCACCAGTATGCGACTAAAGGATCGAAGTCCAACATTGCCTTGCCCAACCGTGGTGAGCAATCGTCCTGGGAGACCAATCGTCAGTTTCTCGCTTGATTGGAAGCCAAAGGATACCTACAGCCAGAGTGACTCATCACCGACTCGACCATCGGCAATTCCATCACGAATGCGCTCCAAGCCTCAGATGTCAGCGTCAACGGCTTCAGCCCCTATCATCCCAACTATCAACGTACCACATCCGCCTTCAATCTACGTCAACGATGCTCCATCCAATGAAGCACCCTCGGTTCCCTCGATTTCGGTCTCCGAATCTCCAATTCCGACTATTGCGCTTCCTGACGACCCGCCCGGAGCGCGACCACTTCCAGCTCCCTCCAGCAGACCTCGACCATCTGCTGCCAATCGTCCACTGCCCCGTCACTCAGCAACAACCCCTGTCAATTCGTCCAACTTGCACTGGTCGCCATCCTCTCGTCGTGCTACAGCTCAGTGTGCTGCCTGTGCTCTTCCCATCGAAGGGCGGATTGTCAGTGCCGCTTCCCAGCGCTTCCATCCTCACTGCTTTACCTGTCACCATTGCGCCGAAGCCCTCGAATGCGTAGCATTCTATCCGGAACCCGATACCGCACGAACTTCACGACTCGCACGTATCGATGCGCGTGCCAATGGTACCTCAATTCCCGAGGAAGAGGAAAAGCCCGGCGAGACTGCGCTGGACGACGGGGATTCATCTCTGCGCTTCTACTGCCATCTTGACTTTCACGAAATCTTCTCCCCGCGCTGTCGCAGCTGCAAAACGCCTATCGAGACGGAAGTTGTTATTGCTTGTGGGGCTTCTTGGCACGTAGGCCATTTCTTCTGCGCTCAATGCGGCGATCCGTTCGATGCGAAGACGCCGTTTGTGGAGAAAGATGGGTATGCGTGGTGCGTAGGATGTCATGCTGGCAGATTCAGTGGGAAGTGTAAGGGTTGCAAGAAGCCGGTTGTTGATGGGGGTGTGATGGCGTTGGGAGGAGAGTGGCATGTCGGGTGTTTCTGTTGCGTGGTGAGTGCATTTCTATTCCGCAAATTTAAGTAGAGAGACTAATGTCTGGTCTCTAGGAGTGCGGTAGCGAATTCGAGGACGGAAGGTTCTTTACCAGAGGCGAGGAGGAGAAGCCTGTCTGCGTCAGCTGTGAGGAGAGGAGGCTGAAGGCTTGAGGTGCTAGTCATAGTCGGGAGCGAATGCACTTGAGAGATTGCAAGTCAGCATTCAGCGGCAATTGAAACATGTACTTCGTGGAAAAGAGCTGTGCCAACTACGATGTTGATTTGCTCGACAAGATTACTGCTGTTTGTGTTCAAGACGACTTCGATGAAAATGACCTGGGCTACAGCATATTCTCGAATCATCCAGACCTTGGAAGCGCAGTGCTCTTCAAGGGTTTAAGAAATCAAAAGCGGTTGACCGAGAAAGCCCCGTAGATAAGTCAAATATCAATAAACGGGCATTGGAGGTGACGGAGAAACTGGATGAGCTGTCGGACGCCTTAGACATCTGATGGACCTTGAATAGTCCATCAAAGTCGCTTCCACAACCCACTCCCACAACAACTACTCACAAACAACAAAACCGACCACAACTCCAGCAGCCTTCCATCAATTCATACCGAGTGAAAATCTACAAAACTATCACACTTCTACTACCTAATCATCCTACCACGCTTTCCTTCCTCTCAAATCCTACTCTCATCCCAGACCACGAAAAAGGCTCATACCAATCAAATAAACTGCTCACATGGGGTGCATCAGTTTCTTTCGATAATCGTAAAGAGAAGTCTTGCGGGTATGCATACCTACACTCATAGCGGCTGAATTGATAATCTAAATGACTGGATTTCGCACAGGCGGTAGATGAAGATACCGCTTGAATATTCTAGAGAAGAATGAGCGTATAGCACATTTTCGAATTAGATCGATAGAGGGCGGAGGGATACATACCTGCATGCATACACTGTCTCGAGGGATTTCTTGTCGGACCGCTGGAGGTAGAGTCATAAGCGATGGGTTTCGAAGTGAGTATGCATGCAGTACACTTATGTCCTATTGTGTTTCGTAATGTGCGGATCATACCTGCACGTGGCTATCATAACCAGAGGTCTCATGAAAAGCCCTGATTGTTTCTGGCGGTCGATGTTCACTATCAATGCTTGCTTAATTATCGGGTTGTGATGGATATCGGTTTGCAGATTCGCTTTCCAGCCTGTACCAGCAGGTGTACTGAAAATCCCCCATTCAACATTTGGAGAATGGAAGCCTTTCAAGTTTCCTGATACTTGCAGGATGTAGGTCGTAGCCTGGCGTATATACATACACAAAGTACAGTGTGATTATTTTACAGTAAGACCGAGGGTATATCAACGCCGTCCGTCGCTCGAATGCAAAATAGATCGTCTCGCTCAGAATGCTTCCATGAACGCCGCGCAATAGGTAGTTATCAGAGTCAATGCATTAAAGAGAAGGGTAATGCTACCCCCAAAGTCAGGGGTGGCCGAATGGTCGTGGAACAAGGTGAAATGATCACTTCATGAGGGAATCAACCTTTTCCCTCTCAGCGTTGATGGCGGCTTGCAGCTTTCGGGTTTGGCGCATCGCTTCGTCCCTGGTTGGAATAGTCAATCATGGGCTTCTTTTTCCTTTGTAGAGGTAAGAAACTCACCTTGCGGACTGCAGCTCCATCACCTCAATCTGCGCGTGGTTCATTAGCCCAACGACCTCCTCCATCTCTCGGTCGGCCTCTGCCAACGCCCGCTCAAGCTCTTGCACCCTCTTCTCCAAATAGTCGGTCCTCAAAGCATCGTCTAGCGACATGCCGTAACCACTTGTTGTCTTATTCAGTCGTGGTGTTCTGCTGCCGAACATTGGGGACAACGGTGAGCTCTCTCGAGAACCGAAGACAGTCGGCGTCCGCAAGCCAGTCTTAAGGCGCTGCAAATGAGCGTTGTGGCTTTCCTGGATCTCTTTGACTTCCTCTTCGTGCTGAGCGAAAGCTTCCTCAGAGTGTTGCTGTGCATTCATAAGCTTGTCCTCAAGCGATTTGAGTTTGCCTTGCATGCTGTTGATGCGAGTGGTAGAATTCTTCTGCTCCGCTTCACCCCTACCAACGGCAGCTGCCAGCCTTTGACGCAGTCCAGCATTGGATTCTAATTGCATCCGTACCTGCGAGGACAACGTCTCCACTCGATTGGCAGAAGCAGTCAGTTGATCAGCCAAGCCTGCATTTTCGCCAGTGTGGAAAGACTCGGCTTCGCGCAAAGACTCTGCTTCTGCTCGGAAAATCGCTGCTTGTTTCTTTGCATATTCTCTTTCACTTTCGGCATTATTCATGCTCTCCAGAAGTTTATCCATAGTCGCTGCGGTATCAGCATCCTCAGCACTTGAGGGTACTCCATCGTGCAGCTCCCGAAGTTTGTTGATGGACACGGCCTGCGATACTTGCAAATCTCTGTAGGCCTTCTCTAAGGAAGCAGAAGTTGCATGCGCTCCGGTAGTAGTGTCGCCCGCGGACTGCTCGGAGTATTCCGGTATTAAAATGTCATGCTCTTGTAGCACTTTTCTCAGCGAGGTTGTCTCTTGCTCGGCTCGATCAAGGTCCTTCTTTAGCCCACCCAGACCTTTCTCGATCTGATACTTCTGCATGGAAGCATCTTCAGCTCGACGTCGGAGGTGCTTGATCTCATCCCGTAAACCAGTGACTTCTTTTTCATAGCCCATCCTCCGAGGCGATTGGTTTTGCAGAGCCCGATCACGCTCCATCTCGAGATTCCTCATCCTCTTCTCGTGCTCTTTGTTCTGAAAGTTCTGGCGCTCCAACAGACTCTTCAATGCTCGATGCAAAGCATCTCGCTGCATTTCAATATCCTTCACTCGGTCTGCTAAAGACTCTCTTGATTCTCTTTCCTTGCTTGATATAGAACTCGACCTCTTTATCGATGAGGATCTTGAAAGACCACCCGGAGCACCTCTTACGGTCGCAGACCTGGTCAAGCCAGGACCTTGACTTGTTGATGTGGTCGTCCCGTCGTCTTCAGCTATTGTGTTAAACCGTGAGGAATGGTTCTGCATCTCCAATTGTAGCCTTCTAGCGTTCATCAGCGTAGTGTTCTCATTCTTGAGAGACTGCAGCTCCTGCTGCATCCGCGCGTTCTCGTAATTTAGCTTCTGATATTCCGCAGCTTCCCCTTCTAGACCTTCGATACGCGACTTCAGCTGTGGGACTACCTCATCTCTAAGGTTATCTCGCTCGTCTCGATGTTGTGCAATCTCGCCTTTGAGCGCAGTCAGGAGATCCTCAAAGTTCTCCTTGACCCTTCGTTCTTCCTGTAGCCGTCTTCGATGGTCTTCTAGGGAGCTCTCAAGTTCTTGAACTCGGCCAGCAACGCCAGAGGACAGAGCACGCTCTTGGTCCATCTATGGAGTAATTAGCTATTTGGGTGAGCTTGTTTGTAGCATATGCTCACGCTCTGCACCTGATTTCCAAGCTGACGGATATGTTCTTCAAGGACCTTTCGTTGAGATCTCTCATCTTGTAATTTCTGGGTCAAGCTCAGCTTAAATTGGGCCTTTTCCTGCTCCGATAATCTTTTTTGCTTCGCCAGATCTTCCAACTTCCCATCAGCATCGCTCATAGCATATCTATAAGATCCGCTACCCGAGTCAGAGAAGTAGTCGCTCGTCCGGCGACCAAGTTCCGGGCCCTGTGAGGCTTCAAGTTGTAGGCGATCAACGAGATCCTCCAGCTCCATCTCCCTGCGTATCGAGCCCGCTAATTCTGTGCTAACTTCCCGAAGCTCGTCCTCCACATCAGTTGCGAAGCTTCCCAGATCTGTACCAGGCGGCAACGGGAACCCGGTCCCGGGCAAATAAGTAGTGGCCATACCAGTCGCATTGGCTCTTGAGGTATCAATGGCTTTGGGTATAGATTTGGTAGACGAGGAGAAACTTTGAGGCGATGGCGACAGCGGCGAAGGACCAGGCGAATGGCTTCTGTCAGAGTAAGATGTGGGTGAAATTTCGGCAATCGGAGAAGACGTCTTCCATCCGAAAAAAGAAGTCAGCTTGTTAGGTCCAGGTGATCTGGGCGTCTTTGTTATGATTGTTGGGTCGGAAGGCTCGTAATCGTTGTTTGTAGGTCGTGCCGAGGGATGCAATGACATTGTCCGTTGCAGTCCCTCGTTTTTCGGGACCTTCGATGCCTTGACGGTGTCATGGAGTCTCGATTCACTTGCTTGCCGTGACCGATGCGGCCGAAGAGAGGGGCTTCGGTTTTCCGAGTTGGTAGGAGGGAAGTACCCCCCGTCGGAAGGAGGAAGTGGATTTCGAGGGGATTGACCGCGAGGGAACCTGAAGCGCAAGGGGGTCAGCGTCGTGGGTCCGAGGACTCGACGATGGACTTACTGATCAAGATCACGAGCAACAAGGGGCGGCGAATTGGAGATAGGTCGGATCAGCGAAGGGGGCTCCCGGAGGAAAGATTGCCGATTGTTTATATTATGATCGTTGGATTCCTCTTCTCCAACAGCCACAACAATGCCTCCAGTGGAAAGGGAGGGAATTCGCCCGTTGGCCGGAGATGCAGTGGAAGCAGAGGAGGGGACTGGCTTCCGCTTTACAATGTCAGGCTTTGGCACTGTGATCTTTGGGCGTGTGGTGGATGGTGTAGGATCTGGCGGTTCGGGGGAAGAGACGTCGAGACGTGAGGGGCGGCCACGGTTCATCATCTTGCTTCATTTCTCATTTCTCAGGCGATTCAGGGTGTAGGGTTCCACTACTCTCCCAAGCGCGGTATTCGATGGCGAACCTCCAAATTCAAGCAGAGAGAAGGCCCTTCACTTCACTTTGATAACAAAAAGGAGGCTCCTAGACCTCTTAGATCCAATTGCCGATCCTGCTTCCGCTGGTTCGAATTGTCTAAATTGATGGATCGGGGAGAAGCTACCACCCGTTTTGGCAAGGTCAAAAGCCGCTGAATAGGGGTGAGATTTGTTCGAGCGCCCACATATGATTGCGATTATGTTGTGTATTATTTTGGTTCATCACTCACAAGGATGGATGCGAGGGAAGGGCTCAAATACAGAAGTCATCAAATTCATATAGTAGCCAGCCATTGTTGCAGTCCGGGTACGGCTGCTTCCCAACCTGAAACTGGCGATCGTGGCGCCAGTCCTTCTCCCGCTCGTTCGAGATCTTCAGGCACAGAATGAACCCCGCACTGGTGGCCAAGATAAGGTACCTACCCGTGCTACCTTGGTGATGAAAGGAAAGGGGCGAGAGGGGTTGGGGGCTGCAGAATGGCTTCTTTGGAACGCTTCGTCGACAATATGAGTCTGGTCGCACGTACACACGGCCGATGAGCAAGGCGCTCTTGTTCAACTACTCCTGCACAGAAGACGAGATTCAAACGTCAATGGGTTGGAGCAAGGTATTGGGTCATTTCGGTGTGCTTGGCCCTGATTGGACAACCTTCCTGTAGGCGGTACATGTGCGCCATCAGATGCGACGACTCGACTGGGGGACAGAGGAACATTCATGATACTACCGACTACGGACTACGAACGCTAGAGGGGGCCTCAACTAGCCTTCACTAGCTCCAGCTTGAGCTTTCTCTTCCCCGTTGATTCCTCCTTCACATCGCTGATCCTCACCACAACCTTTTGAAATAGTTCGACCTGCAGCTGCGCCGTACCAGATACCTTCAAGATATACTCTTCTGCATCGAAATCCCCTTCTGGCTCCGGTGTCGCCAGATCCCTCAATCGTATCAAGCCTTCGATGCCAAATCTGGGCACGAAAACCACGAATCCGTTGGAGAAGACCTTCATCACGAACCCATCCTCTTGCACCACCTTTCCTTTCAGCGCCTGTCCAACGAAGTACTCGATACTTGCCCGGCCTGCCATCTGTGCATTTCTATGTCTGACGTTGATGTTCTTGCACACTCCTTCAAGCTTGGGCTTGCTGTGCAGGCTGATGTCGAGTGTCTCATATTCAATCGCTGCTGCCAACTGTCTATGAGCTACGAGGTCTGCGTATCGTCTAATTGGACTGGTGAAATGTGTATAAATTTCGCTGGCTAAACCATAGTGCCGGAACTCTGGATACGATTGCGTTCCAGAGCAGAAATACTCGGCAGACATCATGCATCGAGTCGCCATGATGCGGACAAGTGTATTTAGAAAAGGCTCCTTCGGGTCGGTGCATGTGTCTAGAGAGTCCGCCAGCGCTTTGGAGCTCTCTGTGCGAAGGGTAAACCCTCTTTTGACCTTCAGCTGATTCGAAAGCTCTTCAAAGTTGCTCTTCGGTGGCGGAGCATGCCGTCGCAGCAAGGCTGTCTGTGGGAAAGATTCATAGATTTTCCCGGCAACGCTAATATTGGCAAGCAGCATGAATTCTTCGACCAGTGAGTTGGTATCTAACATTTCTTTGGTTTTGACATCGACTGGATCCGACGTTTCTGATTCTGTTTGGACTCGCACTTCCGGACTTGCAAGGTTCAACGCCCCTGCATCCATGCGCTTCTGCCGCAGTTCCTTGGAAAGCATCAGCAATGTCCGCATACCTTGCGTGAGCTCATCTCTCTGCGATTTGTCATCGATACGAAGTTGTGCTTGCTCGTAGCTGAAAGCTTCTCGAGATCTAATAACGGACTTGCTGAAGGATGAGCTGACGATTTCTGCATTTTTGGTTATTTCCCAGATAGTGGAAGAGGCATATCGTTCCACGTATGGCTTGAGAGAGCACAGATCCGTGCCAAGGAGCATTGGCAGCATGTCTATGCGCTTGTCCACAAGATAGACGGTGGTACCCCGTATGCTAGCCTCTGCATCCATGGCATTGTTTGGCTTGACAAAATGTGACACGTCTGCAATATGGACGCCGACCTCGAAGTTTCCGTTTGGCAAGAGCCGAGCATGGAGAGCATCGTCGATGTCTTGGCAACCAACGGGGTCAATACTGCAGACTAGCAAGTCACGGAGATCTCTTCTCCCCTTCCAACCTGGATCGTCAAGGTTTGCCGGCACTCTCCAGTCGTAGCCCTGTTTGGGCAGACAATCCAACACGCCTTTGGGGAATGGTCTGTACTGGACGTCGTATTCAAGTAATAGCGCCTCTGTCTCTGCACCTTTAGTTTCTAGACCACCGAGGGACCTTACAAAATGACCTTCCGGATATCTGGAATCTTGTGTCCACGCATCTATGGTCGCCAGAATACGCTTGCCTAATAGTTCGTCCGCTTGACGGGTTCGTAGACGGATCTTTGGTATCCGTTTGTCCATAGGTATCAAGAACACTGTTTGTTGTTTCCGGCTTTGGCTAGCTGTTGAACTTGAATGGCCATCGACATGCCCAACGTACTGCCGCCAATTACGCTTTATCACGCCCACAATTCTGGCGGTAGGCTGCGGTCGACCTTCAATGCTTTTGCCTTGAATTTTCTTGACTTCTTCCTGGAGCGCTCGCCTTTCCTGTTCTGTTACGACGGCTTCTGCTTCTCCCTCTTCAATTTCTGCATTCTCATTCTTGTTAAGTGTCTCCTCCTCAATAATCTTGGTAGATGGCGCTTTCCATTGCGACTTCGGCAGAACCTCGACCACTACGACATCACCAGAAACAGCTCTGTTGCTGTTCTCGCGACCTAGTATAAGCAGAGACTTGTCGAATGCGGGAACGTGCACAAAGCCCTCGAGATAGTTATACGTCGAAACATTGAAAATACCCTGGTGAAGAGTCCCAGCTCGGATACCAGTCATCATCTTGGACAACGAAATGTACTCTGGATAGAGCTGTTCTGCAGCAGTGCCTCTTAAGCCTTGCCCCTCGTGAGAGATATTGATCATGTCAAGGAGGCGATCGGCGTCTTCGAGCCCAGATACATAGTCAGAGAGTGAGCACGCGCTAAGATTCTCGGCTTCTGCCTTTCGTAGATTCTCTTTATCATCACTGAGCATGACGATCGCAGGGCATTGCTTGGCCCGCTGGCTCGATTTGAGACCTTGCTGAAGATGTTCTCCGTACCAGCTGACTGCCTTTCTGACAGCTCTATCGTTACGATCATTGATGGTCTCGCCCTGCTCTCTAACAACGTAGGTCTCGAGCCTGAAGTCATTGAAGAAAACGTAGAAGTGCTTGTCATCGCTTTTGGTTAATCCTATGATTCGATTATACAGTGGGAGAGATCGATTTCTAAGCTCCTCGAGCACCGTCTGGAGGATGATGACATCGTAGAATCCGGACTTCTGTTCGAAAAGATCCATGCCATTAAGTAGTGCATTGGTATCAGGTACGAGGTAGTGGCCCGTTGGAAAGCTTCTGGTGCCTGCTGGCTTCTCAGCGAGAATGAAAGGAGCAGCTTGATCATTCCCGTGAGCATTGTGATCCCATCAGTGCAGCGTATAACCCGACTTACCAACTCCATTTGCGTCTTCAGGAGCGTTTGCCAAGCAAATCGAGCACAACTTAGATGAGCATGGTATGTCCTGTCGTAGATACAACTCTCTAACAATCTTCTGCACCTTCCCGCTTTTCGTAGACCTCACAAAGACCTTGCTTGAAATGTTCGAGGCATATGGCTCGGCCAGTGACCGTTTCAGACTTGTCATTATTCAAGGCAGGCTCTGAACGCATTCTAGCCAGACCACAGATGAATGTAAATCACTACGGACGGTGGACAATGTCCTGGTTACAGCATGAGCATTTTTCGGTGCAAGACTTGAAGGTATAGCTTGATTTGTCGAATGTTCGAAAATGATACTCACAAAATGGGCAGGTGGAAGCGAGTCTCAGTCTACAGGGATTAGCAATGTCGAGCTCCAGCCAACCGCCTCCAAGGCGAATATCTACTCACGAGAAGGTTGAGTACACACTAATATTGGCTCACCATGTCACTCGATCCTCCAACCTACCTCAGCTCCCTTCAAAACAACATCAGAGCGAGACCAATACCATGGGAGGGCGCAGTTCGAGCAGGCACCATAACAGACAACGACCTCAAGACAATCAAAGCTGTAGACAAGGTGCGGAAAGAGCAAAGAAAGCAGACTGTGGAGTCAGATATAGAGGCATACCAAACCCTGATACTTGGTGGTAGCAAGGGAAAGAGTGTCCTAGAGTCGGCCTCAAAACGGCCAGATGTGATACAATATATGCTTGTGCTCACAGGAGATTTGATCAATGGTACCAATTCTCCCATTGGGAGTCAACAATTGATAGCCTCGCTGACATAGAAACCAAGATGCTCCCACGCTTTCCACCAAGCTGCTCGAGCACGACTCACCCTACAAGCCCCTTGTTCCATATCTCTCCCACTCCACCAATCCCGAAGATCCAATACCCCTCCTTGCCTCCTCAGTCCTCACGTCTCTCCTTTCGACTGGCCAAGTACAGTCACCAAAGTCGAACCCCCAAACAGAAGAGGCTCTCACAAAGGTTTACTCCTACCTTTCCGGCCTAACAAAATGCCAAGACAGTGGGCTGCAGGACATAGCAGTACAAGAGTATACCTCCCTCCTCCGCACAAAAAAAGCCCGCGAGCTCTTCTGGAACCAACGTGAAGAAACCGTCAACCCACTAATTGATATTCTTCGTGCTGCAGTCGGGGCGTCCAAAGACAGCGACTCAACCCTCTTCAACGGCGGCAGCTCCATTCGCAGTGCTGGCGAAAGCGGTCTCAGTGGAGGTGTAGGTCTACAGCTCCTCTATCACGTCCTCCTCACAATCTGGCAATTGAGCTTCGAAGCCTCCCTTATTGGCAAAGGCCTCGAAAAGGAGCAGGAGATTATTCCCCTCTACGCGCAACTCCTCCGCCTCTCTCCTAAGGAGAAGACCACCCGACTACTACTTTCTACGTTATGCAATTTACTTTCTGCCTTCTCGAACAAATCCACTTTACTGCCTGCAGCAACGCAAGCACGCTTCCCTGCCCTCCTCTCAAATCTGAAAGGCCGCCATCTCACAGACCCAGATCTTCTCGAGGATCTCAATGCCCTCACGGAAATGCTAGACGACTACACCAGCTCGCAAACCACATTCGACGAATACGCTGCAGAGGTTCAGTCCGGACATCTCCGCTGGTCGCCTCCGCATCGTGACGCCACGTTTTGGGTGGAAAACGCCCGTAAGATACTAGAAGATGATGGAAGCGCGTTACCGAAGGCACTGCGAGAGATCATGGATAAACCATGGGAAGATGAGAAGCAAGTGCTGGCTATCGCGTGTAATGATGTCGGCTGGTTGGTGAAAGAAGCACCAGAGAAGAGGAGCGTGTTGGAGAAGTTGGGGGTGAAGGGAAGGGTTATGGAACTGATGACCGATAGCGACGAGAGTGTAAGGTGGGAGAGTTTGAGGGCTGTGGGAGAATGGCTGAGGTATAGTTTCGATGATTGAGGTTCAGACAATGTCTGGCGGATACTCGGATTGGTGGGGATTTGAGCAGAGTTTAGCAGTATATGGAAAGATGTTCGCCCGTCTAGTGGACGAGAGCAGCGAGCAAAGGAATACTTGTAAATCAAGGTGTAGACCATTGGAACGATCAAGCAGCTGCACAGAAGCCACCCGACGAGATTACCGTTGCTCCTTTGTTACTGTGTCTGACTACTCTTTCTCTGTCTGGGGACCCCACTGTCTCTGCTTGATATTCATCCTTTCGCCATACGGCGTTGGCGTTCATCGCAAGATTTTTGGAAATACTGAGGATCTCCAATCAAGGCTGTCTAAATTCGAATGGCTTCTCCACAATCTAGATTTGGCTAGATGTCTGAAGCATTCGACATATTCAGTTCACTCTAGATATCAGACCGTACAAACTCGAAATCCAGCATTCGCCACCTATTATTCGGCCACACCCTCCTCCTCGCCAACCATGAACCAGCTCCCACAAATACAATAGCGCAACAGACTCATAAACATCACATTAGCTCCTTTGACTGGCAACGCATCCTCTGTCAATGCTCCACAGCGTATGCACCTCTTCGTTCTCGTATCTTTCTTCAACGGTGTCTTTCGCACCGAATCTATCGGATGTTTCTCGCGCCACCGCTTGCTGTGGTTGTCGTCCGTGAGGCCCAGCCAGCCGGTGTCTGTAAGATAGAGTTCCGCTACGTTGACGTCTTCCTTCAGTGCGTTGACGGTAGTGGTCAGCAGATCTTTCACGGGAGCCTCGAGGACAGGAGGAATGGTGGCCTTGATGAGCATAGTCTTTTCGATGTTGTTGCGTTCTTCCTTCTCGCGTTTGTGCCGGTCGACGCCGTCGTAATGTAGACCGGCATTTTGGTATGTGCTTTTGATATTGTTGTCTAAATGTGACAGCAGATGCTCGAATTGCTGGACTGTGATTGGAGACTTTTGAAAGACGGCTTCGAGTTCGCGGTAGGCAAGACCGACAGGACCGGGACCGGCTTGGGCTTTGATCAGGCCTATGAGACTCCGCATGTGAGCGCAGTTGAGGCGAAGTAAGGTGCGAGAGGAGGAAATCAGCAGGAGAGGCAGAGCTGGGCTGTTGCTGTCTCGAACTTTTTTATATTAGTATGCTCCTTTATGCTATCTCACATGGTAGTAGAAGTCACCTTTCTGATTAATTGGATCTAGTAGGTTGCTTGAAATACTACCTTCGTCTTCAAAAAACTCTGCTAGGGTGAAAATC